>JYMV01045165.1_pt1 | contig 26408 bp, 24 predicted proteins | sample 338911 | NCBI WGS metagenome assembly JYMV01 (sample SAMN03354496, study PRJNA234377) | hydrothermal vent metagenome | biome: Deep sea; feature: Hydrothermal plumes at the Eastern Lau Spreading Center, Western Pacific Ocean; material: Seawater | place: Tonga | collected 2009 | depth 2000 m m
TGACAATTCTTTATTTGAAAATGAATGGTTTCCATAGAACGCCATGCCTTTAACGCGAACTCTTGGACCCTCCATGATTTTGTAAATCAGAACAACAGATTCATCAATTTCCAAACCGGTAAATTCATCAATATCTTTTACGTACACTGTTACTTCTGGAAAAACTTCTACAAGATAGTTGCCCTGTTCTTTATACAGATCCATGATTGCTCTTTTGCCACGATCAATTGCATCTTGGTTTCGCCCAAGACCCTGCATCACGGGTGTGACTGCTAGCAAGATTTTATCACTCATCATGGTGTTACCAACAACTGAAACTTGGGTGATAATTTGTTGTTCTGTAAACTTATAAATAAGTTTTACAGTGCCATCCTCTTGAAGGACAACATCTGCATAGATGTACTTAAATTCGCCTAAATGTGTCAGGATGCGAACATCACCCTGAACAATATCTGGAATATACGGCTCTCCTACTGTTGCCTGAATGAGGTTTTGTATGCGTTGTTCTTCGACCCTGTCTAAACCCGTAAATTCAATCGCTGAAACAAACCGGTCTTCAACTTCACCGTGGAGTGTGGGCACGAGCATCGTGGTCACTACGCATAAAAGTATGGTTTTGAGGAATCGCATCCGTTTGGAGAAGGATACATGCCTAGAGCATCACTCACAACCTCAGAAGTACCTTGGAAGTACAATACATTGCCACGAAGAGGGTCATTCATACCATGACAAAAACCAGAGAATTACACTCAACCCCATTCTACTCATACCATGTTGGTCAAGGTGCCAAGATGGTCGATTTCGCTGGGTGGGAGATGCCTCTTCATTACGGATCGATTATCGATGAACACCAACAAGTACGCCAAAGTGGCGGGTTATTTGATGTCTCACATATGGGAAGACTTCGATTCAAGGGAAGAGACGCATGCAAACTTCTCGATCGACTCTGTACGAGGCAAATCCTCGGTATGAGTGTTGGGCAAATTCGGTACTCCTTGGTGTGCAACGAAGAAGGTGGTTGCCGTGATGATGTTTTGATTTACAGGGAGGGTGATGCAAACTATTTAATGGTTTGTAATGGAGCAAATCGAGAAAAAATTTGGTCTCACATTGACGCTAATCGTGGTGAATTTATTTGCAAAGTGAAGGATGAAACTGAATCAACTGCAATGATTGCCATTCAGGGTCCAAAAGTAATGGATTTGTTGTCAAATTTTTCTAGTGAAGTATCTTCTCTTAAACGATATAGATTTACGACGAAGAATCTATTCATTGCAACAATAATGATTTCACGAACTGGTTACACCGGAGAAGATGGTGTTGAAATTATCCTCCCAAAGGGGTTTGCCCAAACTGCTGTCGAAATGTTGTTCAATAACGTCGAGGATAAAAATTTGATAAAGCCTGCAGGACTAGGTGCACGGGATTCCCTTAGGCTTGAAGCTGGTATGCCGCTCTATGGGCACGAACTCGATGAAGAAACTGACCCGCTTTCAGCAGGTTTGCAATTCGCTGTGAAACTTGAGAAGGGTGTTGGCGAGAATGAGGCGGAACCATTCATCGGGCAAGATGCATTGCAACATATTGCTGAGCATGGTTCAGGGAAATATCTTGTGGGGTTACAACTTGAAGGTCGGCGCTCACCACGGCAGGGTATGCCGATTTGTCATAATGGGAATGTCATCGGAAATGTAACAAGTGGTTGCTTTAGTCCTACATTTGGATATCCAATTGCAATGGCGTACCTTTCGAGTACATTTCAAGGCGATAGTGTTGACGTTGATTTTGGTAAACAACAGTACCCCGCAAAAGTTGTTCCGTTGCCATTTTACAAAAAGTGAGTTCTGCGATTAATTATCCCTCGGTTAATTAATCGCGGAGCAGTCTCATTTCATCACGCAAGATTGCAGCAAGTTCATAGTTTTCATTTTCGATTGCGGATGCCAGACGTTCTTGTAAATCGGCGCGTTCCGATGTTGGAAGGCGGGGAACAAGAACTTCTTTCATTCCTCTTAGAAGTTGCATCTCATTTGATTGTTCACAATCATCACCAAGTAATTCTTCCAGAGCTTCAAGCCCCTCGTCAATTGCAGCCATTGCCCCAGTTGTATTTTCCAGACTAATTGCCCATTCTGCTGCAGATCGAGTACTGAGCGCTATGACAGGTGCTCTGAATTGTTCAAGGGCATCCCGATCGTGCTCTTCGTTTGCATGTTGATTGCATAAGTCAAAAAGTTCAAGGCTCCGATCACAATCCCGAATCACATCTTCCCATCTACTCATTGCAAACAGGGCAGCTGCACGATGTGATCGCTGTACTCCTTCTTCTCGGAGCCTACGACACATTTCAGGATCGAGCCCATTGTCTGTGCCTTGCTTCCTGAATAATTCGAGGAGCGATGGATACCCATCTTGTTCTACCCCATCTGGACGGCCATGCAATTCCATTTGGACAATACCAAGCTCTAATCGTAATTGAATAATCTCTCTACCATCATCTGCTTCGATGATTCGAACATTCAATTTCCCCGGTTGATACAACCAATCTCTCAACATGTTTGAAATATCGTTCGTCGTCATATCCAGTACATCTATCCTATTCTGACATAGTACCCCTAAATGCTATTTCTCATTAGGGTTTGGTTAGGACATTCCGGTTATACGGGCAGGGATGGGTTGCGTTTGTTTGTATCGCTTGATTTGCACATGAATACTTCCGATGCGTGCGTAGGATTTGAACAGCAATTGCAAACTAGGAGATATGCGTGGACCTTGAACTATACCTACATCAGATCAACGAAGTTTCTCTACTTACTCCAGCGGAAGAGAAGGAACTCGGTTGGCGTATCATCAATGACAGCGACGCGGCAGCAAAAGAGCACATGATCCGGGCGAATCTTCGCCTCGTCGTCTCTATTGGCAAACGGTACCTCGGCAGAGGGCTCACCCTTGCTGATTTAATCGAAGAAGGCAACATCGGGCTTATTCGTGCTGTTGAAGGATTTGACCCCGCACATGGTGCAAGATTCTCAACGTATGCCTCGTGGTGGATAAAACAGTCGATTAAGCGAATGCTCATTAACGCCACCCAGCCCGTACATATTCCTGCGTATATGGTTGATCTCATCAATCGATACCGCGATGCACTGCGAAACCTCACCGATGAATTTGGGCATGCACCGACGAATAGTGAGGCTGCTGATTTTATGGGGCTTCCGATGAAGAAACTCGATGCGGTGCGAAGAGCGATGCGTGCTTCTTCGGGTAGAAAACCAAGAACAATCGCTGGCGAACCCTTATCCCTTTCCGATGTCTTTGAAGATGAACACAATAAACGTCCAGACGAACAGGTTGAGCAACGAGAAACCATCAAAGACATACTTGGTTTCCTCGGTCAACTTGATCATCGCGATGCGAGAGTCCTTCGACTTCGATTTGGTCTTGAAGGACAAGAACCACTTACCCTCAAAGAAATTGGAACTGTGATTGGACTTACTCGAGAACGCGTTCGCCAAATTGAAATCGATTCACTTCGCAGATTGCGCGAGCGCATGCAACACGGCACACCAATTCATAGTCGCCGTGCATCTTAATCTGCGACTTCGTTAAATTGTGACATGAACTGGGCGCCTCCAAGTGAGGCGTCTTTTTTTCTCAATCGATTTATTTTTGCAGTTGCAACACTTTTGTCACCACCCTCTGCGATGAACCACTGCAGCAATCGAACATTGGATAACCAATACCAATACGACGATGCGTCATCGGGTGACGTTGAATGAACGACACGTTGCATCGCTTCAATGTCCCCAGTGCAATCGGCTAACCCAGTGGTTGTTTGTACGGATGGACCATCAAGTTTGATTGCTTTTTCAAATAATGGAATTGCCTTTTCATACTGACCATACAGGCGGTAGGATTCTGCAAGAATACTTGGGGCAACCCCATCCGAATTTGTGAGTAGCACCCCAATGGCAGACGTGTTCCATTGGGTAAGACCATTGGTTTGGCACAAATAAATGCATTGTTGAAATAGGTCCTGCATGACGTTGGGTTGATATGTTTCTCTTAAACTTGTTGGAATTTCATTTTCTATTTCAAATGCTTCTGTCAACATTCTGATTTCATAGTTTCCGATGGCATCAAGAAGCGCCATGGCCAACACTCTATGCTCACCGTTTCCGTTTGAAATAGGTGTTAACCGTGCAATCGCTTGTTTAAAATTGCGGTTTTTGATATCCAGCCTTGAGGCATACAGTTGCCAGTAGTCAAGTGACGCTCTAACTCGGTCTGGAAATTTAAAGAGAAGTTGAACTGCCTCATCAGCATATTCTGAATCCCCCTGTTCAAGAACACGCTCGGCAGCGCGACCATCCCCCGCTCTTGCAAGTTCCATCAGTAGTTCGAGTGCGACTGAAGTGTTTTCAAGTAGCGTTTTTGTAATTTCTTGTCTGAGCGCAAGAGCTGCGATTCGGGGGTCTTCACTATTCTCTTCAATCACAAATGGGTCTTGTAGTCTTGAAATCCATTGCACAAGTGTATCGTCAACGGTATTTTGGTCATACCCATACTCAACTAACCAATCTGCAAGCGTACACCAACCGTGAATTGCTTCGCTTTGGGTAGGTGCAATTCTGGCATACGCGTGCGCAAATGGCGTTCGCAAAAATTGTGATTTTCTTGAAGTGAGTCGTTTTGCATACAGGTTATACAGTCGGCGACCCCCTTCAATATCCCCATCATCGAACGCTAGTTGAATGTCATACAGTTTGAAGATTGCAACATCTTCTGGGTGACGATGACTCAGGGACCAAAACCTATTTCTCGCATTGATTGCACCCTCTTCATCCCCTAGAATCACTGCAGCCCGGTGACGCATACGCCATTCCCGTGATGCGGCAATGCCTTCCAGTTCTGAATCGATTTTGTCGAGATGTGCAAGACATTTTGATGCATAACTCGGTGCATATTCCATCGTAATTCCATCAATCATCCCCATAAGAAATGGAACATCAAGTTCTCGCTGGGCGGATGTCAAGTCTCCTGCACTTGTTGAGATGACTTCTGCTCGTATTTGTTCGATGAACCTTGCAACAGAATCGACTTCTTCTTCTGTCGGTAAACCAATCGTGACGTTTGCAATCCGACTCGACGTTGTCCAATCTGTAAACAGTTGTTCCTTTACAATATCAAGTTGATGTGATGATGCGCAAAGAATAATCGTCGCAAGCATCATTATGATGGTTCATCCAATGAAATATTTGTGTATTTCGCATTCACAACAACGTTGTACGCAGCGATTGCGTGTTCCCACCTTGTGCTCTTTGTTGGTTTCACTAATATCGGATGTGTCTCCGCAAATAGTCCACTGCGACCGAATCCACTTGCTTTATTGGAACGCAGGAATGTAGAGAGTTCGTCGAGGGATGCAATTGGGTTCCAGGGTCCTTCTAAACGAACTCTAATGCCACTGGAACCAGTACCAGCAGATTCAACAAGAATGATGAGTGGCTCATCATCAAGCGTAATGGTTTGTCCATGCTGTCGAACGGGAACGTCCATCGGGAACGATTCTTCCGCTGTCTTGAATTCGGTCGCAACCATAAAGTAAATGAGTAGCAAAAAGACAACGTCAATCATCGCGGTCAAGTTCAACCCAATCGTGCCCGCTGTTCGTTTTTTGATAATCATTGTTCATCACCATTGACAACAAGTTGTAACCGTGGTGAGGTTCCAACATCTCGAATTGCTTCAATCACTGCGTGAATGTGCGAATACTTCGTAGCCTTGTCAGCACGCAAATGAACATCGGTCACGCCACCCTGCAAACGAGTACTTACGATTGCTGTAAGTTCATCCATAGCACCGGCGGCAATTGCATGACCTCCAACAACAATTCCTGCAATATCTCCACCTTCAAGTGGAACAAGGTTTACCGTGACATGTGTTGGTTCTTCTGGAATTCCAGATGCTGATCGAACAGGAGTGGGTAAATCCATTGGCACAGTATCGCGGTCCACGATTTGTGAAACAACGACAAAAAACACAATGAGTAGAAAAGTAACATCAATCATTGGTGTCATGTTCGCGTTGATTGCCGAGGTTGGAGAACCACGCCTTGCCATTACTGTACCTCGACGGTTTGTTGTGGTCTAACAACTTCTGTCTTTGTCACACCATTGGTGGGACTAGTTGTTGGTTTCGGTTTTCGTGGTCTAAAATTATTGAGAATCTCTTCACCAACGATGGTTGCTTCAACAGTAAGTTCATCTATTTTATTTCGAAGAATCGCATATCCTGCAAGCGCTGGAATCGCAACAACAAGACCCCAAAACGTCGTCGTCAATGCAGTACCAATTCCGCCAGCAAGTGCAACAGGATCTGCACTCCCACCTGAAGCAACAATCGCGCCAAACGCAAGAATCATTCCATACACAGTTCCAAATAGACCAATCATTGGGCTCACCTGACCAAACACATTTAAAATTTCAATACGGCGTAAACGAGCGGTTGCTCGTTCATCCGCAGTTTGTTCAAGTGCCCGCATCATCGACGGAAAACCAAATTTCGCTTCTAGAAAGGCGGCGACTAAGATTTTCCCGAGGAAACTATTGTCTTTTGATGCAAGATCAATCGCCGTTTGGAATTGTCTCTTCCTAATGCTCTTTCGAATATTTTTTACAAGATCATCTGGTAGTACGGTTGGTCTTCGATTTGCAAGAGAAAGATGCACCATAAGCCCAATACTGCAAATTGACATTAATAAGAGAAGCCACGTTACGCCGCTACCAATTAATTCAACGGAGCCGTCATTTCTTTTTGAAATAAAGAATGCCTCGCCAAAACTGCTATCACCACTTTCTGCGAGAGCCATCGTTGTGGTTGCACCAAGAACAACCAGTCCAATTTGAATCAATCTCCGTTTGGCGTCCATGCCAGTACTCCTTACTGTCCTACTCTACCACGCTCAATAAAAGTATATCCATCATCTCCACCATGAATCTCTGCAATTCTCTGCATTGTGCGGTGAGGATCTTGTGTGAGGTAAGCAATACAGTTGATTTGCACGCGGCGAAGTCCATTTCGTTCATCTACTGGGTTTAATTGATCTAACGAATCCAGCAATTCGTTGACTGGTATTTCGTAGCGTCCAGCACCTGTAATATTCTCGCTCAATAAATAGATAACATCGGGTTTCAACTTCATTGCCATTTTCATTGCATTGATGGGATTACTCCCTCCCGATGCAATAACCTTTTCACTATTGGCCCATTCCATCGCTTTTCTAATGTTATTGGAGTTCGCAAACACGAGCGATTTCCTTGGCGGAACAGCAATTGCACGGTCTTGTTGAAAGAAAATGATTCCGAATTCCTGTTTTGGATGCAACGTACGAAGCGATCGTTCAAGTTCTTCAAGAACAATTGTAAGATGGAGCACCATTGAGCCCGACGCATCAACAACATAGACAATTCGTTTTGCTGCAACAGCATCGAGCCCCATAAATTGCACTTCCGTTTCAGTTTCTCTGCGGGCAAGCTCTGGAATTTCGCCTCCAGAACTGATTTCGTGCAACACAGCAAACCCATCTTGAACTGCGGCTTTCGATGAGGGCAATGGCAACGCTGGCAAGTCCATTTCCAATATAGGTGAAGGTGGCAGTGCCATTGGAAGTTTTGCCAATTCATTCACGGGTTGCTCATGCCATGTAGAAGTCACCACTTGCGGTGGACCTTCTTCGATTCGCACGACAGACCATGTAATAAAAAATGCGAGTACACCAATACCGGCATGAACACTAATTGAGACAATCCATGCGATAGACTTACTTGCGTCTGCTTGAGTGGGTGTTGCGTTTGGCATCATCTATTGCAATGCTACACCATAATTTATAAGAATCGATTATTCGATGCTGTTTTTCCTGGAATTGCTTTTTGGTGATTTTGGACTACGACCATGGTGTTGGTCAATTGAAAAACCACCTCCACCACCAAAAACCAACCAGAGTGAAAGGGTAAATAGTCCTAAACCAGCAAAGAGTTGAATAAAGCGGTGGGAATCAAGTGGCCAATCAAAGGGATTCATCGTAAACATGCCATGGACACTTCCAGAAACTATATAAATCGCCATCCCTGTCGCAATACAAACTGCACATGCTGCCCACCGCGTGAAAAGTCCCACGAACAACAACACTCCCGCAATAAGTTGTGCAATCGCAGCTGCCCAAGCGATAAACGTACCCCATCCGCCAAGATTAGGCCACGTATCGTGCATCAACCAAACAATGCGGTTGACACCACGCGTTGTATGCTTTGTCACCGCTGGCTTGACAGGTTCTGGAGTTTCTGCATTTGCTTCAGTATCCCCACCCTTATCTCCCATGAGTGTTGTTTCTACTTCAGGAGTTTCTACTTCCGGGACCTCTACTTTCGGGGGTCGAACTTCGATATCCATGGCACGTAGCCCGTCCACTATTCCTGGTCGTATTTGTACCTGCCCAAAACAGTTCAACCAACCCGATGTCAACATCGCACCTGCAATGACGAGCCGAGCGAGAAGGGGCATGATTGTTTGTGATGCAAAGTTCATATGCTGTAATGAGTGTTGGGGAAACACCTTTTCCTCTATCATATCCGCTCTTCACTACCCGAGCGGGCGTGGCGAAATTGGCAGACGCGCCAGATTTAGGTTCTGGTGGGGTAATACCCGTGGAGGTTCGAGTCCTCTCGCCCGCATTCAACACTATGACAAACTGGAATCCAACAAGCTGGCAAAAGAAGCAAACCGCTCAACAACCCAATTATGCAGATTCCGAGGCATTAGGGCAAACTGTTTCAGCGCTCTCTCAACTACCACCCCTTGTTTCTTCATGGGAGATTGAAACCCTCAAATCGCAACTTGCTGATGCAATGAACGGAAAGCGTTTTTTGCTCCAAGCAGGTGATTGTGCAGAGCGATTCGCCGATTGCACCCCCGGAAGAATTACAGGACAATTGAAGGTGCTCTTGCAAATGTCACTTGTCTTGGTGCACTCCACCAAACGAAGAGTCATTCGCATAGGACGGCTTGCAGGACAATACGCCAAGCCAAGATCAAGTGATACGGAAACCATCGATGGTGTGACGCTACCGAGTTACCGAGGCGATCTTGTCAATGACATCGAGTTTTCAGAAATCGCACGAACACCAAATCCAAACCGCTTACTCAGGGGGTTTGAACGATCTGCAATGACAATTAATTTTGTCCGCGCCTTAATTGATGGTGGTTTTGCCGATTTACACCACCCTGAATATTGGGATCTTGGTTTTGTTGAGCATTCGCCAAAAGCAAGCGAGTATCAAAATATTGTTGCGTCCATCGCTGAAAGTTTACGTTTCATGGAGACCCTCGCAGGCGAAGCTGTCGGAGCGATTAATCGCGTTGAATTCTTTACAAGTCACGAGGGTTTGCATTTGCATTACGAACAAGCACAAACTCGTCAAGTGCCACGGCGTACTGGTTGGTATGACTTGTCATGTCACTTCCCGTGGATTGGAGCAAGAACGACTGACCTTGAGGGAGGACATGTTGAATTTTTCCGAGGAATTGAAAATCCAATCGGAGTGAAGATTGGCACACACACTGTTGATATCGAAAAGTTGTTCGACGCACTACTTCCAACCAACGAAGCAGGTCGACTTACTTTAATTCACCGGTATGGTGTAGAAAAAGTTACGGATGAACTTCCAAAACTGATCGAACAGGTTCAAGCAACCGGAAAGAAGGTGTTGTTTATCTGCGACCCAATGCATGGCAATACAAGGAAAACTGAAAGTGGAATTAAAACCCGAAATTTCGATGAAATTCTTTCTGAGCTTGAACAATCCATTGATATTCACAAGAATCTGAACTCAGCATTAGGTGGCGTTCATGTTGAAGTGTGTGGACAAAACGTCACTGAGTGTACTGGCGGCGCTCGTGGCTTAGATGAAGCGGGTTTGGGTGATGCATATGAAACACTCGTTGACCCACGACTCAACTACGAACAATCCATTGAACTCGCGATGCTCGTTGGGCAAAAACTTTGCTAGCAACACGATAGATTCTTTTTCCACGGAGGCACAAAGAGCACAGAGACCAGAAAGAGTTTTTTTGGTGTTGGGGCTGTATGCACAAACAATTGCCTAATCAATAAACCATTCGTACAACCAAAATGCATTCTCAGTGTCTCCGTGTCTCTGTGGCGTTTCTTTTATTGGATGTCCGAATACAGTTGACAATGAGGTACAATCTACAGGAATGGCTGAGCAGAATGAAAAAGTAGTGATTTCGGGAGTCGGCATCATCACATGTTTTGGAGTTGGTATTGAACAACTGTGGGATGCCATGCTTGAAGGACGAACAGGAATACATCGGATTGAACGGTTTGACCCGAGCGGGTTTGATTCTCAAGCTGCTGGTGAACTCGCTGAAGAGGCGTTCACGGTTCGTAAAACCGTTCCAAAGAGTCATCGAAAAGCCACCAAGGTCATGTGTCGTGACACTGAACTTGCAATTGGTGCTGCTGCGGATGCTGTTGAAAACGCTGGATTAACCACGTCTGCAACAAGTGACGATCCCCCAACTATCGCTCCTCACCGAGTTGGCTGTCATATTGGTGCGGGTCTAATTTCAGCAGAAGTCAACGAACTTGCAGCAGCACTTGTAACAAGTAAAAAAGAGGATGGATCGTTTGACCTTGCACATTGGGGCGGTGAGGGAATGCAAAACCTCACACCTCTTTGGCTTTTGAAATATTTGCCGAATATGCTCGCGTGCCATGTCACGATTGTGCACAACTGCCAAGGACCAAGCAATGCGATTACATGTTGCGAGGCTTCTAGCGGTCTTTCCATTGCTGAATCTCGTCGTGTCATCCAACGTGGAGACGCTGACATGTGCCTATCTGGTGGCGCTGAAGATCGAGTCAATCCTCTTGCACTCTATCGCCAACATTGCACCAATCGCCTTGCAACATCAGATGGGTCTGGCGATATGAAGTCGCTTGTCAAACCTTTTTCTGCCGATGCAACAGGCACGGTTGTTGGTGAAGGTGGTGGTATCATGATTGTTGAATCAAAATCATCATGCGATGCAAGAAACGGAACACCATGGTGCACCATTGATGGTATCGGTTGCAGGCAAACAATTTCTGACTCACCGCTTGATGCCGACCCACGCACCATTGAATCTGCAGTCTCTCGCGCGTTAGAGGAAGCGAATTGCCAAACAGGTGACATCGATGTCATTGTTCCACTGGGTTCTGGAATTAAACAAGTTGACACAGCAGAATTTGAAGGGCTCACCGCTATTTTTGGTGAAGCACTCTCAACAATTCCAACCATAACAACTATCCCTTATACGGGCAATTGTATGGCTGGCAACGGAGCGATTGAAATAGGTGTTGCCGCTAAAGCGATTAGAGAACAAAAAATTCCCGCAAGACTCGGTGACCAATGCACAAACGGTATTGATGCCGCTGTTTGTGAACCAAAAGCAATGGAAATAAATAAAGTACTTGTGGTCACACCGAGTGAGGGTGGTCAATGTGTCGCAATTATTCTTGGGAGGGTGAATCAATGACACGAGTTGTTGTTACAGGAATGGGCTGGGTGACTCCCTTGGGGAACGACCTCGAGACCGTTTGGAAACGAATGTGCAACGGAGAATCTGCAATAGCACCCATCGACCGATTTGATGCATCGAGTTTTCCGACAACGTTCGCTGGTCAAGTGAGTGATTATGATTGGACAAAGTATGTCAGTGATCCTTCGGTACATCACTCCCCTGCGATGAATTCCCAATTCGCACTTGGCGCAGCCAAACAAGCATGGGAACAGTCGGGTTTAGGTGAGTTTGAAGCATTAAACCGAGATCGAGTTGGAATTTACTTGGGCGCTGGAGAAGGTGTGCTTGATTTTTCTGCCCACTCAATGATTGATACGCATTCATGGGACGTAGAGGATGGCAAGGTCGACCCCGTTGCTTGGGCTAAATTCGCTTGTCAACGACTCGATGAATGGGGAGAAGTTGAACAAGAACCCAACATGCCTCTCTGGCACGTTGCAAAAGAGTACGGTTTGAGAGGACCATCGTTTAATTGCCTAACCGCGTGCGCAGCGAGTACTCAAGCGATCGGTGAAGCGACAAGTGTCCTTGTTCACGGTGATGCGGATGTCATGATGACAGGTGGAACGCATACGATGTTGCACGCTCTTGGCATCACTGGTTTCAACCGCTTAACTGCACTCTCAACGTTTGACGGTGACCCCCGCAAAGCCTCAAAACCTTTTTCCAGAGACCGCGCTGGTTTCGTCATGGGCGAGGGCTCGGGTATGCTTATCCTTGAAACACTTGAACATGCACTTGCTCGCGGGGCGACACCAATCGCTGAAATAGTTGGGTTCGGATCATCAGCAGACGCTTACCGTATTACAGACTTACATCCAGAAGGTCGTGGTCCTGCTGCTGCGATTCAAAACGCATTGACTCAAGCAAAGATTAATCCATCAGAGACGATTGAAGGCAAACCACTTGTCCATTACATTTCCGCGCACGGTACAAGCACGCAAGAAAATGATTCAATTGAAACCAAAGCAATTAAACTTGTCTTTGGTGAGAACGCTCCAAACGTACCAATCAGTTCTATCAAGTCGATGATGGGTCACTTGATTGCTGCAGCCGGTTCGGTTGAACTGATTACATGCATCATGTCCATTCAAACGGGCATGCTTGTTCCAACCATTAACTTGGACAACCCCGATCCAGAACTTGATTTAGATTATGTACCAAATGTAGCACGCAAAGCGAAGGTTGATTGTTGTATAAGCAACTCGTTTGGTTTTGGTGGTCAGAACAATACGCTTGTTGTGAAGCGGTTTATCCCCTAATACACAACATGTTCATTTCGAAGTCTTCGTCGCAATATCCGTTGTTGCTGAGCGGAGCATATCTGCGAAAACGCCTGCGAGCATGGCAAAGAGTCCGATTCCGCAGAACATAAGTAGAACAGCCATAAAGCGCCCACCGACTGTGACTGGATAAAAGTCTCCATATCCGACTGTGGACATTGTCACAACCGACCACCAAAGTACATCGGGAGCATCCGTTAAATTCGCAGAGGGATTTTGGGATTCAAAATGCAGAACCGCAAAGCAGGAACCAATAACCGCAAGTTCGGCAATCAGAAACCCGGTTATAACAATTGCTGAGCGTCGATTTGACCTATACGAATGGACAATTGCGTGCAATGATTTCAGCGCCCTAACAATTACAACAATACGAAAAATACGTGACCATCTGAGTGCTTGTACTGCGGGAATTGACGCTGCAAGATCTATGGGACCCCAAGTCACGAGATATTTCCATTTTGATGGAGCAATGATAATATGTCGAATGAAATCAGCAAAAAATATGGCGCAAATCCCCAAATCAATCAAGTCTATCAAATGAACTGTTTCGCTACTTGGGTCAAGAAACGTTCTCCATGCCAACAGAGACAACACTACAATTGCTGTTACAGCAATAAATAAATCAAATGGTTGTGGTGGTAGTGGAGAAGGTGCAGAATCTGCAGTTTTCTCGCTCATGCGTTGAAACTGCTACCACAACCACAAGTTGTCGTCGCATTTGGATTTTCAAAGACAAATCCTCGCCCCATGACCTCATCCTTAAAGTCAATAGTCGTTCCGTTGAGGTATAGATAACTTTTAGGGTCACATATCACGCTGAGTTTGAACGCATCTTCATCCAGAGTAAAATCGAAATCCCACTGCTCATCGCCTTGTTTTTTGGATTCCGTTAAATCAAGAATGTAACTGAAACCAGAGCAACCGCCACCCTTCACGCCAACGCGAAGGTGTGTTGTCTCACAATCAAGTTCTTGCTGAGCCATGATATTGTTGATTTCTCGGGCTGCTTTTTCGGTAACGATTACTGACATTGGGAAACTCCTAATAAAAGTCCTAACAGGGTATTATAACTTCTCTAGCAGGTTTGTTTAGGCTAAATCTGTGGGTTCTTGTAGAACCAACCAAGACACCCTAGTAATCACGACAAAGTCGTGATTACTATCGGATGTCCCTTTAGTGTAACCGGTCATATACTGCGTTCATGGAAGTGATTGTTAATCCAGGCAAATTAGACCAATTTCGGGGGTGTGCGTTTGTTCCGACAATGGGGGCATTGCATGAAGGGCATCTGTCGCTCATTCTAGAAGCGAAGAAAACAGGAAAACCCGTTGTTGTCAGTATTTTTGTCAATCCTAAGCAGTTTTCACCGGAAGAGGATTTAGAACAATACCCACGGAATTTGGAGCAGGATGTTTCGTTTGCCGAGGGCGCAGGCGCAGATATTGTGTTTGCACCAAGTGTTGAGGAGATGTACCCCCCCGGAAGGGTCGATGAATTTATAGAACTTGCTCTCCCGAAGGCTGCAACTGAACCACGACTTGAAGACGCGTGCAGACCCAAACACTTCAGGGGAGTTTGTATTGCAGTTGCCCGATTGTTTGATCTTGTTCAACCAAGTGTTACGGTGTTTGGCTTGAAAGATTACCAACAGTATCTCATCATTAAACAGTTGATTGAACAAGAGGGTACTAGATGGAACGGCTTAAAAATCATCAGCGCAGAAATTATTCGAGACAGTGATGGACTTGCGATGAGTAGTCGGAATATTTATTTAACAAGTGAACAACGGCTTCAAGCTCTTGCTATTCAAAAAGCAATTCAGTGCACAACTGAAGGTGCAATGCACCTAATCTTATTAGAGCATGCTCTTACCATTGAATACGCCGTGATACGTGACAGTGATTCGTTATGCTCACCCCAAACTGGCAAACCCACTCGCGCTCTTGTTGCAGTAAAAGTTGGAAACACTCGGCTCATTGATAATGGCGAGGTGCAATTCGAATGACACGTACACTTTTATATGGCGGCACTTTCGATCCACCGCACATTGCGCATGTTCATATTCCACACAAGGCAATGGTCTCACTTGAGTTTGACCGCGTGCTCTACGTCCCTGCAAACGTCACTCCGTTGAAAGAGGCATCCTCGACACCAGTCAACCACCGACTTGCAATGCTTCAACTTGCACTCAACGGTTGCGAGTGGGCGGAGATTTCAACCATTGAAATTGAACGCGGGGGACAGAGTTACACCATTGACACGATTGAATCGTTGCAAAACGAAGGTGACGAACTTCGCCTGCTTATCGGTGCCGATCAATGGGTGCAATTTGAACAGTGGAAAAGATGGGAAGACATTATTCGATTGGCGAATCCAGTAATTATGCCACGAGACGAATTTGATGTTTGCGACGAACGACTGTTGCAGATTGATTCGCTTCCTGCTGTGTCATCAGATATCCGCCATCGAATAGCAACTGGTGATGCAATCGACGATCTCGTCCCCCCAAAGGTCGCTGCGTACATCACACAACACCAGTTGTACCAGTAAAATACGGATCTTATGTCTGCTCCCACGAATAAACCCCCGATCAAAACAGTTGGTTTTGTCAGCCTTGGCTGTCCAAAGAATCTTGTTGATAGTGAGCAGATGCTCGCATCGTTAGTCGATGCTGGGTATGAGGTTGTTACTGACCACAACGAAGCCGACGCGATTGTCATCAATACATGCGGTTTTCTTGAAGCGTCGAAGGAAGAATCGGTCGAAGTCATCAACGATGCGGTTGCAATGAAGGAGGGTGGACGGGTGCAACGCGTTGTTGCAGCGGGTTGCCTTGTGCAACGGCACCGCGCCACAATGTTGGAATGGTGTCCGGGAATTGACGCGATGATTGGCGTGTTTGACAGGGATCATATTGTTGACGCGATGAAGAGCGATCCCGAAAAGGAGGAACGACCACAGTGGATTGAAGCAAATGCTGTTCTTGCTGCTCGAGCGCGGGGATTAAGCAAAACTCAGAGGCTGGGGTACTTTGAAGACGACAGCAATCGGATTCAATTGACACCTCGGCACTGGGCGTATCTGAGAATTAGCGAGGGGTGCAATCAAAAGTGTACCTTCTGTACGATTCCATCGATTCGGGGGAAGATGCGTTCAAAGCCAGTTGAAAAAATCATTGCTGAAACAAAACAAATGTTGTCGGCAGGAGTTTTTGAATTAAATTTAATCGGACAAGACACAACAAGCTACGGGTATGACATTGCGTATGAACCAGGCTTGGTTGGCTTACTTACAGCGCTCAATGACACTGTTGCCAAGTCCGGAGGCGGGTGGATACGCTTGATGTATGCATACCCAACATATTTCACCGATGACATGATTAAAACGATGGCGAAGTTACCGCACGTCCTTCCATATATTGACATTCCATTACAACATGCCTCAGACAGCATGCTTGATGCAATGCGACGTAATGTCTCTGCAGATGTTCAATCGACATTACTCGACAAACTCAGAACCATGATTCCGGGAGTTGGAATTCGAACTACATTAATTACGGGTTTCCCCGGTGAGACCGAAAAAGACCATCAAACATTGCTCGATTTCATCAAGCATCATCGTTTTGAAGCGATGGGTGTATTTCAATACTCAAAGGAAAATGGCACGGTTGCGGGCACCATGGAGGAAGACGACTCCCTTCGAGTTCCTCAAGACGTAAAGCAAGCACGGGAAGAAGAACTCATGCTAACGCAGCAGGAGATTGCATTTGAAAGGGCGGCAAAAGCGGCGGAAGATGGCGAAGTGCACCAAGTGTTGATTGATGAATATCTCGGTGAAACGGGCGAAGGTGAACTCCATTTGTATCGCTCTCGCACAAAGCGACAAGCGCCAGATGTGGATGCGTGTACTATTTTGATGGCAGAGGAAAAACAGACTATCGGTTCAATTATTTCCTGCACAATCGTAGATAGTGATGGATACGACATGATTGCAAGACCCACCTCTGAACTTGAGAAGGTTGTTTCACTCCCATTGAGGTAAACTGCTCAACCTGTGCCCATTCGAAACTTTTCAATTATTGCTCACATTGACCACGGCAAGAGTACGCTTGCTGATCGTCTTTTACAAGCAACGGATGCCGTATCGCAGCGTGATGCAAAAGAGCAAATTCTTGACACTATGGAACTTGAGCGCGAACGCGGGATTACGATTAAGGCTTCAGCAGTAACGGTTCACCATACGTATGACGGAGAAGATTATGAATTAAACTTCATCGACACACCGGGTCATGTCGACTTTACGTATGAAGTCTCAAGGGCGTTGACGGCGTGTGAAGGAGCATTGCTGGTTGTTGATGCGAGCCAAGGTGTTGAAGCTCAAACTGTTGCGAATGCGTACCTCGCGATTGAAAATGGTTTGGACTTGATTCCTGTTGTCAATAAAATTGATTTACCATCAGCGGACCCTGAAAAAGTTGCGATGGAGATTGAACAAATACTTGGGCTCCCAGCTGAGGATTGTATTTATTGTTCTGCAAAAACGGGCGAAGGCATACCTGAGTTGCTTGATATCGTTTGCGAAAAGTTACCACCACCCCGCCCTGCTGAAATTGAACAAACCCGCGCTTTGATTTTTGATTCGCATTACGACGATTACCGAGGCGTTATTGTGTATTTTCGTGTATTTGATGGTTCTCTTTCAAAAGGTAATCGTATTCGAATGATGGGAACAAACCGCACATTCACAATTACAGAACTTGGTCGGTACACACCCCAGCCTGCACAAGCAAAGACCATTGGTACAGCAGAAGTGGGCTACATGGTTGCTGCGATTAAGACACTTGAAGATGTACGAATTGGTGATACGATAACAATTGATTCAGACCCCGCAAAGGAAGCACTTCCGGGCTATGAAGAACCCAAACAAATGGTGTTTTGCGATTTTTATCCGGCGTCAAGTGAAGAGGGCAGTAAAAAAACAGAGTTTGAAACACTTCGCGAAGCCGTTGAAAAGTTGCGTCTCAATGATTCAAGTTTTACGTATGAAACGCAACATTCAGAAGCGCTCGGCTTTGGTTTTCGCTGTGGCTTTCTTGGCTTGTTGCATATGGAAATTGTGCAGGAGCGACTTGAACGAGAGGGTGGCGTTGAAATTATTCAAACAGCACCTACGGTTAATTATCGAATTGAAATGACAAATGGAAGTGTCATTGATATACATAATCCTGCGGATCTTCCAGACCCATCGCAAATCAAAGACATTTGCGAACCGATTGTAAAAGTTGAAATTATTTGTCCTGATGAATCGATTGGTGACCTCATGCGATTATGCGAAGGACGTCGCGGAATATTTCAAGGCCAGAAATTTATTTCCGAGGGAAGACAGATGCTCGAATACGAATTACCGCTTGCTGAAATCATCTATGACTTTTATGACAAACTTAAATCCATTACACGCGGGTATGGCACGATGGATTATGAAATTACGAAATTCAGGGCAGACAAACTTGTTAAAGTTACAATTCTGGTCAATGGACAGCCTGTAGAGGCTCTCAGTATGATTTGCCACCGAGAAAAAGCGGAATCAAGAACACGTGGAATGCTTCTTAAATTAAGGAAACAAATCGACAAACATCAATTTGAGATTTCCCTGCAAGCTGCAATTGGTGGGAAGATTATTGCTAGGGAGACCGTAAAAAGTTTGCGTAAAAATGTAACTGCGAAGTGTTATGGTGGTGATGTCACTCGTAAAAGAAAACTTCTTGAGAAACAAAAGAGGGGGAAACGGCGTATGAAGGCCATTGGAAATGTCCATATCCCCCAATCTGCGTTCCTCTCCATCCTCGAACAAGGCGATTAATTATGAATATGCAATCAAAACTCACTTCTGTCATCATCGCAACTCTACTTTTTGCGAGTGTTATTTCTACTGCTGTGATTGGTGGCGATGAAACTGGCAAACTCGGGCCAATCGATACTATTACTCTTGCAGGAGAGAAAGAACTCACCATCAAGAATGTCGAAGGGCACATTGCTTGGGGAGATGAACAAACAAACAGAGTCTGGTCCATGGGCTTTATGGAAACAGGCAAAGCGCTATCACAATTGTTACAGGCAGAGCATTTCTTGGATGCAAGAAACGAATTGAATGATGAATTGAAGGAACAGATTGCAAATGCCCGTGAACTCATGGAGTCGCTTCGAGAAGAAGGCCAATCACTTGAGCCGGACAGCCCCGAAGCCCCCATTTTTCGACAGCGTTGGGAAAGTGCGTATGGTGAGTTCCAAAAAATGCAAAAATTAGTTGCAGAAGCACGTGCAACCCTCATGGCAGAACAAATGCAGGCTGCATACAACGAAATCCTTGAAGGTGTCAATGTTGTGTCTGAACGAATGAACATTGACATCGTGCTTCGATTTATTCCGCCCGATGGAGACTTTGATCAGGCAAACCCTGACGCAACCATCATGCAAATCCGGTTGCGCACCGCTTTGCGACTTCCAGAAGGAGTCGATATTACGGATGATGTTCTTTCTGAACTTGGACTTGACCCCAGAAATTAAGTTTGTACGTCTTTCTGAACTCGGGTTTGAATCGCGACAGCCTTTTTGAATTTTTCTGCTGTTATCTTTTTAACCTCTTCCATACTTGGACATCCCTCTCCAAGTAATAATTGTAAAGAGGTCACAGAGCGCCCTTCTAATCCACACGGGACAATGAGATGAAAATGTTCCATGTTTGGGGCAACATTGAATGCAAAGCCATGCATTGAAACCCACCTTGAAATACGGATTCCCATCGCACATATTTTTTTATTGTCAACCCACACGCCAGTTGCACAATCATCACGGTACCCCTCAATTTTGAAGTGGTCGAGTACCTCGATGATGACACTTTCAAGAAATCGCATATACCCATGTAGTCGAAGTGATAATGCATTCAAATCGAAAATTGGGTAGCCAACGAGTTGTCCAGGGCCGTGGTAGGTAATATCGCCACCTCTATCTGTCTCGCAAATCTGCACGCCACTTGATTTGAGTTGTTGCTCCGTGGCAAGTAAATGTTCCTTGGCAGTTGATCGGCGACTTATCGTAATGACTGGAGGATTGTGTTCGACTAGGAGTAGGTGAAAGGGCGAGGGACGGTTGGTATTCCGATTTATAATGACTGTTTGTTGCACTTGTCGCTGCAATTCAAGTGCTGGCTCATATGCCATTTTTCCAAGATCCTGTATTTCAAGTTGGCACGACATTGCAATTCTTGGGATGATACCTCTGCGATGCCTGATATACACCCCACAGCCATTCTAGATGGTGCAATTTCACTTGCCGATGACGTAGTCATCGGTCCCCACTGTGTGTTAAAGGGAGATATTACGATTGCAACGGGTACAACACTCATTGGCAATTGTTACCTCACTGGTAAACTTGTCATGGGTGAGGGAAACGTCGTTTACCCATTCTCAAGTATTGGTTTTGCTCCCCAAGACATGAATTTCCCGAATAATCAATATGAACCGGGCATCGTAATTGGCGATAACAACGTGTTTCGTGAGAACTCAACCGTGCATCGTGCAACGCAGGATGATCCTACGACTATTGGAAATGGCAATATGTTCATGACAACTTCACACGTTGCCCATGATTGTCAGGTTGCGAATAATTGCACACTTGTCACGGACGTTTCGCTCGCAGGTCACGTCCATCTGCAAGACGATGTCATTCTTGGCGGGAGTTCAAACATTCATCAATTCGTGACGCTTGGTAAGGGGGTGATGATTATTGGTTTAAGTTATGCCTCTTATGATGTACCACCCTACTTTATGATTACAGGCGGGAATATTATTGGTTCGATTAATATCATTGGTATGCGTCGGAGCGGAATGAATCGCGATGAGATTACAAGGCGAAAAGATATTTATAAGTTGCTCTACAAAAGTGGTAACTCGATAAATACATCCATCTCAATGCTCAAAGAAGAAGGTGATTCGGTGGCACTTGAATATGTTGAATTCATTGAAACGTCACGAAGAGGGATAGTCGCGCCATATCATCCTAAACGGAGTGAGCGACGGGGCATGGCGATGACTAATGAGTAACATTTCCTTCTTTGTTCTTGGCAGTGGTTCTTCCGGGAATTGTAGCCTTATGTGCCTCGGTGACAGTTGGATTATGATTGATGCTGGCTTCTCGATGAAGCAAACAAAGGAACGAATGCAAACGCATCACTTGCAACTGAGTGATGTAAAAGATGTTGTTGTCACACACTTTGATCGAGACCACTTCAACCCCGTGTGGTGTAAAACTTTTTTGCAACGAAGAATACGAGTTCATCTTCATGAACGTCATGTTGCAAGAGCTAGGGGTATTGGTCTTGATGATACGTGTATTGTTCCGTTTGAAAACTCCTTGCACTTGCATGGCACAACAGTAGAAACTGTTCGATTTGCACATGACGCGCTTGGCAGTGATGGTTTTATCTTTGATACCGGTAGTGTTCGATTTGGTTTTGCGTCGGATTTGGGTCACGTTCCTCAACAATTACTCGATCGATTTATACAATTAGATGGGGTCGCGATTGAATCGAACTATGACACTGCAATGCAATTGATGAGTGGGCGACCTGAATCACTCAAAAGCAGGATTATGGATGGCGAGGGGCACCTCTCCAACGAGCAATCTCTTGCTGCAATCTCCCACATCGCCTCGAAATCAATGCTTCAACACATTGTCTTGCTTCATCTCTCAAGAGAGTGCAATTCCTCTCGTATCATCCGAGATTTGTATGCTGAGCATTTGTCCCACCTTCACAGGCAGGTCACCATTACGTGCCAAGAGAGGTGTTCCCGATTGCTTTCTATTGAAAAGCAACCAGTCCACGCGACATAATCCCTTTTATTACAACAGGTTGCATGTATAGTCTGCCCAGCTTGTATTCATGAAAAACTGGGGCGAAAATCACCCATTGAGCCGATATGTAGGTTGCTATGGGAACTACTGCTATACGTACGCGCCGTGGGCATTCAAATCGCCCTTCTTTACTCACTACTGCTGATCTATCAGCTCGGATTTTGTGGATTTCAAGTGCAACAATCGCCCTTTTTGTGGCTGTATCGCTTCTTTCCTTCAATGTGGGAGATCCTCCATCGCACGTAGTGGCCGTACACAACGACCCCGTTTCAAATTGGTGTGGCATTGTTGGTGCGTGGATTGCATATTGGACGTACCACGTTCTTGGATTTGGGGTTTGGGTCTTGATTGTTGGTGTTGGTGCGTGGGTCACACTTGTGTTCAGGGGGGTTGAATTCACTCACACTTCTGTTCGAGCCCTTGGGTTGTTGATTATGGCGCTTGCTGTGTCCTGTTTTCATGAGTTGTTCATCCCTGGTGTTGGAACCTTGGCGGGTGCAAAGGCTGGATTGATTGCAAAAACAATCGTGTCACAGCTCGATATGGGTTTCAGTGGCTTTGGCGCATTTCTTATTGTCTTTGCAGCATTTTCAATTGGGCTTGTTGTTGCAGCCGAAAAAATTGCATTCGCAATTCCATATCTGTTCCTTTCTGTATTCCGGCGAATAACGCATTTTCAAATCTCAAAGGTTCGTACGCCTTCAATCCCCATGCTTCGATTCAATCGAAGCACTCTTCTTGAAACTGAGGAAGAGGTGGATGAGGAATGGAACGAAGAAGAATATCCAGAAGATGAACACGATGAGTATGACGAAGATGAATGGGAAGATGAAGATGAGCCACGGAAGAAGTTGACTCCAGCAGAACTCATCAAGAAAATAGCGAGGTTACCTGTACGAGTCGCTTCGAGTGGCAAGGCTGCGAAAGATTCTGACATTCAGCGACCCGATAATTTTGAGGGGTATATATTTCCCTCCCTTGATTTGCTTGATGACCCACAAGAAGGCTTCGGAGATTCCATCGAAGAACTTGTTCGCCAGCAAGCTGTTGAACTTGAAGAAACATTGCAAATGTATGGTATTGATGGCGAGGTCTCGGGCATTGAGGCGGGGCCAACGATTACGTTGTACTCAATTGATCTTGCTCCTGGAAATAAAGTGTCGAGTATCAATAGTGTTGCAAGTGATATCGCGAGAAGTCTTGGTGCTCCAAACATTCGTATCGTTCCGAATACCGCTGGTCGTAAAACGGTTGGAATTGAAGTACCAAACCAAAAGCGGGAAACTGTGAGTATTAAAGAATTGATGAGCAGTAAGAAATCTGAAAAGATGAATCTGCCCATGTTCCTCGGCAAAGATGCTTCGGGTGAGCCGATGGTCGAAGATCTTACAAAGATGCCACATATGTTGGTTGCAGGTACGACTGGTTCGGGTAAGAGTGTTTGTATTAATTCAATAATCGCTGGGTGGATGTACACCAAACGTCCAGATGAGTTGAAACTTATTTTAGTCGATCCAAAGATGGTTGAACTGAGCCAGTTTTCAGATATTCCACACCTTGCATGTCCAGTTGTGACTGAGATGGGTCGTGCAGTGGCGATATTGGAATGGGCAGTTGAAAGAATGGAAGAACGGTATCAAATCTTCCGTAGCCTCGGTGTTCGTGATTTGGTCGGGTTTAATGAACTCACCGAAGATGAGATTTATAAAATTCTCGATCCACAAACTGAAGAGGAGCGTGCACGAATCCCAATCAAACTTCCATACATAGTCTTTATCATTGATGAACTTGCTGACTTGATGATGACGGCGAAAGAAGTCGAGCAAGCGATTGTCCGAATAGCACAAAAAGCACGTGCGGTCGGAATTCACTTGATTCTATCTACGCAGAGACCTGAGGCAAGGGTTGTGACGGGGTTAATCAAATCGAATATGCCTTGCCGAGTGGCATTCAAAGTGAGCAGTGGAATGGATAGCCGCATTGTTCTTGACACGAAGGGTGCAGAGTTATTGCTTGGAAATGGTGACATGCTTTATATCTCACCAGGATCGACAACCGCCAATCGTTCTCAGGGTACTTTTGTCTCGCCGAAGGAAATTCGTTCCATTGTGAAGCACCTACGGGAAGTTGCCACACCGAACTTTGAACGTAGTCTGGTTCAAATTAAGGCTGCCAGTAGAAGTAGCGGAATTGATATTGATGGTGAACTTCTAGAGCGTGACAGTCTTTTTGATGATGCTGTACGAATCATGATTGAAAGTGGTCGCGGTTCGGTATCGCTCCTTCAACGTCGGATGGGTATTGGGTACGGTCGAGCCTCACGGCTTGTTGACCAAATGGCTGTTGCGGGAATTGTTGGCGAGCACAAAGGTTCGGTAGCTCGCGAAATCCTTATCACCGTTGAAGATTGGGACGAAATGCAGCAACTTGAAGCTAGCGAAGATTCCGACTATTAATCAACCGAGGGATAATTAATTGCCGATAGAAATTGGGTACTCGTGGTTACCCTGTTGGTGGAAAACCAAAAGTTGGAAACCAGCTGTAAGGTACCACGACGACCGAGGCATCGTGCCTTGGGCGGTGTGCCCTCCAGAAGTCGGAGGGAATCAACGCTCGGCGGCGTCAAGTGGGACGTGACGGTTGGGCAAAGCAGCGTATAAAAAGGAGGTGATCAGTGATTGAATTATGTGACTGTACAAGAGGGCTTCGCAGAGCCTGAGCCCGTAGACCCATCGGGTTTACAGGTGCGAAGCCCCTACAGGACTTATGCTCGGCGGTTGCCTCTTGCAACCGCCGAGTTTTTTTTCTCTGATATCCTGTACCTATGAGTCATCAAACCAAATTGCAGTCGGCAACCAACCAGATGCTTGAGTTAGCCGAGCAAATTAAACTAGGTGGTGGTGGACGTGGAATTGAACGCCAACACCATCATGGACGACTCACAGCAAGGGAGCGAATCGAATTACTCGTCGACAAAGGGACACCTTCTTTTGAATGTGGGTTATTTATTGCTCACAACATGTACGCTGAATATGGTGGTGCACCCTCAGCTGGTGTAATCACAACTATTGCACAGGTCGGCGGTAAGCATTACATGATTATTGCAAACGATGCAACCGTCAAAGCGGGTGCATTTTTCCCAATGACGTGTAAAAAAATTATCCGAGCTCAAACAATCGCTCAGCGTGCAAAACTCCCACTTCTTTACCTAGTTGATTCTTCGGGGGTCTTTCTACCATTACAGGAGGACGTGTTTCCAGACACCGATGATTTCGGTCGTATTTTCAGAAATAACGCAGTGCTATCCGCAATGGGAATTTCACAAATTGCGGCCATCATGGGTAACTGTGTTGCTGGTGGGGGTTATTTACCGGTACTCTGCGACACCCTGCTCATGACTGAGGGTAGTGGGCTCTATCTTGCCGGTCCTGCACTCGTTAAAGCTGCGATTGGACAAGATGTAGAAAATGAAGAACTCGGTGGAGCTGAAATGCACGCTGAAATTTCTGGAACGATTGATTTCCTTGAGCCAGACGATGATGCCTGCATCAAACGAATTCAATCGCTTGTTCACAGTGATATGTCCGTCATGCCAGTGGGAGATCCTCCTTACGAAGCAGTCGATGCTTCTAGAAAACCAGAAGATATCTGCACAATATTTAGAACCGAAGCACACGAACAATATGACATGAATGAATTGCTTTCATGCATTGTTGATGATGAAAGTTTCAACGAATACAAGGCGGATTACGGTCGATCAATAGTGTGTGGGTATGCGAGAATTGGGGGTTGGCCATGTGGAATTGTTGCGAACCAACGCTGCATGACAGAGAAAAAAATGCCCGGTGGTAAAGCCGGTCCGTCAACTTCGGCAAATATGCCAGCCGTTATTTACACCGAAGCTGCTGACAAGGCTGCTCGATTTATCATGGATTGCAATCAAAAGCGAATTCCTATTATTTTTGTCAGTGACACAACAGGATTCATGGTTGGACGAGATAGTGAGCAAGCAGGCATCATTCGAAGTGGTGCAAAAATGGTAAATGCGATGAGCAATTGCATCGTCCCAAAAATTACCCTTATTGTTGGTAGCAGTTATGGTGCAGGCAACTATGCAATGTGTGGTCGTGCGTTTGACCCATTCCTCACACTTGCATGGCCTAATGCAAAATATGCCGTCATGGGCGGGGCTGCCGCAGCAAGTACCTTATTACAAATTGATCTTGGTGCACGCAGACGTCGCGGAGAAGAGGTTGATAAGAAACAACAAGCAGAACTTCTTGCAGCGATTGGTGCAAGTTACGATGAACAAGAGAGTATTTTTTATGGTGCTGCGCGTGGTTGGATTGATCGAATGATTGTTCCAAAAGAGTCGAGGGCTGAACTCATTGAAGCTCTTTCAATTGCATCAACATTTGAAATTGCAAATGAATATAAAACCGGTGTTCTTCAAACATGAGCATCTCCCTTAAGGGAAAAACCATTCTAATTACAGGGGCAAGCAGTGGTATCGGTGCCGCTACAGCAAGAGCGTGTGTCAAAGCAGGTATGCATTGTGTGATTACAGCAAGAC
>JYMV01051173.1_pt1 | contig 26404 bp, 23 predicted proteins | sample 338911 | NCBI WGS metagenome assembly JYMV01 (sample SAMN03354496, study PRJNA234377) | hydrothermal vent metagenome | biome: Deep sea; feature: Hydrothermal plumes at the Eastern Lau Spreading Center, Western Pacific Ocean; material: Seawater | place: Tonga | collected 2009 | depth 2000 m m
TTGCGGCAGCACCATATTCAAAATCAATGCTGCAAGACCACCTGAAGTGATGGCTGATCCAAAAATTTGCTGAATCGCTTTTGGAGTTTGACTGAGAACCTCCGGTACAAAAGCAAGTCCAAGTCCTATTCCAAGGGATACTGCAATGATCAGCATCTCCCTGCGTCCCAGGCGACCCATCGAAGCAATTATGTTCACACCTGCAGCAGCCACTGCTCCAAACATAATAATTGTTGCTCCGCCTAAAACTGGATTTGGTAGGGAACGGAAAAACCCGCCTATGACTGGAAACAAGCCCAGTAGAACGAGGAAGCCCGCGAGATACATACCCACAAAACGACTGGCAACTCCAGTCATTTGGATGACACCGTTGTTTTGACTGAAGGTCGTGTTGGGGAAAGTATTGAAAATCGCGGCAATTGCGGAATTGATACCGTCTCCCAAAACTCCGCCCTTAATGCGTTCCATGTAGGTCTCTCCTTCGACAGGTTCTCCGGAGAGCATCGATGTTGCAGTCAAATCACCGGTAGACTCAATGGTGGTGATGATATAAATGAACGCCACCCCGATGAAAGCAGTCCAGTTGAAAGCAAATCCATAATTAAATGGAATGGGAATGCTGATCATTTCAACTCCGGACATGTGACCAAAATTGACTTTGCCCAGCGCAAGCGCAACCAGGTAGCCAACCAGAATTCCGCCCACAATCGATCCCATCCGGATCATTGGACTTTTACTGCGGTTGAGAATCAACACCACTAGCAAGACAAGTACACCCAAACCCAAATTTTCAACTGTACCAAAAAATTGGGGCTTGTTGTCCAGCAGCCATTTACCACCTGCCATGTCCGTAATTCCGACTCTGACCAGGCTCAGGCCTATCAACATCACCACAGTTCCAGTAACAACCGGTGTGATGATTTTTTTCAGTAAATGGAGGAAGCGGCTGAGGAATATCTCGATAAATGCTCCTACGAAACAAATCCCGAAAATTGTTGCCAGCATTTCATCCGGTCCGCCCCCCTGTCCTTTGACAATAAAGCCGGCGGTTAAAATTGCACCTAAAAAAGCAAAGCTGGTGCCTTGTACACTCAACAGACCGGAACCGACCGGCCCAATCCTTTTGGCTTGAATGAAGGTAGCCACACCTGAAACGATCAGCGACATACTGATCAAATATGGAATCCGATCACCTAGTCCTAAAACACCGCCTATGATCAGTGTGGGAGTGATGATACCCACAATGATCGCCAGTAGATGCTGGAGCGCGGCATAAGCCGATTCCATGGGTGGCGGTTTGTCTTCAAGGCCGTACACCAGTTCCAGCTTATCATTTCCTTGTTCCATAACTTCTCCTTGCTTGATTAACAAAAAAGGCGCGTCAATCCAACATCAACGAGCCGGGACAAAAATACATACTAACAAAATTAGAATTGTAGAACAATAAAAAAATGCATACTCCAAAAACAAATAAGTTTCCGGAAATAATTATGCGGACTCGACGGGTGACCACATTTCCCAGCGTTCCAGAAATTCAAGCAAATGCTCTTTGCCCGGAAGAGTTCCTTCTGTACTGAGCAAATTGCGGACACGCGCCTGTTCTTCTGTATATTGTTGCGGATCGAAAAATCCTCCAAAATAAGCCACCCGCAGCCAAATCAAATATGTGCTTAACGCATCGCATTCATTATAGGCGACAATTTCCGCCAGTCGGCCCTCCAACCACATTGGCGCAACCTCCTCTCCACTTATCCCCATTTTTCCCGGGATACCGCAAACTGTTGCCATTTCATTCAGCGAAGGATTAGACTTTCCATACGAACCCAGGATTTCAATCAAATCAACATGTCCCTCGCTGTTACGGGCGTCAAAATAATCATATCCCTCCCATGGTTTATTTGGTCGTTTTGCGAACTTTGCGGCCTGAATACCATTTGCGACAGCGCGCTGGAGGAGAACTTTAAGGTCAGCTTTTGCTGAATTAAAACCCACCAGTTGAGGCTTTTTTTCGCCGACCGCATTGAGGAAACGTGATAAAATTGCGGCCTCAGTGGTTTGTTGCGGATCAGTAATATCATGGGGCAATGCAGTCAAAGACAAAGCGACATCCCCGTTTTCTTTTTCCGTACGAACAACCGCCGCAATGGAAATTACGCGGCAAATTGTGGTTTTGAGATAAGGCATCGGATTTTCTTCATCTGCACCGCCTTCTTCCCACATTTTCCGGATTACTTCTGAATCAGAGGTGTCTTCCTGAAGTTGATATAATCTTCTTCCCGCTTCCGGATCCGGCACCCATTCCGCGTCAAAAGCCCAGACATCTTTGTTGACTGTTTTGAACATAACACCTCCTTTTTACTGCTCTGGATTAATTTTTAAAGTTTAGCGTTTTGAAATAATTTTGGCAATCTAATCTCTACCAGAACGGAGATTTTGTAAAATATGCCGTGAAAAGAATGTTGCCAAAAAATCAATCTGATTCAAAATTTCATGAATGAATAATTGTCAGAGAACATTCAGAATCGTCTGCAACATTGACAAGATACCTAACTTGGCTTAGATTGGACAACAGATCATTTTGAAATCAAGCTTTCAATATTTTTTCAGACAGTAAGCAATCTGAAGTAAAAACCAACCTTTATGAATCTCAGCATAACTATCATCGGACATAATGAAGTTGATCATTTGCGGGAATTGCTGCCTTTGCTAAAATGGGCAACCGAAATAGTTTATGTGGACTGCGAAAGTCAGGATGGCTCACTTGAAGTTGCGCGGGAGCTGGGATGCCGTGTTTTTTCGCAACCAAATAATACCAACCTGAATGTCAACAAAAGTTATGCAATGGAACAGGCAACGGGGGACTGGATTTTTTACTTGGATCCGGATGAGCGGCTTCCGGAATTGTTTGAATCGGAAATCAAAGCAGTAATTCAAGATACGACAAACGCGGCCTTTCGTTTAAACCGCCGCAATCATTATTTTGGAAATTGGCTGCGTCACGGAAGTCAATATCCGGACACACAGTTACGATTATTCCGGAAAGATGCCGCACATTTTCCGAATCAGCATGTACATGAAAAACTGGTGGTTGACGGCAGTATCGGGAAATTAAACAACGATATGCTCCACTTTCCTTACCTGAACATCAGCCAGTTTTTGAGCAAGTTTGATTTCTATACCGGAGTTGAGGCGGGTTATCTCAGGGATTCCGGAGTGCGGATAACTGCCGGAAATACTCTGCGCTTTTTAGTGCTCAAACCATTTTTCCGTTTTTTACGGCGCTATCTGCTGAAAGGCGGATTCCGAGACGGTTTTCCGGGATTGTTCTGCACAATTTTTGATGCCCTGAATTTTGTAGTGCGCTACTTCAAGCTTTGGGAAATGATACGGAATACGCCGGAAAATAAAAAATCCTTAAGTCCGGAACCGAGTCCGTTACCGTAATTGTTGCGACGTTCCATTCCGGAGGAAATTAAGCATCCAGTTTGTGATTTGCAGAGGCTGAATGGTTTGCTCCAGTGATTTCATTCCCGCAGCAAAAACTTTTGGACCCAATATTTCTTTCCTGAGATTCAGCAAGGCTTTGGAGTATGCTTTCTGAAATTCCGGATGCCCCTGAAATGTCAGAATATGATCCTCAATCCGGAAAGCGGCATAAGGGCAAAAATCACTTTCGGCAATCAATTCCGCATCTTCCGGAAGTTTTGTGACTTGATCCTTGTGACTGGCTAAAAGTGAGAATTGTTCCATTGCCGGTTCAGTCCAGGCTTGGGCGGAAACAGCTTGGTAGTTTTGAACTCCGACCCCCCAGCCTTGTTCTGCAGCTTCCGTTTTTCCGCCAAGTGCCCTGGCAACCATCTGGTGTCCGAAGCAAATTCCCAGCAACGGATGTTTTTTGCCGTGTAATTCAACCACATACTTTTCCAGTTTTCGAATCCACGGTTCATTGTCATAGACACTTAAACGGCTGCCGGTTATCAAATAGGCGTCGCATTCTTCCGGAGCTTGTGGATATTGCTCAAGCTGCACGTCATAAACCGCAAATTCCAATTCCGCATCAATGCTTTGAAAAAGAGAGATAAACATTCCCGGATAGTTTCCGTGCTCTGCCCGGAAATTTTCATTGGTTGAATCACATTGCAGAATGCCAATTTTCATAAGCTGACTGTATAGTTTCGCAAAATCTAAATGATGTTCCTCTCTTCAAAATATTGGAGCAGAAGCTTGTTAAAAACCAACATGTCACGATAATCAATCTCGCCTATATTTGCAATCCTGAACGTATCTTGTTTTGCTCCTTTTCCGGGATAAATCGTGATGTCGTTTTCGTAAAAATAATCGTGCATCTCCATAAAATCATAACCTGGAGAATTCGGTTCAACAATTGCGGTCAACAACTTTGAATGTTGAGATTTTAACAAAAGGAGTTCCAATCCTACTTTTTCAAGTCCATCCAGCAATGTCTCATAAGACTTGAAATAACGCGCAGTTCGTCCGGCCTGTGTTTCCACAAAAAACTCATCGAGCGCTTGATTGAGAGCATAAACAATTTGCACCGGCGGCGTAAACTGAAATTGTCCTGTTTTTTCAATATAGCTGTGATTGCCCCATAAATTAAGATACAAATTGCGTGGTGGGATTGTTGCGGTTTTGGCGAGTTTTTCTTTGCTGGCAATTACAAAACTTGTTCCTGCCATACCCTGGATGCACTTGTTGGAAGATGAGATTAAATAATCAATCGGCAGTTCACGCATGTCAATCGGCAATCCCGCATAAGACGACATTGCATCCACAATCGAATCAATTTCGTATTTCCGGCAAAGTTCCAGCAGTTCCGGAAGTGGATTGAGCATTCCGGTAGTGGTTTCATGATGTACGAAAACAAAATGCGTCAGTTCGCGGTCTGTTTTAAAAATTGATTCAACGGCGTCCAAATCCGGATAATCTCCCCAGACCATCCGATAAGTCCGGTACGGAATTCCATAGGCCTGGATGATCGTTTCGGCTCGTTTACCGTAAGCGCCATTATCGAGAATCAAAATTTTTCCCTGAGGAGCAACCACCGAACTCAGTGCGGCTTCCACTCCAGCGGTTCCGGAACCGGTGAAAATCACAGCGGTATGAGTGGATTCACCATTGACTACCCGTACTACTTTGCTCAGTACAGCTTGTGTTAAATCACCAAATTCCTGTTCTCGAGGGCAAATGTCCGGAACCATCAGCGCTTGTTTCACACTGTCTGTCGTGGTGGCTGGTCCGGGATTGAGGAGAATATTGCGTTTCATGGGAAACCCGCTTTGAATGTTGAAAAAAATGAATGTTCAGTTTTGAAACTTTTCCATTCTACTATTTTGTATGCTATCTGTAAAATGCAAATTAGCAATTCTTTCGATTGATTTTATCAATAGATTGAACACAGCTCTGACGATGTTGATTGACAGCTTTCATCGTTTCAGTTAGTTTCAGAAGCAGCAGAAGGACGTGAAAAACGGCTTCAAAGTATAATTTATATTTTAAGAGGAACATGAATACCACTCAAGGGATGGACATTTCCGCAGAAGTTCAGGTAGCACTTGAAACGGGACAACCGGTTGTCGCGCTGGAATCAACGATTATTTCACACGGTATGCCTTATCCTCAAAATTTTGAAACAGCACATTCAGTGGAAAACATCATTCACGAGGAAGGCGCCGTGCCTGCTACAATCGCAATTTTGGAGGGACGCATCAAGATTGGGCTGAGCCTGAATGAACTGGAGCAATTTTCTCAGATCAGGACTCAAGTTAAAGTTGGTCGACGGGATTTGCCGCTGGTACTTACGCAAAAACAGAGCGGCGGAACCACCGTTGCGGCTACCATGATTTGTGCTCGATTAGCCGGAATTGCCGTTTTTGTAACAGGTGGAATTGGCGGAGTACACCGCGAAAATGAAAAGACCATGGACATTTCCGCTGACTTGAAGGAGCTGGCACAGACAAATGTTGCTGTCGTCTGTGCAGGAATAAAATCCATTCTCGATATTCCACGTACACTTGAATATCTGGAAACCCACGGAGTGCCCGTAATCGGTTTTCAAACGGCAGAATTCCCTGCTTTTTATACGCGTTCCAGTGGTTCTTTGGTACAGTCCCGTTTGGACACGCCTCAAGAAATTGCACGCTGCATGAAAATTAAATGGGACATGGGACTGGACGGAGGACTTGTGATCGGCAATCCAGTGCCTCCGGAAAGTGCAATGGATGAATCACGAATTCAGGAAGCAATTTCTGAAGCACTAAAGGAAGCAAATGAAAATAAAATTGAAGGCAAAGAAGTGACTCCGTTTTTGCTGGAGCGAATCAATCAGTTGACCGAAGGAGAAAGTCTTAAAAGCAACATTGCACTGGTCTGTAATAATGCGCATTTGGGCGCAAAAATAGCTGTCGCTTTTCAAACTCAGCCTTGATCCATCTGTGCAACTTGGGTTTTTAATTCCGAAACGGCCAGTTCAACCAGAGAAGATGCAATGGATTTTTCCAAAGCTTTCTGAACTGAACTTGAGACAATTGTTTTCAACTCGTCCTCAGTGAATCTGTAACTCTCGCTTTTTTCAAATTTTTGCTCATCATCCATTTCAGGAAGAGCCGCGTCTTTTTCACTAAATTCTGTTTCGCGATCAAAGCCCATAAAGGCATCTTCAGCATCTTCCCAACTGTCAAAGACTTCTTCTTCATGGTCAGGTAACATTTCAGCGAAAATTTCGGTTTCAATTTCTTCAATATCGTCAACCAAATCATCGAGACCCTCAATCACCGTTTCCTCAAGTTCCTCCACAATTGAATCTTTTTCATAATCCTCTGTATCAGATTCATCTTCATCAGCTTCAAGCAGGTCTCCCAGTTCCTCCTCCATGTAAACCGCAAGATCGTCGTCTGGATCTTCCTCTGCTTCAGTTGTTTCTTCAGCAGAAAACCTTTCCGTTTCAAATTCTTCTTTTTCCAGATCAGCTTCATACTCTTCTTCTTCAGCTTCAAACTCTGATTCTTCTGCCTCAAGAGCTTCCATTTGTTCGCTCAAGTCCTCAAGTTCTCCCAATGCGCTTTCTGGAGAATTTTCCTGCTCCTTTAAACTGTACTGAACCATAGTATTTATTTCTGCATCCTCCGGATTCACATCCAGCATTTCTTCAAATTCATCAGCAGAAGTTTCAAGTACGAATTGCTCCACATCCTCAACCTCGTCCGCGAACAGCTCTTCTGAATCAGTCAACATTAGATTGTCTAATGAACTTTCTTCTTCAAGAGTCTCATCTGCAGTGTCCTGTTTCAGTTCAAAATAATCCATGTCCGGCAACGAATCCGCAGGGTCTTCGCCAACATTTATGTCCCCCGCAGAAAGTTCAGCAGGTGCTTCAAATGTAGAAAGATTTTTTGGAAATTCGGGTTGAAAATCTGCTTGATCCAAACTGATATCGGTCAGTCCCTCTCTGAGTGTCTGATCCAGATCCGGAGGACGTGACCATATTTCATCCAGATCCTCAAAATCATTAATCTCAAGATCAATCTCTGTTAATCCTCCACGCAAGTTTTGTTCAGGTTCTTCCACTTGATCCTTTGATATGGTTTCAGCCGGTTGGCTTTCAGCCAGCCGGTTTTCTGCAAATTTATCTTCCAGTCCTGAATTTTTTAATTGTTCCAATCCATCCGGAGCGGAAGTCGTCTCATCAGAAACAGTTTCTGTTGCAGTTGTTTCGGAGTCGTTTTCAACCTCATCTTCATCCAGTTTTAGATCAAATTCAAAACCGTCGTCCATGCCTATTTCATCTTCCGCATTTTCTTCCAGCACATCAACTACAACTTCATCTTCCGTAATTTCTTCCACGACATCAACAGCTTTTTCTATTTCATCCTGTGCCAATTCTTCATTTGCCAATGACTTTTCCGGCTGATTTCGATCAACCCAAAAATCACCCAAAATCATTGAATCCATTTCACTGGCCGGCAAAGAAGCAAATCCTGATTCATAGGTGTTTTGCTCAAAACCATCAATTACTTGAGCATCCTCCTCACCCGTGGTATTTGAAGGCTGTATTCCATCTCTGATTTCCTTTAACTGATTGTCAATGGAACCCATGTCAACCATGAATTCTTCATCACTTTTGTCTAGACCTGTGCCGTAGTTTTCATCTAAAGTAATAAATGGACTCAACTGTTCCTGAAGCATCGATGCTTCAAATGGTTTGCGAAGCAATCCGTTTATTCCAAGTTCTGAAATTATACCATCGTCAATTTCGTCTTTTGCGTTTGCAAGCAAAATAATCGGAGTTTTTGTTAAGTTCTTTTCTTCACGCATCTCACGACAATTCTTGTAGTCTTGTTCACTGTCAGAGTTACTGAGAAAAATTAAATCAGGACTCAGATTACGTGCCTGCTCAACAAATAAATCTGGGTTTGACTCTTGGGTGACTGAAATATCGCTATCCTTAAAAGATGCGGCAATTACCAGTTGAATTTCCGGATTTTCCTCGAGTACAAGAACTATTTGAGTCATTGATTTAATTCTGCTGACTTTAAATGTGCCATCACAAAGTCATAAATATATAGTTTCTCTACGATACTAATCCAGTGATTTTATGCAAGTTAATGTCCTAATTTCTGCACAAATATAAAGATTTTTTGTTTATTTACTTTGAACCTTTTTTATAGAAACTTTATCTTAATGGTTCAGCTTTTTTTATTCACCAACAAAGAACCGGAACCGTGCCTTTCAAAATAATTCCAAAATACATTGCATCAGAATTTATCCATTATTTTCTGTTGTTTCTCAGCTCATTTGTGCTGATGACGCTGGTCGGAAATTTTATTGGTAATCTAGGTGATGTTTTTTCCAGCTGGTTAAGTTTTTTGGAGTTACTTCAGGAAACTGCATTATTGCTGCCTTTATTACTGGAATTGATTATACCGATCACAGTTTTACTTTCCACCATTGCCACATTCAGTTCGTTTAACAAGAATGCTGAATTGCTTGCAATGCGCAGTTCCGGATTCGGCGGATGGAGACTGGCTTTTCCTGTGTTAGCTGTATCTATCTTGATTGCGGTTTTTGCTTATTTCAGCCAGAATTACATGTACAACTGGATGCATCAAACATGGGTCAAACAGGAAAATACAACACGCTTGATGCCTCTCTGGAAAGTGGGTGAAGACCAGAGTATTTACTATTTTGGTAATCGCCAGCCAGACGGACGTTTGAGTTCAATTACATCATTTCACTGGCAGAAAAATCCTTTCCAGCTTGTAGGAAGGACAACAATTGAACGGGGAGAACAACAAAAAAAGTCATGGATATTTCATAATGTTATCAGACATCTTTTTCTGCAAGAAAGATTGAAACTGGAACATGTTGAACAGTGGCGGATCGAAACAGAAAAGTTACCCACAGTGCCTTTTGTTATTCCCGTTTCTCCACATCACCAACCACTCTTTGACTTATATGAAGAAACCTTAAAACTGCAAAGTGAAGGACTTGATGTAACACGTCATTGGGTTGAGTTTTTCCAGAAAACAGCTTACCCGTTTCAATTATTTGTCATGGTCTTGATTGGACTGGGACTATCCGCATCATACAACAGACGTGGAATGGCAGCAGAATCGCTGGCCATTAGCTGTTTACTAGGAATATTATTCTGGATGTTCAATCAGATCACAATGGCAATTGGCAGTGCCGGCTTACTCCTGCCTTTCTTTGCTGCATGGAGCGGAAATTTAATTTTTCTGACGTTTGCCTTCTGGTTATTATCTTATAACCGTGTCTAGGATCGTTTTTGTTTTTTAGTTTTAGATTTTTCAGACTACCGCGAAAACTAAGCAAAAAGTGATTCCGTAAATTGCCTTGCGTCAAAGGGCCGCAGATCCTCAACCTGTTCCCCAATTCCGATGTAACGGACTGGAATATCAAACTCGTTGACGATTCCAATAACAACCCCACCTTTGGACGTGCCGTCCAGTTTTGTAATAATCAGTCCGGTTAAATCCGCAGCCTCCATGAATTCACGAGTTTGAAAAATAGCATTTTGTCCGGTGGTCGCATCCAGCACCAGCAAGACTTCATGCGGTGCATCCGGAATCAATTTGCGAATAACACGTACCATTTTCTTTAATTCTTCCATCAAATTCTTTTTGGTATGCAGACGGCCCGCAGTATCACAGAGCACCACATCATAATCCTCATCCAGACCTTTTTGCACCGTTTCATATATAACCGCAGACGGATCGCTTCCGGTATCTTTTTTTACAATATCGCAATCAGCCCGTTTACACCATTCCACCAGTTGATCAATTGCGGCTGCCCGAAAAGTATCACCTGCACCCATCAAGACTTTTTTCCCCTGCTGGCGATATTGGGCTGCTATTTTTCCAATGGTGGTAGTTTTGCCTACACCGTTAACACCAACAAAAAGCAAAATCAGTGGCTTCCGATCTGAAGTTCCGGGAACAGGATATGTTTTATTCATAATTTTTTGAATTTCCTGCTGTATTTCTGCCTGCAAAACTTGCGGATTTGTCAATTCCTTGCGCTCAATCTTTTCTGTAATTGACTCAAGAATACGCTCAGTAGTTTCCGGACCAATGTCGGAACCAATTAGGACTTCTTCCAAATCATCCAGCAAATCCTCATCGATTTCTTTTTTACCTAAAACGGTATCCGACAAATTGCTGAGCAATTGTGTTCTAGTCTTTCCGATACCTTTTCGGAGACGTTCAAAAAAAGAATCCTCCTTCTCGATCGGCGCCTCCATTTCAGGTTCTTTTTCTAAATCCCGCTGCAACACTTGCTTGTTGCGGCGTTCCTCCTCCATAGAAGCAATTTGCTCCTGAAGCTCTATTTCACGTTCTTCCACTTTTGCAAGTTGTGCTGCCTCTTTTTCTTCCTGCAACTTTTCTTCTTGCTTGATCCGCAACTCAAGCTCCTTGGCCCGCTCTTTTTTCAATTGCTCCAGGTGTTTCTCTTTTGCCCGTCCGCTAAGTTCATCTGGAGCTTTATTTTTCAGGAACCTGTTACGCAGCAAGTACCATCCTGAAAAACAAATCAGCAAAACTAAAAACAAAATGCCTGCGAAAATCAAGGGTATCTTCTCATCCGGAATCGGTACTCCACCGTTGAAATTGTTGCTGAGGAACTGATTCGATTCCGCAAGGAATGTAGAATATATTTGTTTTAATTCTTCAATAAACATGGAAATTATTTTGCTTGTTGTTTTTGTTTCAGACTAAAATTTGACGACACGGTTTTCACATCAACTAATGTAGTTCGTTTAACACCAATCATTTACATGTCCAACTGGTCAATAGAATCTTTAAATCCAAACCAGCGAAAAATCGTCGATCACAAATCCGGACCGGCATTAGTCATTGCTGGAGCAGGTAGTGGAAAAACACGGGTGATCACCCACCGTGTCGCACAGCTGATTCATTCAGGCATTCCCGCGTCTTCCATCCTTTTGCTGACCTTCACCAACAAAGCCGCAAACGAAATCGCCCAAAGAGTCGGCAGAGCTCTCAAGAATTCTACTGAACAACAAAAAATTATTCATGGGACCTTCCACAGTGTGGGTAGCCGATTCCTGCGACGAAATGCCAAATTACTGAACTATAAAAATAATTTCAGTATTCTGGACTCCTCAGACTCCAGAGACCTCATAAAAGCCTCCTTGGCAGAAACAATCGGCAAGCCCGGGAAATATTTTCCAAAAGCCGCAGTTCTACAAAATATATTTTCTTTATCTTTCAACCGTTTTTGCACTCAACAAATGATTTTGGACTCTGCCTACCATGAACGCAATTTTCACTTGGAGCAGTTATTGTCTGCAGATTATCCGCACTTTTCAGAAAACACTGAAACAATTCTCAAAGTTCTTTCTACATACCGCCGCAAGAAAAAACGAGGACAAGTGATGGATTTTGATGACCTGCTGGAAAACTGGCTGGAACTGCTCTTGCGCAATGGTGAAGGACTTCCGCTTTGCCGGCAAATTCAATATATCCTGGTAGATGAATATCAGGATACCAATCAGGTTCAAGCCAGCATTTTATATCGGCTGTCTTTGTCACATAAAAACTTAATGGTTGTTGGTGACGATGCTCAATCTATATATAGCTGGCGCGGCGCCGATTTTGGAAATATGCTTGAGTTTCCGGAACGTTACCAAGCCGTGACCTACTACATGGAGGAAAATTATCGCAGTACTCCGGAAATCCTGGAAGCTGCAAACCAGAGCATTAATTATAACACACGTCAGTTTAAAAAGAACCTGTATAGTTCATTAGCTGAAGGAGAAAAACCACTTGTGCATCATGTTTGGGCGGCACAGGATGAGGCCGAACTGGTACTGGAAAATATCCTCAGCTTCCGGGATCAGGAAATTTCTTTGAATGAAATGAGTGTGCTTTACCGGAATCATGTGCAGTCAGCAGCTCTTCAAGTAGTACTTACTCACGCAGGCATTCCTTTCGTCGTTCATTCAGGAGTTAAGTTTTTTGAACAAGCTCACATCAAGGATGTTACAGCTTTTCTCAAAGTCCTTTTTAATCCTCTTGATGAAATTTCCTGGATGCGGTTGCTGCGGCTTCTGCCTGGAATCGGTAACACTACTGCACACAGAATCTTCAGTGTTTTTCAAAGTCAACAGGCTGTAAGGTTAACCAAAGAAAATGTTGAACTGCAAAAAATGATTCCGGGAAAGGCTCTTGAAAGCTGGAATGTACTGCTGGAGATTTTTCAGCAGATGCTCGAAGAAAGCATCACACCGTCTCACATGATCAGTATTTTATACCAGAGTTTTTACCATGATGTACTGTTCAACAGCTTTGAAAACGCATCTCAACGTGAAACAGACATTCGTTATCTCGAGGAATTTGCGGGGAATTATAATAAATTGGATGCGTTTTTAAATGAGCTGTCATTGGTTGGTTCAAGCATCATCACTGAGCATGAAGCTGAGCAGCAACGTGATCAGGATGTGTTAACCCTGACAACCATTCATCAGGCAAAGGGATTGGAATGGAGCCTGGTTTTTGTAATTGGACTTACAGAAGGCTTGTTTCCACACCAACGCAGCCTGGGGACAAAAGAGCAAATTGAAGAAGAACGCCGCTTGTTTTATGTTGCCATGACCCGTGCAAAACGTCATTTGCTAATTACTGCACCGGTGATCTCCTCAGGCTATTCCGGCGGTATGAGTCAGCGTTCCCGTTTCATAAACGAACTTGCTGAAGAGGCTGTCAACACAGAAATCCATCCTCGTGATGAGTATTCATTCGGCAACCAAAATAGAACGACTCAGTTTTATTTTTGAGAGAGTTTACTCCAGGTTCAACTTCTCGAGTTTTGGCTGAATTATGTAAGTGCAATATCCGGCATTTGAGTTATTACTGTAATAATCATGATGGTAATCTTCTGCAGAATAGAAATCCGTAAGTGCGCTGATTTCCGTAACAATAGGATCAACATACATTCCTGACTTACCTGCATTTTTTTTTGACTCGTAAGCCTCGGTTTTTTGCAGTTCATTTTGATAGAAAATTACGGAACGGTATTGTGTACCCACATCACCGCCTTGCCTGTTAAGAGTAGTTGGGTCATGGCAACGCCAAAACCAATCAAGTAAGGTTTCGTAACTGGTTTTTTGTGGATCAAAGCTAATTTGAACCACTTCGGCATGACCTGTTTCGCCGCTGCAAACTTGCTCGTAAGTTGGATCTTGAACCTTCCCACCAGCATAACCCGGTGAAATCGATCTGACCCCATCAAGTCTGGAATAGACTGCTTCCAGACACCAAAAACACCCGCCGCCTAAGGTTGCGGATTCTAACTTTTCCATGAGTTCTCCTTCAAAAGTGAGTGTGACTTGAGATCCCTGCCAAAAAAATGCCGGAAATATACATAGAGCGCCTGATCCAGTTCCTTTAAATTATTTTGTGTCGGACGAATTGCTGAATCGCTTTGCAATGATGTTTGCCTGCCGCGAAAAAATGCCAGACTTCCCGGATGCAAATATGCCGAAGATGAATTCCTGATACAGCAATTTGGACAACGGATCCCTCCAAGACCGGCGTCCAACTGGTATGGAACAGAAAATTTAGGAGCCAGGCTCCTTCCAGATTTTTTCTGCCAGAGGTCACTGTTGCATTGCACGCAGCTTTCCAAATTTGGTTGAATTCCAAACAGTTTCAGCAGCTGAAGTTCAAAATTGAATTTGATTTCAATTCCAGTTTTAGAATTTGAGAGCTGAGAGATTGCTTGTTTCAGCAAATCAAAATAATCCTGAGATTCAACTGCAGGTATTTCACACTGCAGCAACAATTCCGTAAAATAATTGGCATGAAGAAATTTTGAATAATTTCGACGGATTGGCGGATAACTTTCCAACAGTTCACATTTACGAATACGAACCAAATCTGCATCCTGCTTTTCAGAAAACTCAAAATGGTTTATGACAAACAATTCTGCTTTTGCGGCATTACCTGACCGAACACTTTTCCCTCCATGAAGAACTCCGGACTTCTTACCAACATCCCGAGTCAAAAAAGTCAGAATGCAGTCTTTTTCCTTAAAATCCATTGTTTTGAGCACAATTCCTTCTGTCTCAATTATTTTCATCCGGAAGTTATGCCAATTATTTTTGCTTCCCGCAAAAGGGGCTTTGCTTCCTGCAGAGCATCTTCAGAACGATTTTGACGAACTGCAATCAAATAACGGAGTGCATGATAAAGATCGCTCCATTCTTCCGTCATCTGCATTCCTTTTTCTTTTGTTCCAAGTTTTGTTATTTGAAACTTTGTCGTGCTTACAGGTAATTTCACTTCACTCAAAACTTTAGCTGCATCCTCAAGTCGATCATTTTGGTAAAGAAGTTTGGAAAAAAGAAGCGATGCAGGAATTGAACGTTGACGTGAATTGTGAAGCCCGCCGATCATTTCCAAAATTTGTTCCTCCGCTCCGCTTGCTTTGAAAACATTTTCCAATGACTCCAACAATTCCAGAGAAGCCGTATTCTCATAGGCTTCTTTCAAAACTCGTCCTGCCTCCATAAACATGCCGGACTTTTGCAACTGTCTTGCTTCACCGATTGCTTCCAGAGGTTTATCGTTTCTTCTGTCCCTTTTTTGAGGTAAATAGCGGAAAGACCAATTTTTCAAGCATTTCGGATCTTGACGAAGTGCTTTTTGCAAATGCTCTTCGTGTTCCTGCACAAGATTTTTAGTTATAAGACTTCCACTAAATTTTTTCAGCAAGTCTCTCTCCTGTTCAATACAGGCAACCCAGTCTTGTCTGAAAATATGAAACTGCCGCAGACCTTCCAACGCATCCGGATGTCCTTGAGATATACGGAGAATTTCATGACTCAGCCTTTCAGTAAGATCCCACTCACTGACCTCGCAAGCGAGTTTCAAATAGGGCAAAAGTACCTGCAAATTACCCTGATGTTTGGCACGTAGCTCTGCGTATTTGATGAGCAATTCGTCCGCGCTATTTACGTAACGCAACTGTTCAAGATATAGAATCCGAATAGACAATGGTGTTTTTTGATTATCTAATTTATTATAATTTTTCCTGACTTGTTTTTGGTCACGTAACAAAGATGCAGTTTCAAAATTTTGTGTCAGCTGCAGTTTTTTATTTTCCCTGTATCGAGAAAATTTTCCAAGGAAACTTTGAACAAATCGCTGAGGATGTGAAATAAACTGCCAGAGCTCTGTCACCACCCATCCTGACACAAACGAAACTGCGATTACCATCCACACTGATAATTGGATGGAGAAATTTCCAAATATATTCAGGGACACATTATGGCTGTTTTGCGTTGCAAAATACCCCATACTGCCCAAAAGAAACATTGTGATTGCAACTAATAATAAGCGTTTCATTGAGTTGTTTCAGTATTTGGAAAACTTAAATTGGTGTTAAGTATGATGATAAGGCTCACCGCGTAAAATGGTGAAGGCTCGATATAGCTGCTCCAGTAAAATCAATCTCACCATCTGATGTGTAAATGTCATGTCAGAGAGACGTAAATAATGGACTCCGGAAGGCAACAAAGACTTCTCAAAACCATACGCGCCTCCAATGAAAAAATTAATTTGTGGCCAGCCGAGCGGCATTTGTTTTTCTAACCATCGTGCTAAACCTGTCGAAGTTTGTCGCTTCCCGTTTTCATCCAAAAAAACGTTTAATTCCGAAGGATTCAGGCACTCCAGCAGCTTTTCAGTTTCCTGCCTGCGCCACTGTTCAACAGTCCCTGAAGCGTATTGTGCGGGGCGGATTTCCTCCGAATCAACCTTAATGTAATGCGAAAGTTTTTTCCGATAAATGCTAATTCCATCCTGCACAAACGGAAGTTGCGTTTTTCCAATCCAAATCAAACGGACACTTCTCATAAATACGATCAGGGTTCATGTAGCAGGTTGTCAGAAATTAATTCTCATGTGCCGAATAGTATTGCAGACATCGGCAAAAGACAACGCAAAACATTTTCAGAAATGGATTGTGATTGTCAGCAAATCCGCTATCTTTTTATAATGCTGCCTGCACTGCAATGGATACTGTGCCGACACTCAATTAATCTTATTTATTCAATGTAGATGTCAGAAGACCCAGCAAACAAACCCGTCAGAGTCGGCAACAGCCATGTTCTTAAAGAACAGCTGCTTTACAGAGGACGCTGGTCAGAGATTGTTGAATTCAGCTATGAAGATGACGAAAAACAACTTCGAAAATGGGAAGGTTTGCACCGCAAACACCAGGCTGCTGCAGTAATTATTGTGGCTCAGTTGAAGCCTTCAGGACGATATATTTTGATTCGCCAGTTTCGACCTCCTGCAGATTCTTATATTTTAGAATTTCCAGCGGGATTGGTTGATCCCGGGGAGGCTTTCGAGACAACTGCGACACGTGAACTTTTAGAAGAAACAGGTTATGTTGGAACAGTTGAAAAACTAAGCCCCCGCTTGTTTTCTTCTCCAGGCATTCTTTCAGAAACCGTTTCTTTTGTGCATTTATCGGTTGATGAAAACATGCTTGAAAATCGGCAACCGATTGCTGAAAATGAGCCCGGAGAATTCATCACCGTTTTCCTGAAATATCCTGATGAAATTTCGGAATTTTTCAACGAAGAGATGAAAAAAAACGTTATGTTTGACGTAAAGCTTTACACTTATTTCATGGCACAGGGACTTTTGTAATTTTTTTTCACCAAACCTGAAAATGAATAATCTTTCCGGAATTGATCTTTCACAGAATAATTTGTCACCGGCAATCGGAATTGACAAATCTGTCGATGATAAAATGACTCTTGTTCCGGAAGCCATTTTGACAAATCCGGAAGCAAACAAGATTTTTGAAGACTGGTATTCACAACAAAGTGATCCTGAAACCGCGGAATCTCTCTTCAAAAAACTCACTCTGCTTTCTTTGAAACCTCCCACTCTGCTGGCAGCGTTACTCTTTTTGCAGTATCAAAAAGAAGTTGATTTGCCTGAGCAGTTTGAAAAAATAGTTCCGGATGATACCGGAAACCTTTTTGCTCAAGCAATTCTCCTTTATCAGCGGATGCTCAAGGTACATCAATTTCCGGAACGCCCCAAAAATCCTGAACAGGCCGAACTCACCCTGCGCATGTTATTTACAGTGCTGGCAGACGTACAGTTGCTGGCAGTCTTCCTGGTCCTGCAGCTTCAGAAAATGGAACAGATGGAGTCGCTTTCTCCGGAAAAGAGGGATGCAACAGCTTGGACTGCAATGCATGTCCATGCTCCCTTAGCGGGACGCTTAGGGATTTTCTGGATCAAGGCTGAGTTGGAAGACCGTGCATTTCGGCATCTGGAGTATGAAAGTTATCAGAACTTGAAGAAAAAAATTGCTCGAAAACGAAGTGCGCGTTCAGACAATGTTGCAAGAATTTTAGCCAAGATTCAGCTAATTTTGAATAATGCCGGAATTACCCATGAAATTCAAGGACGCTACAAACGTTTTTATTCCATTTTTCAAAAACTGGAAAAAGTAGATTACGATTTTGAACGTATACAGGATTTGATTGCTTTTCGTGTAGTAGTTAATAATGTTGATGAATGTTATGCGGCACTGAGTTTCATTTATGAAAACTGGACTCCGGTAAAAAATCGTTTCAAGGACTATATCGTCAAACCAAAATCCAACGGCTATCAGTCACTTCACACGACTGTCACGGATTTGAGGGACGATGATCCAGGATATTCAAGGCCAATTGAAATTCAAATTAGAACCCGTAAAATGCACCGGATGGCTGAATATGGGGTTGCGGCGCACTGGCTTTACAAGGAAAAAAGACAACAGCCCAATGAAAAAACTGACGAACAATTTGAAGAATCCCCGGCAGAAAAAACCACAACAGACAAAGATGACGAAACGATACCGCTAATAGATTTGTTTAGTGACAATATTTATGTCATGACTCCCGCACGAGAAATTCGGGAATTGCCTCAAGCCGCCACACCCGTTGATTTTGCCTATGCAATTCACACTGAAGTCGGCAACCGCATGATCGGTGCAAAAACCAATGGAAACATCACACGCCTCGACCGTTCCCTGCACAGTGGGGACACTGTAGAAATCCTGACCTCACCACGGCAGGAACCACGGAAAGAATGGCTTGAGTTTGTTAAAACACGTCACGCCCGCAATAAAATTAAACATGCTTTACACGAACGGAGCAGGGAAGGACGGCGAAAAGAAGGTATGGAAAAGCTGGAGCGAGAATTCCGTAATCACGACCTTCACCTTAATCGTTTGATCCGTGAGGGACGCATGGAACATGAATCCCGTCAGCACAAAAATCAGGAATTTGAACATATCTTGTTTTGCATTGGTGACGGTTCCATCCGCTGTGATGAAGTTCGCCGTTGGTTTGTCACTGACTCTAACTCAGCCTCGGAAAGTATTGCACTGGAAACTCCAAAACTGGCTAAAACAAAAAGAAAATCACGGAAAAAGAACACCAGCCTTGCATCTTCAGGAAGTATTATTCTAGTGGATGGTATGGACAATGTTATGACACGCATTGCCCGCTGCTGTTCTCCTGCGAAATACCAGGCGATTCAGGGCTATCTCACTCAAGAAAGAGTGATTACCATTCATAAAGAAAAATGTTCTTTTTTACAGAAATTAAGTCCGGATCGGTTTATTAAAGTGCATTGGGAACGCAAGATGTAAGCGTATATTAAATTAGCGAGAGTTTTTTCCAAGTTATTCAAAATCTACATGCAGGAAATGAAATGCATTCCTTCGTAAGCTGACTTTCCAAAAAGCAAATAGTAAGGATAAACACTGAGAACAAAGCAGTTATCTCTTCCAGAAAGAAGGAAAGAGCAATACAAGTGCAGAGAACATTTCCAGTCTTCCAACGAGCATCAGCCAGGCAAGGAACCATTTCCCCGTAGTTGAAATATGGGCATAGTTTTCTGAAGGCCCAACATCACCAAATCCCGGACCAACGTTCATCACTGCGGAAATGACTGAACTCATTCCGGTCTGAAAATCCATGGGATCAATAATAACCATCACGCATGCTCCACCTAAGACGAGAAAGATGTTGGCTATGAAATAACAGATTGAGAGGTTGATGGCAAACGGATCAATGGCACGCTGATTAAGAAGAATCGGCAGGATTGTCCGGGGCTGAAAAAACATTTTCTTGATCGTTGTCACCATGTATTTCCAGATGATGACAAAATGCACAATTTTAATACCGCTGGTGGTGGAGCCCGCACAAGCACCAATAAAGCAAACCGTATAAAGCAGCATCTGAGCTGACTGAGGCCACAGTTCATAATCTGCGGTTGTAAAACCGGAAGTGGTCAGTAGAGAAATTATTTGAAAAGAAGCATATCGCAGTGCATCAAAAAATTGATCATAGGTTCCACTCATCCACAAAATTAATGTTGAAATTCCGCAGAAAAAGCCAATGATAACGGCATACCAGCGTAATTCGGTGTTGACTCGAACTAAATTCCATTCCCCTTTCAACATGTGGTAAAAAAGCATAAAAGTCATTCCGCCAAGGAACATAAAAATCGTAACAACCCAATCAAAATAAGCATTGCTATAATAGCCAAGACTGGTATTTTTGGGAGAAAATCCTGCTGTAGCAACAGTCCCAAAGGCATGACACAGTGAGTCAAACAAAGACATCCCTCCGCCCCAAAGCAACAATGTTTGCAGCAGGTTCAATCCGAGATAAATCCCCCAGAGCCAAATCATGGCGTCACGGTTGCGCGGGAGAAATTTTTCTTTAGTGATGACTTGTCCGGGACTGGACTCTGCGCGAAAGATTCGTACCCCAGCCATGCCGTGAGGCAAAAAGATCAAGGTCAGAGTCAGAAATCCCATACCGCCAAGCAGATGTGTTTCGCTGCGCCAGAATAACAGCCCATGCGGTAAGGATTCAATATCCGTCAGAATAGTTGCACCGGTTGTGGTGTAACCTGACATCATTTCGAAAAATGCATCTGTGAATACCGGAATTGAGCCGTGAAACACAAACGGCAGTGCTGAAACTGCGGAAACAATTACCCAACCAAAAACCGCAATGAGGACTGCGTCGCGGAATGTTAATTCATAATTGCTTGGAGAAAACCACCATAAAGGCAAGCCCATCCCAAAAGCAACTACCGCGGAAATAAGCAGAGGGCTGAAGTCGTTCTCCTGATAAATCAAAGAAACTGCTATCGGGAACAACATGGCGATACTGGTAACTAACAGCAGTGTCCCAATGACGTATGCTATGGAACGAAAATGCATTAATTTTTTCTATACATCCGAATGTATTTTCTCGACATTTACCTGGCCCTTTTACTCATCGTCTGATGCGGCATCTGACAGTGGTGTGGATTGAACTTCAGGATTATTCAAAACATCGGCTATTACCTTCATGATATGGATCGTATTACTGTCTGCAATTGGATAATCAAACACAAGAAGTCCCTTTTTTTCCTCACCCTGCATCAAAGGGTAAACCATAATTTCTTTAGCAAGGATGTCTTTAATACGATAAAAATCCTGACCTTTTTGTTTACCATCAAAATAATTTTTGAAGATGATTTCAAAGTGAGCCAAGTCTATTTTCTCTAGATGGACTCTTACTTCATCATCACGCTTAGGTCTGATATGATAAATCATTTCCTTCTGAACGGAGCCTGCTCCATCTTCTGGATTTTGACGGCTAGTATTGCAAATAACCGCGATACCTTTCGCATAATTAGCAATGGTGTACTTGTAGAGAGCTTCTATTACATTTTCCCAGTCTTTTCGTATCACTTCGTGAGGATGATGACCTATTATTTTATGTTTAAAAAATAATCCCATAAGGCATTTAGATAAACAGGTTTAAAATAATGGTGGCAGAAAATAATCATCCACAGTGAAATATTACCAGCATCTGATTTGTTTAGCTGACACCGTTCGTGATAAAGTGATATTGTAAAATGACTTTGCCATTCATTCAACACAAAAATATTCCCGCCATGCAAGCAGCAAAATTTTCCTGGAATAAACGTTTTCAACGCTGGTTGATCACAAAATTGCTTGTGGTGCTGATTAGAATTACCGGAAGTACAACACGCCTAAAGCAAGTAAATCGGGAAGTCCTGAAAAAAGCTCTGCAGGAATACGGTAGTGTTATTGTGGCCACTTGGCACCAAAACATATATTTCAGCATCTGGCTTCTGCGTAATCAAGAGCTGACAGCTTTGATCAGCAGCAGCGAAGATGGTGCAGTTATTTACGATGTTTTTGACCATTACGGTTACCCTGCCGTGCGGGGGTCAACCACCAGAGGTGGAATTCCCGCACTGAAACAAATGATTAAATTGCTCAAGGATAAAACTTCGGTTGCTATCACGCCGGACGGCCCATTGGGTCCTCCGGAAAAAATTCAGTCCGGAGTTATCCTGCTTGCTAAATACGCCGGTGTTCCCATTATACCCTGGCACTATGCAGCTAATCATCAATGGAATCTCAATAGTTGGGACAGACACAAAATACCAAAACCTTTTTCTTCAATTGTAGAATCTTTTGGGGAGCCGTTTTATGTCCCAAAAAAGCTGCCGCCTGAGAACGTTCCTGTTTTATGCGAAAAGCTGGAAACTATTTTGAAAGAACTTGCGCTTAAAACAACTGAGGTGCTTAAATTCGAAGAAAACTAAGCAAAAACTAATTATACATTTAATTGGCAAATTGCTTTTCGAAGGCGTCAAAAAAGCGATCTACATCATCAGGAATTAAATGGTTGATTCCTGCTGCCGCGGCCCGACCTCCTCCGGAAAATTTAAGACATAATTTCTCAGCACCTTGAGGTTTTGAAATTGGAGCACGTACACCAACTAGAAAAGTGCCGTCTGTACGTTCAACCAGGAGCGTATGAGCCAGATCAGGAGCTTCCCGCGCGACTTGATTGCTGAACACGCCTGAAACTCGTCTGCACCATGCTGCGTTTGGAAACTGATAAATTCTTCCCACTGTAGTTTTTCTAAGAGGAAGTTTTTCTTCCGCCAGGAGCATGTCATTCCGGAAGCCTGCGCGCAGTTGCTTTAATTCACCGGACGCATGGTAAAATTCGAACGGTTCTGAAAACGGTTGCAGAGCCAGAAATAAAGTTTCCGGTGAAAAATGCAAATCGTCTATCGTTTCACCATAAGAGTTGTAATTGATCAACTCTCCCAATTCCCGTAATTCAATAATCTTTTTCGGATCAAGTTTCAAACTGTCTGCAAGTTGATGTGCAGAGGAGTGAAGGTTGTCACCAAAAGCTGCTGCTATGGCCCACAGACGATGTTTACCTTCCAAGTAACGATCAACCAGAATACTTGTGCATACACCGGGGCTGGTGTCTATGTGTGGATGAAAAAGCGGGGATTCCGGATTTTCTCCGGCAAAGTGGTGATCAAAATAGTGAACAGTGTTACCTTGTTTAAGCAGCTGCAGGAGATAATCACGGTTGGTATGAGACGAAATATCTAGCACCGTGATCACACTGTCATGTGCTGAAACAACATGTTTCAGCAACAAGGTGTCACGTTTCACTCCGGTGACAAGACGGCTTTTTTGAGGATTGTGTAATCGCAATTGATGCAGGGCGCAGATTCCATCGGCATCCCCGTTGAAGATGTCAATGTAAGGCATGACGGCCCAACTTATTCATACGTTGATGAAAATGATTTGCGCAATTACGAAGGCAAAAAAAAGGAGAACTCCTATCACAGCAACAGATCCTGAAGAAAGAAATCTGTCATCCGAATTAGCGCCCAGGGAATTGAGACGGTTGGAACTTGCCGGACGTATTGTTGTTGCTGAAACTTTCTTGGCTATAATTTTTGGTGGCATTAATCTTAAAGTATTTAATTGTTATTTTTTCCTACTGCGATTCTATAATAAAGTTTGCAAAATAAGAACCAACTTTGTACAAACTCTGAATAAATTTTTTGTCTCCGAAAATTCTTAAATCCTGCTTTTTTGATTGCGCAAATAATGATCAACTAAAACCAAATTAATCATGGCCTCTACCATCGGTACAGCACGCGGTAAAACACAGGGATCGTGACGCCCTTTTGCTTTCAGCTTAACTGCCCGCCCGTCACGAGTAACTGTGTCCTGCTCAAAGTTGATCGTTGCGGTTGGTTTAAAAGACACGCGCAAATCGATCTCTTCACCGTTTGATATTCCACCCTGAATTCCTCCGGAACGATTTGTGTTTGTCCGGATATTTCCTTCCCGCATTACAAACGCATCGTTATGTTCTGAACCTTTGAGTTTCACAGATTCGAAACCCAAGCCAAACTCAACCCCCCGTGTGGCCGGCAGCGACATCAATGCCTTTGCCAAATCCGCGGTCAGTTTATCAAATACCGGTTCTCCCAATCCGGCAGGAACATTCCGGACAACGGCCCGGATGATTCCACCTACGCTATCACCGGATTTCCGGACTTCATGAATACGCGCAATCATAGCTTCCGAAGCTTCCGGATCCGGACAGCGCACAATGCTGGCTTCAACCTGTTTTTCGTTGACAGTTAGTTTATCCACTGTGGATTTTATTTCATGGATTTGTTCCACCCACGCAATCGTCTGAATCTGATCCCAGTTTTGCAACAGCTTTTTTGCGATTGCACCGGCTGCCACTCGTCCTACAGTTTCACGCGCACTTGATCGTCCACCTCCCATCCAGTCTCTGAAACCATATTTCTTGTCAAAAGTGAAATCGGCGTGGCTGGGACGATACAAGTCCTTGAGGTGATCATACGCGTGTGACTTGGCATCCTCATTTGACACCATCACCGAAATTGCTGTACCTGTGGTTCGTCCCTCAAAAACTCCTGAAAGAATCCTGGGAGTATCGCTTTCCTTACGCTGTGTTGTAATTTTGCTCTGCCCGGGACGTCTCCTGTCCAGTTCATACTGGAGGTCATCCTCACACAATGGCAGTCCGGAAGGACAGCCGTCAATGACTACACCAACTCCGCCTCCATGAGATTCACCCCAGGTTGTGATACGAAATAATTGTCCGAAACTGTCACCCATTTTTTATCTTATTTGAATTGGTACACTTTTTTGCTCGTGTTAAAGTCCTGTCAGCATAACCATTTTACTCTGAAGGTGCAAGAAACTTGGCGGCCAAATCTTGCAATTTCAGGCTGTGAACACTAAACTTGTAATGCAAAATAAACCGAAGTAATTTATCAAAAATGATTTGCATTTCAACTCAGTTACCACAAAATGACACAACTTCACAAATCAGGTCCAAAATGGGTGATGTACAGTTCCATGGGTTTGGAACTTGGTTTGTCAGTAATTGTGGGTTTTCTGATTGGAAATTGGCTGGACGAATGGTTGGGAACAGAGCCCTGGTTTTTGCTGGTATTTGGAATTGCAGGAATCACTGCGGGATACAGAAGTATTTTTCGTTTGGTAAAACGCGTACAAGCTGATGCTGAATCAGAACAGGAAAAATAAAAATTTTCTTTTTAGTAAAACCAAAAATGCAGCCGGGAGTTAAAGACAAATTAAACTCTGACTCCAATGCCGTGGAGCCACAGGATGTCAGTGATGATTCAGAAACTTTGACAAACAGAGTTCAGTCAGATTCAGCTTTTTCTGAAGCGCCTGAAGACCTGGTTTCTGTAAACGAAACTGTTCAATCCAAACAAGCCTATTTTTTCAGAAATCTACTTTTAAGTGTCAGCATCATTTTAGTTGCTGGTACAGCAATATTTAGTCTTGACCTTTTAGCTCCTGTTATGTTAGGATGCGGGGTTATAGGTTTTAACTATTTCTGGACAATGCAGTTTGTCCGGAAGATGTTGCTTGAGCGAAAATTACAAGCACTGGATTTACTGTTTCCCCTGGCAAAATTCGGAATTTCCGTTATGATTTTGTTTGTTGCATTGCAGTACTTGGAATTATCGCCATGGGGTCTGCTGATCGGACTTTCCAATCTTCCGCTCGCCGCAATCATTTATTCTTTTATCAGGGTGATGCACCCTCAGAAGTCTGTTTAAGTCAATCAATAAAAACTACAGAATGAACAAAAGACTTGCTCTAATTAGTGTTTTTTTGCTGGCAGCCTCACCTGTTTTTGCTGCCGAGGGATTCACTTGGGCTCACTTTTTACTTGGCGGATTAGAACAGCCGCTTGTGAATCTCGGCATTGATCCGGTTCCAATATTGGATTTACTGATAGTGGCATTTTTCCTGGTTGTTTTCGCTTATATTGCGGGAAGGCCCTTCAGACAAACTGATATGCTGGAGCCTTCCGGATTTGCAAATATTTCAAATTTTGCAGAAATTATTGTCAGTGTAATTCTAAATTTTTTAAGCGGGATCATCCGCCATGGTATTGGAGCACGCCCAATTCTTCCTTTACTGGGAACTTACGGCTTATTCATTTTGCTGCTCAATCTTGCCGGACTTGTTCCGGGCTTCAATCCACCTACAGATCAATTTAATGTTACAATTCCCTTTGCAGTCATTATTTTTCTTATGACTCACTTTTTGGGGATTCGTCAGCATGGAGCCGGTTACATAAAACAGTTTCTGGGCCCCATGCCGTTACTTGCGCCACTGATGTTTCCCGTTGAGGTTGTCAGTCATTGTGTGCGCCCGCTTTCCCTCTCAATCCGCCTGTTTGGAAACATGATTGGAGATCATAAAGTTGTCATGATTTTCACGTCAATTCTAGCTGTCGGACTACCCATTCCATTTATGGGCCTGGGAATTTTGGTGTCAGTATTACAAGCATTTGTCTTTGTCCTGCTGTCTGCCATTTATTTTGAACTCGCAATGAGTGAAGCTCACTGATTGCGCTGATTTATTTAACATCAAAAAGGATGTCATGAAAAAA
>JYMV01021612.1_pt1 | contig 26399 bp, 20 predicted proteins | sample 338911 | NCBI WGS metagenome assembly JYMV01 (sample SAMN03354496, study PRJNA234377) | hydrothermal vent metagenome | biome: Deep sea; feature: Hydrothermal plumes at the Eastern Lau Spreading Center, Western Pacific Ocean; material: Seawater | place: Tonga | collected 2009 | depth 2000 m m
CCTGTCAACAGAAATTAATTGCCCTGATGCTAAAGCGCATTTCAAAACCCCACCCAAGCGACCACCATTAATTGGAGTGTATTGATTAATTGAACCTGCTAAGATTTTCTTGGGCCTGCATAATTTTTTTTTCGACTTCATTTATTTCGCTAAGGACCGCCCCCATTCGAGACTGTCCCCTTGGCCTAAATATCTCTGTGCAAGCTTTCTCTAGACTTTGTTCTATGTTCCCCAAAGACACCTCCCCTAATCCCATCCCCACACCATAAATACGGCTCTTAATTTCTTCACCTCGCAAACTTTGTATGTCGTGCAATTCATCAATGGTGAATGCATAAAGGTTTTTAAACACTTCTTTAGTTGCGTATCCTAAAAGAGAATCAAGATATGATTGCCCCTGATTTTCTGTCAATTCCGTGCGGATTACAGGACCATCATTTTTGTCTGCTTGCCTGTCAACAGAAATTAATTGCCCTGATGCTAAAGCGCATTTCAAAACCCCACCCAAGCGACCACCATTAATTGGAGTGTATTGATTAATTCTCAAGCAAAGTGGTCTTGCCGAATTCATTGGGGCCATAGATAATATTAAGACCTGAAGACATACCTTTTACTTTCTTAGCAGAAAAGATTCCAAATCCATCAATTTGCATCTCTCTAATTTCCATCTATTCCCCAACGATTAAAAGTTGCCTGAAGCACTGCTTTTAAAATTAATTTTATTTCAACAGCTTGTCCAAACACAATGACTTTGCTTGAACTAAAACATCCTTCATTTCTTCGTCAGACAGGTTGTTTAAATATCTTTTACCCTGCCAAGTTTCGAACACCATTTTAAGCACCTCTTTCAAGTCTGCGAAAGATTCTCTCTTTTCTTCTACTTCAAAGAGGTTGATAAGATCAGCAATAAAATCCTTCCCTTCTCGTAGGGACTCGATATCGTACATACCAGCGGTATTTAATTTCAGACTCAGCCAAACCGAAGGAGTTCTTCCTTGAAAATAAGTTCTAATTTCTGCTTGCAGTTCTTTTATTGCGTCCCCTCTTTGTAATTCAAAATGAACCTGCGTTCTCCCATTTAATGACAAATTAATAAACACATCTTTCTGATCAATCTGGTCTACAAAGTATTCGCATCTTGAGCGTACGACATGTATCACTTCCTCCAACGTGATCGTTCCTGAAAGGTCTACATCACCTTGAACGTATCGAACCGCATCAATAGGTATAAATTGAATTAATGGAACGGTATTTTCATTTAGGGTGACCAGACAACAGCCCTTTTCACCTGATTCTCTCATATGTCGGGCTTGGCTATTGCCGGAATAAACCACGGTAGGATTGCTTTCACGTAACACATGAAATCGATGAATATGACCTAATGCCCAATAATCCATTTCCCCAGCGATTAAATCGCCCATGGAGCAAGGAGCATAATTATCATGGCCGGGCTGATGCCCCACATTCGAATGCAGCAAACCAACAGCAAAACCCTCGCCATTACCTCGCGAAAATTTTTGAGCCAAATTTTCTCTCACATCACGTTGGGGATAACTTATCCCATGAATATATGCCTTTACTACTCCATTTTTTTCAACCGGGATGCATTCCACCTGTGTGCCAGAAAATACGTGGACCCGTTCGGGCCACTCGAGTGAAGCTGACCAACTATCAAGGGGGTCGTGGTTACCGTGAACGATAAAAGTATCAATCTCTGCGTCAGAAAGTTGCTGCAATCCACGACGAAATTTGAGCTGCGCCTCCAAACTTTTTTCAGCTCCGTCATATATATCACCAGCAATCAAAACGGCTTCAACTTCTTCTTTCAATGCAAGTTCAACAATATTCTGAAATGCTTGGTACGTTGATTGGCGAAGAATCTCGACTAGCGAATGTTCCACCGAGGAAAACCCTTTGAAGGGACTATCGATATGTAAATCAGAACAATGAATGAATTTGAATGCCATCGTATTATGTAGTTCAAAAAATTGTAAAACTACCAATTACGGTAAAACTGCCAATATGGTCATTATATACGACGTCACCTTTTTTTTCCTTAGATATTGACGTGACAGCATTTGAATGCTTTGTCGCCATTAAAAAAAAATACCTATAAATTTACTTGAAACTGGGAGTGCTAAAGCTCATCTTATATGCTTAAGATTTAATAACCACAAATGTCACAAATCATGACCCTTCCAATGGAATACAGACGGTTTGGAAAAACTGAGGAACAGATTTCTGTAATCACTCTTGGAGGCATGAGATTCAAACATGGATGGACTCCTCCCAGAAACCACTTACCCAAAGATTCCATTGAACACTGCATTTCTACAACTCGTATGGCATTGGACTTAGGAGTCAACCATATTGAAACCGCCCACGGGTATATAAAAAGTGAACTCTTGTTTGGTCATGCCTTAAAAGAACTAGGTGTTCCGAGAAACAAGTTCAAGATGATGACCAAGGGAGCTCCAATGTCGGGAGATGAAACGCGAAACCTTGTAGAAGAGCAACTTGAGGCTCTTAAGTTGAGTTATATCGATTTTTATGGATGGCATGGCATTAATAATAAAGAACTTTTAAAAGTTGCCGTGGAAAAGGATGGTCCGATAGAAACATTACATCAATTAAAAGACGAAGGGTTAATACGCCATATTGGATTTTCAACACATGGCCCACTTAACATAATACTGGAAGCCATGAAAACCGACTTGTTTAGTTTTATCAACCTCCATTACTATTATTTTTTTCAACACAATCTTCCAGCAGTCAAATTGGCCGGAGAAATGGATATGGGTGTTTTTATAATTTCCCCAAATGAAAAAGGTGGAATGCTATTTAAGCCCTCCGAGAAAGTAAAAAATCTTTGCAAGCCTCTTACTCCCATTGCATTTAATGGAAGGTTCTGTTTATCTCACCCTGAAATCACCACTCTAAGTATGGGTATGCACGAACCAAAACATTTTTCTCAGAACCTAGCCATCTTGAACGGGAAAAATTATTTGAATAGTGAGTTATCTAAAATCAAGACCGAAATGGATGCTCCTTTAGCAAAGATCTCAGGGTTATGTACCCTATGTAATGAATGCTTACCTTGCCCTGAAAATATAAATATTCCGGAAGTTCTACGGTTTAGGAATCTCACCGAAGGTTATGACATGCTGGACTACGGTCGTTTTCGCTATAACATGTTTGAAGGAAAGGGGCACTGGTTCCCTGGCACATTTGCTTTTCATTGCACAGAATGTGGAGACTGTCTTCCCCGCTGTCCGGAGAGTCTGGATATCCCAAAACTGCTAATGGGAACTCATAAAAAATTATTTAGCAAATCTACATATTTAAGGCACAAACTATTGTTCTTTATTAAATCAATACTTAAAGCTCTGAAAATCTGGAAATTCATTTTTAATTAAGAACCGCCCAAATCCACATTAAACACAAACTACCCCAGAAAAAAACGATAACCAAATACTTTGTCGTTTAGCTAGCACTAATTTCTTCTTCTCTTTGGTACTGTAAACATTGACTTAATAGCGCCTCAGCATTACGGTAAGTATCGTCCTTCTTTATTACTTGCTGCAGATAAGGGATTGCTTTTTGACACCGCAGAGTTTTTGCGAATATTTCTCCAAAAATATATTGGAGATTTATGTCATCTGGATCAACCATGGCGTAGCGGTTGCCATAGTCCAAGACATCCCCAGCCTCCCCTCTTCCCCGATATCCAAAAACAATATTTTTTAATGCCTGCTTGTTGAGAGGCTCTTGTTTCAAAACTTGAATGGAGTAGTCTAGTGATTTCTTATACTCTTTTCTAATGTTGTAGAATGATGCCACTGCATTTAGCAAACCAAGGTTTTCTGGGTCAGCGTCTAATTGGGAATGTAAATCAACCAACGCTATTTCCTGCATGATAGAACTAAACTGAGCTCTATTATTCTTAATAGCTGCTTTAAAAAAAACTTTCGCCTCTTTACGCCGCTCTAATTCCATTAAGTTATAACCCGCGTATAAATTAGCATATGGGTGCGATACATCTTTGGTTAAAATAATTTTTAGAATTCCAAAACTCTTCTCGTACTCGCCAATTTGGTAAAAAGCGTGCCCCAAATTTAGTAGCGCTTCCAAGTTAGAAGGGTTGGATTTCACCTCCTGCATTAAAGAAGACACTTGCTTTGAACTTGCTTGCAAATGGTACCGCACAAGATCACTCTCTTCTAACTTAGACAAAGACTCTAAAAGCAGCTCTCTATTACTGTAAGTAACTCCTCGTTGATAAAGACTCATCCCATCAAAGACACCTTCAAGTCTTTTTTGTTCATCGTAAGTAATATTGGATATACGATCGACAATGTTTTTAAATGGAGCTCTTGCAAACAAAAAATCTTCTCGCCCGTAGACGCCCACCACATTGCCTAAATCAAGATAAAATTCAATAACAGGCCAATTATCCGTTATTTCTTTTTGGTTTTTAGCCAAACTATTCATCTCATCTTCCAAAAACCAGATATTACTGAGAAATGAAAAGGCATCTGGAACCTGGATCTCCTGCATAGCGAGACTCACAGTTGGATCTAAAAACCGCCCCTTTAATTTTTCAAAATCAATATCAATCGGACGATCCGATCCAATAACAAGTATTTCATTCGCAACCGGTATCCAGGCTATTGCATGAGGAAATACTGAAAGAAAGGTTTTGAAGTGCATCAACACTTCCTGCTTTCCCTGGCTATGCAAAGGAATCCATTGCGCCATGATCCCCCCTGCTTTTAGATGTTTTTTGGCTGTTTCATAATATTCTTTGGTATAAAGATTAACGGTAAATGCCGTGCGTGGTGGTGGAGGTTCGGAAGTGATCACATCGTATACTTTTTGAGTGGTTAGCAAGTAGTTTCTCCCATCTTGGAGAATGATGTTGACCTTCTCATTTTTTAACACGTTGTAGTTATGTGGTGAAAATACATTACCTGCCTTTACAACACTCGCTGACAAATCTACACTATCGACTGATTTTACTTTTGGGTGAACTGCAGCAGCTCCAGTAGTTTGCCCGGTACCAAAACACACAACCAAAACCTTTTCAGGATTTTCCACCAACATTATAGGTAAATGCGCCAAAAGCTTCATGTATCGCGAAGCGATCAAGTTAACCGCAGACATGGAAACACCATTTGTAATGAGTCGCTTTGCCTCAGGATCCAAAATACCGTAGTTATCCTCAAAAGCGGCTACCGTATCGGTAAGCCCTTCCTCAAAAAATAGCAGCTTCCTAATATCTTTTTTACCCGTACCATCTCGCATAAAAAATTGGTCAAGCAAACCAGAAGGCAAACCCATATTCACAGTAAGAATTACGCCCGCTAGTACCACTGTTATTATTTTGCGTGAGGTTTTCGTAAGGTAATTTCCTGATCGGAACAAGTACATCCCCATTAACAGATTTAATGTTGCAACAAGCAGCAAGCTCTGTTGCACCCCCAATCTAGGTAAAAATAGGAAGCCCGCAAAAAGCGAACCTAAAATTGCTCCAAAGGTATTTCCTCCATAGATTTGACCGGTTCCTTTCCCTATGTGTTCGTATCCATCGGATATTATTTTTATCAAAATGGGGAAACTCATACCTAGCGCGATCGTAGGGAATAGCATCAAGGCTGACGAGTCCAAAAAGTATCGCCAAAAAACAAAAGCCGGTTTTTGCAAGTTGTAACCATTCCATGGAGCTGAAAGTAATTGCTCCATGTTATACAAGGAACCAATCACATAGAGTCCAATGCTTACCTGAAGAAATATCAATACCGTCCTTAAATTTAAACTTGATCGAAATATGGCTACAACCAAAAAACTTCCCAGCGCAATTCCTATGAGAAATACGCCTAGCATCATGCTAAAAGAGTAAACTGTGCTGGAAGTGCTAAAAACTAACAACCTTGTCCATAAAACCTCATAAGCCAGGGCTGTAAAACCGCATACAAAACTCACAACTATCCAAAACCATTGATCCCCCTTAAATGATATTTTAGGTATGGTGAAACTTGGAAAACTTAATCCCTGACCACTTTCTAATGATTCCTGATAAATTCGAATTGCACTGATCCCAATAAAAAGATTCAGCAACGTAGCAGCCAGCACTGTTTGCAAAACCCCAAAGTTAGCGATTAGAAAAAAACCTGTCAGCAAACAACCCAATGCAGCACCAATCGTATTGATACCGTATAGAAGACCTAATCGACTATCCAACCTAATGTTATCTGTGATGTAGTATTTGCTAATTATGGGTAGAGTCGCACCCATTAAAGATGCGGGGACAAACATCAAAATGAAGGCCAAAAAAGACTTAAATATGTTTTGAACCAATGTGGATTCTGAAATAAAAAAACTAAACCACGAATAAACAAAAGAAAATTTAAAAAGAATTAAAGAAACAATCAAACACACCAAAAATAGCGCAATCTCGATCCAACCATAGATTAAGAGCGGAGAAGACGTTTCCAAACCTTCTGAAAGTTCTCCACTCAAGTTGCTACTATCTGAATGTGTTTTTTTACCCCCGACATGGTTGATGGCATGACCAGAAAAGTAGCTACCAAACCCTAACCCCGCCATAAATGAAGCTAAAACAATGGACACCGAAAACACGGTATGTCCGAATGCCAGGGTGAGCATTCGAGTCCACACAACTTCATAAATCAACGCAGTGATCCCGGAAAATAAGAACAGAAAATATACAATTGGTGAACGTTTCATTTTTTATATGCAATTGTGCCCTAAGATAAGCTCGCCTAGAAAACAACCAAAATAATTGACATTTAAATCTGCTTCAAGTAATTTTTAAGTATAAACATAAATTTGGTTTTTAAAAATAATATAACTGACTTATCCATCTGCGAATTAGCTAATGAACGAGAAGACACCGTCAACGGAAATTATTGACCACCCCTATGCTCGTGAAAATAATGTCGAGTGGCATCCCGAGGCCTGGGAAAGAGTAAAACATGCCCCCGAATTTGTTCGTCCCGGTATACGCAAATTAATGGTCCAACGCTGTGTTAAAAGGGGGTATAAAATAGTTACTTCTGATTTTTTAACTGAAATTAGAAATGAGTCAATGATGTTAGTCTCCAAAAGAGTTAAGGGCTTTGGCTTTGAAGAACTAACCATGGACTCCTTTGAAGTGGCAAAAGAAAAAATGCGACAAAGCCCAAGAAAAGTTGAAGTGATCGAAGAAATTGAAGACTTCTTATCCATGAGAACAGAAAAAAAAGACGACATTGTAGAAAAATTCAAGAGTTATATGGAAGTCACACCCTCAAGTGGAATGCCTTGGAACAAAGAAGCGCTTGAGAAAATGGAAAAAGTCCCTCCTTTTGTCCTTGGAATGGCTAAACAGACTATTGAAGCCCGAGCTAGAGAACGCGGAGATAAAATGGTTACCGCGGGCATCATTGAAGAAGTATTTACAAACATAATGCCTGCGTCAGCCAAACAAGCTATGGGCATAGAGGTCACAGAAGACGAATTAAAAGAGGAGCAAACTCAGACTGATGCTCCGCAAGACATACCTGAGTTCGAACTTAAGTGGCATGACGATGCTCTGCAGAAAGTTATGCGAATTCCTATTTCATTTATTCGTAATATGGCAGTCAAGCGTATCGAACAAGAAGTTAGAAAAAATGAAGGGCCTGACAAGGAAGTTACGATGGAACTATTTGAGAGATACCGATTCAGTTTTTAACCGAAAGGAAAATTATGGATTTCACAATAGATTGGGTATTCCCAGTTGGATTAGGACTTTTAGGAACTCTATTAGCACTTTTCAATTGGAATACTAAAACCGCACTGGTAAAGATCAAAAAAAATAAACACCGATAGAAGATTTTTATCTTTTACATACCTGTCGGATAATCCAAGAACTCGGTCTTAATCCCGAATTGTCCCTCGAGATGTTTACCAACTGACTTAACTCCTCCGGTTTCAGTTGCGTAATGACCAGCTAGAAACAGCACACATTCACTTTCTATCGATTCATGATAGTGGTGGTTGGCACCCTCTCCTGTAAGGTAAGCATCAAGACTAGCTTCAGTTGCCTGACTTAATATATCTGCTGCCCCACCTGAAACAATTCCCAAAGTCTGAATCTCTCCTGATCCGATCACTTTGATAGGGGATCCTAATTTATCTTCTAGCTTAGCTCCCAATCCTTCTGCTGATATTGGATCTAATCGACCTTTTAACCCAATTTTTTGTCCCCCATATTCCCCAAAAGGCTCAAGTTCATAAAGTTCTAACTGGTCTGCTAAGACCTTGTTGTTTCCTAATATCGGGTGCATATCTAATGGAAGGTGCGCAGAATAAAGGCCAAGGTTTTCACGCATCATTGTAGAAATCTTTTTGTAAAAATTCCCACGAATCGGTTTTAACCCACCCCACAGCATTCCGTGGTGAACGAACATCATGTTACACTCTGCTGCAATAGCCATTTCAATTGTTGCCATGCAAAAATCTACTGCTAGCCCGACTTTTTTGATCTGGCCAGTATTTTGCATTTGCAACCCGTTTACTGAATTAGGGGAATCCTTGATTTCTTTAACATCAAGTAAGTTGTCGAGATGATGGCTAATCTGTAAAATATCCATACAAAAAGTATAAACGAGCAAAAAATAATTAACAAAATATTTTGATACCCTTTCCCTACCCGCAAAAATTAAGGGCTGAACGAACACTCTTTAATTAATGAATGCTATAGCAGAATGATTCAGTTCATCTTCAAAAATATAGGTCAGCGTATTATCCTATTATTTTTTATTTCTATCATTTCGCATGCGATAGTCCACTTAGCGCCGGGGGAACCCAGCTTGGTCGACCCCTCCAATCCTAGAATGAAAGCCGAGGACATCCAGCGAATACGCGCAGCTTTTCATTTAGACGAACCGCTTCATATTCAATACGTTTATTGGATGAAAGATTTATTTACCGCAGACCTAAAATCTTTCAAAGATAATCAGCCTGTTCTAAAAAAAATATGGGACCGCTTTCTTAATTCTCTTCCACTGTTTATTTTAGGAACACTCATCACTTGGTCTCTAGCATTTCCTGTTGGGATTCAGGCAGCGCTCCGCCGCGGATCGGTATTTGACAAGGCAGGAACGTTCCTGTCTTACGCATTAATTTCTATCCCGGGATTTTTCCTTTCTTATATTTGTATTATTTTTATGGTCAAAACATTCAACGTCCCCGTAATTGGTATGCGAACGTTTGGCCTCGAAAATGCGAGCCTAATGCTACGCTCTATGGATCGTGTATGGCATTGGACGCTGCCGGCTCTCATGTCAGCGGTGGCAGGGGTAGCAATTCTTTCCCGCTATGTACGATCACAAATGTTAGAAGTCATCAATCAAGATTACATTCGCACCGCTCGAGCCAAGGGGCTATCGGAAGATACTGTTATTTACCGGCACGGGCTTCGGAATGCATTGCTCCCATTTATAACTATGTTTGGCCTAACTATCCCAAGCCTAATCGGCGGTTCCGTTATATTTGAGACTATATTCGCATGGCCCGGGATGGGACGATTAGGATTTGAGGCAATTCTTGCAAGAGATTTTCCGGTAATACTCACACTCAATTTTATTGCGGCCGTCCTGGTACTCATAGGCACTTTTGTGTCGGACATTCTATACGCAATAGTAGATCCACGTATCAAATTTTAAAGGACTCTAAGGTGAGCAAAACAGAAGATACGCAAAGCATAGAAGGACTAAAACCAGCAGTCAGTCTGTTCGAAGAACGATGGAATATCTTTAAACTAAATCGCCTCGCCTATTCTAGTTTCATCTTTTTAATCTTTCTTTTTGCGCTCGCCCTTTTAGGAAAAGTACTAACTCGTTGGATCGTTATGTTTGACCCACAATTGGTGAGACTGCCGGAAAAATTTCTTCCTCCCTTAACGCCCTTTACCAGCAAAATCGTTTCTGCTGAGGACGCGCCAATGTTTAATATATATTTTTTAGGAACTGACGAACTTGGCCGAGATGTATTCGCACGCATGCTAGAGGGAACTTCTGTTTCATTAACAGTAGGTTTTGTCGCTGTGAGTATTTCGATTTTTCTTGGGATATTTTTTGGGGGAATTGCGGGATATTTCGGCAAACTCAAGCTTTGGTTTATAACCGTAGATACCATTATCATGCGTTTTGTAGATATCATGCTATGTTTTCCTACTTTTTTCTTAATTCTAACCGTGGTGGCTTTATTACCTCCAAGCATTTACAACATCATGATTGTGATAGGACTGACTAGTTGGATGGGTACCGCCAGATTCGTCCGCGCTGAATTTCTCGCACTGAGAGAATTGGACTACGTCGCCGCGGCTCGCAGTCAGGCGATTCCAGAATGGAGAATTATATTTATACACATGGTTCCCAACGCCATCGCACCAGTTCTAGTATCAGCTACCATTGGCGTTGCAACGGCCATCCTTACAGAATCAAGTCTCAGTTTTCTTGGGTTCGGAGTTCAACCACCAGACGCCACATGGGGAAATATTCTTGCTGACGGCAAACAATTTATTTTCGATGCTCCATGGATTACTTTCATTCCCGGACTCAGCATTTTATTTGTAGTCCTTGCATTTAACCTTTGCGGTGAGGGACTGCGAGAAGCTTTCAATCCCAGGCTCAAAGAAAGAACATGATTTTACTAATAGTAAAACGGTTATGATTTATTTACAAAATCTACACAAGCAATTTGGTTCTAAAATAATCCTTAAAAATGCTAATTTTCATCTACGCCCTGGCGAACGGGTTGGGCTTGTTGGCGAAAATGGAACTGGGAAAACTACTTTGTTTCGTATCATAATGAAAACTGAGTCACCTGATTCCGGAAAAGTCATTTTCCGTAAAGGCGCCCAGGCAGCCACACTCGAGCAAGAACTCAATGCTTATAATGGTTCAGTTTTAGAACGCGTAATATCAGGAAACATTTCTTTGCGCACTATTCGTCAAGAAATGGATAAATTGGAACAAAAAATGGGTTCCGAACCAACCTCTGAGACAACAACATCAAACTACGGGAAACTACAGTACCAATTTGAGCAGCTAAATGGCTACGAGCTAGAGCCAAGGGCTTGCGCTATTCTTTCCGGCCTTGGGTTCAGTGATAAAAAAATCAAGAAACCTCTCAATGAGTTCTCGGGCGGGTGGCGTATGCGAGTTGAAATGGCGCGGCTCCTTTTACAAAACCCAGATATTCTTTTACTGGATGAGCCGACTAACCATTTTGATTTAAAATCAGTCGAATGGCTTGAAGGGTTTCTGAAAAATTACGACGGTAGTCTGCTGCTTATCTCACACGACCGACGATTTCTTAATAGTCTCGTCACAAGAATTGTTGAGCTTGAGCAAGGGATCTTAACGACCTATTCAGGTAATTACAATGATTTTGAGCGCTTGAAAAAAGAACGAGAAGCCCAGCTCATATCAGAATCAGTGAATCAGCAGAAACGCATCAGCGAAATTGAGCGTTTCATAGAACGCTTTCGCGCTAAGAATACAAAAGCTACTCAAGTTCAGAGCCGTATCAAAATGCTCAATAAAATGGAACGCATTGAAACCATGACGGATACCAAAACGGTAGGCTTTCGCTTTCCGCAACCAGTTCGTACTGGCCGCATCTCTATGGAGTTGGAAAAAATCGATAAAAGTTATGGGGACAATATCGTCTATCAAAACTTTTCTATCAAAATAGAAAGAGGGTGGAAGGTGGCACTCGTAGGAGAAAATGGTGCCGGAAAATCTACACTCATGAAACTACTTGCAGGAGTCATTTCTCATGATGGAGGTCAAATCCAATCTGGTCATAATGTTACCCGTGCGTATTATGCTCAACACCAATCAGATGCGCTCGACCCCCAAAAAACCGTTTTAGAATCAATGGATGAATTGAGTCATAACCTCTTGCGCACCCAAATGCGCACGATCCTTGGATCATTTTTATTTTCAGGTGATGATGTAAACAAAAAGGTTAGTGTCCTATCTGGTGGAGAACGCTCACGGCTTTCCCTGGCTCGTATGCTAGCATCACCTTCATCGTTACTTCTTCTGGATGAACCAACCAACCACCTCGATATGCGTTCATGCGAGGTGCTCTCCGCCGCACTGGCTGATTACGAAGGGACCCTTTGTATCATTTCTCACGATAGATATTTTCTTGATGGATTTATTAACAGGGTTTGGGAAGTCAATCGAGGTTCGGTACGAGAATATATTGGTAATTATAGTGAATACGAAAGCACCAAAGCTCAAGAACTTGAAGTTGAATCATCAAATCTTACAGTATCCCCAAGAAAACCTTCGGTATCTTCTTACCAGCAGAATCATGAGCGGAAACGTCTTGAAGCAGAAAATAGAAACAAGAAACATCAAGCCTTGAAACCATTGCGCTCTCATCTTAAAAAAATTGAGACACGGCTAGAGAGAGCGCTAACAGAAAAGACAACTATAGAAAAAAAACTGGCAAACTCAGCCATTTATGAGTCGAAGAATAAAGCTCAGCTTTTAGAAACCCTCAACCGTCAAACGGAACTTGCCAATGAAGAAAAAGTTCTTACTGAAGAATGGGATAAGTTTTCATCCCAAATTGATGTCTATGAGGATAGCGGTGCTCCAAAAAATTAAATAAATGATGACAACTATTTTTTATATCTTAGTTTTGATATTTTTTATTTTACTTGCCGCAATGGTTATTGTTCCCGTTTTTTTTGGTGCTCCGTGGCACCCCTTGTCCGACGAAAATATTCATCGGATAATAAGATTCGCTGATCTCCAACCAGGGGAAACTTTCTATGACCTTGGGTCGGGAGATGGGCGAGTTCTAATTGCGGCATCAAGCAATCAATGTCTACGTGGAGTTGGAGTGGAGATTGACCCAATAAAAGTTTGGCTTTCCAGGTATTTTATAATAGCAGCAAAACTAACTAATAAGATTCGCATTCACCGAGGCAACATGTTTAATTTTGATGTAAGCGAAGCCGATGTCATATACCTTTATCTTACACATCAGGCACTCGACCGGTTATTCCCAGAAATTTTAGATCGCATGAAGCACGGATCATTTGCTACCGGTTTTGCATTCGTAATCTGGAACCGACAAAAGTGAATGAAGACAAAAATCTCTTTCTGTATCGAGTGAGTAAAGGAAGGGCGATAAATAAATATTCTTAAGAAAATTTAAAAATAATAATTTAATTAAGATGTTTTATTTAGTGACGACCAGATCGCTCCAGACGTAAGCTTTTCTCCCACCTAAGTCGACCAAAAGCCAAGGTTTTCCGTTAAAGTTAACTTGCGTACTGCGAATCAAAGCCAAACGATCGCCTTTATTCAGTTTTCCTACCTCAGGAAATTTTGGACCTGGACCATTCTTTAAGGATACCCCATCAATTTTTGCAATGACCGATCTAGCACCAGTGGCAAGTGGAGCAGGGGAAGTCGGAGATATTGGCATTTTCACTACAGGAGATATAGGCTGTTTTAATGTTGGCGGGGTAAGGGATGCCACCACCGTATCTTTAGGTTCTAACGGTGTGGGCGCAGGCAATACCTTACTTTGGATAGGCTCATTTAAAGGTTCAACCGCTGGGATCGTTGGGTTTTGTGATGCTTCTATCCTCGGTTCAATAGGCTTAACCATACTGAGCTTCTTCGTTGTGATTTGAGCAACCGGGTCACCTTGGGCTCCGACTTTTTCATCAAAACGGATGAAAATTGGATTGGACACCAGGTAGTTTTTTGAGTCTGCTTCCACTTTAAGGCGATAAAATACCGGACCATCATTTTTATTCAAGCTCACATCACGCCAATTCAATTCATATGGCAGTGCTATCGTCTCCTGTTTTACCTCCATCCCGTTACGGATGACCGACAAACGAACTGTTTTCTCCTCACCATTTGTCATACGAACCTTGATTTTTAACTCAGGGAAATCATTTGATATTAGTTCTTCGCCCATGGTTGCCTGTTGACCCGAGACAACGTCACTTACCGTAAAATCATCTAATGAAATCCTTTCGTCTCCTGTCTGACGTACTGCATACATACGTCCGCTGGCCATAGCGTCAAGAACATCGTTGCGAGATTTTTGGCGAACGAGAAATATAGTTCGAATCTCACCGAGCTTGGTTTCTCCATCTTCACATAAATAATTGTTTGCACCATAACCCCACACTGGTTTTTTTCGCTTGCCCTGAATATATTCACCCAATACATTATCCCATTCCTTTCCAGGCTCAATCTGCATAACTGGGGAATCGGCGACGGACTGAAAACCGGTATAGCCAGAAGTCAGCATCAAGTCTTTCGGATATGGCCCCGTCTTGTAACTGATCCGCCCTTTTTGTTTTATTTCATTGGGAGCTTCCATGTGATTCCAGAAAATCAGACCACCGTTATTATTTACATAATCAATTAATTCTTGATAGGGCTGGACACCCAAGTCACCTTTATATTGGCTAAACGGAGAGCTTCGAAACGGTATATTATTAAGAACAAGGAGAAACATAATTCCCGCAATCAACCTAGTAAGTTTCTTTTTGTATCCCTTTAAAAAAGCAACGAGGAACAGTAAAAAAAATACAACGCATCCTCCAAAGTACTGCTGATAATGAGTTGCGTACCGCGTGGAAAAATTACTATCTAAAATAGGCAATTGCTCGTAAACCTCGGGTGTATCAAATCCGACTATAAAAAGGTGTTTGCCTAAATTATTAGCAACAAGGTTGCCGCTAAAAACATTACCGGTCCAATAGTAAAACGGGGCAACCTCCGCCCCAGAAATTAGAAGGGTTTCTTCAAACTGTTTGTCATTATCGTTGATCTCTGCAATATAAGCCGGCGCACCCATAGCAAGAATTGACGGGCTCTCGTTTCGCTTCCTAATGATACGCTCTAAGGGAACTATCCCATATTCCACAGCATCACGAGCCTGGTCACCAAAAATCACCGCGTCGACCCCCTTTGAGCGGGCCTCTTCAGCTACTTCCTGTAATGTCGAGCAACCACGACTAAAGCGCGTTTTTACATCAACAATTCCATCCAATTGTATAAAACCCGCAAAAATAGTATCTGCCGACGCCAGCAGAAAAACCATCGCCCCGGTTAAAATCAAAGACACCTGAAAGCGACACTGTTCTCTTGTGAGATAATAATTCACTCTATATTCTTCATGTTTGATTATTCTTAAGACTTTCATTGGCCGTCAGACAAACTCATAGGACATGATATCACTTATCGAGGCATAGACCTAAGGGAGAGCGTCAAAGACGTTAGTCGAATATTGGCAAACCTTAACTCGTCGCCACTTATTTGCTTTTTGTTTGTCCAACAAATACATAAACTTCATTGTTTGATTTATTTTTTAGATCTATGATACGATACAACTGATGTGATATTTCATAACAACTCCTTCCATTCCATGAGATCCAAAAGCTAATTAACCAGCTAAAAAACTTGCTTATCATTCTATGGACCCCGTATTCAGAAAAGACCTTCGATGACAAAAAAAATTTTAGTCGCCGACAACAGTATCACTATTCAAAAGATCGTGGCCATGGCATTTGAAAATGAAGATACTGTTGTTGAAGGTGTTAGCAAAGGAAAAGACGCGCTTGATAGAATGGGAACTTTTAAACCCGACATCGTTCTAGCAGATGTTGATATGCAAGACTTAACAGGATTTGATTTATCCCAAAAAATTAAAAATGACCCAAAATTTAATGCCGTAAAAGTACTTCTCTTGGCCAGCGACTTTGAGGACTTCAACAAAAATTTATTTGATAGTTCCGGCGCCGATGATCACATTTCAAAACCTTTTAAATCAGAGGACATTATAAAAAAAGTTGTTGATTTGCTTTCAGAAAAATCGCCTAATTCCATTAATGAAACGATTAACCTAACTCCGGTGGACTTGGACGAGTCTGTTGAGCCAACTGAAACGACCATTGAACTTTCTGCAGAAAACATGGTCGAAGAGGAGGATTCTACCATCAATCTTTCCTCAGCAGACCTGGAAGAATCAATAGATCCTACTTCTGTAGAAAAGATAGAACCGGAAACCAAAACAACGAAGGAAGTTGAAGAAGACACGCTCGACGAGATGATCGAGGATGTTGAATCTTTAAAAAAAAAAGTCGCTCCTCCAGATGCTGACTATGATGAACTGAGCGAGGAAGTAGCTCCTACACGGGAAGATGCGGTTGGGGACGAATTGGATACGGCTTTCCAGGAAATGGTAAATTTTGGTTCTCGGAAAGAGCCTGATAATATTGCAAGTATACAACTAGAACCCATAAGTAGACCCTCCGCTGTCGAGAGTATTATCCCTGAACCGGAGGATCTGTTGGGCGAAATAACTTCTTCAGTGGTGGAAGAAAAAAAAAGAACGACAGTCCCGAGTTTGATAGGGAGAAATCCTTCTCGCGCTTCACAGATATCTCATGAAGTAAAAGGTCAGCAAACCACGACTGTGCAAGAAAACCAAACCGTGGCAGAGCAAGCCAGGCATACTCTGGAAGATGTAATTCATGCTTCTATTAAACAAGAGCTTGCTGAGATTTCAAATAACATCACTCAGTCTATACGAGAAATAGTTAAAGAAATTACCCCAAAAATTGTTAGAGAAATTGTTAAAGAAGAAATCGACAAGATCAAAAATTCATAAGAAGCATAAATCGTTTCTCCGGTCCAGTCTCTTTCTTAAAATAAAACGCTTTAAATTGTTTATACGTCTGCGTGTTAATGCTATCTACGCACGCCTATTTTTGTTATTTCATACCTTCGCAGAATTGAATTCTATGGGAGAATCTCTCCCTAATTATAAAAAAACTAGATTGATGAAAACCTTGTATTTATGGATCAATTAGAGAAAATTTACAGCCCGAAGGAAGTTGAAGAGCGCTGGGGAAAGTACTGGGAAGATAATCTATTGTTTCATGGCGATGAAACCTCAACGAAAAAATCATTTTCAATAGTAATTCCACCCCCAAATGTCACCGGATCACTGCACATGGGGCATGCCTTTAACAACACACTTCAGGATATTCTTGCGCGCTGGAAACGTATGCTGGGATTTGAAGTTCTGTGGCAACCAGGCACAGACCATGCTGGCATCGCTACTCAAAATGTTGTTGAGCGTCAATTACATACAGAAGGAATCAATCGGCAAGAAATTGGGCGCGAGGAGTTTATCAAACGTGTCTGGAAGTGGCGAAAAGAATCGGGAGGAACCATTAATCACCAGTTAAGCAAACTGGGGAGTTCCTTGGATTGGGAAAGAGACCGATTTACAATGGACGAAGGTCTTTCCAAAGCAGTGCGAGAAGTTTTTGTCTCCCTCTATGAAGAAGGATTAATCTATAAGGGGGACTACATAATCAATTGGTGCCCTAGATGTCTAACAGCACTCTCGGACCTAGAGGTGGAACACAAGGAAACTCAAGGACATCTTTACAATATAAGGTATCAATTTAAAGACAGCAAAAGTTCACTAACCATAGCAACGACACGTCCTGAAACTTTGCTGGGCGATTCTGCTGTCGCAGTGAACCCAAAAGATGAACGCTACCAAAGTATGATCGGTAAAATGCTCATCCTGCCTCTCCTAGGACGAGAACTCCCGCTAATCGGAGATAATTATGTTGACTCCTCCTTCGGATCGGGGGCATTGAAAGTAACTCCCGCGCATGATCCCAATGATTTCGAGCTTGGGCGTCGCCATGACCTAGGTTTGATTAATGTTATGAATCCAGACGGTTCTATGAATGAAGAAGCGGGTCCTCTCTACCAAGGACTTGACCGTTTTATTTGCCGAAAAAAGTTGGTTGAAAATCTAAAAACACAAAATTTTCTGGAAAGTGTCGAAGAACATATGCACTCCGTAGGACACTGTTACCGTTGTCATACAGTCGTAGAGCCTTATGTATCGACTCAATGGTTTGTTAAAACTAAACCTCTTGCCAAATCGGCGATTGAGGCTGTAAAAAATGGCCGCATACACATAGTCCCAAAGCTTTGGGAAAACACCTATTTTAACTGGATGGAAAATATCCGTGACTGGTGTATTTCAAGACAAATCTGGTGGGGTCACCAGATTCCTGCGTGGAATTGCCCAGCATGCAATAAAGTAACCGTTGCTCGCGAAACTCCAAAAGTGTGTTCTCATTGCAAAGAAGGTAATCTGATTCAGGAAGTTGATGTTCTTGATACTTGGTTTAGTTCCGCGCTTTGGCCTTTCTCAACCTTAGGCTGGCCAGAACAAACTCAAACCCTGAAAAAGTTTTACCCCACGTCGGTGCTTTGTACAGGATTTGACATCCTCTTTTTCTGGGTAGCGCGAATGATTATGATGGGAATTAGATTCATGGACAATGTTCCTTTTCATAGTGTCTACATCCACGCTCTGATTAGAGACTCTGAAGGACAGAAAATGAGCAAAACTAAAGGTAATGTGATTGATCCATTAACTATGATGGATAAGTACGGCACAGATGCCCTTCGCTTTACATTGGCAGCATTTGCAGCACAAGGTCGGGATATAAAACTTTCAGAAGAACGTATAGAAGGTTACCGAAACTTTTGTAATAAATTATGGAATGCTTCTCGTTTTGTATTGATGAATCTAGATGACTATAATGGGACTTGTGAATTAATCCCTAATGGGAAGCGCCCTGCAGCACACCGTTGGATTCTAAGTCGTTTAAATGAAGCATGCCGCGAAGTTAACCATGCGCTTGAAGAGTTTAAGTTTAATGATGCGGCTTCTTCCATATACAAATTTATATGGAACGAATACTGTGACTGGTTTTTAGAATTATCCAAATCTCACCTATATGGTGGAAACGATAGGAGAGAGACCCAAAATATACTTGTCTATGTACTGCAAACTTGCCTACGTTTACTCCATCCATTTATGCCATTTATCACGGAGGAAATACATAGCAAACTACCTGGAACAGAGGGCAGCATTATGAAAGACTCATTTCCGGAATACGAAGAAAATAATTTGGACTTAGATGCAGAAAAAACATTTTCTACTGTCATTAATGTCGTAACTTGTGTGCGCAATATACGTGGCGAAATGAATTTAAATCCTGGTCTAAGTCTCGATCTTTTCATTAGGACTAAGCATGATCATGAAACCTTGATACTAAAAAATAATACTAATTATATCAATAATTTAGCCCGTGTAAGCCTTGTTGAATCGGGCCTCACAGTTGAAAAACCAAGGGTATCAGCCTCATCTGTTTGCGATGAAATGGATGTCTTCATCTCTCTCGAAGGGAAAATAAATTTTACAGAGGAAAAAAAACGCATAGAAAAAGAGTTGAAAAAAATTGAAAAAGATATCATAGTTCTGGATAAGAAACTCTCCAATAAAAAATTTATCGATAATGCGCCCCCAGAGGTTATCGAGAAAAGTAGTCAGAGAAAAAAACTCCTCTCTGAAAAACAAGCGCGGCTAAGAATCCACCTGGAAACTGTTGAGCTTGCGCTCCCCTGATAAAGTTAGAGAAAATCAGTAGGTCGTTCGGAGTGTTTATATTTTTATGGAAGCTAAAGTAAATCCCCTAACAAGAGAAGACATTTCTGAAGAAGCCAAGTGGGACCTTAACGGCTTATATTTGAAGGAATCCTTGTGGCAGGAAGACATTAAGAAACTGGAAAAAGATCTTGCTGGTTACGAATCTTTTAAAGGAACTCTTGCCAGTTCAGCGGAAAACATTAAATCATGCCTTGAGTTTGACGTTAGTATCTCTCGAGCAATAGAAAAGCTTTATACCTATGCTCACCTTCGTAACGATGAAGATAAAACTAACTCACAAAATCAGAGCAATTTTGAAAAAATCGTTCGCTTGCAGACACTTGCAGCGCAGGCGAGTAGCTACATTGCATCCGAACTCATGGCTATTTCAGAAGATCAAATGCACCAATTTTTAAAGGATAAACAATTAGACTATTACAAGCTGCATTTGGAACGAATACTGAGATATAGGAAACATACCCTCTCTGAAAAAGAAGAAAAAATTCTCGCATCATCGGCAGAAATAGCGAGGGCTGCACGGGATGCCTTTGAAATGCTCGATAATGCAGACCTAAAACTTGGCACTATAAACGATGAAAATGGGAGTGAGATAGCTATTACTCAAGGAAATTTTCAAAGCATAATGCAAAATCAAGACCGGAGAGTTCGTAAAGAAGCTTTTGAAACATTCTATAGCGCATATTCAGATCATCAATACACATACGCATCCCTTCTTGCCAGCAATATTAAAAAAGATATTTTTTATGCCCGTGAGAAAAATTACGCTTCGGTTAGAGAAAAATCCATGTTTAGCGAAAATATTCCTGTTGAAGTCTACGACAACCTCATTGCAGCGGTGCACGAAAATATGGCACCTTTGCAAAAATATTTTGTCTTAAGAAAAAATATTCTTAATCTTGATCAACTTCATATCTACGATACGAGCGTACCGTTGGTAAAAGATATTCATTGGCATGTCGGATACGACGATTCGGTGAAAAAAATTATCGATGCCCTGCAACTCTTAGGGCCTGACTATACAAAAATACTACGAAATGGGCTTATTGAAGATCGCTGGGTAGACCGTTATGAGTCAAAAGGAAAACGAAGCGGGGCCTACTCATCAGGGTGTTATGACTCGAATCCTTTTATCTTGATGAATTACCGAGAAGATAATATAAATAGTATGTATACCCTAGCCCATGAAGCGGGGCACTCCATGCACTCGTTTCTCTCACGGAAGGCACAACCTTACCTTTATGCTGATTACACTATTTTCGTTGCAGAGGTAGCATCTACTTTCAATGAAGTCCTTCTCACAAAACACCTTCTTTTACAGGATATTAGTAAAAGTATGAAAATTTACCTGATTTGCAGAGAAATAGATAACCTGCGGGGAACTCTATACAGGCAAACCATGTTCGCCGAGTTCGAACATCTGGTTTACGCTGCTGCGGAAAACGATCAACCCATGACACTAGATATATTCAAGAAGATTTATAGAAAACTACTTGAAAAATATTTTGGAGAAGATACTATTCTTGATGATTGCCTATCCATCGAATGTTTTCGGATTCCACACTTTTACTTTAGTTTTTATGTCTACAAGTATGCCACCGGAATATCCGCCGCTTATGCCTTGGCGGACATGGTCTCGGAAGGAGGCGCAACAGAACTAAACGATTATTTAAACTTTTTAAAAGGAGGTGGATCGAAGTATCCTATCGACCTACTGAAAGGTGCTGGGGTAAACATGGCCTCTCCGGAACCAGTTCACACCGCTCTAAAAAAGTTTTCTGCTTTGGTGAATCAGCTTGAGGCTTTAACTAGCTAACATTTTTATTACTTTCAATTATAGAGGAATACTATTTTGAAAAAACAAGGGAATAACCGGCAGTCCCACCGAGGGAACAGTCAAAAAAGAGATAACTCGAATGTATCGAGCAATAGTCAAAACTATAATAATGAGAATAAAAACTCGAGCCGAAATACTGGGCGTGGAAAAAAACCACACGAACCACATCTTTGGGCTTCGTCCGCCGCATCATCCACAACATTGACCTCCCATCTCTCCATGGTCAACAAGCGAAACCAAGATGGGACGAAAAAAAATACTGGCGGTACAAATGGAACAGGACGATCAAACGGCAAATCAAGAGTGAAGTCTGGCTACAAAAAAAATGAGCGAACCCAAGACGACGCCCAAAAGCGCACCCACAAATGGCGCCCTAATAACAAACCTAATTCAGCCCATAAAAAACAACCACCCAATGGAGCCCAAATCACCTCTAATGCTTCGGCGCAAGGAAACGAAACCGGGCACAATAGAGTTCTTCAATCTAAAACGAATACCTTTGGCATCGATCCATTCGAACTATTTTGCGCTTATCATCTAGGAATCTCATCTCAAAACCAGTACCGTCCATCAAATATTAATGAGGTAGCTAACCGGTTTAAAGTTGACATTGGGACGACTCGACAAATATTAAAAGAATATGGGATGGACTCAGCATCTCTACTTGACCGGGATTTTGACATGGCCCTTGCGCAACTTGATATTCAGGTTGCACCGGAAGGAATTGACCGGACTGAATTAGGGAGAAATATTTTTGAAGATTTCTTAGAAGCTCCGATAAAAAAACGCGATTGGAAAAAAATTTTAGAGGACGACAGAAAAGAGAATGCAAAAACCTTTCGTTTTTGAAAACTCTAATTAAGACCCACCTCCAAGTTCGCACGTTTGAAGCTCAACCCCTCGCCCACAATCCTATCCTGCAATCTTCTAGCCTGCCTGTTAGAACATTTTAAATCGTTCATCAATATAGAGAACGCAAACCGTTCATTATCTGCAGATTGAAAATAACCTGATAGCGCACTAACAGAATTCAATGTCCCTGTTTTTACTCGTACACGCTCTGCACCGTTATACCCATTCATTCGTTTTCGAACATTACCATCCCTGCCCATTACTCCCAATACGGAAATAAATTCTGGATAAACCCCAAGGTCTATGTACATATCTTGAAGCACCGATACAATCTGATCTGGACTCAGTCGGTTTTGTCTCGATAAACCGGATCCATCTAAAATGGAAAACTCCCCCGGCTTGTGCTTTAAAGACTGCATATATCCATCCATAGCACGCAAGCCATTTAGAGTGGTGCCCGGTAGACCATAAACCTCCGCACCAATAGTTTTTAAAATCTGCTCAGCAACAAAATTATTGCTAAACTTATTTAATCCTCTGAGAATCAAAGAAAGTGGCGTCGATGTATGACTCGACAATTCATAGGCACCTTCTGGGACAGAACCTACTCGAACCTTGCCTGTCACCTCAATCCCTGCTTGGCGAAGATACTCTTTAAAAACCATAGCTGCGTAGTATGCAGGTTGGGTTACATTCAAATAGTATGTTTCCCGTAAATGATTAACTGATATGACCCCAGAAACGGTGATTTCATTATGGCTACCCCGGTCGACACGATTAACTATCAATCGACTGCGTTTTGATGTTGAGACTGTTCTCGCCCGATTGTCCACCCGTATAAACTCTATATCGGGGTCAACCACCACGACAGGCCTATCGCCTGGTTTTTCCCCAGGAGTAACATAAACCGTGACCGTATTAAAGTTGAACGATAAAGCCCCCAATGGAGCGTTATATGCTTCCACGCCCCATTTTTTTTTCCAGGTTTTAATACGCAGGTTATCATCGAAAAACGATTCGTCGGCAATAATATCCCCACGCACCTTTCGAAGAGGAAGGTTCTTCAGCTCATTTACTAAAAGCCACATCTGTTCACTAACAAGATTCGGGTCACCAAATCCTTTAATAGAAATATCTCCTCTTAGAGTTTTACCATCTATCGGTATAGTGGCATACAAACTGGTTTTGAATCGATAGTCCGGCCCCAATCGTTTCAGAGCCATAGCAGTTGTCAACAGCTTTACATTCGAAGCTGGCGAAAATAAGCGGTCGCTATGAATAGAATACAAGGTTTTGTCTCTTTCGAGGGAGTGGATTTTTATCCCGAAGTTTTGTTTTCGCAAACAAGAATTGACTAAAGTAGCTTCTATAGTTTTGGAAAAAACAGCCTCGGGCGACTCAGTTTTCTGCGCATTCCCCTGTTCGGGTAATAACCAAATAACCGCAATAAAAGCAACCGTGAAAATTATTTTCATATTGAATAAAATTTTAGTCGTCAAAAAATACTATCGCCTAATTTGAAATAATTCAAATACCACTTAAAATTTAGACTAAATTTTTTCCTTTGAACTTAATATAAATCTAACAAAAACTTGAAAGTCCAATACTTTAAAATATATATTGATCATCACAAACTAATGGGAGTTATAAAAGTGGAATTAAAGTATATTAGATACGGGATAGTTTTGGCACTATTATCTATTCTTTTTGGAGGTTTACTTGGACTTAGTTTTGGTTGTTGTGAGGACAACATCAAATCTTTGCTTAAAGAAAAAGCCGCTAATGTCCTAAGCGAAAAATACGCTGGAAAACAAGAGCTTGCAGATAAAGTCATTAAAAAATCCTAGATTTATATTAAACGCGCTCACTTCCACTCTCAGACCATGGGCATAATCTCGATTGTTTTTTCACTACTCGTTGCCTGGTTAAAATTTCCACCAAAGCTTCAATTTGGTATATCTTTTTTTAGCGGCTTTGGTAGTTTGGGTTATGGTTTTTTCTGGTTATCTGCTGCTCTTTTAGCCCCTGGACTTGGCTCTACAGGAGCTGCAAAGGATTCTGTTGAGCTATTGGCGCAAGGGTCCGCTGGACCATTTTTTATTTCCTGTGTGGGACTTTTCGGATTTCTAATTTATAAAATGTTTGTTAAAAATGAAACTGCTAAAGTTTAAACTCATTACGCCAAATAAAAAAGATACCCATTATAAATCTACTCTTCCTTAAAAACTTTTAAAAAAAATGAAATTCGATCTTTTAGGAATTGGCAACGCATTAGTTGATATTGAGGTCCGTGTCGACGACGAATTCATCGAGCAGAACTCTCTGACCAAGGGTGGCATGACTCTGTTTAGCGTAGAAAAACAGCAAAAAATCCTAAAAAAACTCCATAGTCTTTCAACAAAGATTTCATCGGGAGGTTCTGCCGCTAATACAGTCCATGGGCTAAGTGTCCTTGGCGGCAAAACCTACTATATTGGAAGGGTTGCTAATGATGTTTATGGAAAACACTATGCCGAGGATATGCTGTCTTGTGGTGTAGCGTTTCCCGGAACTGGAAATGGATTCAGCAATACAGGAACCTGTGTCATTCTAGTAACCCCAGACAGTGAACGGACTATGCTCACACACCTTGGAGTATCGTCTTTGTTACACCCAGGCAATGTTGATGAAAAAACCATCGAAAATTCTGGGATGGTTTATATCGAGGGATATCTTTGGACCGGTGAGAACACGCGCAATGCTGCCGAAAAACTAGCCCAAATCGCAAAAAAAAATAATAAGCGATGTCTTCGTTGTCAGTAGTTTTAAAAAGCAACTCACCGACTTTATCCGACACAATGTCGACATCCTATTCTGTAATGATCTAGAGGCTAAAGCTATGGGAGAAACAGAAGATGTGCAAGAAGCATTTGATGAACTCAAGAAAATAGCCGAGACCATATTTGTTACCAGAGGGGAAAAGGGGTCCTGGGCTTCCAATCCAACTGAAGAAAAAGTTGCCGTGAATGTGTTCCCAACGAAGGCGATCGATACTACGGGAGCCGGTGATTTATTCGCAGCAGGAGCATTACATGGAATTATTAGAAATTACAGCTTGAAAGAATCGGCTATTATTGGATCCTACTGCGCATCCGAGGTCGTTTCCCATATGGGTGGACGTATGCCAGTCAGTTCAGACGCTGACGCAGAAAAAATTATCCAAAAATACCAAAAACTATAATAGTGCTAGTTGTTTATCATCAATATTTATGGTGCTTTTTGCGTACGATGATAGGAAATCCATATATCACAATGTCCTTTAGTAAAAGCTTCAAACCCCATCAAGCGTTGTTTCCACTTCGGTTTTAAAATGCGGTAACACTCCTCCGCCACTGTATCAAGATATTCTCCAAATAGACGCTCTACATCCTTTGTTTTTGATTTGCTGCGCACATCAAGAAATGACACCTTTTTAAGAGCCTCAATACTAGCTTTTTTTGCCGCTTGATAATATTCGAGAACTTCTTTCATCTCCTCTTTCGATCCGGGGCGATGAAGGTGCCCAGCAATATAAACATTAAAGTCAAGCTTTAGCGCCTTTTTAATGCCTTTCATTTGACTAACAATATCTACAGTATAAGCAAAGTTCTTAAATGGAACTGACTTAGGTGTAACTGTGTCCACATACATCATAATTTTGCGCGAAGGAATATAAACTATAGAGTTGCCTTTCCCATGCCCTTCTCCCATATAAATTAACTCAATGGTAATGCCGCCTATTGAGAGACTATAATTTGTCCCAAAATTAATATGTGGCACAGGACGATTCTTATCCCTATATCTCTTGAGAGCTTTACCTGTTTCTACCTGGGCAACTATCTGCACTCCATTGCCGGCAAAAAGATGCGCGTCTCCAATATGATCAATATGCGAGTGGGAATAAATCATAAATCTAACCGGTTGACTGGTAATTTCACTAATAGCCTTCCCGAGTAATTTTCCCTTCCCCTTTATCGGATCAGTTATAACCACGCCTTCTGACGTAACAATAAACAAGTTGTTGTACGCCCCCGTTGAAAAAAAATAAACTTCCGGAGCAAGCTGTTTTGTAAAATAACCTTTTTTACCTAAAGAAGGGAGT
>JYMV01052832.1_pt1 | contig 26370 bp, 28 predicted proteins | sample 338911 | NCBI WGS metagenome assembly JYMV01 (sample SAMN03354496, study PRJNA234377) | hydrothermal vent metagenome | biome: Deep sea; feature: Hydrothermal plumes at the Eastern Lau Spreading Center, Western Pacific Ocean; material: Seawater | place: Tonga | collected 2009 | depth 2000 m m
TTTGCCAAGTCTTATAAACAGAAAAGAAAGAATTTAACTTTAGTTATAAATTATGGAAGAAAATACATCCGTAGATATTGCAGGTTTAAATGAAAAAATACAACGCGAAAGTGCGTTTGTAGATTTGCTAACCAATGAGATGAACAAAGTGATCATCGGTCAAAAACACATGATCGAGCGCTTGCTTATTGGTTTATTAGGGCAAGGTCATATTTTACTAGAAGGTGTTCCCGGTTTGGCAAAAACCTTAGCCATTAACACACTTTCTAAAGCAGTGAAAGGAAGTTTCAGCAGAATTCAGTTTACGCCAGATCTACTTCCTGCCGATGTGGTCGGTACGATGATTTATAATATGAAGGATAACGACTTCAGCATTAAAAAAGGACCAATTTTTGCAAATTTCGTACTGGCAGATGAGATTAACCGTGCGCCGGCAAAAGTACAATCGGCACTATTAGAAGCGATGCAAGAAAAGCAAGTGACCATCGGTGAAAAAACCTTTGTGTTAGACAAACCTTTCTTAGTAATGGCAACGCAAAACCCGGTCGAGCAAGAAGGCACTTACCCATTGCCAGAAGCACAAGTTGACCGTTTTATGCTAAAAACGGTAATCGATTATCCTAAGATTGAAGAAGAACAATTAGTCGTGAGAGCCAATTTAAAAGGATCTTTCGAGAAAGTGAATCCGGTGGTTTCGTTAGAGCAAATCTTAACCGCTCAACAAGCCGTTCGTGAAGTTTATATGGATGAAAAAATTGAAAAATATATTCTCGATATCATTTTCGCGACCCGTTACCCAGAGAAATATAAATTAGAATCCTTAAAACCTTTAATCTCTTTTGGAGCTTCACCAAGGGGAAGTATCAACTTAGCGACAGCCGCCAAGTGTTATGCGTTTATTAAAAGAAGAGGTTACGTAATTCCGGAAGATGTAAGAGCTGTAGTACTCGATATTTTACGTCACAGAATCGGTATTACTTATGAAGCTGAAGCAGAAAATATCACTTCAGAAGATATTGTAGGTAAGATCGTAAATGAAATTGAAGTGCCATAGAATAGACAAAACTGGTTAATTTTTTTCAGTTGAAATCTAATCTGATGCAGAATAATGAACACGAAAGAACTCCTTAAAAAAGTACGAAAAATAGAAATTAAAACACGGCGGTTAAGTAATCACGTGTTTGGTGGTGAATATCATTCAACCTTTAAAGGTCGCGGGATGACGTTTAGTGAAGTGCGTCAATACCAATTTGGCGACGATGTGCGTAGTATTGATTGGAATGTGACCGCGCGTTACAACGAACCTTTTGTAAAAGTTTTTGAAGAAGAGCGCGAACTAACGATGATGTTGGTGGCCGATGTTTCAGGCTCCGAGTTTTTTGGTTCTACTGAAACCTTTAAAAAAGACATCATCACCGAAATTGCTGCAACTTTGGCTTTTTCAGCAACACAGAACAACGATAAAATTGGTTTGTTGCTATTTTCAGATGAGGTAGAATTATACATTCCGCCTAAAAAAGGGCGTTCACACGTGTTACGAATTATTCGTGAGTTACTAGAATTTCAGCCAAAAAGTAAACAAACAGACTTGTCGAAAGCACTCAAATTTCTTCAGAATATGATGAAGAAAAAAGCCATTGTGTTTATTCTTTCCGACTTTTTAACCGACGAATATCAGCATACGCTCAAAATTATGGGTAACAAACACGACGTTACCGGTATTCGTGTTTACGATAAGCGAGAAGAAGAAATGCCAAATGTAGGAATGGTGCAAATGCAAGATGAAGAAACCGGTGAACTTATTTGGGTAAATACAGGTTCTAAATCGGTAAGAACGAGTTACGCCAAATATTTTAGAGAACGAGCAGATTATTTTCAGCAAAGTTTTCGAGTAAGCGGTTCTGGAAGTATCGATACACGAACCGACGAAAGTTATGTGAAAAAATTGTTGGGTTATTTTAAACAAAGAGGGTAAAATGAAGCAGTTAGTAACAAAAATAGCTAAGAGCAAAAGCTTGTTTTTTGCGGTACTGGCCATGCTATTTCTCCAACAAACTTACGCGCAAGAAGTTTCATCTTCCATCGATACGACTCAGCTAAAGATCGGTGAGCAATTTCGTTATCAAATAAAAGTTGAAGCCAATAAAGATTTTCCGGTAGTTTTTCCTGAAGGGCAAACGTTTATGCCGCTAGAAATGGTTGAGGCTTACCAAATAGATACCACTCGACTAAAAGATAATCAAACCTGGCAGTTAACGCGAGAATATGCGTTAACGCAATGGGATTCGGGTTCTTATGTGATTCCGAAGCAAAAAATAATCGTAAACGACCAAAGTTTATTTACCGATTCAATTAAAGTTGAAGTTGCCACGGTCGTGGTCGATACGACTAAACAAGCCTTATTTCCTATAAAACCGACGATCGAGATAGAAGAACCTTCTTCTTTCCCGTGGTGGATTCTTTGGTTAATTTTGGTGATTGCCGCGGTAGCCGGTTTAGTGTTGTTATTCTTAAAATTGCGTCAGCGTAAGATTGAAAGAGAACAGCAAATTCCGCCTTACGAGAAAGCGATCGATACGCTTAAAAAATTAGATGAAAGTCAGGCGTTGGAGCGTGGTGAAATGAAGGAATATTATTCAACCTTAACTTTAGCGGTAAAAAGATATATCGATGAAAAAATAGACGAACGCGCTTTAGAAAGTACTACAGAAGAGCTTATTCAACACTTAAATGAATTAAAAGCGAACAAGTCAATACTCGTTAAACATAAGGTAATAAACGATCTGCAAGATATTTTACGACGAGCCGATTTAATTAAGTTTGCCGGCGGCGGGATGGATAAACTCACAGCAAAAGCCGACCGTCAATTAATCGAAGAAGATATTAACAGTATTAAAGACTCAATCCCCGAACCTACAGAAGAAGAATTATTACAAGACGAAGCCTACGCTGAAGCAAGAAAGAAAAAAGAAACTCGAACTAAAATTATTGCCGGTATAGTAGGTGTGATTTTAGTTGTGGTAATCGCCAATTTTGCATTTTTCGATAACAAAGGCTTCGAATATGTAAAAGATGTAGTCATTCACGATACTGCTGAAGAATTGCTCGAGAAAGATTGGATAGAAAGTGAATATGGCAATCCGCCGGTTTATATGATTACACCAGAAGTTTTGGTAAGACAAGAAGTAGATTCTGCAAATGTACCAACAAGACAATTTCCTGAAAGTGAATCGAGTCTTTCCGGTGAAATTTTTGCTTATGGTAATCTTGAAGATGAACTTTTTATCAAATTAAATACATTGAATACCGGTTTAGATTCTTCGCTAACATTCGATAAAAGTTTAGATGCACAAACCGATCGTTTAGAAGCGGCGGGAGCTAAAAATATCATTCTTAAAAATGAAAAATTTACCACTGCAGATGGTAGTGAAGGAGTGAAGATTTTTGGTAGTTTCAATATAGAAGATCCTGTTTCTAAGCAAATAGAGATGAAAAGTTATGTGCAGCTTTACTTTGCTTCAGAACAAGGAAGCAATGTTTCTATTTTCGTTTCAACGACCGATGAAGACGAAGGTTTTGAAGAGATCACTAACCGTATTATTAATTCAATAGAATTTAACAGAGAAAACTAATGTTCGATTTTAACAACATCACTTTCGAAAATCCGCAATGGTTTTGGTTATTTCTATTATTTCCAATACTTATTGCTTGGTATATCTGGAAGCGAAACCTACAAACGCCGGAAGTTAAAATTTCTAGCATCAAAGGTTTCAAAATAAAACAAGGCATTTTACCTAAACTAAGACCGGTTCTATTTGTGTTGAGGTTACTTTGTCTTGCATTATTAATTACCGCAATGGCAAGACCTAGAACGGTCGATGTTACTTCGAGAACAAAAAAAACGCAAGGGATCGATATTGTAATGGCGATCGATGTTTCTCCCAGTATGTTGGCAAGAGATTTAAAGCCCAATCGTTTAGAAGCTTTGAAAGAAGTAGCCGCAGAGTTTATTGAAGGCCGCCCAAACGATCGTATTGGTTTGGTGGCTTACGCCGGTGAAAGTTTTACAAAAACACCGATCACTAGCGATAAAGCCATTGTGCAAAGTGCCTTAGAAGATATTCAGTATAGCGATTTATTAGAAAATGGTACTGCGATCGGAATGGGATTAGCAACTTCGGTAAACCGTTTAAAAGATAGTAAAGCAAAAAGTAAAGTGATCATTTTACTTTCTGACGGAGTGAATAATACGGGTTTCATCGATCCTAAAATTGCAGGAGAATTAGCGGTAGAATATGATATAAAAGTGTACACTATTGGTTTAGGTTCTAACGGAACCGCAATGGGACCAATTGGTATCGATCGAAGCGGGCAATTTAGATACGGTCCCACGAAGGTTGAAATTGACGAAGACTTAATGAAGCAGATCTCTAACCAAACCAACGGGAAGTACTTTAGAGCAACCAATAACGAAAAGTTGGAAGAGATTTACGACGAGATTAATAAACTGGAAAAAACAGAAGTAGAAGAATCTAAATTTTATAATTACGAAGAAAAATACAGACCGTTAGTCATCTTAGCCGGCTTACTTTTTTTAATTGAAATTATACTTAGAAACACAATATTTAGAAGTTTTGTATAAATGGTAGTTTTAGAAGAGAAAATATATTTTTGGTTTTTACTGGCGATTGCCGTGGTGATTGTTATTTATTTTCTTCAACTTATTTTGAAGAAAAAAGCCCAGCAAAAATTCGCAACTCCGGTTTCTTTAGAAAAACTAAGTCCGAATAAATCTAGGTTTAAACCACTATTAAAAGTTTTATTTTGGAGTTTAGCGATCGCTTTTTTAACGATGGCGCTTGTTAACCCAAAGATCGGTTCTAAAATGGAAACCGTTAAACGTGAAGGTGTCGATATTGTTTTTGCGATCGACGTGAGTAAAAGTATGCTCGCAGAAGATATTGCTCCTAACCGTTTAGAAAAATCGAAACAGTTGGTTACGCAGATCATTAATAATCTAACTAGCGATCGCGTGGGGATCATTGCTTATGCAGGTTCAGCCTTTCCGCAGTTGCCAATTACTACAGATTACGGTTCTGCTAAGCTGTTTTTGCAAGCGATGAATACCGATATGGTTTCTAGCCAAGGAACGGCGATCAACGAAGCTATCGAACTTGCACAAACTTATTACAACGATGAGACAGAAACTAGTCGCGTACTGTTTTTAATTAGTGATGGAGAAGATCATGGCGGTAATATTGAAGATATTGCAGAGCAAGCTGCCGAAAAAGGTATACGCATTTTCACCATCGGCGTTGGTTCAGCTAAAGGCGGACCTATTCCTATTAAGAGAAATAATGTCACGCAATCGTATAAAAAAGATAGAAGTGGCGAAACGGTGATCACGAAGTTAGATGAAAGTACACTTCAGCAAATTTCAGAAGAAACCAACGGCGAGTATATTAGCGGTAATAACACAAGCCAGGTGATCGATAAGGTGAATGACATTTTAGCCAATATTGAAAAAACCGAATTCGAAAGTCAGCAATTTGCAGATTATAAAGATCAGTTTCAATGGTTTTTAGGCTTTGGCATACTTTTTATAGTTTTAGATGTATTGGTGTTAGAACGTAAAACCTCTTGGATAAGAAAGCTGAATTTATTTAATGAAAAGAAAGAAGATGAAGCATAAACTAATCATATTTATAGGTTTAGTTTTTTCAGTAGCTTTTCAGGCAAAAGCGCAAGATGAAGAAGCCAAACAACGACAAACAGAAGCCAAAACCTTAGCATTTGAAGCACAAAATGCGATGGCGAATAACGAGTTTGCAAAAGCCGAAGCCAAATACCGCGAGGCGATCTCTAAAGATCCCGATAATGCTGAGTTAAAATTTAATTTGGGAACGGTTTATCACAATAAAGAAAAAAACTTAGAATCGGTTTCGAGACTTAATCAATCTGCCAAAGTTTCAGAAAGTAAATCGACCAAACATAAAGCATTTCACAACCAAGGAAATGTTTTTATGAAAGAAGAAAAATATGGTGAAGCGGTCGAAGCTTATAAAAATGCTTTAAGAAACGACCCAACCGATGAAGAAACGCGTTACAATTTAGCGATCGCCAAAAATAAAGCTGAGCAAATGCAGCAAGATCAAGACAAAAGTAAAGATCAAGAAGAGCAGAATAAAAAGAATAAAGACGAAGAAGGAGAAAACAAAGAAGACCAGCAGAAAAACCAAGATAAAAAAGATAACCAAGAAGGCGATCAAGGCAAAGATCAAGAGCAGGGAAGCGAAGAAAATAAGCAAGAGAAAAAAGAAGGCGAGGGCGATCAAGAAAAGCCACAACCCGACAAGCAACAGCAAAAAGATAGCGGTGAAGAAGGAAAAGAGCAAAGCCAGCAGCCGGTAAAAGGACAAATGTCGCCGCAACAAATGAAGAATTTGTTAGAAGCTATGGAGAATCAAGAGAAAGAAATTCAAGATAAAATTAACGCTCGAAGAGCAAAAGGTCAGCCTAAAAGCACTGATAAAGATTGGTAATAAAGATGAAGCAGTTTATTTTTTACATTCTGTTGTTTGTTTCGGTCGCCGGTTGGGCACAAGTAAAATTTGAAGCCGAAGCCAGCCGAGAAAAGCTGGGCGTTAACGAACGTTTACGTGTCGATTTTACGATGAATCAAGACGGCGATAATTTTAATCCGCCAGATTTTAAAGGCTTTACGGTAATTGGTGGTCCCAACCAATCGATTAGTCAGAGTTTTACCAATGGTAAAATGTCTTTTCAGAAAAAGTACAGTTATTTTCTTCAACCTAACGGAAGAGGAAACTTTAAAATTGGTCAAGCTGAAGTAGAAATAGAAGGGCAAACCTACAAAACGCCTTTTATCGATATTGAAGTAACCGCCGCTGTCGATACACCAACCGAAGGAAGAAACCCGGAAATTATTGCTGCCGATAATATTCATTTAGTAGCAGAAATTTCTAACCGAAACCCGTATTTAAATGAAGGTATTTCGGTACGATACAAACTCTATTTTAGTCCGGAAATTACCGTTAGACAATGGTACCCAAAAGACAACCCAACTTATGCCGATTTTTGGAGTCAAGATATCGATATAAAGCAATTAAATGTAAAAGAAGATCTATATCGTGGCGATCCTTATCAATATGTGGTGATTCGAGAAACGGTACTCTATCCGCAGAAAACAGGTAAATTAAAAATAGAACCTCTTTCGCTTACCGTTCCTGTAAATGTACCATCCGACCGTCGAGATATTTTTGGAAGACGTTTGTATGAAACCATTGAACGCACCGTTTCTTCTAACAATCAAACCATTGATGTAAAAGCTTTGCCTAGCGAAGGCAAACCGGCTAATTTTACGGGAGCTGTTGGGAGTTTCAACTTTAAAGTGACCAATACAAAAGATGTGTTGGATGCTACGGAATCATTACAAATTAAGCTTCAGGTTTCGGGGAATGGGAATTTAAAATTATTTCAGCTTCCGAAGTTAAATTTACCGTCTTCTTTAGAAGTTTACGAACCGGAACATCAGGAAAATGTAAATACCAATTTAAATGGAATGTACGGTAACATTTCTGATAACTATACGGTAGTTCCGCAGTTAAAAGGGAAATACCCTATAAATCCGGTAAGTTTTAGTTATTTCGACCCGAGAACAGAAACTTATAAAACGCTTACTTCCGAAGAAATTTTGTTGAATGTAGAAAACGGCCCGATCAATAATGCGGCTCCGGTAACTTCAACAAATTCAGAAGGAAACACAAAACAAGCGGTAGCTTCAGCGCCAAGTCAGTTTAAATATATTCAGCTAGACGCTAATTTAAAACCGATTGATCGTTCTCCGTTTTTTAAAAGTGTTGGTTTTTGGGCAGGAGTGGTGATGCCGTTATTATTAATTCCGATAGGGATTGTTACCGGTAAAAAACGTAAAAGTTATTTGGCAGATGCAGCCAATAATACCTCTAAAAAAGCCGATAAACTTGCTCGTAAATATTTATCTGAAGCAAAGAAAAATTTAGGCGATCAAAAGCAATTTTACGAAGCTTTAGAACGCGCGTTGCATAACTATTTAAAAGCGAAACTTTCTATTAAAACGGGAGAGATGAGCAAAGATAAAATCAAAGCTTTATTGGCAGAACGTGGCGTAAAGCAAGAAACGATTTCAGCATTTATTGGTATTTTAGAAAGTTGTGAATTTGCTCGATATACGCCAACTTCTAATGTTGGGATGCAACAAGATTACGATAAGGCCAAAACAACAATTTCAGAATTAGATAAGCAGTGGTAAGATGAAAAAGTTATTGATTGTTTTTTTATTGCTAAGTACAAGTTTGTTTGCTCAAGATAACGAAGCTTTGTTTGAGCAAGCTTCTCAAGATTATGCAAATGGTAATTACAATAATGCCATCGAAAAATATGAACAGATTTTAGCGAATGGTGAAACTTCTGCTAATCTCTATTACAACCTGGCAAATGCGCATTACAAATTAGATCATATTGCGCCGAGTGTCTATAATTACGAAAAAGCATTGTTGCTCGATCCTAATCATAAAGATGCGCAAAACAACTTGGTTTTTGCACAAAATATGACTTTAGATGCTATTGAAACCTTACCTAAAGGAAGTCTTTCTAAAATCGTAGACGGTATTATTTCAAAATTGAGTTACAACGGCTGGGCTTGGTTGGCAGTTGTGGCTTCTGTAATTTTAGTCGTGTTTTTTTTCATGTATTATTTTTCTGCAATGACCACCAAGAAAAGAGCTTTTTTTACGCTTTTTGTGCTAAGTACTTTGGTAATGATCTCTTCTGTAGTATTTGCTTATTTACAATTCGATATTCAGCAGAAAAAGAAATTTGCAATCGTTTTTGCTGAAGAATCTACAGTTTTATCTGAACCTAATCCAAGTTCATCAAACGCATTTACGTTACACGAAGGCACTAAAATTAAGTTGTTAGATGAATTTAATAATTTCTACAAAATTGAATTAGCCGATGGCCGACAAGGCTGGATCAAAGAAAATGATTTGAAGGAGCTTTAATAAATAGCTTTTTTAGGTGAATTCACAAAACATAACCGAAAATTTTTAATTTTGTGTTAACAAATCTTGCTGTTGAAGATTAGGCCAAACTACGACTATTTGTAATTTTTCAGGTGCGTAGGGCTTGCACTCAATTTTTAGATTTTATTCTTTAATCACATTTTTAAAAATTCTAAAGTTATGTTGAAGCATCTCAATAAAGATATTCCGGCTAGTGTTGTTGTTTTTTTTGTAGCCTTGCCTTTGTGCTTAGGTATTGCTTTGGCAAGTGGAGCGCCTGCTTTTTCAGGGTTAATCGCGGGGATTATTGGCGGTATCGTAGTTGGGGCTATTAGTGGTTCTCAGTTAGGAGTAAGCGGTCCAGCAGCAGGTTTAGCGGTAATTGTTTTGGGAGCGATCGCTAATTTAGGTTTTGAGCAGTTTTTAGTGGCTGTAGTAATTGGCGGAATTCTACAAATTTTATTAGGTGTTTTAAAAGCCGGAGTCATCGGGTATTACTTTCCTTCATCTGTGATTAAAGGAATGCTCGCCGGTATCGGAATTATTATTTTTCTTAAACAAATTCCGCATGCGTTTGGTTACGATAAAGATTATGAAGGTGAACTTCAGTTTTTACAAGCCGATGGTGAGAATACTTTCTCTGAGCTCTTCAATATGCTTGATTATATTTCTGTAGGAGCGGTAATTGTAACTTTAATTTCACTTGCAATTCTACTGTTATGGGAATTTGTTTTAGCAAAAAAATCTAAAATTTTCACGATCATCCCGGGACCTTTAGTGGCTGTTGTTGCTGGAGTAGTTTATTATTTAACGATGCAAGGAAGTAATTTAGGTATTGCTGAAGAGCATTTAGTAAATGTTCCTGTACCGGAAAGTTTTGATGATTTTACTTCGCAATTCACACTTCCTAATTTTAGTCTTAACGTGATCACCAATTACAGTGTTTGGTTAACCGGAGCGACGATCGCTATTGTGGCAAGCTTAGAAACATTATTATGTGTAGAAGCTGCAGATAAATTAGATCCGCAAAAACGAGTAACGCCAACAAATCGAGAATTACTAGCACAAGGAACAGGTAATATTATTTCCGGTTTAATAGGAGGTTTACCAATTACGCAGGTAATTGTAAGAAGTTCTGCAAATGTACAATCGGGCGCAAAAACAAAAGTTTCAGCAATTTTACACGGCTTTTTCTTACTTGTTTCTGTAGTGACGATTCCGGTATTGCTTAATATGATTCCGCTAGCTGTTTTAGCTGCTATTTTATTAGTCGTGGGTTATAAATTGGCAAAACCATCACTTTTCAAGAAAATGTGGAGTCTAGGTTTAGCTCAATTCATCCCTTTTATCGTTACTATAATTGGTATTGTTTTTACCGATTTGCTTATTGGTATTGGTTTAGGTCTAGCCGTCGGTATTATTTTAATTCTGCTGAATAGCTATAAAAATTCCCATTTTTTACATCAAGAAAAAGAAATTGCCAATAGCAAGAACTATCAATTAGAATTAGCTGAAGAGGTGACATTTTTGAATAAAGGAGCAATTAATAGAGAACTTCAGCAATTACCAAACGGAGCTATTTTAGAAATTAATGCTCAAAAAGTAAAATCTATTGACTATGATGTGATTGAAATTTTAGATGAATTTTCTATTCGCGCAAAAGAAAGAAATATAACCATTACCTTTGTCTCTAAGAAAGGGAAATTTGAAAACCCTGAGAGTTATAAGAAATTTTTTGAAAAAGAGAGAAAACAAATTGCTTAAATCTTTACATTATGGGACAACAGTTTTATAAAAAAATTCTTGATAATAATAAAAACTGGGTTAATGAGAAATTAGCCAGTGATCCGGAATTTTTTAAACGCTTAGAAAATGGACAACAACCACCACTTTTATGGATTGGTTGTGCAGATAGTCGTGTGCCGGCAAACGAAATTATCGGAGCGCCTCCGGGAGAAGTTTTCGTACATCGTAATATTGCCAATATGGTTGTGCACACCGATATGAATATGTTGAGCGTGTTAGATTATGCGGTAAATGCCCTTAAAATTGAACACATTATTGTTTGTGGCCACTATGGTTGTGGTGGAGTAAAAGCAGCGATGGAGCATAAATCTATTGGTTTGATCGATAACTGGATTCGACACATTAAAGACGTTTATAGAATACATCAAACAGAATTAGAAAAGATCGAAGACGAAAAAGAACGTTGGGATAAGTTTGTTGAATTAAATGTAGTTGAACAAGTACACGATCTAGCCGAAACCTCTATTGTGCAAAACGCTTGGAAAAGCGGTCAAAAACTTACCGTTCACGGTTGGGCTTACGGTGTTGGCACAGGTTTAGTTAACGATCTTGGTGTAAATTTAAGTAGTAACGAAGAGTTAGATGAAGTTTATAAATTAGATTTCTAAGAGAGTTTACTTCAACTTAAAATAGAAACAAAGAGTCGAATAATTTCGGCTCTTTTTTTATGTAGTAACATTTGTATTTTCTTCTTCAGTATTTTCAGGACTTTCAAATTGCTCTAATAGCGGAGGTAAAATTAATGGAGCAACTTTTTCTAGAGGCTCAAAAAGAATAGAATCTTCAAAATATTGTTCGTCAAGTAAATCATTATTTTTAGTAATGTTATTAGCGAACATGATAACCACGCTTAAAATAAACGCTAATTTTAGAAATCCAAAAATTCCGCCTAAAATTCGATTAATGATACCTAATGCCATCAAACCGGCAAGTTTGGTAAGTAGTTTTCCTATGAGTAGGATGAGAATTACAATGATTAAGAAAGTGACTCCAAACCCGGCTATTTCAATATATTTTTCATTCCACGAAACGTGCTCTGTTAAAAACTCTATGGCATAATTTGAAAAATGTATAGCTCCATATATACCTGCAATAAGTGCAATTAAAGAAGCAAGCTCTACAATTAGACCTCGCATAGCTCCGCGTACGAAGCCAATTACTAAAATTATCACAATTACAAGGTCGAGTGTGTTCATGAAAGCAAATATAATTATTTTGGCTAAAGAAGTTGCTTATCTTTGCACCTATGGCAAGAGATGAAGAATTAAAACAAAATTGGGAGAGAGTTCAGCAAAAACTATCTCAACAATTTGCAGAAGGAGATGTATTAGAGTTAGATGCGATTATTTATCTAATTGGCGTACAAGAATTAGGGCAATTACACAGACGATTTAAGAAAGATCAAAAATTAGATCTAATGCATATTGCAATTTGTAGACTTTTAGAGCCTTATGGTTATTACGAGTTTGATTATATCGATGAAGATGGTTGGCCGCACTATAAAGTGTTAGAACAACTGCCCAACTTAAAAGCAGGAGAACAAGCCATTATGATGAAAGAAGCGATCGTGCAATATTTTTTAGAAAAAGAATATATTTTATAGATGATATTTTTACTAAACGCTATAAATTTTCCCAACGATAGTGGACCGATTTATAAAGAAACCGTTGAAGGTAGCTTTCCGGTAGAGCCATTTAATACGTTTAGTAACTTATTGTTTTTAGCGATCGTTATTTATTTTTCGGTGCGCGTTTATAAAAATGCAAAACAGCAAGCATTCTTGGCGTATGCATTACCTATTTTATTTATTGGTTTTGTAGGTGGTACAATCTATCATGGTACGCGAAGTCACGAAATTTGGTTATTGATGGATTGGGTGCCTATTGTAATTTTATGTCTTTCAGCCTCGATTTATTTTACCTTTAAAGACGGCGAAAATTCGTTACAAAAATATGGTTTGCTCGCAATTGTTTTGCTTTTACTTTTTGCGCCAAAGTTTATCAAATGGCCTTATAAATTAGGTAATTCTATTGACTATATTTCTACAGCTATCGGGTTGTTATTACCGATGTGTATTTACTTGGTGAAAACGAAATTCAAATTCGGTGAAAATATTTTATTCGCCTTATTGTCTTTTAGTAGTGCGATTACTTTCAGAATTTTAGATAAAAGAGCCGATATTTTTGAAATAGGTACGCATTGGCTTTGGCATAGTTTCGGAGCAATTTCGGTCTTCTTTTTAATGCGCTATATTTATAAAGATCGGTTAAGACTTTCTTCTGAAAATATACCCCGTTAAAAAGCTTCCATTAGTTTTCTATTTTCTTAACTTTGCGCCTTTATAAGTTGAAGAAAAATGATAGATAAGATTAAAAATTACATTGCTGAAGTAGAAAAATTTTCAGCCTCGACACAAGAGGAAGTAGAAAACTTCAGAATTAAATTTTTAGGACAAAAAGGAATCTTAAAAGAGTTTTTTGCTGAATTTAAAAACGTGCCTAACGAATCTAAAAAAGAGTTTGGGCAAACCATTAACGAGCTTAAAACTGCCGCGCAAGATAAAGTAAACCAGCTAAAAGACGAGTTAGAAAGCAAGCTGGAAGAAAAAGGTGTGTATGGTGATTTAACACGTCCCGGTGAACCTATCGAAATTGGTTCGCGTCATCCTATTTCTATCGTTAAAAATCAGATCATCGATATCTTCTCAAACATTGGTTTTAATGTTTCTGAAGGACCGGAGATGGAAGACGACTGGCACAATTTTACTGCCTTAAATCTTCCGGAATATCATCCTGCCAGAGATATGCAGGATACGTTTTTCATTCAAACCGATCCTGAAGAAATTTTGCTAAGAACGCATACTTCTAGTGTTCAGGTGAGATATATGGAAAATAATCAGCCGCCAATTCGTACGATTTCTCCGGGAAGAGTTTTCAGAAACGAAGCAATTTCTGCACGTTCACACTGTATTTTTCATCAGGTAGAAGGTTTATATATCGATAAAGGTGTTTCGTTTGCAGATCTAAAGCAAACTTTACTATATTTTACTAAACAACTTTTCGGAAAATCTAAAATTAGATTACGTCCTTCATATTTCCCATTTACAGAGCCAAGTGCCGAAGTAGATATTTATTGGGGCTTAGAAACAGAAACCGATTACAGAATCACCAAAGGAACCGGTTGGTTAGAAATTATGGGTTGTGGTATGGTAGATCCTAACGTACTTAAAAACTGTAATATCGATCCGACAGAATATTCTGGTTTTGCCTTTGGGATGGGTATCGAGCGTATTGCGATGTTACTGTATCAAATTGGTGATATTCGAATGTTTTATGAGAACGATGTTCGTTTCTTAGATCAGTTTAAATCTGTTTTATAATATGAAGAAGATAGGCTTTTTTGCATTGGTAATTATCGTGTTAGGCGTTATTTTATACGTCACTTTTATCATCGCACTTTTAAAAATTACCATTGGTTTAATCTTGTTAGCGGTTGCCGTGATCTTATTTGCGATTGCCTATCAAAAAATTAAACATCGACTTAACGATTAGTAGTTGTGAAGAAAGATATTGAAATTCCTGTAGTAGAAGGCGTTTATTTAGTAGCGGTTAATGAGTTTAATAAAGACCATCGTACGCACGATTGGTATGCATATTTAATTAACGAAAACAACTATCCGTTAGAAACTGTACTCATCGTTTCTAATGGTTACGATAAGAAAGACAAAACATCGACGATGCGTCACACCTTAAAAGTTTTGGGCGCGAAGTCTTTTGCAAAAGTTGAATATCTAGAACCGAATGTTTTAAAGCTAAATAACGAATTTTCAGTTAGCTTCTTTGCTGAAGGGAAAATGCTTCATAAAAATTTCATCTTTAAAAAACACACAATTGCTGAAGCTAACGCTAAAGAAGTTCCTTTAATGAAGGAAGAAGGTATTTTAGCGAGTTAAATTTTATTGCTGAAGTTTTCTCAAATTCATTACCACAATCGCGGTTAAGATGAATAAAATACCCAACCATTGATACAAATTTACTTCTTCATTTAAAATGAAATAAGCCGCGATCACAGCAACCGGTAATTCTATTGAAGTAATAATAACGCCTAAACCCACATTCAATCTCGGCATTCCTTGTGTCATCAATAAAGGCGGAAGAATAGTGCCGAACAATGCTAAAATGGGTCCCCATTTCATAAATACATTCCAATTGAAGTTTTCATTCAAATAAGGAATAGCGAGAAGAGCAACAATTATAAATCCGCCCAACATCATCCATTTACTTCGAGTAATGGCAGGTAGATGTTTGGCAACCGTATTTGAGGTGTAAATCGTAACCGTGTAAGACAAAGCAGCCAATAACCCAAACAAAACCCCTAACGGACTAATAGTAAACTCATCGAAAAAAACATTGGTAGCTAAGAACGTTCCTGTTAAAATAAGCACAACCGCTAAAATTTTTAATAAGGTAGGTCGCTCTTTTGATTTTATGGCGTTAAAAACCACGCCCATCCAAACGCTTTGCATCAATAAGACAATACCAATCGATACCGAAACATATTGAACCGCTAAGTAGTAAAAAATACTGGTGAAACCTAAAGAAGTCCCTGCCAGCGCTAAGTGAATTATATTTTTAGAAGAAGCTTTGGTAACTGGTTTTGTCTGCTTTTTGCCTTTATAAAAGAAGTTGATCACTAACAAAGCTAAAAAACCTAACAGCATCTGTGAGAAGGTAACCTCGTAAGTATTGTAACCTTCAGCGTATGCTAATTTTACAAAAGTGGTTAAAATACCATAGCTCGCTGCGCCAAGCGCTACTAAAAGAGCGCTGAAAAAATGATTATTTTTCAAGTCTATTGAAGTTAATTAAGCTTTTCACTTAACTTAATGAAAGTCTTTTTTGGGTTTTTCTGCTCGTAAAGAATTTGATAAACCGCATTAATTATTGGTGTACGCGCTTTCTTAGCTTTTTCTTTATTGATCTTGTAAGCACTTTTGGTAGCATAATAACCTTCCGCCACCATATTCATTTCCATTTGAGCGCTTTTTACGGTATAACCTTTCCCGATCATATTCCCGAACATTCTGTTTCTACTAAAAACCGAATAACCGGTCACTAATAGATCTCCTAAATAAGCAGAATCATTGATATTACGCTTCATCTTATAGGTTTTTTTAATGAAACGCTTCATCTCACGAATCGCATTACTCATCAAAACACTCTGAAAGTTATCGCCGTAACCTAAACCATGCGCAATTCCCGCTGCGATCGCATAAATGTTTTTCAGCATAGCGGCATATTCTGTACCGACCACATCTTCACTTGTCGTACATTTTATGTATTCGCTGCTTAGATGTTCTGCTAAGAAATTAGCGTGATCTTCGTTAGCGCAAGCAATGGTAAGGTAGGAGAGACGTTCTAAAGCAACCTCTTCAGCGTGACACGGACCGGTAATTACTCCAATATTTTCAAAAGGAATATCATATACTTGATGAAAATGTTCACCAACGATCAAACTGGTTTCCGGTACAATACCTTTAATGGCGCTAAAAATTACTTTATTTTGAAGTGATGCAGAAAGAGCGTCTAATTCTGTTTTTAAAAAAGCTGAAGGAATTACAAAAACCAAATAATCGGCATTTTCTACCGCTTCATTAATATCGCTGGTAAGCTGTAGTTGGTTATTGTCAAATTCAACAGAGCTTAAATAATTTGGGTTATGGTCTTCTTTGCGAATGTGCTCGATCGCGGCTTCATTACGCATGTACCAATAGATTTTATCTACATTTTCACATAGCATTTTCGCAATTGCGGTTGCCCAGCTACCGCCACCTAAAACTGCAAATTTTGCATCTCTATTCATAACCCTTTTTAATTTATTTCAAAGTTAAAACCTCTAACCGATTTTTAATGGTAAGATTCGATATTTTTAACATTCATTTTCTAGCTTTTATGCAATTAACTAGAAAAGCTTCCGTTATTAAAATAGATTTTTTGGTTGGTTATTTAGTAAAGCCGTTTTGTAAGATTTTGCAGAGCGGCTTTACGATTTATAAAAATTCATCTCATCGATGTATTCCCAAACTTTCTGCGGAAGTAAAGGCGTAATTCTCTTACCATCTTTAACGGCATTTCGTACAAAAGTGCTTGAAATTTCCATAATGGGAGCATCAACTTTTGTAATTTTCGGATGATTTTTAAACTCTTCTTTGATGGTTGTTGAAGTAACTCGAGGATATACAAAAACTTCGAAACGCTCTAAGATCACTTCGTTGTTTTTCCATTTATGAAGGGTGTTTAGATTATCTTCTCCCATAATTAGGGCGAATTGATAATCGGGATATTTTTCTTCTAAATGCGCTAAGGTATTTACCGTATAATTGGGTTGCGGTAAACCAAACTCAATATTGCTGGGCTTGATATTATCATAAGCTTCTGTAGCACGATACACCATTTCTAACCGATGATGATCTGCTAAAAGTGTGCTTTTTTTCTTATGAGGATTATGCGGAGTGACCACCATCCAGACTTCATCTAGATCTGAAAACTCTACCATATGGTTGGCAATCGCCAAATGACCAATATGAATAGGATTAAAAGTCCCGAAATATAAGCCTACTTTCTTTTGCAAAACTTCTTAGTTGTTAATGAAATTTTTAACCAAGTTATACGATTCGTCTAGCGCGGTTTGCAAGTCGTTATTTACAATAATAAAGTCGAATTGCGGTGCTGTTGCCATCTCGATAGAGGCTTTTGCTACGCGCATATTAATACGATCTTCGGTTTCGGTTTTACGCTTTTTAAGTCTAATTTTTAACTCTTCGATACTTGGCGGCTCCACAAATACGGCCAAGGTACGCTCCGGGTAAATGTGCTTAATATCTAAACCGCCTACCACATCGATATCAAAAACAACGTGCTTGCCTTGTTCCCAAATACGTTCGACTTCTTTTTTTAACGTACCGTAAAAATTATCGCGATAAACTTCTTCCCACTCTAAAAAATCGTCGTTTTTAATGTGGGTTTTAAATTCATGTAACGACATAAAATAGTAATCTTTACCGTTTTCTTCATTTTCTCTCGGAGCTCTAGAAGTTGCCGATATCGAAAAATCGAGGTTAAGATCTTCTTGTTTTAGTAGGTGTTGAACGATAGTCGTTTTACCTGAACCCGAAGGAGCAGAAAAGACAATAAGTTTACCTTCTATCATTTAAAGTACGTTTAAAAGTTGTTCTTTTATTTTTTCTAACTCGTCTTTCATTTGTACTACGAGTTTTTGCATGGGCGCAAAATTAGATTTACTCCCAATGGTATTTATTTCTCGACCAATTTCTTGACCAATAAATCCGAGCTTTTTACCGTTAGAATCGCTAGAATTTAGCGTTTCTGTAAAATAGCTTAAATGGTTTTCTAGGCGAGTTTTTTCTTCGGTGATGTCGTATTTTTCAATGTAATACACAAGCTCTTGCTCAAAGCGGTTTTCGTCTACGTTTTCTTTTAGCTCTTCGATCCCTTTTTGTAATCGCTCTTTTACCGCATCGATTCGTTGCGGATCTATTTCGATCACTTCTTGTAATAGTTGCTGAAGTGTTTCTATTCTCAAAACAAAGTCTTTTTCTAAAGCTTTTCCTTCTGCGTCTCTAAAATCGTTGATCTCTGCTAAGGCTTCTTCTAAACCTTGATCGATGGCATTAAATTCAGATTCGTCAATTTCTTCACGTTCTGTTTTTAAGGTATCGGGTAAACGCATCGCAATTTCTAATAAAGAAGCTTCGTCTGCGCTTCCTGTAGGCGGAATTTCTTTTAATTGCTGAATGTATTTTTTTACGACTTCTGCATTAACGGAAGCGGTAGTGGCTTCGCCGGTAATTTCAACATATAACGAAAAATCTACTTTACCACGAGATAGTGATTTAGCAATTTTGCCTCGTAGATCTAATTCTCTTTCTCGGTATTGAGAAGGCATACGAGCGTTAAGATCTAAATTTTTACTGTTTAAAGACTTAAGTTCGATAGTGATTTTTTTGCCGGGAAGCTCTACAATGCTTTTCCCAAAACCCGTCATAGATTGAATCATGCGTTTGTTTTAAAAGTTGCGCAAAGGTAATAAAAACATATGCTTTAACTAGCTTATAAAACTTTTAATGATTGTGTTGGCTTATAGTTTAATAATCTTATGAACTTCTCTAAATTGTTTAGATTCAATAATTAATAAATAAATGCCGGCAGATAAGGTCGAAAGATCTAAAAAATTAGATCCTTTTTGATAAACTTTGATTTTTTTTCCTTTTAAATCATAAAGGCTAAAAGAAACTTCAGTTGATAAATTGTTGCTCTCTATATTTAAAATATTTGAAGTAGGGTTAGGGTATAGCTTAAAAGGAGTTTTCTTTTGTGTATTTATACCAAGAGTATTATCTACGGTTAATGTTGTATTACAAGTTGTGATAGATCCATCATAATTTGTAACGCTAAAAGAAATGTTGTGCTCTCCTGCCTCTAAATGTGTGCCTGGTTCTGGAGTTTGATTAAATTCTAAACTAGTTACTTCATTACAAATATTTGTATATTCAACTTCTTCTGTTAGTGAATAATTTGGAACTTCATAAAATGTTTCATTATTATCAATGTAAACTGTTAAGTCTTGAGGACAAGTTATATTTGAAAAGGTGTCAGCAATTACATTAATTGTAGCAATACATTCACTACTATTATATATATCTGTTCCTGTTAAAGTAATATAATTGTAGCCTATATCTGAACAATCAAATTCTGTAGTTTCAATTTCTAATTCAATTTCACTTTCACTAGAAAAGCTTCCATTATCGACGTCTTCTGCTGTGATAGTTGCACTTCCGTTTTCATCTAAATACACAGTAAGGTTATTGCAATTAATATTTGGGAGTTCAACATTTTTTAGAATATAAGCCATTCCTGCATTATCAAGGAAATTTTCATTTTCTCTATCTTCATCTTGATTTATAGCTCCGCTAATAAAATAATCTTCATCTACATCCACATTGTAGCCATAATAATCTGCTAAGTTTCTGTCTGTGGCTACGTTTTTCTGCTTTAAATTCCAAAATTGTTCGTTATTTTGATAAACATATATAGAGCCGCTAGAGTTCAAGAAATTCTGTTCGTTAGGGTCTTGGTCTTCAGAAAAAGCACCAATAATAATAAAATTGCTGTCTATAGCAACCGAATAGCCAAACTTATCTAATGGATCGCGATTTGGAGCAACAAGTTTTTGTGACTGATACCATGTATCTTCATTTTTATTAAAAATATAAGCAGATCCTGTGTCTTCTATAAAATTTTCTGCATTTTCATCATGGTCTTCATAAACTGAGCCTATAATTATGTTGTTTTGAAAAATATCACAAGACCAACCAAAATAATCTGTTTCATTTCTATCATTTGCAGTTATTTTTTGATGTTGCTCCCATATTTGATCATTATTTAAAGAGAGTACATATGCCGATCCTGAAAGATCTACATAAGGTCCATTTCCATCACTATCAAATGGAGCCGTAACAACAGCCTGATTATTATAAATACTTAATGCTCTCCCAAAGTTGTCTCCGTAGCCCCTGTCTTGAGCGACGATCTTTTGGCTTTCTACCCAATTATTAGATTCGGTTTTATTGAAAAAATAAACAGCACCGCTACCCGTAAGTGGATTTTCGCCATTTTCATCTTTTTTTTCATTTGGAGCTCCCACAAAAATTTTATTGTTATGAATCGATACAGAAAAACCAAAATCTGCTAAATCGGTATAGTCTGAAGCAATTAATTTTTGAGTTTGTGTCCAAATATTTTCTTCTGAAAGTTCAAAAATATAAACCGAACCGCTTACCGAATTATACCCTTTTTTTTCCTACAGCAATAGTTTGATTGTCAATAGCAATAGAAGTTCCGAACAATGTGTTTTCCTCTCTATCTGAAGGTGTGATTTTTTGAAATTCTATCCATTCGTTTTGACTGTTACGTTTATATATATAAACTGATCCGGAATTTTCAAGATAATTTTCGTTATTTAAATCATGATCTTCGAAAGGTGAAGATGCTACTGCAAATTCTCCCGATATTGCCACTTTAAACCCAAGCTGATCTGATGCGTTACGATCTGATGCAGATAGCTTACTAACTTCTTGAATAATAGTTTGACCATCTACACCTAAAGGAACAAATGTTAAAATGAGTAAGACTCTAAGGTAAAAGTTTCTCATAAGATTATTTTATATGCAATTAAATTACAAAAAAATTAATTAATTAAATAACTATGCTTGCATAACAGATTTTAGTAGTTTTGCTCAAAATTATAGGATATGTACCATAAAGAATTTGAAATTAGATGGAGTGATATTGATGCGAATCGTCATTTGGCGAATTCTGCTTACATGAATTTTATGAGCCACACGCGTATGGCTTTTCTAATGGAAAATGGTTTTGGTCAAAAGCAGCTGGCCGAATTAAATATTGGTCCGGTGGTTTTTTATGAGCATATCTATTATTTTAAAGAAGTTTTCGCAGGAAAGCCGGTAACCGTGACGCTTCAGTTAAAAGGCTTATCAGAAGACGGAATGTTTTTTGAGTTTCTACACAACATTTATAACCATAAAGGAGAACACTGCGCAAGCTGTGAAATGCTAGGTTCTTGGATCGATTTAAAAGAACGTAGCTTAACGATTTTGCCTGATTATTTAATTGAAAATTTAGAGCATCTCGATAAAACTGAAGACTTTAAAGTGTTAACTAAAGAAGATACGCGACGTTTTGGTAAGAAGCCTAAGGCTATTGATCTTTCTGAACTTTCGTAGTTGGGTTTTTAGACACCATATAAACGCCAACAAACACTAAAATTGCAGCTACTACTTTAATGGTATTTAATGTATCTGCTCCGGTAGTGATCGAATAGAAAATCGCAATAAGTGGCTGTAAATAAATAAAAGCACTTAAGGTTGAAGCCGATAAATATTTGAGTGCGTATAAATTGAGTAAGTAAGTGAAAAACGTGGTGCCAATCACTACGAAACTCATTTTCCAAACCGCATCAAAAGGTAAACTTTCCCATTCTACCGCTTGAAATTCTGAAAATGTTATCGGTAAATTAATGATCACAGCGATGCTGAAGATCCATTTCATGAGCGTGATCGTATCGTATTTTCTGGCTAAGGGTTTTACGATGATTAGGTAAACGCCAAATGAAAGTGCGTTAACAATAAAAAATAAATTACCTAGTGGAATATTCGGCGCTGTTTGATTACTGCTTTTACTAAAAAAAACCAGAAATAAAGCTCCAGCCAAACCGACGATAATTCCTGTTATTTTTAATAAGGTGATTCTTTCTTTGAGTAAAAATGCAGAAAGAATAATGACCATCACCGGAGATAAAGTGGTAATAACCGAACTGTTAATGGGTGTCGACATATTTAAGCCCTTAAAGAAAAAGAGCATATTGATCACCATCCCAAATAGCGCACACGCAACAAGGCGTGGCCAATCTTTTCGTTCGATTTTTTCCCAAGGTTTAAAAAGGCTTACTAGCCAAAATAAAACAGCTGCTCCGGTAACGCGAAGTAAAATAAAACCAAAGGGTTCGATATAAGTTGGCATTACGCCTTTTGCAACCGTATGGTTAATTCCGTAAATAGTACTGGCGCCGATAGCGGCTAAAATGGCTAGAATACGTTTATCCATGAAGTTGCTGCTTCACAGCTTCAACAGTTTTTTTGCTGTTGCCAATAAAAATTTTTCCGTCTAACATAAAAACCGGTCGTTTTAAAAAGGTGTAATGTTCTAAAATTAAATTTTTAAAATCTTCTTCTTTTAAGTCTTTATTCTTTAAATCGCGTTTGCGGTAGAGTTGCGCTCGTTTACTAAATAAACTTTCATAACTTCCCGATAGCGATTGCATTTCTTCTAGTTGAGTAGAAGTGATGGGCTCCGTTTTGATGTCTTGTTGTTCGACATCATCGGGGAGGTTTACTTCTTTTAGAATTCGTTTGCAGGTGTCACAAGTCGATAGGTGATATACTTTTTTCAAGATGTAGATTTTAATAGTTTAAAAATTGCTCAACTTCAGTTTTATTAATCACTAATTCTAATTGCCCCTGAGCGTAACTCGCTGCTTCATAAGGGTTGTAAATTAAAATAACTTCATCGTTAGTGATCGCAATATTTTCTGGTAATTTATAGACGTCATCTTTAAAAAAGAATCCTTTAGAATTAATACTTTCTGAAGTGATCTCATATTGTACTCTAAATTTTTGTTCAGCAAACTCGGTAAAAGCAGCTTCATCTGAAAATAACTGAGCATTTGTTAATCGGTTTCCTGTTTTCGGGTTGAAGTTTAAAAAACGGGTAGCTCCGTAACCGTGTGCGCCGCCGGTAAATAAGTAAAATTTAGTTTTGTAAGCAAGCAGACTATCATTTTTTACTAATTCTTCTTGAGTAACTTCTGCTTCGTAGGTTGCAGGAGATTCCGGAAACTCATTTTTGAAATTAAAATATTCTTTGATAAATTTTTTAGCAGCTTCATCTAAAGTTTCTGCGGAAGAAGAATCTGGAGTTGAATTGAATATTTCTATTAAATAAGCTTCGTTTTGCTGATTGATTTTTTCTGAATGTTCGCCTTTAGCCACTAAATAATTAAGTTCTACTTTTGGGCAATCATTTTCTTGGCAAATTTCAAACTGATTTGCTTCAATAGTTCCCGTCGTTAATTGAAGCGTTTTTATTTCTGAAGTTTTTGGATCTTCAGAAGTTTCTATTTTTTTCTCGGTATCATTTTTACATGCTGTAACGAGTAATAGTAATAAAATACTGAAGCTGAAGAGGTTTTTCATAGTCAATTCAAATTAGTCATCAAAATTAAAGATAATGCCTTTTTGCTTAAACACAAACGGATTGGTACATTTGCTAAGACAAGACAAAAATAAAAATAGATTATGAAATTTAACACGAAAACAATACACGGCGGACAAGAAAATACCGATCCTGCATACGGTTCTGTGATGCCGCCTATATATCAAACGTCAACGTATTCTCAAGATACTCCGGGCGGCCATAAAGGATTTGAGTATTCTAGAAGTGGTAACCCAACGCGTACCGCTTTAGAAAATTCTTTAGCTAGTATCGAAAATGGTAACTATGGTTTAGCCTTTGGTTCTGGTTTAGCGGCGATCGATGCTGTTTTAAAATTGTTGAAGCCAGGTGATGAAGTAGTTTCTACCAACGATTTATACGGAGGCTCTTACCGTTTATTTACGAGTATTTTTAAAGATTTCGGAATTAAGTTCAACTTCATCGGAATGCAAAATGCAGCCGATATTGAACAGCACATTACTGAAAACACAAAATTAATTTGGGTTGAAACTCCAACAAACCCAATGATGAATATTATTGATATTGAAGCTGCTGCTAAAATCGCTAAAAAACATAGTGTGCTTTTAGGAGTAGATAATACATTTGCTACGCCTTATTTACAGCAACCGCTAGATTTAGGTGCAGATTTAGTAATGCATAGCGCTACCAAATATTTAGGCGGTCATAGCGACGTTGTGATGGGAGCTTTAGTGGTAAAAGATAAAGAATTGGCAGATAAGCTATATTTTATTCAAAATGCGAGTGGAGCAGTAGCAGGTCCGCAAGATAGTTTCTTAGTGTTGCGTGGTATTAAAACGCTTCATTTAAGAGTTCAGCGTCATTGTGAAAACGGAAAAGCTGTTGCAGAATATTTAAGCAATCACCCGAAAGTAGATAAAGTATATTGGCCGGGATTAGAAAATCATCCTAACCACGATATTGCTAAAAAGCAAATGAAAGATTTTGGCGGAATGGTTTCTTTCACTACGAAAGGAAATGAATTGGAAGACGCTGTAAGTTTTGTTGAAAAGCTAAAAGTTTTCACCCTTGCTGAATCTTTAGGAGGAGTGGAGTCATTAGCGGGGCATCCGGCGAGTATGACGCACGCTTCTATCCCTAAAGAAGAACGAGAAAAAACCGGAGTGGTAGATTCTTTAATTCGTTTAAGTGTTGGGATTGAAGATGAAGAAGATCTAATTAACGATCTTAAACAAGCTTTAGGTTAGTTAGCTATCTTTTAAACATAAAAAAACCTCGCATTTTAAATGCGAGGTTTTTTTGTTTAAAGAAGAAATCTGATTATCAGATATTTTCGTAAGTTTTGTTGCGAAGTCCTCTAATATTGTTTAGTTTTAGCGTCAATTTAAGAAGATTTTAACCCAAATTTTAAAATTATGAATAAGAAACTACCCCTTCTACTTATTTTATTGATTAGTATAAGTGCCTTTTCACAAGATTTTTGGCAGAAAACAAAGCTAAATGATGAGATTTTAAAAGGAAACAAATCCTTTCTTCTAAATCACAGTAATTATTACAATCTAGATTTAGAAGAATTACAAAACTTTTTAATAAATGTTCCTCAAAGAAACATTCAAACCGGTGAACTAAGTAACACAAAAATATCTTTACCTAATATCGAAGGAGAGCTTGTCGAATTTTATATTGCAGAGGCTTCAAATTTCTCTCCTGAACTTCAACAAAAATATCCTAATATTAGGTCATATAGAGGTAAAGCAGTAAAATATCCTAATTTAACTTTAAGTCTAAGTGTTTCATCACAATTAGGGATTAAAGCAATGATTCTAAATGCTGAAGGAGAAAATTATTTTATAGAACCTATTACAGAAAATAATTCTATATATGCTGCGTACGACAAATCATATAAAAGCAACAAGTTAGGTGATTTTGAGTGTTTCACAGAAGATGAACAAACCTTATTAGATAAGGCTGAAGGTTCTGCTTCTATTTTAGATGCCGATGATCAAACATTAAGGACATTTGAATTGGTTGTTTCTACCACAGGAGAATATGCTCAATACTTTGGTGGCACCGTTGAAAATGCTTTAGCAGCGATTAATGCGACAATGACTAGAGTTAACCCTATTTACGAAAGAGATTTCGCTATTAATATGATTTTAATTGATAACACAGATGATGTAATTTATACGAACTCTAATACCGATCCTTATTCTCCAGCCTCAGGAATGAATAATTGGAACAATGAATTACAATCGACTTTAAATTCTGTTATTGGTTTTTCAAATTATGATATAGGTCACCTATTTGGTGGATCTGGCGGTGGTGGAAATGCTGGTTGTATAGGCTGCGTTTGCAATAGTGGTAAAGGTAGTGCATATACTTCTCCGGCAGATGGAATTCCGGAAGGCGATTCATTTGATATCGATTATGTTGCACACGAAATGGGGCATCAATTTGGAGCAACTCATACTTTTTCTGCTTCCGAAAATACAGGAACAAATCTAGAGCCAGGTAGTGGTACAACCATAATGGGATATGCTGGTATTACAGGTCAATATGATGTTCAACAACATAGTGATGATTTATTTCATTATATAAGTATTGATCAAATTACCTCAAATGTAGAAACTAAAACTTGTCCAACTCAAACACCA
>JYMV01017737.1_pt1 | contig 26352 bp, 33 predicted proteins | sample 338911 | NCBI WGS metagenome assembly JYMV01 (sample SAMN03354496, study PRJNA234377) | hydrothermal vent metagenome | biome: Deep sea; feature: Hydrothermal plumes at the Eastern Lau Spreading Center, Western Pacific Ocean; material: Seawater | place: Tonga | collected 2009 | depth 2000 m m
CAGCGGATGGAAGAGGTCGAGGATATTCGCAATCGCGAGGTCAATCGGCTCACCCGCGGAGATGAACTCCAACCTGGAGTGATCGAGATGGTCAAGGTCTATGTCGCGACCAAGCGAAACCTTTCGGTCGGGGACAAGATGGCGGGTCGTCACGGCAACAAGGGCGTGATCTCTCGCATCCTGCCGAGGCAGGACCTGCCATTCCTCGAGGACGGAACGCCGGTCGAGGTGATTCTCAACCCGCTTGGTGTGCCCTCTCGGATGAACCTCGGACAGATTCTTGAGACCCAGCTCGGCTGGGCCGCGGAGAAATTAGGATACCGCGCGGTGACCCCCGTCTTTGATGGGGCGAAGGAAGAAGAGATTATTGAGGAGATGAAGAAGGCCGGAATTCCCGCCGATGGGAAATCGGTTCTTTACGATGGTCGCACTGGAGATCGTTTCGAGCAGAAGGTCACTGTTGGCCGCATGTATCTGCTCAAGTTGCACCATCTCGTCGATGACAAGATTCATGCTCGTGCCACCGGACCGTACTCTCTGATCACCCAGCAGCCGCTCGGTGGTAAGGCGAGGTTCGGCGGCCAGCGCTTTGGAGAAATGGAAGTCTGGGCCCTCGAGGCCTATGGTGCCGCCCACATCCTTCAGGAGTTGCTCACGGCAAAGTCTGATGATGTCGATGGGCGGGCCAAGATCTATGAGTCGATGGTCAAGGGTGAGAACAGTCTGCAGGCCGGAACTCCGGTCTCCTTCGATGTTCTGACCAACGAGATCAAGGGCCTGGGGTTGAACCTCGAACTGGAAAAGAAGCAATAAAATGGTCGAGCCTGTTTATGACAAGGTGAACGACTTTGGAGCGGTCAACATCCGCATCGCTTCACCGACAGACATCCTCTCCTGGTCACAGGGCGAGGTTCGGAAACCTGAGACCATCAACTACCGGACCTACCGTCCGGAAAAAGACGGTCTGTTCTGCGAACGCATCTTCGGGCCCGAAAGGGACTGGGAGTGCGCTTGCGGCAAGTACAAGGGTATCAAGCACAAGGGGATCATCTGTGACCGTTGCGGTGTGAAGGTGGCTCACTCTCGCGTACGCCGCGAACGAATGGGACATGTCAATCTCGCAGCCCCTGTGGTTCATATCTGGTTCTTCAAGGCGATGCCGTCGAGATTGGGCAACCTACTCGACATGAAAACGACTCACCTGGAGCGGGTGATCTATTACCAGGACTATGTCGTGATCGACCCTGGTGATACTCCGCTCAAGGAGAAGGCACTGCTGAGTGAAGAGGAATACCGCTTCGCTCGCGAGAAGTATGGCGACGAGTTCGAGGCCGACATGGGTGCGGAAGCGATCCGTACAATGATCACTCGTCTCGAGTTGAACTCTCTCTTCGATGAACTCAAGGACGAGTACGAGAATACCCGTTCGAAGCAAAAAAGAGTGGCTCTGATCAGGCGCCTGAAGATCGTCAAAACCGTCCTCAATTCCGGCAACAAACCGGAGTGGATGGTCCTCGAGGCCGTGCCTGTGATTCCTCCTGATCTTCGTCCGCTGGTACTCCTCGAGAGTGGTAACTTTGCCACCAGTGATCTCAACGACCTCTACCGTCGTTTGATCAACCGAAATAACCGGCTCAAGAAGCTGCTCGATCTGAATGCTCCTGAGGTGATCATCCGGAACGAAAAGCGAATGCTGCAGCACTCGGTGGATGCCCTTTTTGACAACAACCGATGCCGTAGGCCAGTTCTCGGGTCGAACAACAGACCCCTCAAATCCCTGACCGATATGATCAAGGGAAAGCAGGGGCGGTTCAGAGAGAACCTGCTTGGAAAGCGCGTGGACTACTCTGCCCGATCAGTCATCGCAGTGGGTCCCGAACTCAAATTGCATCAGTGCGGTCTCCCCAAGAAGATCGCTCTGGAACTGTTCCAGCCCTTCATCATCCGTCGCCTCAAGGAGCTTGGATACGCAGATACCATCAAGAGTGCCAAGAAGATGCTGGAACGAAAAGACGATGAGGTCTGGGATATCCTCGAGGAGGTGACTCAGGGGCACCCGGTGCTGCTGAACCGTGCGCCGACCCTTCACCGCATGGGAATCCAGGCTTTTGAGCCGGTTCTCATCGAAGGCAATGCGATTCTCGTGCACCCACTCGTCTGCGAGGGGTTCAATGCTGACTTCGACGGCGACCAGATGGCTGTTCACCTGCCACTCTCGATAGAAGCTCAACTGGAAGCGCAAAACCTGATGTTGTCGACAAACAACATCTTCTCGCCTGCACACGGGAATCCGATCATCGCTCCGTCCCAGGACATCGTCATGGGGTGTTACTACCTGACCATCGCCAAGGAAGAGATGAAGGGTCACGAGATCATCTTCTCCAGTGCCACTGAGGTCCATACTGCCCTCGGTGCCAACAAGGTGCATGGTCACGCATCCATCAAGGTGAGGTTGCCTGCTGACAAGGTGGTTCATTGCCCTCACGGCAAGGTGCAGCAGCCCGACGAGCATGGCTTCTATATCACCAGTCCTGGCCGCATCATCTTCAACGATCTGCTCGGGCATCCCGACATGCCGTTCTACAACTTCGCCCTCGCCAAGAAGGATCTGAAAGCGGTCATTGCAGATTGCTTCAGGATCCTGGGACGTCGCGTCACGCTTCAGTTCCTCGACGAGATGAAGGATCTAGGATTCAAGGCAGCCACTCGTTCTGGTCTCTCATTCAGTTCCGATGACCTGCGTATGCCCGAGGATAAGTTTGCTCACATCGAGGCCACGCAAATTCAGGTCGAAGCGATCCAGAAGAGACACGAGGATGGTGTGATCACCAACGATGAGCGCCGAAGCCAGATCATCGACCGGTGGACAAATACCACCAACGCAGTCGGCGATATGTTGATGAAAAAACTCGAAGAGGACACCAGGCCCGGTGATACATATGTCAACCCGATTCATGTGATGGTCGAATCCGGTGCGCGGGGTAGTGTCATCCAGATCAGGCAGCTCGCGGGCATGCGTGGATTGATGGCAAAACCATCGGGTGAAATCATCGAGACTCCCATCAAGGCATCGTTCCGTGAAGGACTGCGAGTGCTGGAGTACTTCTCCTCGACTCACGGAGCGCGAAAGGGTCTCGCCGATACCGCGCTGAAAACTGCGGACTCCGGCTACCTGACAAGGAAACTCGCGGATGTCGCTCAAAATGTGGTGATCACCGGAGCAGACTGTGGAACCAAGAACGGTCTTGCCAAGAAGGCGATGAAGCGAGGCGATAAGGAAGCGATTCCTCTGGCTGCGAGAATTCGTGGTCGTACAGCTGTTGCAGAGATCAAGGATCCGATCTCAGGAGAAGTCGTCATCGAGGCCAATGGACTGATCACTTTCGAGATTGCCAACCGAATTCAGGAGCTGGGTCACGACAAGATTCTCGTGAGAAGTCCCCTGACATGTAACGCAACACTCGGATCCTGCGCCAAGTGTTACGGAATGGATCTCTCTACCGGAAAGGAGGTCGAACAGGGCCTGGCGGTAGGGATTGTCGCGGCGCAATCGATCGGGGAACCGGGAACTCAGTTGACGATGCGGACCTTCCACATCGGAGGGGTCGCATCCAAGTCAGTGCAGGAAGCGACCATCAAAGCTGCTCGAGCTGGCGTGGTCGAACTGCGTGAAACAACTCATGTCACCAGCAGGTCAGGTGATGAAATAGTCCTCAGTCGCAGGGCGACGATGGCCATCGTCAACAAGGATGGCAAGGAACTCGACACCCATGAAATGCAACTGGGCGCAGTGCTTCATGTTCGGGACGGAGCTGCGGTCAAGAAAGGCACGGTACTGTACGACTGGGACCCGCACTCCCAGTCGATTCTCGCCGATGTTGAGGGAGTCGTGGACTACGAGGACATCGTCGAAGGCGCTACTCTCAAGGTCGAGAAGGATCCTGTATCCAACCTGGATCGTAGAGTCATCCTCGAGCACAAGGGTGAGTTGCACCCTCAGATCGTCATCCGGAGCGGCAAGAAGGGACAGATTCTGGCTGCCTACCCCGTTCCCGAGCGCGCCTTCATCCAGGTGTCCGATGGCGAAAGGGTCCACCCGGGAGATCTGCTGGCGAAGTCACCGAGAGAGATCACGGGTACCCAGGACATCACCGGTGGATTGCCGCGGGTGACGGAAATCTTCGAGGTTCGAAAGCCGAAGAATCCAGCAGTGATAGCAGAGGTCGATGGTGTCATCGAGATGGGGGAGAAGAAGCGAGGCAAGGCGATCATCAATGTGGTCACGCCTGATGGCGAGACCTATGAGCATGTGATCCCGCCTGGAAAGCACTTCCGCGTCACCAAGGGCGACAATGTGATTCATGGGCAGCCCCTCACAGACGGAGACAAGGTGCCCAAGGATATCCTCAGGATCGAAGGTTCTGCCGAGGTGCAGAGGTACCTGATCGAAGAGGTCCAGGGCGTGTACCTGTCCCAGAATGTGATCATCAATGACAAGCACATCGAGACGATCGTGGCTCAGATGATGCGAAATGTATCTGTCGTGGAACCCGGGGACAGCGAGTTGCTACCCGATACAGTTGTCGACCGCCATAAGTTCAAAAAGATCTGCTCTGACCTGGTGGAGGAGGGCAAGATGCCTCCCAGCGCCGAGCCGATGCTTCAGGGAATTACCAAGGCTGCTGTGAACTCGGACAGCTTCATCTCTGCGGCGAGTTTCCAGGAAACCACCAAGGTCCTGACCGAAGCGGCACTCAGCGGCAAGAAGGACAACCTGGTTGGCCTCAAGGAAAATGTGATCATGGGTCACATGATTCCAGCTGGTACTGGATACCGCAGGTACTTCGACAAGGGAGTTCGCAAACTGGCGGAGCCGCCAACGATTGTGAAGGAAACGCGCGAACGCGTTCTCATCGGCGAGGAAAAGTCGCCGAAGAAGGCAGTGAGCGATCCGCTGAGAGATTTCTTGATGGGTGGAGCAGTGTCAGATCCGGCATCGAAGGTGTCTGATGTTGGCCTGGTCGGAGACAGCGGTGTGGCTGACGAGGTCGAACCCGGAACCGTCCCCCCAGGCGAGGTTGCGGTCGAGGGCGAGGTTGCGGGAGGTTGCGGTCGAGGGCGAGGTTGCGGATCTGGTGGAAGATGTCCCATCTGACGTCCCGCCAGTCGATGCTGCCCCGGAGCCCGGCATCGTGCAGGATCCGGGTGAGGGGACTGAAGAAATCTCCGAGATACCCGCCGAAGAAGCACCAAAATCGGGAGATGAAGAAGTCGAGTAGGGTTAGAATGCCGGGCCGTACTCAGGGGTAGCCCTGGGCACAAACGGGTTCATTGGAGAACGAGAAGGTATGCCGACGATCAATCAGTTGGTCCGCAAGGGCCGCAAGAAGCAACTGAACAAGAGCAAGTCCCCGGTGCTGGAGTCCTGTCCTCAGCGTCGAGGTGTTTGCTTACAGGTAAAAACCCAGACTCCGAAGAAGCCGAACTCTGCGCTGAGAAAGGTCGCTCGTGTGCGCCTTTCAAATGGCAAGGAGATCACCGCCTACATCGGTGGAGAGGGTCATAACCTGCAGGAGCACTCGATCGTACTGGTCAGGGGTGGGCGAGTCAGGGATCTACCGGGAGTTCGGTATCACATCGTTCGGGGAACACTCGATTGCTCAGGTGTCGATGATCGTAAGCAAGGCCGTTCCAAATACGGCAAGAAAAAGAAGTAAAGCAGGAGCCTCCTTTGGCAAAGAAAAAGAGCAAGGTCGCGAAGCAGAAGTTCCGCTCAACTCAGCGGTTCCAGAAACCTGATCCCCGCTTCAACAGCATGGTGGTGACCAAGTTCATCAATCGATTGATGTGGGACGGCAAGAAGGCTGTCGCGAGCACGATCTTCTACCAGGCGATGGACATCCTCGCCCGGAAGGTCACTGACAGTGAGCCTCTCGATACGTTCCTGGCGGCGCTACAGAATGTGATGCCCCAGGTGGAAGTGCGTTCTCGCAGGGTCGGTGGAGCCACCTATCAGGTCCCGATCGAGGTGAGCCGTCGTCGCGCCCAGGCGCTTGCGATCCGCACCATCATCGATACCTGTCGAGGTCGAAGTGGCAAGCCGATGGCAGAGCGTATTGCAGACGAGCTGGCCCAGGCTTTCCGCAGAGAAGGAGCGTCGGTCACCTGGCGCGAAAACACCCACAAGATGGCCGAGGCTAACAAGCTGTTTGCTCACTACGCCTGGTAAGAAACCGCAGGAGTGGCCCACTCCAGGGGAATTGAACCCTGGTGCCGCTTCTGGAGTATCTACCGCATGAAATGACGACTGGAGTCACCCTCGCGCCTCGACAGAAGGCGCGAGGGTGATTTTTTCATCCAGCAAGGATCGCCACCTTCACTTGAGAGAAACTGTCGATTGACGGAGAATCTGCAGCAGCCACCACCTCGTCAGCCTCAGACAGCAGGATCGAGACAATGAATAAGGCGACAAGAAATATCGGAATCATCGCTCATATCGATGCGGGTAAGACAACCGTGTCCGAGCGGTTTCTCTACTACTCCGGTAAAGAGTACAGGATGGGCGAGGTCCACGATGGCAGCGCTCACATGGACTGGCTCGTCGAGGAGCAAGAGCGTGGCATCACGATCACCAGTGCAGCGACCACATTCGAGTGGGCAGACTGCGTCGTGAATCTGATCGACACTCCCGGTCATGTTGATTTCACCGCTGAAGTGGAACGATCTCTTCGCGTTCTCGATGGTGCGATCGGTGTCTTCTGCGGAGTAGCAGGGGTGCAGGCGCAGTCGGAAACTGTCTGGCGGCAGGCCAATCATTACAAGGTTCCTCGCATCGCTTTCATCAACAAACTCGATCGCGTCGGGGCGGACTTCTTCCGCGTTGTCGACAATATTGCAGAAGGCCTCAATTGCAGGGTACTGCCACTCAACATCCCGGTGGGAACCGAGTCCGAGTTCCGCGCCGTGATTGACCTGATCACGATGCGTCAGTACTCATTCGACGAGGAAAGTCTCGGAGCGAAGGTGGTGGATTCCGAGATTGAAGCGGAGATGGTCGAGACCGCCGAACTGTATCGCCTGGAGTTACTCGAACAGGTGGCAGACCACGATGAGTCAGTGATGGAAAAGTTCATCGAGGGTGAAGAGGTCGATGTTGAACTCCTGCGGGGTGCGATTCGAGCAGGCACCATCGAACGGATCTGGGTCCCCGTTCTGGCCGGTAGTGCGCTCGGGAACAAGGGGATACAGCCACTGCTCGATGCGGTGATTCACTACCTTCCTTCTCCTGAAGATGTGGCGACCATCGAGGCCAGAAAGCCTTCAAACGGTGACCCCGTGACAGTGACTTGCACCGAGCAGGAGCCATTCAGTGCACTTCTGTTCAAGGTCCAGATCGATCCACATGGTGAACTGCTCTACATGCGGGTCTATTCCGGATCTCTGGAGCGAGGCAAGACTGCCATGAATCCGCGCACGGGCAAGCGGGAACGCATCAACTCGATGCACAGGATGCATGCCAATGCGCGCGAGAATCTCGACCGAACCGTGGCCGGAGACATCGTCGCAGTGACAGGCCCTCGCTTCAGCGGCACCGGAGATACACTTTGCGATGCCAAGCACCAGGTGATGCTAGAGGAGCCGGTGTTCCCCGAGACCGTCATCTCGATGGCGGTGGAGCCAAGATCCAGCAACGATAGGGACAAGTTGCAGGAGGTTCTCAGCCGCATCGAGAGAGAGGATCCGACATTCAATCTGGAAGTGAACCGTGAAACAGGGCAATTCGTGATGTCGGGGATGGGTGAACTCCACCTCGAGGTGATTCGCAATCGACTTGAACGAGACTTCAAGATCGATGCCAACATCGGGAAGCCGCGTGTGGCGTACCGTCAGATGGTTGCCAGAAAAGGCTCTGCAACGGTGCGGGTCGAGAGGCTCCTCGGCGGCAAGGAGCACTTTGGTGAGGCGAAGGTGACCCTGGTCCCCTACGAACTGGAGGAGGAAGGGTTCTCCGACATCGACTGGGTCGGAGGCAAGCCGCTGATCGCCCCCGAGTGGACCCAGGCGGTCGAGGACACCGTCCGATCCTGCCTCAGTGGCGGGGGTGACCTCGGCTTCCCCTTCATCCGTGTGCAGGCGCAGATCCAGTTGTCTCCCGTGACTCCCGAAACCACGGAAGCGGGCCTATCCATGGCTACCAGGGAGGCCTTTCAGGGCGCCCATGAGAAGGCAGGAGACCTGCTTCTCGAGCCATTGATGGCGTTTCAGGTCACCACCCCCGAGAACTATTTCGGCGCGATCCACCAGGACCTGGTGCGGCGTCGAGCTCAGATCGAGAAGGTCGATCTGGGGCAGGAATTGCGCAAGATCGAGGGCACAGTGCCGCTGGCGGAGGTCTTTGGCTACACGACGTCATTACGATCCCTCTCTCAGGGCCGTGCCAGTGTCTCCATGGAGCCGGTAGGGTTTTCGGCCGCCCCGGACGATGTCGCGGAGCGCTTCCGCTACTGAGTCAAAGCGGCATGTACGGCGACCTCGAAAATCGCCCTGAATCGGCCATAATTGTCCTGTCAGCGTTGACAGTCCTGCTCAGGTTCTTACAATCACACGCTTCCGACGATGATGCCCAGACAGTCAGAGACGGACCCGGGTCGGCTCACTCCCATCGGGAGAGAGCGGTCGCAGCGGTTCGCCCGAAAGTTTGTGGCGGGCGAGATTTGCGTTGAGAGTCAACAACCATCATCGAGCGCTTCAACTCGATCGGTGAGAGGGTTGGTCCGAGAAATTTTCGGACCAGAAATTGCGAGGTTGTCGACAAGAACTGGTGCTGTGAGAGACTCAGTCCGATCCGTATTCGATGCGATCGGTTGTTCTTTGGCAGATTGGGAATCGCGCAGGTGCCGAGTCCGGACCGGGCAGTACGCCGCCTCGGTCGGTCTTTCGGCACGGTAGTTCGTGGAGTTCCACGGCCTGCTCGGGAGATCTGTCGCAACAACCGTAGTGGCGGTGAGGTGATGGACAGTACGCGTTGCAGCACGGGTGTGCTGGAGCGTTGATCGAGGGGCAGTGATCGACGGTGGGTCGGTCAAGGACGTGCAGGGAATCGGGAGAGACCGTGGCAATGCAGAAGAATAAGATCCGGATTCGCATGGAAGCCTACGACCATAAGGTCCTCGATGGGGCCTCCGCTTCCATCGTGGAAACTGCGAAGCGAACAGGCGCCCGCGTTCACGGTCCGATTCCCTTGCCGACACGCATCGAGCGGTACACCGTCCTGCGTTCACCCCATGTCAACAAGAAGTCACGTGAGCAGTTCGAGATGCGTACGCACAAGCGCGTCATTGAGATCAGTGAAGCGAGTTCTAAGACGATGGATGCCCTCACCAAGATCAACATGCCTGCTGGCGTGAACATCCGGATCAAGATCTAGGAGGATCCATGGCTCTGAGAATTCGAAAGACGATCCTCGGCAAGAAACTGGGAATGTCCCAGATGTTCGATGACTCGGGCAACTGGGTCCCTGTGACCCTCATCGAGGCTGGACCCTGCACCGTGCTGCAGGTCAAGGGCCTCGAAAAGGACGGCTACGAGGCACTTCAGGTTGGATTTGATGCGACACACAAGCAAGCCACCAAGCCCAGAACTGGCGTGTTCGAGAAGGCCGGGTGTGGCCCAAAAAAGATGGTCCGCGAGATTCCGCTCTTTGATGATCAGGAATTCGAGCAGGGCCAGGACTTCAATCTTTCCCTCTTTGATGGGGTCGAGCAGGTCGATGTCCAGGGCGTCAGTAAGGGAAAAGGATTTGCGGGAACCGTCAAGCGCTGGAATCACCACATCGGTCCGCAGGGTCACGGCTCGAAGAGTAAGCGAACCATCGGGTCAACCGGACAATCACAAGATCCGGGCAGGGTGATCAAGGGCAAGAAGATGGCTGGCCAGATGGGTAGTGCCAAGGTCAAGGTCAGAAACCTCAAGGTAGTGCAATGCGACAGCGAGCAGAACTTGCTCATCGTTCGCGGAGCTGTTCCCGGTTCGCCGGGGACCTACCTGATCGTGGAAGAAAGTCTGAAATAAGTAACGCAACGAGCTTTTCAAGGTGTGACCTGGGGAAGCCAGAGTGATTGGAACGAGAGTCGTGAGTACCGGACTTGAGAAACCGAAAGAGGTTCAGACACTGGACCCGGTCGAGGTGCCATTTTTCGGCACCGATGGCGAGCAGGAGGGGATGAAGCATTTCAACCCCGGAGCGGTTTCCAATTACCCCAATTACAAACTTCTCAAGGAAGCGGTCAGGCGTTACCAGGGACGATTGCGACGAGGCACCGCCAGCACCAGGACCCGCGCCGAGATACATGGGTCGCCACGCAAGCCGTGGCGCCAGAAGGGCACCGGGCGAGCTCGTGCTGGCAGCAAGAAGTCGCCGATCTGGCGAGGCGGAGGAGTGGCGTTTGGACCTCGTCCCCGTTCTTACGATTACGGCCTATCCCGCAAGCAGCGCAGAATTGCCACCCGCCATGCACTTCTCTCGAAATTGATCGATGGAGAGTCCCTCGTGATCGAGGGAGTTCCCATCGGAAGCCCCTCGACAGCCCCATTCCGCAAACTCGCCACCGCACTCGGACTCAACAAGTCGTTTCTGATCGGACTTTCCAGTGAGATGCCGATCGAGGAGCGCAGAAGCGTCTGGCTTTCCGTGAGAAATCTGGAGGGTGTCGAGGTTTTGCCGGTGTGCGACTTCAACGCCCATGTGCTACTGCGTTGTCAGAACCTGTTGCTGACCGCCTCTGCTTTTGAAGAGATCCAGAACAATGAGAAAAACTTTACCGGTGGAGGGGGCTCAAAATGAAAGATCCACATCTGATCATCGTCAAGCCCGTGATCACCGAGAAGAGCACCTTGCAGACGGAGATGCACAATGCCTATGTCTTCAAGGTGGCTCGCACCGCCAACCGCATCGAGGTCAAGGAAGCGGTCGAGAGAGTCTTTGATGTCAAGGTACGAAAGGTGAACACCATCAATCAGTCCGGAAAGCGCCGCAGGGTGGGACGATCGATCGGATTTACCAGTGGATACAAGAAAGCAGTCGTGACCCTCGAACCGGGGTACGAGATCGACCTGCTCTGATCCATCCCGGCCCGGCTTTGTTGGCCGGGTTGGATGATAATGGTGGGAATCCTCGTTCAATCGGGGGTTCTGGCCGAGAAACTCGAGAGCCGATCCGAAGATCGGCGAAGGAGATGCAGACGGCATGGGCGTCCGCAAGTACAAACCGACGACACCTGGTCGCAGAAATGCCTCCGTCTCCGATTTTGCGGAGATCACGGCATCGCGTCCGGAGAAGTCACTCTGCGAACCGCTTCACAAGACAGGTGGGCGCAACAACCAGGGGCATATCACTTCGAAACATCGTGGTGGTGGTCACAAGCGCCTGTACAGGCGCATCGATTTCCATCGTACCAAGGATGGAATCCCCGCCCGTGTTGCCACCATCGAGTACGACCCGAATCGCAGTGCTCGCATCGCCCTGTTGCATTATGCAGACGGGGAGAAGCGATACATCCTCGCCCCGCGCGGGCTCGAGGTGGGCTCCGTTCTGGGCTCCGGTCCAGGAGTCGATCCGAAGCCGGGGAACGCCATGGCTCTCGGGGACATTCCGGTCGGACTCTCGGTTCACAACATCGAGATGGTGCCGGGGCAGGGAGCCAAACTGGTTCGCTCCGCAGGAGGTGGCGCTCAGTTGCTGGCTCGTGAAGGCAATAAAGCGGTGCTGTCACTACCCTCGGGAGAGATCCGACAGGTGCATACCGCCTGCCGCGCCACTGTTGGCACCGTGGGTAACGAGGATCACAGTCTCGTGAAACTGGGCAAAGCGGGTCGTTCTCGCTGGCTCGGTCGCCGTCCGCATGTCCGGGGCACGGCCAAAAATCCTGTCGCCCACCCGATGGGCGGTGGAGAAGGCAGAACTGCAGGGGGACGTCATCCCTGCTCGGCGACAGGCCGCCTCTCCAAGGGAGGCAAGACCCGTCATCGCTCCAAGGCAAGTAACAAGAGTATCGTTCGACATCGGAAGAAGAAGTAGTCATGGGTAGATCACTGAAAAAAGGACCGTACATCGATCTGAAACTGCTGAAAAAAGTGCAGAAGAATATCGATGACGGATCGACCGAACCGATCAAGACATGGTCTCGGGCCTGTACCATCAGCCCCGAGTTTGTCGGCCAGACCTTTCTTGTCCACAACGGCAGGATGTTCAATTCGGTCGTGGTTAACGAAAATATGGTCGGGCATAAACTGGGAGAATTTAGCCAGACACGCAAACTGGGTAGTCACGGCAAGAAGAAATAACGATCGGGATCCTGCGCAGGCGCGTGGGAATACCCGGAGGTGAGGGACAGATGGTGACGGAATACAAGGCGAGTCACAGATACGCGCGAATCACTGCGCGGAAGGCTCGTTATGTCGTGGACCAGGTGCGCAACATGCCTGTCGAGGGCGCCCTGGATATGCTGAGATTCAGCGACCGTCGGGCTGCACCGATGATCGCCAAGGTGATCAAATCAGCACTCCACAACGCCATTCAGGAGGGCGGGGCGAACCCGGAGAACCTCGTGATCTGGCGAGCCATGATCAATGAAGGCCCGACGATGAAACGTTGGCGCCCTCGTGCTCGAGGGATGGCATTTCCGATCCTCAAGCGGACCTCCCACATCAACATCATCCTCGCTGACCGCGAGGAAGCCGGCGTAGCCGCGAAGAAGGGGAGCTAGCTCCATGGGCCACAAGGTCAGACCGACGAGCCTGCGCCTCGGGATCACACGAAACTGGTCCTCACGCTGGTATGCCAACAAGAAGGACTTCGGTCCATTACTGGTCCAGGACCAGAGGATCAGGAACTTCATCAAGCATGAGTTCTTCTCGGCCGGGATTCCGGAGATCGAGATCGAACGTAGTGGCCACCAGGTGACGATCCTCCTCCATGCTGCCCGTCCCGGAGTCGTCATAGGAAAACGTGGCGCGAAAGTGGAACAGTTGCGTGAAGATCTGCAGATCATCATCGGCAAGGAGGCCGATGTCCGACTCGAAATCGTCGAGGTCCAGCACCCTGATCTCAACGCTCAGTTATTGGCTGAGAATGTTGCGGATCAGTTGCGCCGCAGGATGCCTTTCAGAAGGGTCCTCAAGCAGATGGTGCGCGTCACGATGGAGTCTGGAGCCAAGGGCGTGAAGTTGATGCTCTCGGGCCGGCTTGGAGGTGCCGAGATTGCTCGCTCCGAGAAGAGTTCGGAGGGCAGCATCCCATTGTCGACGATTCGTGCAGATGTGGACTATGGCTTCGCCGAGGCGAAGACAACCTACGGAATCATCGGGGTCAAGGCCTGGGTGTACCGAGGTGAAGTGGTGAACCAGAAGAAGGGAAGCGGACGCCATGGCAATGATGCCCAAGCGCGTCAAGCGTAGAAAAGTCCACCGCGGACGAGTGCGCGGCAACGCTACCCGTGGGAACTTTGTTCACATCGGTGAGCATGGCCTGATGGCCATCGAGCCAGGCTGGGTCACGGCCCGGCAAATTGAAGCGGGCAGGATCGCGGGTAATCGCGCTCTTGGTGGTTCAGGGAAGATCGTCATCCGGATTTTTCCGGATAAGCCGGTGACTTCGACCCCGGCCGAGACACGAATGGGAAAGGGCAAGGGGGAACCCGAGTTCTGGGCATCCGTGGTGAGGCCCGGCCAGGTGCTGTACGAGATTCAGGGTGCTCCGGAGGAGACGGCGCGTCTCGCCTGTAACCGGATGTCACACAAACTCGGCCTGGCAACGAGGATGGTGGGCAGGAGACCGACGGTATGAAGATCAGCGAACTGCGTCAGCTACCGGATGAGGATCTCACGATCGAGATTCTCAAGAGGCGTGAGAGTCTCTTCAAGATCCGGTTCAAGGCAGCCAATGAAGAAACACAGCGCGCCGGAGAGATCCGGGAGATGCGCAAGGACATTGCTCGCATGAACACGATTCTGCGCGAGCGAACCATGGAGCGTAGTGGCTCCCCAGATCAGGAGGCCCGATGATGAGCGTAGAACCCATCGCTGGGGACGGCGCTTCGGAAGATGGCGCTGCGCAAAAGCCGCGCAGGTGCGTCCAGGGCATCGTTGTGAGTTCGTCGATGTCGAAGACACTCGTGGTCAAGACCGAGCGCTTGGTTCAGCATTCCAAGTACAGGAAATATGTTCGCAAGCATACCAAGTACTACGCCCATGATGAGATGGGTGAAGCTGCTGTCGGAGATCTTGTCGAGATCGAGACCTGTCGACCGATTTCGAAATTGAAGCGCTGGAAACTGAAAAGCATCATGAAGATGGCCCCCAGAGACTACGCCCCGACGCCACAGGAGATGGCCAGGGAAGTGGTCGAGGATGGTGAAGAATGATTCAGATGCAGACCAGGCTCGATGTGGCAGACAACAGCGGTGTAAAAAAAGTGATGTGCATCAAGGTTCTCGGTGGAAGTAAGCGTCAGTTTGCCGATGTTGGTGATGTCATCATCTGCTCGGTGAAGAAGGCTCTGCCATCGAGTGAGATCAAGCCCGGATCCGTGATCCGGGGAGTGATCGTTCGGACGAAGAAGAGGATTCGCCGCAAGGATGGATCATACGTGCGCTTCGACAGGAACGCCCTGGTGGTTGTCGATACCGATGGCAACCCGACGGGTACGAGGATCTTCGGTGCCGTGGCACGGGAGCTCCGTCAGAAGAACTACATGAAAATCATCAGCCTCGCACCCGAAGTGGTCTGAGGCGAGAGAGAGGCGACGACGATGTCCCGGCTCAAAAGTGATGACCTGGTAGAGGTTGTCAGCGGTGCGCAAAAAGGCAAACGTGGCAAGGTGCTGCGTGTAGATCTTCGCAGGGGGCGGATCACCGTCCAGGGCGTCAACATGGTCTACAAGCACCTGCGCAAGAGCCAGAAGCACCCGCAGGGAGGGCGCATCCAGCTGGAAGCTGCGATCCATATCTCAAATGTGATGTTGGTGGACCCGAAGTCAGGTAAACCGACGAGAGTGAGAGCAAAGGTTGATGGAGACGGTAAGAAGACGCGGGTTTCGGTCCGCAGCGGCAACTCGGTCTGACCGGGTAGGAAAACTAATGTCAAGATTGAAGACAAAATACGAACAAGAGATCCTTCCGCAGTTGAGCGAGAAGTTTGGCATCGACAATGCCATGCGGCTTCCCAGGCTGCGCAAGATCGTAGTCAATCGCGGTATCGGTAAGGCGCTTGAGAACAAGAAACGCATTCAGGCCGCTACCGAGGAGCTCGCGTTGATCACCGGTCAGAAACCGGTTCCGACACGTGCGAAGAAGTCGGTTGCGAATTTCCACCTGAGGGAAGGAAATGCGATCGGTTGCAAGGTCACCTTGCGCGGCGTCCGGATGTACGAGTTTCTCGACCGGTTGATCTCGGTTGTGCTTCCAAGAGTTCGCGACTTTCGCGGTGTTTCCTCGACTGCCTTTGATGGCCGAGGAAATTTCTCGATGGGACTGACCGACCAGTTGGTTTTCCCCGAACTCAGGATCGACGATGTTGAATTCCTGCAGGGGATGAACATCTGTATCACCACTAGCAATTCAGATGACGAGAAGTCGCTCTTTCTGCTGTCGCAGTTCGGCTTCCCGTTCAGAAAGAAATAAGAGGCGAGGCTTTGGCGAGAAAGGCCCTGGTAAATAAACAGAAGTTGGCGCCCAAGTTCTCGACGAGGGCGTACCATCGTTGCCATCTTTGCGGTCGACCGAGGGCCTACTATCGGAAGTTCGGCATCTGCCGGATCTGTTTCCGCACGTTGGCCTCCAAGGGAGAAATCCCTGGCGTTCGCAAGGCGAGTTGGTAAACAATTTTTCATGATTCCCATGGCTCACCAGTGCGCTGGTCGCACCAGGAGCGAAGGAGACGACAAGAATGAGCATGACTGACCCGATTGCGGATCTCTTGACGAGAATTCGCAATGTGAACGCGCTCGGGCGCCCCTCGGTTCGCGCACCCTACTCTCGTATCAAGGAGCAGATCCTGATGACCCTTCAGCGCGAGGGGTTCATCGGTGAGTTCGAGGTGAAGGGTGAGATCCCGGTAAAGGAACTCGCCATTCAACTGAAGTACGGGCCCGAGGGAGAGCACGTGATCCGCAAGATCGACCGTATTTCCAAGCCAGGATGCCGTGTTTACAGTTCCGTTGCTGATCTTCCAGTGGTCCGAGATGGCCAGGGGATCATGGTGGTTTCCACCTCACAGGGGATTCTCAGTGATAACGAGGCTCGCCAGCATAATGTCGGCGGCGAAGTCATCTGTCGCGTGTACTAGGGAGGAGGGCAAGATGTCAAGATTAGGAAAACAACCGGTCAAGATCCCCTCTGGTGTCGCAGTCGAGGTCTCCGGAGACACCGTCAGCGTGAAGGGTCCCAAGGGAGAGGACACATGGAACTGTCATCCTGCAGTGCAGGTGTCAGTCGAAGATGATGTTGTCAAATTTTCTCGTCGTACAGAAGAAAAAATCGCTCGTTCGATGCATGGCACTGCCCGGCAACTGGTTCAGAACATGATCGTCGGAGTCACGGAGGGGTTCAGCAAGACCCTCGACATCATCGGAGTCGGATACAATGCCAAGATGCAGGGCAAGAAACTGGTGCTCTCCATCGGCTTCTGTCATCCGGTGGCAATCGATGTACCCGATGGAGTCGAGTGCGAATGCCCCAAGCCGACGAGAGTCGTGGCCCGAGGAGTCAATAAACAGGTGGTCGGTCAGTTCGTCGCCGAGGTGCGCGCGGTCCGTCCTCCTGAGCCCTATAAGGGCAAGGGGATCAGGTATAGCGACGAAGTGGTCCGTCGCAAGCAGGCGAAGAGCTTCGGCTCATAGGCCGCAGGAGACATAACGATGCAAATCATCAAGAAAAAATTGGCTAGACGTAAACGCAGGCGTCAGCACATCCGGAAGAAGCTGAAAGGGTCTGCGACCCGTCCGAGGCTTACCGTTTATCGCAGTGCCAAACACATCTACTGTCAGGCTGTGGATGACTTCACTGGAGTGACCCTCGCCAGCGCTTCCACGATGTCCAGGGATGTCAAGGAAGAGCTGACTGCAAACTCCGGCAACGTCCAGGGAGCCACGACGATTGGCGAAATGCTCGCGGCACGCTTGAAGGAGCAAGGAATCAGCAAGCTCAGTTTCGATCGCAACGGATACAAATATCATGGGCGGGTCCAGGCTATTGCCGAGGCTCTCCGCAAGGAAGGCATCGAGGTCTAGGCATGTCCGAAGAAGAGAAGAAAACCGAAGATCCGGCGACCCCGGCCAAGAAAGATGCGGCAACTCCCCAACCCGCTGCGGAAGTCGCTGCCGAACCTGCTGCCGTACCGGCTGCAAAACCCGCTGCTGAGCCTGTTGCTTCGGAAATCCAGCCTGCGGCTTCGCCAAGATCCGCATCGGATGGCCGCGGTGGCGGTGACCGAGGGGGTCGTGGCGGTCGTGGTGGTGGTGGCGGCGGTCGTGGCGGTGGTGGCGGTGGTGGCGGTGGTGGCGGCGGTCGTGGCGGTGGTGGCGGCCGTGGCGGTCGAGGCCGTGGCCGTGGTGGGCGCGGGCGTGGACGCGATGACGATGACGGACCGCGTTACGAGGAGAAGGTCGTCAAGATCAACCGCGTTGCCGCAACCGTCAAGGGCGGTCGACGGATGTCATTCAGTGCCCTTGTCGTTCTTGGCGACAAGAAGGGGACCGTTGGCGTCGGATTTGGCAAGGCCAAGGAAGTTCAGGGAGCTCTGGAAAAAGCCTTCAAGGACGCCCGCAGCAAGATGCACAAGATTCCGCTGAAGGGAACAACGATCTGTCACGAGGTGCTGGGTGCCGCTGGCACGGCACGCATGAAGATGGTTCCCGCATCCCCTGGAACTGGCGTGATCGCCGGTGCCTCGGCGCGTGCTGTCCTCGAATGCGTCGGCGTTCAGGATGTATTGACCAAACAGTATGGAAGCAACAACCCTCTCAATGTCGTCAAGGCGACTCTCGAGGGATTGCTGCGGATGCGCACCAAGGAACAGGTCGAGAAGTTGAGGGGAGTGACACTGGCATGAACCTCAACGATCTGAACCAGAGGGCCGGTAAATACAAGAACCGGAAGAGAGTCGGGCGAGGCCACGCTGCCGGAGGCGGAAAAACCGCCGGTAGAGGCATGAATGGTGCAAAATCCCGATCAGGTTGGAAACGCAAGCGAGGCTTCGAGGGCGGGCAAACTCCGCTCTTCCAGCGCCTTCCCAAACGGGGTTTCAGCAATGTGCGTTTTCAGGTTTGCTATGACATCATCAATGTTGGGGACCTCAATCAGTTGCCTGCAGATGTGACGAGCGTGAATCTTGACTTCCTCGCAGAAAACGGCCTGATCAAGACGCGCCATTCGCGCCTCAAGGTGCTCGGTGGCGGAGAACTCGGCAGGAAGATGGTGGTGGAAGCGAACCGATTCAGCAAGACTGCCCGCGAGCAAATCGAGAAACTTGGCGGCGAAGCAAATACCGTCTAGGGGAGTTCATGTTCAAGGCAATTGCGAACATCATTGCGATTCCAGACCTCAGGCGCAGGGTCGGATTCACTCTCATGGCGTTGGCGATCTACAGGATCGGCTTCTTCATCTATCTACCAGGAGTCCGGCTGGATGTTCTGGAGGATGCGCTTGCCAATGTGCCCGATGGTGGCGGTGGCTTGCTCAGTTTTCTCGGTATGACAAGTTTGCTGACCGGAGGAAACCTCAGAAACGCGACGATCTTCTCGCTCGGAATCATGCCCTACATCAGTGCGTCCATCATCTTCTCCTTGATGACCAAGGTGTTCCCCAAGCTCGAGGAGTTACAGAAAGAAGGCGAATCAGGGCGCAAGGTCATCGCCAGGTGGACGCGCTATTCGACGGTTCTCTTCTGTCTGCTTCAGTCGATCATCGTCGTGCAGGCGATCACCAGCCCCAACTTCCTGGGCAACGGAGTCGCGGTGTCGGATAGCGGATTTGCCCTCGGGTTGCTTCAGGTGATGGTTCTGACCTGTGGAACTCTGTTTCTGATGTGGCTCGGAGAGAAGATCACCGAGAATGGAATCGGCAACGGCATCTCCTTGATGATCATGGCCGGAATCGTCGCCAGCATTCCGACGATGTTCCTGAGTTTCTCAACTGAATGGGCGTCGATGGCCATGACTCCCGACGAACGTCCGTTTTTTGTCGTGAAGATTCTCGTTCTGCTGCTGTTGTTCTTTGCGATCGTTGCTGGGGTGGTGTTCATCACCAAGGGCCAGCGGCGGATTCCCATCCAGAATGCTCGTACCGTCAGGGGGCAGGGGAGCCAGAGGCACTACATGCCGATCCGGGTCAACAGTGCCGGAGTGCTGCCCATCATCTTCGCACAGTCTCTCCTGATGGTGCCTGGAGTTGTCTTGACCTTTATACCCGGTGCTCAGGGGATCGGAGCATTGCTCGCACCAGGAGCATTCTGGTATCTGGCGCTGTATGTCGGGATGATCGGTTTCTTCACATATTTCTGGACCTCTCTCTACTACAACCCGGTAGAGATCGCCGACAACATGAAGGAGCACGGATCCTTCATCCCTGGAATCCGCCCCGGGCGGCGGACTGCAGAATATCTTCAACTGGTATTTGCACGCATCACGCTTGCCGGAGCGGTCTTCCTCGCGGTGATCGCGCTGATTCCTCAACTGATCTCCAAGGTGCAGCCCGGAGTGGGAGGCGGCTCCCTTGCGCAGATGATGGGTGGAACAGCGATCCTCATCGTGGTCGGGGTCGCACTCGACCTTGTCGATAAGATCGAGGCTCAACTCCTGGCACGTCAGTACGAGGGCTTTGTTGCACCTCGACGGGGGCGATCGGGAGCGACCTCGAGGGATCGCTAACCGGTGCGGCTCGTATTCCTTGGACCTCCCGGGGTTGGCAAGGGCACCCAGGCCGCGAGTCTCGCCGCAGACCTGGCGATACCACACATCTCGACCGGGGCCATCCTTCGCCAGGCGCTGGAGCGCCAGACCTCGACAGGACTCGAGGCCAAGAAATTCATGGACGCCGGGGATCTCGTACCGGATGCAGTGGTGCTGCAACTGGTTCGAGATCGATTCTCCGAGCCGGATGCTGCCGCTGGTTGGTTACTCGATGGCTATCCGCGCAATCTTGATCAGGCTTCAGCACTGGACCAACTCATCCAGGAACTGCAGTTGACCCTCGATCACGTTATTTTCTTCGATTGCGCAGAAGCTGAACTGGTGCGCCGTCTCAGTGGCCGCAGAGTTTGCCGCAACTGCGGAGAGACCTTTCACATCGAATTTGCACCTCCGCCGGAGTCCGGGCACTGCAGTGGATCGGGAGACTGTGAACTCTATCAGCGAAGTGACGATGCTGAGGAAGCGATCCTCAAGCGGCTCGAGGTTTACCAGCGAGAGACCGGTCCTCTGGTAGAACACTATCGTGGACTGGATCAGCTCATCGTGGTCGATGGCGCCACTGCCATCGAAGATGTGGCGCAGTCGTTGCGCGGAGTTCTGGGTCTGACACCGTGATACAGATCAAATCACCCCGTGAGATCGAGCGGATGGCAGTACCCGGCGAGATGGTGGCTCGCACCTTCCAGGCGATTGCAGAACTGGTCAGGGCAGGAGTCCGTACCATCGAGATCGATGAGGCGGTTCGAGATACCGTCAAGGAACTCGGAGGAAAGCCGCTCTTTCTCGGATACCACGGATTCCCGGCCCATTCCTGCATCTCTGTCAATGAGGAGGTGGTCCACGGGATCCCCGGTCCCCGCCCACTGGCCGACGGCGATCTGGTGTCCATCGACATCGGCATCGAGGCGGAAGGGTTCTGCGGCGACTCGGCACGATCCTTCATCATCGGGGAAGGAAGTGAGGAGACGCGCTCCACCCTGCGCGTCTGTCGTGAGGCACTCGCTGCAGGGATCGCCCAGGCAAGGCCTGGAAACTCCCTGGTCGGGCTGGTAGAGGCCATCGAGGCTCGAATTCGTGCCGAGAGTCACGGTCTCGTCGAGAAGTTCGTCGGCCACGGCATCGGCAGAAAAATGCACGAGGAACCTCAGGTGCCGAATTTCGTCTCCAGGAGCCTCAAGCATAATGATATTGAACTTCGCCCGGGTCTGGTTCTGGCCCTGGAGCCGATGGTCAATGCCGGAACTGGAGATGTCGTCACACTCGAGGACGGTTGGACGGTGGTGACTGCAGATGCGAGAGTATCGGCCCATTGTGAACATACAGTCGCCGTCACGGAGGAGGGGCCCAGGGTCCTCACACTCGGCCCCGGAGAGTGCTGGCCGCCGAATCCAGGGACACCTGGCCAGTAGCGCTGCTGCGACTCCGCTGGCCACGAATTTGCGGGAATTATCCTGGAATTACAGGGATGCGCCTTGACGCTTGTTGCCCCCTCTAAGTATAGTCTCCGCTTCCCCTTGTCCAAGGTGGGCGAGTTGTGTCGTTCCGATTCCGGGCGGAATCGGTTCCGTGGCTCGTTGCATTACTGAGTTTGCGAACCGGCAGTGCGACCGAGTGCTGAGGTGCAGGTGGGGAGAGTTGTTTCGAGGAGCAGGGTCTGCAGATAGATCCCCATCCAACGACAGACTGCCTGACTGTTCTCCCGGGTACGGGAGAGAGGGGACACCATGAAGGTACGAGCTTCCGTGAAGCGGATTTGCGAGAACTGCAAGTTGATCCGTCGCAAGGGAGTTCTGCGTGTCATGTGTACTAATCCGCGTCACAAACAGCGACAAGGCAAGTAGAGAAACCACCAGGATGTTGCGGGCGAGAATCCGTGACTCTGAGATGAGTAGGGTCGGGACAAAGTATGCCGAGAATTCAGGGCGTTGACATCCCAGCGAACAAGCGCGTCCATGTGGCGTTGACTTATATCTATGGGATCGGAAACAAGGTTGCGATGGACATCTGCGAGGCGGCTGGTATCGCTCCGGAGATCAAATCGCGGGATCTGAGCGAAGATGAAGTGAGTAGGATCTCCACGGAGATCCAGAACTCTCATGTCGTCGAGGGTCAACTTCGTCGACAGGTTCAGCAGAACATCACCCGTCTCAAGGACATCGCTTGTTACCGAGGAATTCGACATCGCCGTGGATTGCCGGTTCGTGGACAGAACACTCGTACCAATGCTCGGACCCGCAAGGGCCCCGCTCGAACCATGGCAAAGAAGAAGAAGTGACCCTTTGAACTGGAGATCTTGAATTGGCGAAGGCAGCGAAAAAGAAGATCCGGCGAAACATTTCGCGTGGAATCGTTCATATCAAATCGACCTTCAACAATACCGTCATTTCCCTCACGGATTCGGAGGGAAATGCTCTGATGAGTCAGAGCGGCGGTACTGTGGGGTACAAGGGTAGTCGTAAATCGACTCCCTTTGCTGCCCAGAGGGCGGCTGAGAACTGTGCAGCGGCCGCCAAGAAGATGGGGATCACCCAGGTGGACCTCAGGGTCAAGGGCCCCGGGTCGGGGCGTGAGTCGGCGATACGGGCCATCCAATCGAGTGGACTGGAAATCCTCGCCATCGAGGATGTGACCCCGCTTCCCCACAATGGATGTCGGCCTCGCAAGAAGCGTAGAGTCTGAGGAGAAGAAACAGCATGGCAAGAATTCTCGGACCAAAATGCAAGCTTTGTCGGCGTGACGGCGATCGCCTCTTCCTGAAAGGTGCCCGCTGTCATACTGCGAAGTGCGCCATCGCCAAGCGTGGATATCCGCCTGGAATGCATGGCTTCCGTCGTGGGCGACCGTCCGAGTACGGAATACGTTTGCGTGAGAAACAAAAAGCAAAGCGGATCTACGGAGTGCTCGAGCGGCAATTCAGGAAGTACTTTGCTGAAGCCGATCGGCTTAGAGGTAATACGGGAGCAAACCTGCTGATCTTGCTGGAGCGGAGACTCGATAATGTCGTCTTCCAGCTCGGGTTTGCCGACAGCCGCAGCCAGGCTCGTCAATTTGTTGCGCATGGTCATGTGACCGTGAATGGAAGAAAACTCGATGTCTCATCCCATATCGTGAAGGTGGGGGATGTCATCGCTCCCAAGACGCACAAAAAGAGCGAGTCGCTGGCGAGAGAGAGGGTCGAGGGGCAGCAAGGCCGATCCGTTCCGGAGTGGTTGAACCTCGATGTCCAGGAGTTGAAGGGAACGGTGACCCGATTCCCTGCCCGCGAGGATGTAGCGATTCCGATCCAGGAGGCGTACATCGTCGAGTTCTGTTCCCGCTAGGGGAGTTGTTTAGGTTGATTTTTGATTCCTTGTAGCGACGGGTGCATTTCCAACGCTGCGAGAAGGGAGCCCAATCCATGTCGATGCGTGTTCGTTGGCGTGAATTCGAACTACCGAACCGAGTCGAGTGCGAAGCTGATTCCAGCAGCACTAGCTACGGGAAGTTCATCATCGAGCCCTTCGAGAAGGGGTTTGGCCACACCGTGGGAAATAGCCTGCGCAGGGTGCTGCTCTCCTCCATCGAGGGTGCTGCACTGGTTCAAGCCCGGATCGACGGTGTCGATCATGAGTATGCGTCCAAGGGCGGTGTCCTGGAGGACATCTCCCATGTGATACTCAATCTCAAGCAGGTGCTGGTTGAATTACGCGGAGTCACTGAAACCGAGATGACGATTCAGAAGTCCGGCGCCGGTGAGATCACCGCAGGTGATATCGATCATGGTGAGGATGTCGTCATCCACAATCCAGATCTGGTGATCGCCACCCTGACAAAGGATGTCGAGTTCAAAGCAGAACTGACAGCGCGGATCGGAAGAGGCTACTACACCGCAGCAGAGAACTCTGGAGACCAGAAGGACATCGGGCTGATCTGGCTCGACTCTACATTCTCTCCGGTCCACAGGGTTCGATATCGTGTTGAATCGACGCGTGTCGGGCAGTTGACCAACTACGATAAGTTGATCCTCGAAATCTGGACCAATGGGACTGTCGAGCCGGACAGCGTGCTGGTCGAGTCTGGCAAGATCCTGCGCAAACACCTCACTCCGGTGGTCAAGTACTTCGAACTTGGATCCGAGGTTTTGCAGCCACGCATCCCCGATATCGAGATGCCAGATACCGAGGATGAGGAGACGAGGCAACTGCTCGATATGCCCCTCTCCCAGCTGGAATTGTCGGTGAGGGCGTCAAATTGTCTCGAATCGATGAATATTTCGACTCTCAGAGAATTGATCCGCCTTCGGGAAGACGATCTGCTGAGAATCAGGAACTTTGGTCAGACTTCACTTGAGGAATTGAAAGTGAAGTTGACTGATCTCAACCTCGAACTGGGTCAAGTCCCGGGCTAGGTCATCAGGAGTACCTTCGATGCGTCACCGCGTTGCCGGAAAAAAGCTGAATCGTACGAGTAGCCACCGCAAGGCTCTCGCAATGAACCTGATGCGTGCCTTTCTCATCGAATGGCAGGGTAAGGGTCACATTGTCACGACTCGGTCCAAGGCGAAGTTCATCCAGCCGAAGATCGAGAAGTTGATTTCACTTTCGCGCAACAAGACGGTTCACAATGTTCGAAGAGCCATGGCTCTGATCGGCGATAAAGACGTCGTGCAAGTGCTGTTTGATGAAATTGGTCCTTACTACAGCGAGCGACCCGGGGGCTACACGCGGGTGCTGAGACTGGTCAAGCCTCGACTCGGGGATGCTTCGGTCAGAGCCTATCTTGGCTATGTCCGCGAGGACGATGAATATCCTGAGGGCGACTGTGCCGTGGAAGCGGTTGTCAGCGAAGAAGCCGCCAGCGAAGAAGCCGACGGTGCCGGTTCCGATGAGATCGCCAGTGACGATGGCGAGGTCCAGGGGGCCGCAGCAGCGGATTCAACTGCCGCAGATGAGTCCGATTCCGCCGAGGTGGAAGCGGCTGCAGGCGAGCAGTCCGGAGCTCAGGAGGCCGTCTCGGAGGCACAAGAGGACTCCGAATCCGCTGAAGAGACCACTGAAGAGACCACTGAAGAGAGCGCTGAAGAGACTACTGAAGAGACCACTGAAGAGAGCGCTGAAGAGAGTGACGAGGCGTCAAAACAGGCTGAAGCAGAGGTCGAGGACTCCAGTATTTCCGAGCAGGAGGAAGAAACTCCTCCAGAAAAAGACCAGTAACTGGGGGTGGACCGCCGCCAGTCTCGCCACGTTGATTGCATCTCGAACTCCATCAACTGATTACGCCCAAGAGGGTCGACGCCCGTCCCCCGTGGTTTCTCCCCATCGTCGTCAACAGGTCTCCACAACCTCATGCTGCACATGGATTTGCGGCCATCCCTGATCCCGACCACGGAGAGCCGCGCCAGACGCGACCAGCATCTGCTGTAGCCGCGCCCAGAAATGGGATTTTCCTCCGGTCAATCTTGCCTTTCTGACGCTCATGCAACGGCACATTCCGTGACATGGAGCGATCTTCCCGTGGATCCTGGAGTGCTGCCAGGGGTGCTCAACTTCGAGGATCAGTGAGGAGTCCAAGGATGCTCAACGAAATCAGCAGTTGAATATGATTGAGTAGCCAATCTCTGACATTCGAACATTTGTGACTATTTTGAATTCGACACGATAGCCAATACTTTGAGCGAACAAACACGACATTACACAGTTGACACGGCAACTTAGGTGTAGTCATATTGTGTAGTGCTCAAAGGGAGGTGTTCTGAGTCAGATCCCCAAAAAGCACCGGAATAGTATTTCGAGAACCCGTTAGGTTTCTCTCGCTCTCGGAAAGGGGAGCTGTGAGAAGCGATCCAAGCGATTGAATTATTTTGGTTGGGCTTTGTAACACATTTTATTGACCAAGGGAGGAGATCATGGATCTCTCTAATGCAGCGCCCAGGGCGCTCACAATGCAGTGGATTGCCGTTGCGCTCTTGTTCGTTTCCTCTTCGGTATTCGCGGGAGGTGGGCAATCGCTGAGCATCAGCAGTACCAGTACACAGGGACTCGCACCGGCGAGCATGACCATCAGTCTGGATTCGACAGACGCAACCGAGGGATACGTTCTCGCGATTGCCTATGACGATTCACAGGCAAGCGTTACTGACCTCTCCACGGCTGGCACTGCCACAGAGAGTTCCAACTCCGAGTTGGTTGTCCCGGAGATCCTCTCCGGCGGATTCACTCTTGGAGTGGTCGTGGACGCAGAGCCGCCATTCGACGGGCATTCTATACCTGCTGGGTCGGGTCAGGCTCTGGCTACGATCACAGTGACCCCGATGGCAGTCGTATCTGTCGAGACCGATATCGATTTCTCCTTCTCTGACAACACGCTCAACAATCCACCTCTGGCCAACATCATCGTCCAGGGTGGAATGT
>JYMV01009117.1_pt1 | contig 26328 bp, 18 predicted proteins | sample 338911 | NCBI WGS metagenome assembly JYMV01 (sample SAMN03354496, study PRJNA234377) | hydrothermal vent metagenome | biome: Deep sea; feature: Hydrothermal plumes at the Eastern Lau Spreading Center, Western Pacific Ocean; material: Seawater | place: Tonga | collected 2009 | depth 2000 m m
AGCAGGAATTTCCTGATGCTACTTTGCATATTGTTTTCGGAGCTGTGAGGGACAAAGATCTTTCTTCTGTTATCTCGTTAATTCCCAAGTCATCAGTTATGTATTGGTGTGCAGCAGACATCCCACGAGCGATGAATGTAACGGTTTTAAATGAAATAGGTGAGAAAAACGGGCTTTTAGGATATGTGTTTGACACCGTGGAAGATGCAGTAACCTCTGCAAGAAAACGATGCTATAATGTGGAGAATAGTAAAGCTATAGTTTGCGGAAGCATATTTGTTGTAGGCGACGCATTGAAAATATATAGTTAAATAGTAGTGGTTAGATTTTTTTGTGGAAAACAAAAAAGCCCAATACACTGTGTGTACTAGGCTTTTCCGCTTTCTTTTTTTTAAGTGGGCGATGAGGGGCTCGAACCCCCGACCCCCTCGGTGTAAACGAGGTGCTCTGAACCAACTGAGCTAATCGCCCTAAACGCGGGTGCAAATATACTAAGTTGTTCTCATCTTTGACAACTTGAAGCAAAAAGAAATAAATACGAGTTGGAGGCGAATACATTCGCCCTTCCTTTTCGATCTTGCTAGACATCTTGAAGGAGGTGTGAAGTATAAAGATATATGTTTAAGCGAACTATTGATCGCAGAACTATCCAAGATAGAACAACTACGTACAAGCTTATTGAAAAGCTCTGATATGATTGTAGTTGATGATTTTGGTGCGGGGAGCAGAGTCTTTAGCAATGATATTAGGCCTGTAAATAAAATAGCCAGAGTGGTATTGCAAAGTGAGAAAGTTGCATTATCGATTATGAGTATTTTAATTTTCTGGAGAAGTAAAGGGCTAGGAGGGAGAATTCTAGAGATGGGGACATCTTTAGGCGTGACAACGGCATATCTGGCAGCTTCGGGGTGGGATGTTGAGACGTGGGAAGGATGTAGGAACACAGCCGAGTATGCAAGATGTAATTGGCAGGGTTTGGGATATGATGGAAAAATTAAAAGTAAAATCGGAACATTTAATGCCCTACTCAATGAAGATAAAGGTGGGTGGGATGTAGTGTTTCTTGATGGACATCACGATGGTCCATCTACGATTAAGTATGTTGAGATTTTGAAAACCAAACTCAATCCTGGGGGTGCAATTTTGATTGATGATATTGATTGGTCCGAAAGTATGAAGATTGCTTGGGAGAGGCTCCTAGAAGATCCACATTGGAATATTACTATGAAATGGAGAGGAAAGGGATGGCTTTTTAACAGAGTTGGGGATGTTGAGCAACATCTTAAACTTAGAAAGTCGTATATTCCGCTCTCAAAATTTATATAAAATGAAACGAATTACTATTGTGTTGGCTGCTGTAATTATGATGATGTCTTCTCAAGTACAAGCGCAGATTTCTAAGTCAGAGAATAACACTAAAGGCAAGAGTACGAGTGAGAGCTCTATGGTTGAAAGTGGGGATTTTAAAATTTACGGTGAGATGATGGCTTTCGAGCTTAACGGTAAATCTATCGTTAAAATAAGTTTCGACCCTATCATGGATAGAATTGGTGCAGATAAAGAGTCTATAGCTACTTCATACCAAATGTCTCAACATCAGTACGCTTCTTTAGGACAAGCTTTAAACGTTCTTTCATCTAATGGATGGGAAGTGGATGCTGTTTGGACTACACTTGAGAGAAGCGGAACTGTTCAGCACTTTTTAGTTTCAAAAAAGGTAGCCAAATTGACTCCTGCAGCACCTTGGTTAGATAAAAACACACGTGGCGGCAATGCCGGCAAAGGTAACGGCTCAAGAAAGTAACTTGTCTATTAAGAATTTTAAGATGAAAAGGGGACGCAGAGCGCGTGTCCTTTTTTTCGTTTTATCCACGTATGTTTTCCTTCAATTAGCTTGGTGGGCGAACTTGTTAATTAGCTCGGCGACTGATCTATTAGAAGCGAGATCAGTTTTAGGGGCTTCGTCAGACCAAATCCTTCAAGCGGTTAATGATTGGGAGAAAACGATATTAATGGTTGCAGGAGAAGGTAGCATTTTTGCTTTGCTGTTTTTCTTCGGGATTACCTGGATTTGGCGTGTAATTCGAGCAGATAATTACCGATTAGCGAGAGAAAGAAATTTCATTCTTGCGGTAACTCACGAATTGAAAACACCCATAGCATCAATCAGATTGGCGATAGACACAATTAACCGATTGAAACTTAAGGGGGAAGAGCGAGAGGATATGCTTGAAGTAGCTAAGTCCGGGACACTTCGTTTGGAACGAAGAGTTGAAGATATTTTACAGGCAACCCGTTTAAATCTCCCCGACGCTTTAGTTCGATGCCCATTCAACATTGCTGAATTTATAGAGGAAGAGGTGTCGTTTTTTAAACACTTAAATCCTGAAACATCAATTAACGTTGAGGTAAATGGAGACAAAGAGGTGTTGTTGCTAGGTGATGAAGAGATGTGGAAGCTTTGTTTAACAAACCTACTTGAAAATGCGATTAAATACAGTCCGGAAAAAGCTTTGGTGGAAGTCGTATTAGATATAACCCCGAAACAAACTACTCTCTCGATTATCGATCATGGGCCTGGAATTAAGCCTGAGGAAAGAGAACTAGTTTTCGAAGCCTTTTATAGACTAGCTAGAGATAAAAATGTTGAGGGGACGGGGTTAGGACTTCATTTGGTTTATAGAATCGTGAGAATGCACGACGCGGACATTTCGATTAAATCTACTAGTGGTGGAGGGGCTACCTTTGTGGTGGTTTGGCCTACGAATTAAAGATGAGTAAAAAGAAAGTAGCTCTTGTGATTTTAGATGGTTGGGGGTATGGCGCGCAGGATGCGTCGGATGCCATTTTCAACGCGCCTACGCCTTGCATGGATGGTTTGCACGAAAGTCAGCCGCATGCCTCTTTGCGCACTGATGGTGAGTTTGTGGGGCTTCCTGAAGGCCAAATGGGTAATTCCGAAGTCGGTCACATGAACATTGGTGCTGGTCGAGTTGTATTTCAAGATCTACTTCGAATAAACCAAGCTGTAAAAAGTGGTGCTTTCGCTCCTGAGCCCGAGTTGCAGAAAGCTATTTCTATTGCTAAGTCAGAAGGGAAGAGACTACATATTATGGGACTTGTTTCTCGTGGGGGAGTTCACTCACAGCTAGACCATCTTCTTGCAATTGTTGATGCAGTAAACACTTCGGGGGTAAAAGATGCGGTTATTCACGCGTTTACTGATGGCAGGGATACTGCGCCGATGGCTGGTACTGGATTTGTGAAAGAATTAGAAAATCACTTACTCAAAACGAAATCCCAAATTCAAGTTGCATCTGTCCACGGCAGATATTTTGCGATGGATAGGGATAAGAGATGGGATAGGATTGCAAAATCTTGGAATGTCCTTTGTGGTAACACGTTGGTGACGGAGTTCGATTCAGCTAACGATGGAATAAGATCATCGTATGAAAATGCTATAGGTGATGAGTTTATTGAGCCATTTAAGATTTCAGGTGTTGATGGTAATATGAGATCTGACGATGTAGTGATTTGTTTTAATTTTAGAACAGACCGATGTCGCCAAGTCACAACTGCCTTGACCCAAAAAGATTTACCGGAGTTCGGAATGCATAAAATCCCATTGCATTTCGTTACGATGACAAATTATGATGATTCGTTCGAGAATATCCGTGTTATTTATGATAAGCCTAACCTTGTAAATACTCTAGGAGAGGTGGTTTCGAAAGCAAATCTATCTCAGTTGCGAATTGCAGAGACTGAAAAGTACCCTCATGTGACATTCTTTTTTAATGGCGGAAGGGAATTGCCTTTCGAAGGAGAGAATAGACTTATGGCGAACAGTCCGAAGGTCGCTACTTACGATCTCAAGCCGGAAATGTCAGCTTGGGAATTAGTAAGTCTTGTGAGTGAAGAGATGAATAACGACAGAGCAGACTTCGTATGTCTAAATTTCGCTAACCCCGATATGGTCGGTCATACCGGTATCTATGACGCCATTGTAAAAGCCGTTTCAACAGCAGATTCATGCCTTGCAGAAGTGATAAAGGTCGGACTGGAAAATGATTATCAATTCGTTATTATTGCCGACCACGGTAATGCCGACCGCGTAGTAAACCCCGACGGATCGCCCCATACTTCGCACACAACTAATCCCGTTCCGGTAATAGTAATTTCCGATGAAGCCACAGAACTTAAGGACGGAAAGCTAGCCGACATCGCCCCCACAATCTTAGATCTACTCGGAATCGAGCAGCCTTCAGAAATGACGGGCAGTTCGCTTATCGCACGATCATAACGTTCCCAGAGAACGTCACCACACCGTCCACACTTAGGTCGGTAACCACATCCCCCTCATATTCTAAAGGATCCTCTCCTGCGTAGTTTACCGCAAGCGTGTAATAGTATGTCCCCTCTGTAAGTGGAGTGTTTGTGTTATTTATCCCTCTCCAAGCACCTTGGAAGTTGAGATTCGAATAAACCATCGTTCCCCACCTGTCATAAACGCGGAGTCGACTCCCCGGATAGCCTTGCAGCCCCATAATATTAAAGACATCGTTGTTGCCATCACTATTAGGAGTGAAAATATTGAAAAATTCAAGCTCGCAAACTTCAACACTGAGAGTGCTGAATGTGATGTTTCCGCAACCGTCAATTAATTGCACTTCAATAGATCCTATACCTCCCGAACCTGTATTGTACAGCCCGTCGTAAAGTCCAGTCACCTCATCGATGTTATCTAAGAATGATACTAAGGTTGTATCGATTGATGCTCCTAAGATTGTAACCCAAACCATATTTCCATCCGGGTCTTCTATCTCAGTCAGTATCTCGCTAAATCCGCCCGTCCCGCCAGAGGTGGGTACGGTCGAGGTTTGGCCTAAGCAAATGGTCTCATCCATACCTATAAATTCATCTAGTATTTCCCAATAAATTGTAGCTTCAGTCACCGATTCACACACATCAGTAACGGTAACTGTTGCCGAGCCTGGTATGAAGTTAGTGTTGTAAGTGAATTCATTTAGAGTGTCATTCTCAGCGGTATCCCATTGGAAGTCATAAGGACCAAACCCGCTAAGGGGATTCACTAATAAGTAAATATTTCCATCAGCATCTAAGCATCCCACCGGTGCGGTGAATAGGGTTATAGGGTCAGGGTCCATAATCACTATAGTAGCGCTAGATAGGATGGTGTCGCCACAATCGTTAACGTATTCGTATTCTATAGTTACAGTCTCAGCTCCCTCGCTGGCGTTGTCATTATAAGGATCTAATATTAGGTCAAACGAATCTTCACCAGGCTCAAGTATCCATGTTGTAGAAATCTCAGTATAGTCACTTCCGTTTACGGCGGTTCCGTAGATGTTTAAAGTAATAGTATCTTGTAATGTGTCGTCAGGCCTTATAACTGTAAATACAGCCGTATTACATCCTTCCACTACTGTGGTGTCGCCAAGGAAAACTTCCGCTCCGTCGATTGCAGCGCTTGCAATAATTTCAACTGAGTTAGATGAGAAACTACCCTCTTCGAGTACTACGAAGGATTCTAATGCGCTATCTGATCCGTCAGCTATTGCTAGTTTAATATGATATGTTTCGCCGCATTGAACTTGTGCAGCAGCAGTGAAAGTGTGAGTGTACCCGTCTATGCATATACCTGTATTGGCCACATTGTCAACGTAAAAACCAGCATTAGTAACGTCGTTTACTGAGCTAATTGTGATGGGTAATTGCGGGTCGCTATCAGGAACTTGTGCAATATTAATAGATCCGTTAGGGAATCCAGCAGGTGCAGCGTATGGTCCTGTAATCCCTGGACCAGAAAGGAAGAAAGCGAAAATATCGTTATACGTAGAGTTCACCCACTCTAAGTACTCATCAGACCCGAATACATAATTGAAAGAAATGCTATCTCCCCCTGCTTCAAAGTCGAATTCTAAAATACAGAGGTCGTTAACTGAGCTAACGGTAAAGCTTTGGCCTATCAGAGGTGGTACCGAATTCGCAACATTGAGAAGATCTACATCTGTCCCTGCACCAGCGCATCCACCGCAAACCTGAGAGTCAGCACAACCTGGGTCACTTAAATGCGTCGCATGGTCAGTACTTAATACAAGTCCTGAAGCTACTGAAAAGAGGCCTTCAGCTCCCGAGAGGTAGCCTATTTGCTCTTCTGACCCTATGAAAGTTATGTTTGTTGCAGTAACGCCGTTTCCAATTAGAACTTCGCTGACATATTGTTCAATGGTATATGGTTGCTCAACTAGTACTTGTGCAGATAATCCAAAGGATATAAGGCATAAAAATAATAGAGCAAAAGTAAGTTTCATAAGGAATGGTTTCAATTGACTCAAACATACGACTTCTTTTCGTCATAATAAGTTGCAAGACTTAACTTTGCTCACATGGGACATCCGATAATTAAGGCAGATAATTTAACCAAACTGTACAAAGTTGGTGATTCGACAGTTAGAGCCCTTGATGGATTTGATATTGAGATTAAAAAGGGTGCTTATATAGCTTTGATGGGTCCTTCAGGCTCGGGCAAGTCAACGTTGATGAATATTTTAGGATGTCTTGACACCCCGACTTCTGGATTTTACCTGCTTAATAATAAGGATGTTTCACAACTGGATGATGATTCTCTCGCTGCTATTAGGAATCAGGAAATAGGTTTTATTTTCCAAACATTCAATCTTCTTCCAAGATATACTGCTCTTGAAAACGTTGCTCTTCCGATGATTTATGCAGGGATTCCCAAAGTAGATAGGATATCCAGGGCTACTGAGGTATTAGAACAAGTAGGTCTAGGTGATAGGGCTTCCCATAAGCCTAATGAGCTTAGTGGAGGCCAAAGGCAGCGCGTCGCTGTTGCCCGCGCCTTAGTAATGAAACCGTCTATCATATTTGCAGATGAGCCTACGGGAAATCTAGATACTGTCACTTCTCAAGGAATTATGGAGTTGTTTGATGAGATTCATAAACGAGGAAATACACTTATTATGGTGACTCACGAGGAGGATATAGCTGCTAGAGCTGAGAGTATTATTAGATTACGGGACGGCAAGCTAGATATGTAGTCTATTCAGAGATTCTGGGTTTTCTTTAGTTCTTACAAGCGAAACCTGAGTGCCCTAACTTATATTTGTCTTACATGGAAAGACAACGAATAGTTAAGGTGTTAGAGACACCACCGTCAGATAATAAGCTGACTGTTTGCGGATGGGTAAGGACGTTTAGGAACGATCGATTTCTCGCGGTAAATGACGGGTCAACACTGAAAAATCTACAATTAGTTATTCAGAGGGATGATATAGACGAGGACGTTTTGAAGCAACTAAATACAGGGGCCGCTGTTAGGGCGGTCGGGATTTTAGTGGAGAGTCAGGGTGGAGGACAGGCAGTCGAGCTTCAAGTGGTAGAGCTTGAATTGCTGGGGGGCGCTGATCCGGATGAGTTTCCTATTCAAATGAAGAAACACTCTTTAGAATTTCTTCGTGAAAAAGCTCACTTGAGATTTCGGACGAACACTTTTGCTGCGGTATTTCGCATTAGACATCTACTGCAATTTGCAGTACACAAGTTTTTTCACGAATCGGGATTCTTTCAACTTCATACTCCTATTATCACGGGTTCAGACGCAGAAGGAGCAGGAGAAATGTTTAAGGTTACGACCTTGGACTTTGACGACATCCCTAAGGGCGAAGATGGAAAAGTAGATTTCGAGAAGGACTTCTTCGGAAAGGCGTCGAACTTGACAGTGAGTGGTCAACTCGAGGCTGAGCTTGCCGCTATGGCATTGGGTCAAGTTTATACTTTCGGCCCGACTTTTAGAGCGGAGAATTCAAACACATCACGACATTTAGCTGAGTTTTGGATGATTGAGCCTGAGATAGCATTTGCGGATCTAAAGGACGATATGAAGCTCGCTGAAGATTGCTTGAAGTATGTTTTAGCGTATGTGATGGAGCACGGGAAGGACGATTTGGCATTTCTTGAAAACAGAGAAATACAAGCTGAGAAACAGCTTCCTGAAAAGGATAGACATAATGACACGTTGAGCGAAAGGATGAAAAGCGTGGTGGAATCTGAATTCGTGCATATGACTTATACTGAGGTGATTAATGCCCTGAGGAATTCAAAGCCGTTCAAAAAGAAGAAGTTTAAATATCCTTGTGAATGGGGTGATGACTTGCATAGTGAGCACGAAAGGTGGCTTGTGGAAAAGCATGTGGGCGGACCTGTAATTGTGACGGATTACCCTGCGGAGATTAAGGCGTTTTATATGCGATCGAACGATGATGGTAAGACGGTTGCTGCGATGGATGTTCTTGTTCCTGGGATAGGTGAATTGATCGGAGGATCTCAGCGTGAGGAAAGATTAGATGTTCTAAAGAAGAAGTGCGCCGACTTTAATATTCCCGAAGATCACGTTTGGTGGTATCTTGAGACCAGGAAATTCGGATCAGCGAAACATTGTGGGTTTGGCATGGGATTTGAAAGACTAGTGATGTATTGCACAGGAATGTCGAACATCAGAGACGTTATTCCTTTTCCTAGAACGCCTATGTCGGCAGAATTTTAACTAAATAAAAAATGCTCAAACAAAGTCTACAACAAAAGCAACTCCAACGACTTTCTCCTCAGCAAATCCAGCTGATGAAGTTATTGCAGGTGCCTACTGTAGAGCTTGAAGCGAGGATTAAACAGGAGCTTGAAGTGAATCCCGCTTTGGAAGAAGGCCTAGAAGAGGAGGAAAGTGATAGTGTTCTTGATGAAGAGGTTAAGAATGATGAATCGATGGAGGAGTTCGATTTTGAAGAGTACCTCGACGATGAAACGCCTGATTACAAGACTAGCATAAGAAATCATGGCCTCGATATTGAAGATAAGGATATTCCACTTGGAGCCGGCGCGACTTTTAGGGAGCTATTAATAAGTCAGTTAGGACTTCATATGCTGGAAGGAAACCAGCGCATGTTAGGTGAGCACATCATAGGCCAGCTGGATGATGATGGCTATTTGAGGCGCGATTTAGAGAGTATAGTAAATGATTTGGCATTCACTCAAAACTTAATGGTGGAAAAGGAGGAGCTAGAGTCGGCTCTTTTTGTAGTCCAAACCCTTGATCCCGCTGGCGTAGGTGCGGTAAGTGTGCAAGATTGTTTGTTAATTCAGATTAAACGTAAGATTGATGTTTTTAAGGATAAGGAAGATGAAGAAAGGATAGAATCTCTTTCTATTGCTGAAAATATATTAGATCATCATTTCGAAATGTTCTCAAAGAAACATTATGACTCTCTGACTTTAAAATTAGAGATTTCGGATGAGGAGCTAAAGTCGGCACTCGACGAGATTACAAGATTAAACCCGCGTCCCGGAAATTCAGGAAGTGAATCCTCTAAGACGATTCAGCACGTAGTTGCAGATTTCCTTTTAACTCTGCAGGACGATGAAGTTCAGGTTTCATTAAACCAAAGGAATGCTCCCGAGCTTCGAATTAGCCCATCTTACAAGGAGATGATGGATACGTACTCTAGCGGGGCTAAGACATCTAAATCTCAACTGGAAGCTCTGACTTTCGTAAAGCAAAAGGTCGATGCGGCAAAATGGTTTGTCGATGCGATTCATCAACGACAGCTCACATTAATGAAAACAATTAGAGCTATTGTTGATCACCAAGAAGACTATTTTAAAAGTGGTGATGAGACCGATATTAAGCCTATGATACTCAAGGATATCGCAGATAGAATTAATATGGATATCAGTACGGTTTCGAGAGTCGCAAATAGTAAATACGTCCAAACACCTTACGGAACTTTTCTACTTAAAACCTTTTTCTCGGAGAGTCTATCAACTGATAGCGGAGAGGATGTGAGTTCTCGAGAAGTGAAAAGAATACTTCAGGATTCTATAGATGACGAGGACAAGAAAAAACCCTTGACCGATGAAAAGCTCGGTCTCATCCTTAATTCGAAAGGTTATCACATAGCTCGTAGAACTGTCGCCAAGTACCGAGAGCAGCTCGGAATTTCGGTTGCAAGACTTCGCAAGGAAATCTAGTATAGTAACTATAAGTTGAGTTCATGAATTTCCTAGCAAAACTTGTATCGGCTATCCTTCACCCACTTCTTATGCCTCTTGCGTCGTTATTCCTCCTTCTGCATTTCGACCCATATCTATCCCATAGATTTGAAATCTTTTTCTACCTAACGTTGATTATCTCAATCAACTCACTAGCTCCAGCGGTATCTCTTTGGTTTATGCATAAAAGAAAAGTCATATCTGACTTAGACATAACTGACAGAAAGGAAAGAGCCATGCCCTTTTTTATCGTTTTATCTTACTTCACCCTTGCATATATTTTATCACTGGAGATTACAGGTATTTTCATCCCCGTATTGTACAGATCACTTCTACTAGGTCTTGTATTATCAATTTTCGTAGGATGGCTGATTACTTTCAAATTTAAATTAAGTATGCACATGCTGGGTTCAGGTGGTGTACTTGCAGCAATATTAGCTGTAGGGAATATTTATAACACTATTGATATCGCATGGATATCGGCCATAATAATTGGAGGAGGACTTATGGGATGGAGCCGTCTTTATTTGAAAGCTCATACTCGATGGGAGGTCTACACAGGCTACGCAGTAGGTTTTCTGTGCATGGGCAGCTCCATTTATTTCGAGCTAGGGTAGGTAAAGAGTTTTCGTTTCTTTAAGCTACCTCAGAATTAAACTCGCCGGCTTCATTCGTGGAAGATAGATATAGGCTGAGTGCTGTATGAGCTCTTTTGAGTTCGTAAACAAGCTCATATACCATTCCAGGAAGTTCCGATGTGTTTTCTGAAAATTTAGATCTGGTCTCTATACCTAATACCAAATATTCGGTATCCTTCAGCCCCAACATTTTAACACTGGATTTCAGTGTGTGTGCTACGGTATGCAGACAATCTAGTTCACCCGCGTCAACACGACTTTCTAGAATAGCACAGTAATCGGGACTTTGTTTCAGAAATAGTTCAATTATTCCGTTTACTAATCGCCGATTCCCTTGGAATGCATCTTCTAGATATGTCAAATCAAATGGGGTAAGCATGTAATTCCTTACGAGAGTTAATAATAAAAGGTTACGTCGAATTTCAATAAGCGGGGTTTCTCGTCGTTAATTTGGAGTATGGATATAAAGTCTTCGATATTAGTTACGGGTGGAGCGGGATATATAGGGTCGCATACCGCAGTAGCATTGGTGGAGGCGGGGTTTAGGGTGGTTTTGCTCGATAATTTGTGTAATTCCGAGCTTAGTGCGGTCGAGGGCGTGAGGTCGTTAGTAAATGCGGGGCGGGGGGCGAGTGTGGAGGTGCCGTTTTATGAAGTGGATTGTCGAGATAGAGAAGGGGTGAGCGAGGTTTTTCGGTCGGAATTAAAGAAGGGGACTCGAATAACCGGTGTTATACATTTCGCTGCGCTCAAAGCCGTAGGGGAAAGTGTAGAGAAGCCAGATCTTTATTACGACAATAACATAGGAGGGACGAAAGTACTTCTTGATGTAATGAAAGAATTCGAGGTCGAGAGTTTGGTTTTTTCTTCAAGCTGCACAGTTTATGGCGAGCCGAAGATTGTACCTGTCGATGAAAACTCACCATTCTTGCCATCAGAGTCGCCATACGGTTTTACGAAGCAAGAGTGCGAGAAATTAATTGAAGAACACTCGAAAACAAACGACATCCCTAAGTTAAACTCTGCCTTACTTAGGTACTTCAATCCCATAGGAGCTCATCCGTCCTCTCTTATCGGCGAATCGCCTAAAGGCATCCCCAACAACCTCGTTCCTTACCTATGCCTATCCGCAGCTGGTACAATAAGTCCTTTAACGGTGTTCGGCACCGACTATCCGACACCAGACGGATCTTGCGTAAGGGATTACTTGCACGTTATGGATTTGGCGGAAGCACACGTAGCGGCGATTCAGTATCTAATCGCCAAATCGTTGTCGTCTAACCTGACGGGAAGTTCGCACACAAGGGCGTTTAACTTGGGTACAGGATCTGGGGTCTCAGTGCTGGAAGTTATTGCGGCGTTTGAGAAAGCAACTGGGATTCCCGTTCCGCATGTTTTAGGCAAGAGGAGGGAAGGGGATGTGGTTTCTATTTGGGCTGAGGCCTCAAGGGCCAAATCAGAACTTCAATGGCACGCCACCCGCTCGCTTGAAGAAGCTTTAAAAGATGCCTGGAATTGGCAAAAAAAGTCAAAATAAAAAAAGACCCAATCCGTAATGGATCGAGCCTTTTCTTATGTTGTTAGTAGGGAGTTAAGCTTAAGCTTTTGAGCTTAGTGCTTAATTACAGTCGTGTGAGTAACTTCATCACCGTGCACTACACGTAGTGAGTAGAATCCTACCTCATCTATATCGTCAGTGTTGAAAGTAATTACTTTGTTATCTGGGTCGATGTTAATCAGGTCAGCACGAAGTACGTTTCCAGTGAAGTCAATCAACTGAACGATCACCTTTCCTTCCTCGATTCCGTCGATACGGATACCTAACTCGTTCTCGAATGGGTTAGGGAAAGCTATTACTTTTAAAGTAGACTCGATGAAAGTTGAAGTATCATCGTCGTTTTGGTTTTCTCTAACTAAAGCAGAAAAGCAAAGGTTTGTCTCAAGCTCAGTTCCGTTGAAGGTACAAGTACCTAGAGCGTCTGCTGGTTTGTTATTCGCTTGAACTGCAAGACGAGTTTCATATATAGACTTTACACCGATTTTGTAAGTGAATCCTTCACGAACTTTAATGTTCATAGGAACTACTAGTACGCCGTCTCTAACGTTACGAGCTGTTACCTCTTGAGATAAAAGAACAGTGTTGTGAGGATCTTTAATAAACAAACGACCTACGAAGTCTGCATCGATATGCTGAATTTGAACTGAAGTTTGGCTTAAAAAACCATTAGAACATGCAGTGAAAGTCTGAACAATAGACTCACCAGTAGAAACGATACGCCCAGTGTGGTTATACACCTCAGTGTTACAAAGACCGTTAGCAGACTTGTTTAAAGGAGTGATTGAGTCATCACCTCCATATGCAACACGACCTTCATCGTTAGCAAGTGTAGTAGCATTTACAGTTTTAAAACCAAACTGTCCAGCAAGCTGACCACGGTAAGGTGTACCGTCAATAGTAAGCGTTCCCATAGGACCTTGCTTAGAACGAAGACTAAGATCGTATCCAGTTTCTGCGGTTACATTTAAAATGTACCGAGCTCCAGACTTAACGTGAGTCTCCATAGGAAGAACCACTTTTCCGTCTAAAACCTGTTCCTTTTTGAAACTAGCAAGATTAAGAATTTCACCATTCATTGAGCGAACCTCAACAGTGTAAGTTCCACGATCATTTAAGCCTTTAATATCTAATGAAACTTCCAAAAGTTTTCCATCAGTGCAAGCTGTGAAAATTTGGGTTGCAGAAGAACCGTTTAATAGGATAGTATTGTCAGCGTCTTTTACATCGTAAGAGCAGTCGAAAGCTGAGGTAGCATCCAAAGAGTTAGTAAGAGCAGCAGCATCCTGAGCCAGAATGTTACCAGAAGTAAGAACTGCGATAGCAGCGAGGGTTGAATAAAACTTGTTCATCTTATAAAGATTGATAGGGTAAAAAAAAAGATTCACACTCTTTTACTGCTATGTGTCTAAATAAGTTGCGTTTTAGTTCAAAAAAAAATGACCTTAGTACGCAATTAGCTATTAATCAGCCGTTTACGCTCGTAAATAAAATCGATAATAAATAAGAAAATAGCGCAATCTCAGGTGATTTCATCTGATTTACAGCTTGTTGCGAGGGGGTTTCTTAGAAAGGCCCCCTTATTATTCCCTTGTCTGACTCACGTATGAAGCCGAGAACGAAGTCTTTGTCCTCGCAAGCCGGGAATTCAGCATCGCACACCTTAAGGGCGTGACTCATATTTACATTCTGAATGTACAGCGTTCTGTAGATATCTTCGATGCGTTGGATTTTAGCTACGTCGAATCCTCTTCTTCTAAGACCTATAGAGTTAACTCCGATGTAGGAGAGAGGTTCACGTGCGGCCTTTATATAAGGTGGGATGTTTTTTCTAACGAGGGAGCCACCGGCAACGAAAGCGTGTTCGCCAATACGTATGAACTGTTGAACTCCTACCATCCCCTCGATAATGACCCAGTCATCAATTGTAACGTGCCCAGCGACGTTAACGGCGTTAGCGAGAATTACATGGTTGCCGACCTTTACGTCGTGAGCGAGATGTACGTAAGCCATGATTAAGCAATCATCTCCCACAACGGTCTTTAGTCGGTCGGATGTAGCGCGATGTATAGTAACGCACTCTCTAACGACAGTCCTATCTCCGATCTCAACAGTAGTAGATTCGTTATCGAACTTGAGATCTTGTGGCTCGGCGCCAATAACAGCTCCTGAAAATATTTTACAATCCTCTCCTATAGTAGTACTTTCTATTATTGAGACGTTAGGGCCGATGTGAGTTCGAGAGCCTATTGATACGTTTGGTCCAATATATGAGAATGGTTCAATAACGACCTCTGAGCCAATTGAGGCATCGGCGTGTACGAAAGCTTGTGGGCTGATGGTTGCTGACATGTGGCTTGCGCGAATACTAATTAATTCTCTGAATTTTCGGTAGGGACTCTGTCTTTAATTACTTTTGCGAGAAGGATGGCTTGGGAAACTAGTTTTCCTCTAACGTATCCTTTTCCTTGCATATGTACTAATCCCCTTCTAATAGGTGAGATTAATTCTAAGTGAAATACTATACAATCTCCAGGCAGTACTTTTTGTTTGAATCTGACGTCGTCTATTTTCATAAAGTATGTAGACCAAAACTCAGGTTCCTCCACACTCGAAAGCGCGAATACTCCTCCTACTTGCGCCATTGCCTCAACTTGAAGGACTCCAGGCATTACCGGGTTGCCGGGGAAGTGACCCTGGAAGAACGGTTCATTCATCGAGACGTTCTTAAGTCCGGTTATACTACTCTCATTCATCTCGAGGATGCTATCTACGAGTAGGAATGGATAACGATGCGGTAGAAGTTTAGAAATAGCGTTGATATCGAGTATGGGCTCTCTATCAGTTCTTAGGTCGGGTTTACTTTCGAAATCAATCATTTTCTTACAAATTTCCTTTGCAAATTCTACATTAGCTGCGTGGCCAGGGCGAGCAGCAAGGACGTGACCTTGTATATAACGTCCAGTCAAAGCTAGGTCGCCCAAGATGTCTAGAAGTTTATGACGAGCAGGCTCGTTGCTAAATCTAAGAGCTGAAGTGCTAACAACGCCCGCTTCATCTTCGACCACTCCGAGTTCGTCCCTCCCCATCGAGTCAGCAATAGATTGCAACTCCTCTTTAGAGTAAGGCCTCTCCGCTAGAACTACAGCGTTATCAACATCGCCCCCTTTAATCAACCCCTGTTCGGCTAGCGCCTTCACCTCTTTCATAAAGACGAAAGTTCGACATGGCGCTATTTCCACAGCGAAATCAGCAAGTCCATCTAATCTCGCGTGTTGAGTACCTAGAATAGGGCTATTGTAATCGACCATTACCGTTAGTCGTAAACCTTCATCCTCGTTGTCATTAGGTACGATTAGCATTTCAACGTCCCGCTCTTTATCTGCGAAGCTGATATTTTTTCTGATTCTGAAGAATTTCCTGTCCGCCTCTTGAATTTCAGTTCCGACTTTTGCAAATCCTTCAATATATACCTGGGCACTACCGTCAAGTATAGGAACTTCTCTTGCGTCGAGTTGAATAAGAGCATTATCTATACCCGAAGCGTATAAAGAAGCGAGAATATGTTCGGTTGTATGTACTTCGACGTCGCCTTGAGTAAGTGTTGTGCTTCTTAATGTTGAACTAACATGCTTTGCACAAGCATCAATTGTAGGCTCACCCTCTAAATCTGTTCTTTGGAATTTATAACCGTGGTTCTCATCTGCTGGGAGAACAGTTAAAGTACACATTTCACCAGTATGCAATCCTACTCCCTTAAAGGCTGCTTTAGCTTTAAGTGTATGTTGCTTAGTAGATTGAATCATATATTTTGAGTTTCTTGGTCTCTTTTACTAGTTGAATCACCCTGCTCGCTCTGAATACTCTTGTTTTTCTCAGCACGTACTAGCTTGCGAAGTGCAATTTGGAATTTTTGGAATGCTTTAATAGGCATTGCTGGATTTCCTTGATAAGTACCGTTCGGAGTTAATAGGCTCGCAGATACCCCTGACTTAGCGGCAATTCGCGAACCATTTGCAATCTTAAGGTGCCCACCTATCCCCACTTGTCCTCCTATCATACACTGAGATCCGATGGTGGTAGAGCCTGCGATACCGGTTTGGGCTGCAATAACAGTCTTTTCACCTATGATCACATTATGCGCAACCTGAATGAGATTGTCTAGCTTACAACCCTTTCGGATGATGGTCGATCCGAGGGTAGCCCTGTCCAAAGTGCATAACGCGCCCAAATCACAATCGTCCTCAAGGATCACATTCCCCGTCTGCGGAACCTTAGCGTATGAGCCATCTTCTTTAGGCGCAAACCCGAACCCATCTGATCCGACAATCGTTCCGCCCTGTATAGTGCAACGATTACCTACTTGGCATCGGTCAAGAATTCTGACTCCTGAGAAAAACATCGAATCACAGCCGATTGTTACATCCCTCCCTATATATACGTGTGCCCTAAGCTCAGTCCTATCTCCAATTACCGCACCCTTATCTATAACTACTCCAGGCCCGATAGCACATCCTTTCCCGATAATTGCGTCCGGATGCACGATCGCAGAGGAATGAATACCCTCGTCTCGCTTTAAAATATTGTCGTACGACTGTAGTAATACCGCAAAAGCCCGATAAGGATCTTCTACTACAACTAAAGTCATGTCCTTAGGTAGAGCTTGACTTGGCTTGAAATCTTGCCCCACTACGACTACGGTCGCTCCACAATTGTATACGAATTTCTCGTATTCCATGTTAGCTAGGAAAGTCACAGAGCCCGCTCCTGCGGATTCTATCTTCCCAAGCTTACGGACTCTTGCTTCTGGATTTCCAGAAACAGAACCCTCTAGAAGTACTGCTAACTCAGCTGCGGTTTGTTCCATATGAGTGCAAAGATATTTATTAAGGCGACGATTCAGGCGTATTTCTCGCGGAATTGCTCCCACAAGATTGTGAATTCCTCACGGTTCCATTCGAAGTCCCAGATAACTTCGCCCGGCGCTTGGAGTAATACATCCCTAACGTTTCCGTTTATGTTTTTCTTATCCCCTCTCATTTTAGCCCAAACCTCCTCCGAACTCCCCATATTCACTCGTTTTTCTATCCCAGTAACGATCCATTGTTGAAGTTCCGAGGCGATGTTTTTATCGAATCCTAGTTTAATAACGGATGCCTCAAGCGCAAATACGAGCCCCCATGCGACGGCTTCTCCGTGTTTAATTCTAGCGCTCGAGTCTTCGGTTTTATCCAGACTCAAGCTTTCTAATGCGTGCCCAACTGTATGACCGAGATTAAGAGAGGCTCGCTCTCCCTTTTCCTTTTCATCCCTTCGAACGATCCCCTCCTTTATTTCGGCAGACCTTTTAATAAACCTTCCCACCCCATCTAAATCACTCGAAACGTTCTTAAAATCGTTTAGGTGTTCCCCACCGATCAGCAAAGCATGTTTCGCCATCTCCGCCCATCCACTCCTAATTTCTTCTGGTGGGAGTGAGGCAAGCCAGGTTTGGTTTATGCCTACCATCAACGAATTATAAAAAGTGCCTATCTGATTTTTAATCACTCCATTCTTACACTTGCGATTCACACCAGTCTTCCCACCTATAGCAGCATCCACCATCCCTAGCACGGTTGTGGGCAACAACACTAAACCTAACCCCCTTTTATATGTACTCGCAGCAAAGCCGCCCATATCGGTAATTGTTCCTCCCCCTAAACAAATGAGCACAGTCTCCCTATCCGCTTCCACACTATCAAAGAACTCATACATCCTATCAACGTTATCTAGAGTTTTCACACTCTCCCCACCTTCAATTTCGATTAAGTGAACTTTCGTCGTTTTAACACAAACATCCATTACGCCATCCACATAGCTTTTCGGTAGATTGCTATCTGCGATTATTACGACCCCAGAACTATTACCGACCACCCTTTCGAGTTCGCCCTCACTATATGTCGTAACTACACTTACCATTTTCTATTCATCAACCACAAAGTTCGACAATTTCGATTCTTATATTCATTTTTAACCCACAAAAAAAGCCCGCACACTGTGCGGGCTTCTTTGTCTTAGTCTTGTGGTACTACTGGGATTCGAACCTAGGACACATGGATTTTCAGTCCATTGCTCTACCAACTGAGCTATAGTACCAATTAAGAGTTTGCAAATATAGTATAGTCTTCTCGCAATTTACTAACTAAATAAAATAAAAGATTTGCATTATGTAAAATTATGTATTATGTTTGTAATGGACTTTCGAGTCTTGCTATGTTGAATCTAAACCAAATCGTATCATTATGCGTAAACTGTTATTACTTATTCCCGCGTGCTTACTAGGATTATCTTCCGTCTTTGCACAAACTTCTCAATCCGGCGCAGACCCATGTGGACCCGATTGCCCTATTATTTTTTCTGATGCTCTTCCTTCCTATGAGGTGGAATGTGCTGAAGACCTTCCTACTTCTTGTGAAGAATATCTGTCAGATAACGGAATAACCGCATTGACAGCATCTAACTTATGCTTGGGTGGATCCTATGAGGTTTTCTGTACAATTCTAAGCGCTAATAGTGAAGTTGACGGCGGATCTGCCGTCCAAACCGAATGTGAAGGATCCACAGCAAAGCGTGACGATTCTCTTGCAGAAGGTGCATACGGCGCAACTGATGGCGCACTTCGTATTTACGGATTAAGTGCTTTAGGTATTACAGACAGTGATTACTTTGTCGAGGACCCATCTGCTCCATTACAATTCGTTCATACACCTAACTCAGGTACAGCTCGTCTAGTAGGAACGGTTCATTGTCGCGACAATGCTGCTCAGATTTTCCATATCGACGCTACTTTCGATAACGAAGATAATGCGGTAGACTGGTTAGCTCTTAGCCCTATGCATTCTCTATTAATTGCAGATGATCCTAACACACCTGGATACTCTGAGTGTGCCGTGGACGTAGCTTCTATTTCTGTGTTTGACCTTGCAGAAGGAAGTAACCTAGTAGGTGATGGTGATTTATCTGGAGTTCTTCAGCTTTCACACATGCCAGCATCTTATAACAAGCGTTTTCAGCTTGGAGAGGGTGTAAACAACCACAACTGTAACTACGGTTTAGGTGGATGGTTTGCTTGGAATGGATTTATTAACGGTACAGCTGTTGACGGTCTTTCAGGTGATATCGTAATCGACCTCGATAACTGTGTTGAAGAACAGTTAGAGTGTGAGGAATATGCAGAGTTTGTTTTCACAGCTATTGATTTAGATTGTGGTCGTGTTCTTACTTCAACTAGTTCTGTAGACCGTAACGATACTACTGCCCCAGTAATTACTTCTGGCCCACTTGATGCTACAGCTGAGTGTGATGCAGTTCCTGCTGTTGCAGATAACAGTGAAGTTATCGCTACAGACAACTGTGCTGGTGATGTTACTATTGCTTACTCTGGAGAGGTTAGAGTTGATGGCGATTGTCCAGACAACTACACCCTCATACGTCGTTGGACAGCTACTGACGTTTGTGGAAACGAAAGTATCCATACACAGACTCTTACTATCCAAGACACCACTGCTCCATCAATCGACACTGCATCTTCTGATGCTACTGCTGAGTGTGACGGATCAGGAAATGGTGCAGAGCTTCAAGCTTGGTTAGAATCTAACGGTGGAGCATCTGCAACAGATAATTGTGGAGATGTTACTTGGAATAACGACTTTACTGCACTTTCTGACGATTGTGGAGCTACTGGTTCAGCTACTGTGACTTTCACAGCTACTGATGATTGTGGAAACGCTTCTACAACTTCTGCTACGTTCACTATCGAGGATACTACGGATCCTGTTCTAACGAATGATCCAACGATTACAATTCCATGTGATGAATACCCAGATGATATTATTTACGCTTCCGCTTCTGATGATTGCGGTGGAACAACAATTACTTTCTCTGACGTTCAAGTAAGTGGAGGATGTTTATTACCTGTTGGAGCTTACCTACGTACTTACACAGCTACTGACGATTGTGGAAACACTTCTACATCTGAGCAGATCGTTACTTTAATTGACGATACCGCTCCAGTTATTACTGTTCCTGCTGATTACACGACTACTGCAGATGCTTTAGATTGTTCAGCAGATATCAGTTCATCAGCTGCTGGTATGGCTTCAGCTACCGACAACTGTGATTCGGATGTTGAGATTACTTATGTAGATGGAGACTGGTCTTATACTTGTACTGGTGATGACGATACAACTGAGGGTACACGTACCCTTACTCGTACTTGGACCGCTACCGACGATTGCGGTAACTCATCATCTGGCACACAGAGTATTACAGTAACAGACGAAACAGCCCCTGTAGGTTCTACGGAAGATGCAAGTGTACCTTGTGCTGATTATGACGCTGCTACAGAGTACGGTTCTCATACCGAGTCTGATAACTGTGATTCAGACGTTGCTGTATCTTGGGTTAACGTTGAGACTTTCAATATTGAAGGAGCTGGATGTTACCAAGTTCTACGTTCTTACACCTTCACTGACGATTGTGGGAATTCATCTTCTGCAGACCAAATCATTACTGTTTTCGACGATGTCGCTCCAGTATTCGATGCTTATGACTACAACGTAACTGTTGAGTGTACAGGTGAAGATGCAAATGACATCACCTACTTGCCTATAACAGCAACTGATAACTGTGGTGATGTGACTTATTCTGTTTCTAGCATTTGTGCTTCGGGTGGTTGCCCATACAGCATGCTAAGAACTTGGACAGCTACTGACGAATGCGGTAACTCAACAGATGCTGAGCAGTACGTAAGTCTATACGACGTTACAGCTCCTGAGCTAACTATTCCTGCTGACTACACTGTTAGTGCTGACTCAGATGATTGCAGCGCTGATATTTCTCCAGCTGCGGCAGGAGATGCTTCTGCTACTGACAACTGTGGACCTAATGATTGTTGGGGCGATGCTACGATTACCATCACATACGTGGACAGCGATTGGGCTTACACATGTACTGGTGATGATGACAACACAGAAGGTACTCGTACATTAACTCGTACTTGGACAGCTACTGACCGTTGTGATAACTCTATGTCTTTAGACCAAACAATTACTGTCACCGATGACACCGCTCCAGTTGGCTCTGCTGACGACGCAAGCGTGTCTTGTGAGGAGTACGATGCTTCTGCTGAGTACGGTTCACACGCTGAAAGTGATAACTGCGATACAGATGTTGCAGTGTCATGGTTAGAACTAGAAGTGTTTGATATAGATGGATCAGGTTGCTACAGCGTTCGTCGCGAGTATACCTTCACTGACGATTGTGGTAACTCTTCAACTGACGAGCAGATTATTACTGTATTTGACGATGTTGCTCCTGTTATGACAGGTGATTTAGTAGTACAAATCGAATGCAGTGAGTATCCAGACGACAACATCTATGTAACTGGTGAGGATAGTTGTGGAGGTGAAGTTGAGATTACGTTCTCTGATGTTGCTGTAAGTGGCGGATGTGTTCATCCTATTGGAATGTACTTGCGTACTTACACAGCTACTGATGAGTGCGGAAACTATTCAACATTTGAGCAGATTTTAGACTTACTAGATACAACTCCTCCTGTGCTTTCTATACCTGCTGATTACACTGTAAGTGCTGATGCTGATTGTTCAGCAGATGTTTCAACAGCTGCTGCTGGCGAAGCAACAGCTACCGACAACTGTGATTTAGATGTAGCAATTACTTCTTCAGATAGTGAGTGGACTTACACATGTACTGGTGATGATGACAACACAGAAGGTACTCGTACATTAACTCGTACATGGACAGCTACAGATGATTGTGATAACTCTACATCTTTAGACCAAACAATTACTGTCACCGATGACACAGCTCCAGTTGGATCTGCTGTTGACGCTAGCGTGTCTTGTGAGGATTACGATGCATCTACAGAGTATGGTTCACACACGGAAAGTGATAATTGCGATTCAGATGTTGCCGTTACTTGGGCTAACGTTGAAACTTTCGATGTTCTAGGATCAGGTTGCTACAGCGTTCGTCGCGAGTATACCTTCACTGACGATTGTGGTAACTCTTCAACTGACGAGCAAATCGTAACAGTATTTGACGACGTTGCTCCTGTGATGACAGGATTGCCATTGATTGAAATTGAGTGCAGTGATTACCCAGATGATAACATCTACGTAACTGGAGATGATAGTTGTGGAGGGTTGGTTACTATTACTTTTACAGACATTGAGTTCAGTGGTGGATGTGTTAAGCCTGTAGGAATGTACATGCGTACATACACAGCTACTGATGAGTGCGGAAACTCTTCGATTTTCGACCAAATTTTACGTCTTGTAGATACTACGGCTCCTTCAATCGTTACTCCTGCTGATTACACAATTGAGTGTGATGAAGTTGTGACTCTCGATGATCCCGTCATTACGGATAACTGCGATTCAGATGTAACAGTCGTTTACAGTGAGGAGATTGTTGCTGGATGTGGTTCTTCATATGTTCACACTCGTACTTGGACAGCAACTGATGACTGTGATAATAGTTCTACCGCTACTCAGACGATTACTGTTGTAGATACTACTGCTCCAGTTCTCAGCCTCCCAGCTGATTACACCGCAGAGTGTTCAGACGAGCACCCTATGGATGATGCAACTGCTACAGATAACTGCGCAGGTGATATTACTATTACTGTTGAAGCTGTAACTACACCTGGCCTATGTTCTGGAGATTACACTATCGCACGTACGTTTACAGCTACTGACGAGTGTGGAAATTCGTCAAGTGCTACTCAGACGATTACGATTATTGACACGACCGCTCCAGTTCTCAGCATTCCAGCAGATTACACCGCAGAGTGTTCAGATGAGCATCCTATGGATGATGCTACTGCGACAGATAATTGTGGTACAGTTTCTATTTCCTTAGAAGAAGTTACTACTCCTGGTTCTTGTATAGGAGATTATTCTATAGCTCGTACTTGGACGGCCACTGACGATTGTGGAAATTCTTCGAGTGCTACTCAGACGATAACTATTGTAGATACTACCGCACCAGTTCTCACGAATGATCCAGAGATTACCATCTCTTGTGACGAGTATCCAGATGGGTTGATTTATGCTACAGCAGAGGATAATTGTGGTACTTCTACTATTACTTTCTCAGACGTAGATGTAAGTGGCGGATGTGTTCTACCTATCGGGCAGTTCATCCGTACGTACACAGCTACAGACGACTGTGGTAACTCATCTACTTCGACACAGATTGTGACGTTAGTTGATGATACTGCACCAGTCTTCACGAGTGTTCCTGCGGATTACACTATAGAGTGTGATGAAGAAGTTATTTATGACGCTGCTACAGCCGAGGATAACTGTTCTGGAGCTGATGTTACTGTAAGTGAGGAGATAGTAGCTGGCGATTGCCCAGCAGAGTACACTATCATCCGTACTTTTACAGCTACCGACAACTGTGATAATAGTTCAGTTGCTACTCAAACGATTACTGTTGTAGATACTACTGCTCCAGTTATCACGAATGACGCTGAAGTAAGTATTTCATGCGATGATTACCCTGATGGTGTGCTTTATGCTACCGCTTCAGATAATTGTAGTGATTTAACTCTCACGTTTGCTGATGTTGCTATTGATGGCGGTTGTGTTCTCCCTGTGGGACAATACGAGCGTACTTACACAGCTACTGATGCTTGTGGTAATACTTCTACATCTACTCAGTTAATTATCCTTACGGATGATGTTGCTCCTGAGTTTACTAGTATTCCAGCAGATTACACTACTGAGTGTGATGAGGATCTAGTACTTGATGATGCTACTGCTTCCGATAACTGTTCAGGTGTAACAATCACTTACAATGATGATATGATTGAAGGAGATTGTCCAGAGTCTTATGAATTAATAAGAGTTTGGACTGCAACAGATAACTGCGGTAACTCATCATCAGTAAGTCAAACAATTACCGTTGAGGATACTACTGCACCACAGCTCACAAATACTTGTGGTCTGATGAACGGTGAGGTTGTCGAGGTTTGTTGCGATGACCTATCTGGATCAGTATCGATTCCAGCTGCTTGCGACTTAACCTTCGTAGACAACTGTGATGCTGATGCTAGTTCTATGTTAACAGAGACTTGTGTCGGCGATAACTGCCCTACAGAGACTGTTGATAGTTGGTGCGATATCACTACACCTGAGGCATTAGCTGATGGCGAGACATGTGATAACTACTCTCCACACAGTATGCGTTTATTCAACTTCCCAGGAAGTGAGTTCTACACTACTATTGACGGTAACGTAGCGAATAACGCTGATGGTACTCAGACCTACACTATGACTGTTGTAGCTTCGGATAACGCAGGAGCAGGTTGGACTGTAACGGCTAATTATGGAGCTGGTATGGATTGGGCTACATGGAGTGGCCAACCTGGCTACCATAGCTACAAGTCTGATTGTGGTCTCGGAGATCACACTACTTGGTTGTACAGCATGATGGATGGAGGAACTGCTTCAGGGTGGGGAGACTACTTAGGAAGTGAGCTTACTTTAAGCCATCAGCCATCTAACGGATACTTCGGTTTCCAAGTTGGAGAAGGAGCTAACAACAAGAATGGTAGTTACGGTTTCTCTGGCTGGATTTACTACTCTGGTACGTTCTTAGAGGCTGGCGTTATGGGATCTGGAGATTTATTCGGAGACCTAGATTGCTGCCTACCTTACGAGATTACCCGTGAATACACTGTTAGCGATTGTTCAGGCAACACTACTACGTTCGGATACTCTGTATCTATGACTGGTGAGGCTTGCGAGGATGGCGACGGAGGAATCATTGGTAACAGTGGAGGAGATTCTAACGGAGACTTTGTTACTCTAAGAGATCTCATCGTAATCAACAGCTTGATGCCTAACCCGACATCTGATAACAGTACTCTAGTATTTGAGACTGCAGAGGATATCTCGGTTAACATTGATCTTATGACTATGAGTGGATCGTTAGTTCAGGACTTGTTCCAGGGCAACGTATTCTCTAACTGGCCTATGACTCTTGAGATTGCTACAGGAAACTTAGATGCTGGAATGTATCAAATACGTATCAACTCACGTGATTTCGTAGTAACTAAGAAGTTACTTGTAACGAACTAAACACGAAAGAGTAAAAAACTATAAAATGAAAGCCGTCCCATCTGGGGCGGCTTTCTTAGTTTGGTATTAAAAATTCTCTAAACTTCATATAACACAGCATATTGAACTGAATTAAACATAATAAATTGTAGGTTGTAAATTATTATGTACTATATTAGCAATTGCTTAAAGAGCATAAACTGTTGAATTACAAACCAAATCGTATTATCATGCGTAAACTGTTATCATTTTTATCCCTATCGTTCTGTCTGCTATTGTCAGCACAGGCGCAATTCCTGTCACCAGGAGTATTTTCGCCAGCCCCTGAAGGGTATTGGCTCGGTGCTGAAGAAGTTACCACCCATATCGGAGGTTCTCTAGACGGCCTTACTACATATAGGCTATACTTAAACTGCCTATATGAGACTGACTATTTATCTTCTGTTTCAGGAGATGACGCGCACGTTTTCGAACTAAACACTACTACATCTTGGCATCAAGATCCACTAGGTGTAACATTCGGTTCAGAAATGAACACCGCGTTTTTCCCAATTGTTCCAGATCTAGCTTTTGATAGTTGGCTCACCATTGGTGCTGAAAACTCTTCAGATGGAGTAACCGTTAGTTCGGTAACCGGTGAAACCGATCCATTTGCTGACTTCGCAGCTGGTAATAATATGATTATTAATGATGCTACGGGTTCTGCTTGGTTCTCACCTTTCCCTGGTGCTGCAGCTAGTGACCTACCTTCATTTGCCGGAGCTGACTTGAAAATTTTAGTCGCTCAGCTTACTACTGATGGTGATATTTCAGGCCAAATGCAGCTTCAAGTCTTTAAGAATGCAGACCAAAGCCAAGAGTGGCGCGACGTACTCCCGATTCTGTTCTCTAGTCCTTTAGGATGTACTGATGCTGAAGC
>JYMV01019967.1_pt1 | contig 26327 bp, 23 predicted proteins | sample 338911 | NCBI WGS metagenome assembly JYMV01 (sample SAMN03354496, study PRJNA234377) | hydrothermal vent metagenome | biome: Deep sea; feature: Hydrothermal plumes at the Eastern Lau Spreading Center, Western Pacific Ocean; material: Seawater | place: Tonga | collected 2009 | depth 2000 m m
CCATTAACAACTCCTCGACACGATCGAGAATAACTTCGGCGATTTGGGTTTTCGATTGTAGCGGCACGGACGTTTCAACATCGTGAGACACAAGGGTAACTGCATTTGTATCAACAGCGAATCCTGTATCCGGCTGTGAAACATCGTTCGCAACGATCAAATCAACCTGCTTCGTTTTCAGTTTCGCCCTGGCATGCGCAAGCACCTCTTCGGTTTCAGCAGCAAAGCCCACAAGCACAGGCTTTGACTGGCCCGCTCGCCAACTGCCCAGGTCTGCCAAAATATCTAATGTCCGAGTAAGCTTAATAGTCTCAATGCGCTCATGCTTGCAGACCTTTTGCGTCTGTGGCCCGTCGGTCGGTGTATAGTCTGCGACGGCCGCTGCCAAAATCATTGTGTCCGCTTCCGTCTTTCGTTCCATAACCGACCGGTGCATCTCCGACGCGGACCTCACCTCAACAACTTCAATACCCGCCGGCATTTCCAATGACATAGGCCCTGCCACCAGAATAACTCGAGCTCCTCTACGTGCTGCCGCTTGAGCGAGGGCTCGACCCATTCGTCCCGTTGAACGATTTCCTAAATATCGAACCGGATCAAGATCCTCGTAAGTCGGACCGGCCGTAATCAAAAAGCATCGCCCAAGAAGGGAGCCTCGTGGGCGTAAACTCTCTTCTACCGCTGTCACGATACTCGTGGGTTCCGCAAGACGACCAGGACCAGTCCACCCGCAGGCCAAGTCACCCTCGGTCGGCTCAATAAAGCGAACACCTCTACTCCGGAGTGCCTCCAGGTTCCGTTCAACTGCGACATGACCCCACATGTTACTGTTCATTGCCGGTGCCATGAGGATTGGCGCGCGGGTCACCAAGTGCATGGAGGTGAGGAAGTCGTCCGCAATCCCGTTTGCGAACTTACCAATAACATTTGCCGTCGCCGGCGCAACGACAAGTGCGTCAATCGCAGACGCCATCGATACATGCTCGACCGAAGCATTTAAGCCATCAGCAAACTGATCGGTAACGACATTCCGGTGCGTGATCGCTTCAAACGTAAGCGACCCAATAAACCGTTCCGCTGCAGCTGTCATAATAACAGTTACATCGTGCCCATTCTTTAGGAGGCCACGCGCCACCTCCACAGCCTTATAGGCAGCAACGCTACCAGTTACTCCTAATGCGATTAAAGCCATAACCTACTTTAACCCGAATGTCGCAACTATGTTGTCCACATCGGGCCTGGCATCCGGCAATCCTGCGCAACAACCACTTACAATGTCCTTTAAGCGCCCAAGGGCCGCGTCAAACTCGTCATTGATAACCACGTAGTCGTACTCATTAAATGCCCTAACTTCTTGGCGCGCCACGTTGAGGCGATCCAGAATTTCCTGGTCGCTGTTCTGACTACGACCTCGAAGTCGTAACTCAAGAACGCTAAGTGAAGGGGGAAGAATAAAAATACTCGTAGCATTAGTCCCGCTCAGGCGAACTTGGCGTGCCCCATTTACATCGATTACCAGCGCGACATCTAGGCCACTTGCCAATTTCTCTTCTGTATCCGCTTTCGATGTCCCGTAGAGACTCCCAAAGACATCTGCCCATTCGAGAAATTGGTCACGACTAATCATCCTTTCAAAAGTTTCACGATTCACAAACTTATAATCCACGCCGTCGGTTTCACTCTGTCGAGGACTTCGCGCTGTGTACGATCGAGACTCGACTAAGCTTGGCATCAACTCGACGAGGCGCTCAACAAGGCTTGTCTTACCGGTACCGGATGGACCAGAGACAACAAATAGTGAACCTTTGCGCACGCTAAACCTTGGCCTGGAGTCTATTCAACATTCTGTATCTGCTCACGAAGCCGTTCGAGCTCAGCCTTCGCGGAAACAATTAACTCAGAAACCTCTAAACCTTCAGCCTTAGAACCAATAGTGTTAATCTCGCGGTTCATCTCCTGAAGAAGGAAATCTAACCGTCGTCCACAGGCTAGACCATCATCCACGATCGTACGCCAGTGAACCAGGTGTCCCTTCAACCGTACAATCTCTTCATCAATATCTGAACGGGCGACAAATTTTACGATTTCCTGGGCAACCAATGCTTGCTCCAACTCTGATTCGCCAACCAATTGCTCAAGTCGCTCGCCGAGCCGAGCCTCTAGCATCCCTTGGGCGTGAACAGCCGACGTCTCCAATTTCGCAATGAGTTCCCTAACTAGGGTGCATCTCGAATCTAAGTCGACGAATAGATACTCTCCCTCAGTCGACCGCATGGTCACTAATTCATCAAGAGCCCTGGCCACAGCTCCGGTTACGACGTCTGTCACGTCTGGCTGTGCTGCGATTTCCGAATCCGCGGTAGTTTCCCTTACATTAATGGCGTGGGGTAAATGCAGCAGATCACCAGCAGTCAAATCGGCAATTGCAAGGCCACTCTCCCTTACACGGTTAAGGGCTTCACTTAATTTCTCGACGAGCGCCTCGTTCACCTCGACCTCAAGGTTGGCTCGCTGGACAAACTGCGCACTTACATTCAGCTCTACTCGTCCTCGAGCGAGTTGCTGCTGAACCTGTGCACGTAACCTGGACTCTAGAGCTAACAGTGGGCTCGGTAAGCGAACGTGCAGGTCCAGATGGCGATGATTTACACTTCGCAGAGTTACACTCAAGGCCACCTTCGGGTGTTCCACATCGACACTAGCGAAACCCGTCATCGACCTAATCATGGCTCTTGGCTCCACAGTCGGTGTCCTCGTTAGCCATTTCGTCTTCACCGGTCATTGGCTTTTGAACATCCTCGTATCGTGCTGGCTGTGGTCCGAGGCGATCGAAGATCTGCATGTCATATAGTTTTCTATAAACACCACCATCACGCCGTAGAAGGTCATCGTGTCGCCCCATCTCAACCACCCGTCCAGCATCTAACACAACAATGACATCGGCTCGTCGAACCGTTGACAGCCTATGAGCAATCACGAATGAGGTGCAGTTCGAGAGCAGACGCGTGAACGCCTTCTGAACTAGGTCCTCTGACTCACTGTCAAGCGCCGAGGTTGCTTCGTCGAGTATTAAAATCGGCGCGTTCGTAAGCAAGGCCCTAGCAATCGCAAGCCGTTGCCGCTGTCCTCCTGATAGCCTCTGGGCGCCTTCTCCTACCTGCGTCTCGTAACCATTCGACAATTCGCCGATAAACTCATGTGCATGCGCGACCCGGGACACTTGCTCGATCGCATTCTGTGAGGCGTCACGAACACCATAGGCGATGTTCTGAGCAACCGTTCCGTCGAACAAAATTGTTTCCTGAGTAACCATCGCAATCTGCCCACGCAACGACCTCAGCGTACCATCACGGATATCGACATCATCCAATAGAATGGCACCCTCAGTAACATCATAAAAGCGCGCTATAAGATTTGCGAGAGTAGTCTTACCTGACCCACTAAGACCGACAAGCGCGATCATCTGACCAGGGTGCACCGTCAGGCTGATGTTTTGAAGCACGGGTTTGCCACCAGGACCCTCATAGGAAAACCCCACGTTTTTAAATGAAATACTGTGCCGCAAGTGAGTCAAGGGTTTCGCAGATGGGCTGTCCACAACTTCCGTATGCACATCGAGTATCTCGAATATCCGCTGAGCACACACTGAAGCCTGCTGGAGTCCAGCCGTGACGCGGCTAAGCTTCTTAACCGGACCATACATCATAATTAGAGCCGCGATGAAAGATGCAAACTCTCCAGAGGTGAGACGAAGTGCAACGATTTCACGACTGCCATACCAGAGGGCGCCGGCCACGCAAAGCCCGCCTAGGAACTCCATGAGTGGTGGCAGAGCCGCAATGGCACCCATGACCTTCATATTGGTCCTAAACAAACTTTCCGAAGCAGTTTTAAACCTCTCAACCTCCTGTAATTCAGCGCTAAACGCCTTAACGATACGATGACCACTAAACGCTTCTGTTGAAATGTGATGCAAATGTTCCAACTCTTCCTGGCTTCGCCGAGTTGTTCGCCGAACGCGCTGCCCGAGCCGAACTAACGGATAAACAACTACGGGTGCGCCGGTCAGACAGACCAGAGCCAACCCAGGATCGATGTAGAACAACAGGGTTCCATAACCGATCACCGCTAACGATTCCCGGAGTAGGTCCCCTACAGTAACCGACACAGCTAGCTGAATCTGATTCACATCACTTGTGATCCGGGACACAAGTCGCCCGGTCGTTCGAGATGAAAAGAACCCGGCCGACTGATTCACAATGTGACCAAACAGTTGGTTCCGTACATTGCGGACCACTCGCTGGCCCACTCCCGTCATTAAATAGGTTGATAAGTATGAGCTCGCGCCCTTAAGGAGATAACAACCAATCAGCGTGCCGATTACAAAACCGAGCTGTTCCCGATTAGGTAGAACGTCGTCGAAGATTGGTTTAATCAGATAGGCAAGGCCCGCAGATGCGGCTCCAAAAACAGCCATGGCCAATAGCGCCGCAAATAAACGAATACGGTAGGGCCATGCGTAAAGCCATAGGCGTCGAACCGGTGTCACCCAGAATCTCCTGCCGCACCGATGTGCCAACCAGTTTGGTGCCAGTGCCAGGCACTCTCGATGATCCCTTGCAGGCTTGAATGTTTCGGTGTCCAGCCAACCTCATTCTGAATACGATCACTTGCTGCTACAAGAGAACTCGGGTCGCCAGTCCGTCGAGGAGAACTTTTTGTCGGAACCCTTTGACCAGTTATTCGCTCAACCATTTCGACAACTTCCCGCACTGAATAAGCATGGCCTGTTCCAACGTTGTAAACACCTGATTCACCACCATCTTCAAGACGCCTCAGAATACGAACATGTGCATCTGCTAAATCTGTGACGTGGACGAAATCTCTCAAGCAAGTCCCATCCGGTGTTGGATAGTCTTCTCCAAAGATCTCAAGTGGAGGCCCTCCCAATACTGCCTCAAACGCACGTGGTATCAGATGAGTTTCCGGGTCATGTGCTTCCCCCAAGCGACCTTTCGGGTCTGCACCACTAGCGTTGAAATACCTCAAATTGCTAATCTTCAGACCATAGGCGCGCTCGTAATGAGGAAAGGCGCGTTCGATCGCCAGCTTGGTTTCTCCGTATGCATTCAATGGCCTGGTTGGGTGATCTTCGAGCATCGGCGAATAATCTGGCTTTCCGTACACTGCAGCCGTAGATGAAAACACCATTTCGCCAATTCCTACATCTACCATTGCACTGAGAAGTGACAACGTACCCTCCACATTAGCCCCGTAGTATGCAATTGGATTTGATACCGACTCCGGTACCGAGAGAAGGGCTGCAAAATGCATCACAGCTGACACTCTATACTTCCTAAATATCACCTTGAGCTTCTCACTGTCTTTAACATCTCCATCAATCAAGGTGCCACCAAGAGTTGCCTGCCTATGGCCGGTAGAAAAGTTATCGTATACAACAACTTCATGCCCAGCCTCACGCAGTGCCAGACACGCATGACTACCGATATACCCCGCACCACCGACCACTAGCACATTACTCACGATTGTCGGCCAATAGAAATATAGATGAAGCCATGATCACGCATTTGGTCAGGAGAATACAGATTTCTGCCATCAAAGATCACTGGACTACGCATTAGGGAGTGCATCTTCTCGAAATCAGGTTCACGAAACTCACTCCACTCGGTTACGATTACTAGAGCATCTACACCCTTAATAGCGTCGTAACTCCGTTTTACAAACGACACAGTTGAACCGAATATACGTCGTGCGGTTTGCTCTGCCTGAGGATCATATGCCTGCACCGCCGCGCCCTCAGTCAACAATTGTTCGATGATCGGAACGGAGGGAGCCCCCCGCATATCGTCAATACGTGGTTTAAATGCCAAGCCCCACACGCCAAAACATTTACCATTGAGTGCACCAAAATGCGCTCTAATTTTCTCAACAAACCGAACCCTTTGGTTATCATTCACAGTCTCTACCGCGGCAAGCAACTTAGTTTCATATCCAGTCGCACTGGCCGTATTCTGCAAGGCTTTGACATCCTTAGGGAAACAGCTGCCACCATAGCCAACACCAGGAAACAAAAACGCTGAGCCAATACGGGGATCCGTTGCCATCGCTTGCCGGACGCAGTCTACATTCGCACCAACCTGCTCAGCTACGTTTGCAATCTCGTTCATGAATGACACGCGGGTCGCCAGCATTGCATTGGCGGCATACTTCGCCAACTCGGCACTCGCGTGATCCATGATAAGAATTGGGGCACCGGTACGTGTCAAAGGCACGTAGAGTCTCTTTAACATCTCAGCGCCTTTAGAATCTTCGGCTCCAACTACTACGCGAGATGGTTTCAAGAAATCATCGACCGCAGCGCCTTGCTTGAGAAACTCTGGATTGTTAACAACGCTAAACGGGTGCTTCGTCTCCCGCTCGATCACCTCTCGTACTCGCGTAGCGGTACCGACGGGTACCGTACTCTTTATCACCACTACGGTGTATCCTGCTATGGCACGACCGATGTCACGGGCAGCTGTGTATACTTGGCCAATATCCGCGTCACCACTCGCGTTTTCAGGAGTGCTAACAGCAATGAAAACGATTTCCGATCGACGAATCGCTGTCGTAAGTTCCAGTGTGAAACTGAGGCGTTTCTCCGATCGGTTCCGCTTCACTAGTTCTTCAAGGCCAGGCTCGAATATTGGAATCTTTCCTCGTTGAAGAGCGCGTACCTTCTCCGGATCGATGTCGACACACACAACGTCGTTCCCGTGTTCGGCTAGGCCAGCGCCAACAACCAGACCAACGTAGCCTGTACCAACGACTGTGATCCTCATTCGCAACGCCTCCGTCGTCGGGCTACCAATAAAAATAGTCCGTCGCGCCCACCAATAGACAAAGAATCAAAGGTAACATTGGCCGAAGAACCAGTCAAGCCATTGATTAATAAGGGGTTGCGAACTTCAGGCATTTTGTCACACAGGTGTCTCTGTTATCATTAATGAACCGTCTACGACCGCCCTGAGGTTGGCCCGCCGCTCCACAGTAAGGTTCAGGACCTCAAGCAGTCCATCGTGCGCATCCTCATCGACTATCGCCCAGCACTACACCAGCCTACTGGGGTTGGTGAGCACATTCACAATCTTTCGCAGGCAATCGCTGCTGAGAGCGCACATCAATCAAATGTTTCGATCACCCTTTTTTCGAGCTCTTTGCGTCATCGCCTACCAATAAACATCGTGGACAATGCTCACATCGTTGATCGACGAATTCCAGTTCGTTGTCTTAACTGGCTCTGGCATCACGCAGAGTGGCCATCTATCGAACTACTCGCAGGAACTTTCGATATAGCACATTCGCCACATCCACTTCTCATTCCCTCAAAGCTAGCAGCGTGTTTCGTCACCATCCACGACCTATACTTTCTGAACCATCCCAACCACACATCAGGTGAAATACGCACCGATTATCCTAAGTTGGCTGAACAACATGCGATTCGGGCTGACGGTGTAATCGTGCCTTCCCATTACACGGCTTCGCTCGTACACAATCAACTAGGTATTCCGAAAGAGCGAATTATTCTTTGCACTAATGGCGCGCCAAAATGGACGCCACGAAGTGCACCGGCGTACGAGGGACACATTCTCTTCGTGGGCTCTATCGAACCAAGAAAGAACCTCTCCACATTACTGCGAGCTTACCGCTCGCTTATAAGCCATCGCCCTCATACTCCAGACCTCGTTCTAGCTGGACGAATTACACCAGATGGATCGACCGCACTCAGAGCACTTGAGGCTTCGCCACTTATTGATAAAGTTCGAGTCTTAGGCTACGTCCCCCGAGACCAATGCTATAAACTTTACTCTTCTGCCAGCATGGTAGTCCTACCGTCACTGGATGAGGGTTTCGGCCTTTCTGCTCTCGAAGCAATGACCGTAGGAGTCCCTGTCGTGGCCTCAAATCGAGGCGCCTTGCCTGAGGTCGTTGGTAATGCCGGCACTCTCGTTGATCCTGAAGACGAAAGTGCCATTGAGGCTTCTATGGCGCGAATTCTCGATGATCGACAATACGCCGACGGCACAGTTGCGCGTGGCCTTATTCAAGCACAGGCATATAATTGGAATAAATCGGCGCGAATCCTTCTTGCTGCATATGAGAAGGCAGTGCGCCAACGTCGAGGATTATGAGGCCAGCCTCAGCCTCAACTAATGCACATCGGAATCGACGCTCGTGAGTTGTTGGGGTACACGACCGGTATCGGACGTTATTTAGGGAACCTTTGCTATAAGTGGGCCGAGTCAGCCCGCGGAAAATCCCACAGGTTTACCCTTTATACTCCCGAGGAACCAGTCGCCAAAAATCAGTTTTGGCGATTTCTATGCAGAAATAACAAGCAATTTCAAATCCAAGTCGTTCCTGGCTCCAAAGGGAGTTGGTGGGAGCAAGTGACCCTTCCGCCTGTCGTCAACTCAGCTAAACCAGATGTCTTCTTTTCGCCAGCATATTCTGCACCACTTCGAGTTAAGTGCCCCATCATAGTAACGATCCCAGACGTGTCGTTTATTGCACGTCCGGAGTGGTTCAGATGGAAGGAAGGCTTTCGCCAGCGTTACCTCGCGAGTCGCGCGGTCTCCCGTGCCAATAGAATCCTGACAATATCGGAATTCTCAAGAACAGAAATCGCTACCTGGCTCAATATCCAACCGGAACGGATCACCGTGACGCCATTGGCTGTCGATAACCGCTTAACTCCAGCCATTGCTCCCGCTGACCAAGACCCTCTGATCCTTTTTGTCGGGTCAATCTTTACTCGTCGCCACTTGCCTTGGCTTCTTTCTGCGTTCGCTCGGGTGCTGACACGAGTACCGGAAGCCAAGCTTGCGGTTATCGGGTGCAACCGAACCTACCCGTTCGAACACCTCGAACAACTTAGTAAGATTCTAGGTATTGACGACAGAGTGTGTATCGATGGTTGGGTTAATGACGAGCAACTTAGCGAGTATTACGGACGCGCGCGGGTGTTCGCTTTTCTTTCCGAATACGAGGGCTTCGGCCTTCCACCGCTTGAAGCCTTAGCAGCTGGCATACCGATAGTCGTCCTCGATACCCAGGTAGCTCGAGAAGTCTACGGTGAAGCCGCAATTTACGCGGCCTCAGGAGACCTTGAAAATATCGCCAACTCAATCATCAAAGGTTTAAACAATCCTTCACTAGACGCGGACCATGTTTTAGATCGCTATTCCTGGACCCACACGGCTAATCTCACGCTCGACGTCATCGAAAGCGTGGCTCATGAACGCACTTGACATCATTATCGTTAGCTTTAACGCCGCTAATGACCTCGAGCGCTGCTTGCTCTCATTGAATGCTCATCCACCCTCAGGCAAACACGAGGTCATTGTCGTGGACAATGCCTCAAGTGATAACAATGTAGTTCGGGTCTGCGAAAAGTGGCCAAATGTTCGAATCATTCCATTGTCAAACAATGTCGGCTTCGCCGAAGGCTGTAACATTGGCTTCGCTCATACTCAAGCACCACTCGTATTACTTTTGAATCCCGATACTGTAGTGCCTGAAGGTGCACTTGACCGTCTAGTTGATGCCCTTATTAGCGATGACGAGTGCGCCGTCGCTGGGCCTCGACTCGTCGATGGCGCAGGGACCGTCGAGCTATCATGGGGCCAGATGCTTGGCCCTTTCAATGAAATTAGACAGAAGTTATTGACCTGGTTACACAGTCGCGGATTCCCGCCTGTGTCCTCTCTTGTTAGGAGCCGAGCGAACCAGGTCCATTTCCCAGATTGGGTTAGCGGAGCCTGCCTACTGGTACGTCGAGCCGACGCCGAAGCGGTTGGTTTTTTTGATAAACGTTTCTTTATGTACGGAGAAGACGTAGATTTTTGTGCAGCAATTCGGTCCCGGCAACGACGAATACTCTTTACTCCTGTCACTGAGGTTCAACATGTACGCGGTCAGTCGGTTGCTACTGCACCAGAGGCCACCGCTCTAGCCTACCGGCGCAGCCAGATAGCTTTCTACGACAAGCATCATCCGTCTTGGGTGCCAGCTTTAAGGGCTTACCTTCGATTTCGCCGGCGTATCTGAGGACTTCGAAACAACCTACTCTTATAAGGTCTAGCAGGTTGCTTTGATACACTTGTCTGGAATTAGATTCTTAGGTGTTCGAAGGTTTGATTCTTTCACTCCCTGAAGGAACTGTCGCTTGCGTATCGCTATTGACGTCAGAAAGCTCCACGACTACGGAATAGGAACCTATATTAGGAACCTAGTAACGCACCTCCATCGGCTTGATTCCACGACTGAATATATATTGTTGTGCAAGCCAGACGACCAGACTTTTGCCTCCGGTCTCGGGGAAAACTTTCGATTAGTTTCACAGCCCGCGGGGCCCTACTCCATTAGCGAACAGATACGAATCCCGATCCAACTTAAGCGAGAAGCCATAGATCTCTTTCACGCACCGCACTATACGCTACCTGCACTAACTCCTTGCCGGTCCATCGTCACAATTCATGATTGCATTCATCTTAGATTCCCTCAGTACTTACCGAACCGGCTTGCTCATGGATACGCTCGAGCCGCACTTTGGACGGCCACCCACCGGTCCGACCGAGTCCTAACAGTTTCAGAAGCGTCCAAGCAGGACATTCTCACTTTTTTCGATATTCCAGCAGATAAGATCACCGTAATACCAAATGCGATCGACGATTGCTTCTTTGTTCCGCCTCCCGATAAAAACATAGAGCGGATTAGGGAGCGTTACCAGCTACAGGCGCCATTTCTACTGTATGTAGGTAACGTACATCCACACAAGAACCTAGAACGGCTACTCGATGCATTCTATAAGGTTCGCTCTCTTGGGCATGACGATTTAACCCTACTAATTATCGGCGACGACATCACTCGCTACGCGAAGTTACGACGGGCGGTGCATCGATATCAACTGCATCGCTATGTTCGTTTTCTCGGTTTCGTGCCCAATGAAACACTCCGAGTCTTATATCACCTCGCACGGGCGTTTGTTTTTCCTTCGCTGTATGAGGGTTTCGGATTGCCACCCCTCGAGGCAATGGCCAGCGGCACAGCCGTTGTTACGTCTAACGTGTCTTCCCTTCCAGAAGTTACCGGAGACGCAGCCATTCTGGTTGATCCGCATAGTCAAGATGCAATCGCGGGCGGAATCTGTCGGGTCTTGGAAGACAACGTCTTCAGAGAAGAGCTTGTCACCAAAGGCCAAGCACGGGCTAAGCAGTTTTCCTGGGATCGATCCATTCAACATACTTTAGAAATCTATCGGGAGACCTTACTTTCCAACCAGCGTCTCTCAACTCCGCCGGGAAAAACCAGTGCCTGAGTTTAGTCAAGCCCCACTAAACCGAGGCGAACGAGTTGCTCTTGTTCATGACTGGCTAACCGGCATGCGCGGTGGGGAGCGTGCGCTTGAAGGATTGTGCAAACTTTATCCTGACGCTGAACTCTTTACCTTGCTTCATCATTTAGGGACAGTCTCTTCACTTCTCGAACAACGACAGCCTAATGTGTCATTTGTTCAGCAAATACCATTCAGTGGGCGATTCTATCGTCATTATTTGCCGATCTTTCCCATTGCCATTGAACAGTTCGACTTCGACCAATTCGACCTCATAATCAGTACCAGCCATTGCGTGGCTAAATCAATCATTAAACCCGGTCGGGCTCGTCACCTTTGCTACTGCTTCACGCCGATGCGTTACGCTTGGGATCAATTCGACGTCTATTTCGGAGTTGAACGAATCGGACCAATCGCGAACGCTCTTGCGCGCCCAGTGTTTCGCCAACTCGCTCGATGGGATGCGGGCACCGCCAACCGAGTTGACCGCTATGTCGCCATTTCCCAACACGTTGCAGGGCGCATCGAGCGTTACTATAATCGGTCCGCAGCGGTCGTGTATCCGCCAGTTGATACGATATTTTTTCATCCGGCTTCCACTGAGCCGAGCCCAGTGGCCTTAATTGTGTCGGCGCTTGTACCGTATAAACGAATAGACCTCGCAATTGAAGCATGTCGTCTAGCCGAAACTCCGCTTCGTATTGTTGGCGTCGGGCCTGAAATGGACCGACTTCGTAAGCTCGCCGGTCCAGAGGTTAGGTTTTATGGGAACCTGAATGATGAAGCAGTGCGACAACAGTACCGTCAAGCGGCGGTGTTTCTCCTTCCAGGTGAAGAGGAGTTTGGTATTGCACCCTTGGAAGCCCAAGCCTGTGGATGCCCCGTTATCGCACTGAATCGTGGGGGCGCACAGGAGACCGTCGTCAACGAAGTGACTGGAGTTCTTGTTGACGAGAGTACACCAGAGGCTTTTGCAAGTGTGCTTCGGCGGGTACAGATGTCGAAGTTTGACAAATCAGCGATCCGAACACACGCCTTGAGATTTTCAGAAGCTCATTTCCTCTCAAATATCCGTCAGGCTGTATCAGACATGCTCGCCTCTCCCGGAGCGAAGGCTCGATGGTAACGCGCCACGCCAGGCTTCTTGTCGCCTTACACGTTGTATCAGATGCACTATTCGGCATGGCGGCTTTCGCGCTGGCCTACGTTATCCGTTTTGAAACCGACCTAATCCCTGTAACACGCGGCTACCCACCCTTTGCGCAATATCTCACCGTCCTTCCCTTGGTGGCTTTAATTGTCCCACTGGCCTTTCAGATTCACGGAATGTATAGACTCCGACGCCACCGATCCCGACTTGATGACTTTTTTGGTGTGTTAGTCGGGAGCGTGATTGCAGTCGTTTTAGGTATCGTCACTACTCTGTATGTGCAGACCTACTTCCTACCTACTGAACTCAAGGAACGAGGTGCATTCGAAGTCTCACAGATCGTCTGGGGCTTATTTCTTTTCGTTAACACCCTCGCCTCTTATAGTGTTCGCGAATTCGTTCGAGCGGTATTTGAGCGCCGCTGGCGAGCTGGTATCGGGCTCAAGCGTGTTCTGATCGCAGGCAGCGGCGATCTAGGTCGCCTTGTAGCTGACAAGTGTTTACAGCACCGTGAACTTGGATATCAAGTGATCGGCTTCGTCGACAATCGCGCCAGCGGAGCCCATCTTGGATACCGAGGTCTTCCTCTTCTCGGCACCCTTGATGAGGTGAGTAACTTTCTCACCAGCGAGCAAGTGGACCTGCTCTATATCACTCTTCCCCTTGAGGAGCACGTTAAGATGCTGTCGCTCATCGAGGACGCCAGCCGGGAATGCGTGGAGGTAAAAGTGGTTCCAGATCTTTTTCAATTTATCGCCCTCCGCGCTGGCTTAGAGGATTTCGATGGCATTCCGATCATCAGCGTAAACGACGTACCCTTGCACGGCATTAACATCGCATTCAAGCGAGCAATCGATGTATCTCTATCGTTGACGGCCCTCTTTGCCTTTTCAATTCCCATGTCTCTTATTGCCCTGCTTGTCCGCTACGCATCCCCAGGACCGATTATCTATCGACAAGAACGGATGGGGCTCGATGGGCGTTCGTTCACAGTGTACAAGTTTCGCTCGATGCAACACCAAGCTGAACAGGAAACAGGACCCGTCTGGTCTCGGGACAATGACCCGCGCCGTACACCTTTAGGCGCCTGGCTTCGTCGTTTTTATCTCGATGAGCTGCCTCAGCTCTGGAATGTACTTCGTGGCGATATGTCTTTAGTCGGCCCACGGCCAGAGCGTCCGTACTTTGTTAAGCGGTTTAAAGATCGGTACCCGCAGTATATGCTTCGTCATAAAGTTAAAGCTGGAATTACTGGATGGGCCCAAGTGAATGGATGGCGCGGAGACACCTCAATCGAGAAGCGAATTGAGTTTGACCTGTACTACATAGAAAACTGGTCGGTAAGTCTAGATTTCAAGATTCTATGGCTAACCATTGTAAGAGGCGTTTTTCATATACACGCCTATTAATCACCTCGAATTCCTTCTAATGTCTGCACGTATCGTCATTACTGGAATCGCTGGATTCATCGGATCCCATTTAGCTGATCGTCTCCTAAGCCAAGGACATAGTGTTGTTGGCTTAGACAATCTGTTAACTGGAAGTACCGACAACATCAAGCATTTAGACGATCGAAGGTTTACCTTTATTAACCACGATGTGACAGAACATATTTCAATTGATGGCCAGGTGGACTTCGTCCTACACTGGGCCAGCCCCGCCAGTCCAACCGACTATCTCGAATGGCCAATTCCAACATTGAAGGTCGGCGCACTCGGTACACACAAAGCTTTAGGTCTTGCCAAAGCAAAAGGAGCGGCCTTCGTTCTGGCTTCTACTTCAGAGGTCTATGGAGACCCGCTTGAGCATCCACAGTCTGAGTCATACTGGGGCAACGTGAATCCGATCGGTCCTCGAGGCGTTTATGACGAGGCAAAACGATTTGCAGAGGCGATGACCGTTGCCTATTATCGGCATCACAAGGTTAACGTGAAGATTGCCAGAATATTTAATACCTATGGACCACGAATGCGCATTAAGGATGGTCGAGCTATCCCCACCTTCATTGCACAGGCTCTCGCCGGAGAGGAGCTCACAGTATTCGGTACCGGCAACCAGACCAGGAGTTTTTGCTACATCAGCGACCTCGTGGATGGAATCATTAGGCTAATGGAGTCAAGCTTTAACGAGCCGGTTAATTTGGGTAATCCGAAGGAGATGACAATTAACCAAATTGCCCAGCAGATCGTTGCGATGACCGGTTCGCGCAGTCAGATCGTTTACCGACCACTTCCGATTGATGACCCTAAGGTTCGACAACCTGACATCACACGGGCCAGAGAACTTCTAGGGTGGATTCCTCACGTTAATATCGATGAGGGCCTTAGACAGACTATTGATTACATGAAGCAGAAGATTGGCTAACCCTCACACTGACCAGCCTTAGAGTTATTGTGGTCAGCGTTGATTAACAACTCTTGCAGCGTGTGCAATATAGTGCAGGCCAGAAATGAGAGCGATCAAAAGGGAGGCATAAATACAGACCTCCACAAATAATGACTCTTGTTCAAGATAATTAAAACTCATGACAACGACCGTCGTCACAACATAGATAGCCGTCGCCATTTTACCAAACACTGACGGACGAAATGTCCGAGGTCCAACAGCCAGGTTAATGATCGCCACAGTAAGCACAATGATCACATCGCGACTAATTACCACCACCGTCAACCAGATCGGTAATCTATTCGTTAAGTCAAGATCTGGAAGCGTCAGGACAACGAAAGCGGTTAATAAGAGAAGCTTGTCAGCAGCCGGATCCAACCATGCACCAACATTTGTTCGTTCATTCGACCAACGGGCAATCACTCCATCCAGCATGTCCGTTACGCCCGCGACGACAAATGTCACAAGCGCCCATCCTAAAAAATGATAGACCGTCAAAATCACGAACGCTGGAATCAGCAGCATTCGCAGTAGCGTAAGTTGATTCGCTAATGTTATTACGGCCATAATCCTTGCTTCTTATGGAGTAGCGAGCCTTTCAAGTTGCTCCACCGCTGCCAGAGCTTCCAGACCAGTAACAGCGTTGGTCAAGCCAAAACGATTGTCCTCGAGAACAGACAGAACCTCAGCAGCTACGGCCATCGATGCAGCTCTGTACTGTAAATGTTGGGAGTCGATATCAGCGAACTGCTCTCGAACTGCCTGCCATCTTGCACCACTGACTGGATCTCGACTAGCAATCAGAGTCAACACACGGCTTACAACCTGAGCGAGTCCACCTCGATCCACTACATTCTCAGGTTGAAAAGTATGGTTTAAAAAGACCTCCATGATTCCTGACTCAGCTACAACAAGAATCCATCGATAAGCCCAGTGAGTCCGAATGTCGGTAATAAGCACCGCTTCGTCTTGCCCAGAATCTTCCAGCAGTCGGCTAAGGTTTACACCTACTATCGCAGCCAACTCTGCGCGAGTTATCTGACGATTATTCGGAATCGCCCGATACTCAGGGGGTAAACGCGCCGCAGCCAGTCGGTTCCGGACGCGGTCAAGATTTGCGTAACGGTCCGGTGTTGGATTGATACGTACCGCTCGTGAAAACGCCGTCTCGGCACCCTCAAGATCCCCGAGAGTTTCGTGAATATCACCTTGAAGCGTCAGCCCGGCTGCATCATCTGGCTCAAGGTCGTTCGCTCTCATAACATACTCAAGTGCCCGACCAAGCTCACCAAGCCGACGTTCAATCAACGCTAACTCTCGGTAAAGCACTCCACTGTCTGGGGCAATAGTCAGGGCCTCTTCATACGCCTGGCGAGCCTCACCATAGCGTTCGGCTTGTTCTGCGGCTCGAGCCATCTCAAGAGCGCCCCGAACGCTGCGAAAGCGAAGAACCTGAATTCTTCGGCGAACGTCAGAAAGTTTAGAATCTGCGACTAGTGCCGACTCATAAGCCGACATCGCTTCTGCCTCTCGTCCCGACGCTAGTAACGCCTCGCCTCGACCAACCCAGGCAGGGGCATATCCGGGCACGTCCTCCAACACTGAACCAAATCGCTCTAACGCATCATCTAGTCGTCTCGCAGCAATGTCTACATAGCCGAGACCCGTCTCTGCTGGATAGAACATTCCGTTACCCGAAAGCACCTCCGAAAACCCAGCAGTCGCCGAAGGTAAGTCGCCGGCCTGCAGTCGTCGCCATGCCTCGATATGTTCGCTTACAACTGGAAGGTCAACCATCGACTCGGGGACCCTCGGAAAGAGAAAATTGGGAAATTGGGATACCCCAGGTGCTACCGGTGTCGGAGGTGGAGCACAGCCAACCGTCCAGGTTACGCCTACAATTAGTAGGATAAAGAGTCGGTCGCAGCTAGTAAGTTTCTTTCTCATCACAGTCTAATCAAGCAATCCAAAGCTGATTTAGGCCGTCCGTCCCGTTTCACAATAATGAAATTCAGCAGCTGTCTGCCTAAGTCCCTTCTCAATCAGACGCAACGCAACCGGCCCACTTGCCGGGTCAATCGCCGATAGACACACGGACCCGGGTTCACGTAAACGAATTCGTCGACTCTCCTCTCTCGTGATTAGATCGCTTTTGTTCCACACCACAACGCAAGGCACTGTGTCAGCACCAATCTCAGTGAGTACTTGTTGGACCGCCTTCGAATGTTCATCCTTGAATGGACTTGACGAGTCGCACACGTGCACCACAAGGTCAGCGTCTGCCACCTCCTCCAACGTAGCCCTAAAGGCCGCAAGTAAAGTATGTGGAAGCCGGTCAAGGAATCCTACCGTATCGGAGCACAACACCATCCTTCGTTCAGAAAGGCGCAACCGTCGAACCAACGGATCCAGCGTGACGAATAACGCATCCGAAACCACCGCGTCATCTCCCGTTAGCTGATTAAATAATGTCGTTTTACCAGCATTGGTATATCCAACAAGTGCCACCGTGGGCAATTGCCGTTTTGTGCGCCTTGCACGGAGTTGGGCACGACGCCTTCTCACACCTTCAATTTGACGTTGGACTACTGATAAACGGCGGTGAATTCGACGACGGTCCGTTTCGAGTTTCGTCTCACCAGGACCTCGAGTACCAATCCCTCCTCCGAGACGTGACAGCGCCAGTCCGAATCCAACTAGTCTAGGCAGTAAATATCGCAATTGCGCAAGTTCAACCTGAAGCTTGCCTTCACGGCTACGGGCGCGACGAGCAAAAATGTCCAGGATTAGTTGGGTTCGATCAATAACGCCACATTGGACGATATCTTCAAGATTTCGGCGCTGGACCGGTGAAAGCTCGCTATCTGCAATTACAACGTTGATTTTATGCTCCTCGCAAGCCTTCCCTAACTCCTCGACCTTGCCACGTCCAAGAAAGGTCGCAGGATGGGGTCGACTGCGCTCCTGTAAAATTCGAAGCACTGGAAAAGCTCCCGCTGTTTGGGCAAGTCTTGCTAACTCCTCCAATGACAATTCAAGTGGATCGTAAGGTTCCGCACCCAGTCCGATCAAGGCCGCTCGCTGAGGAGTGGAGGACGTCGCCAATGATTGGGAAGCACTCGCAGACTCTCGCCGCATCACTGCAGCGATTCTAACACGCGATCCCACGGAACTGCCCCGCTCCGAATTAGAATCGGCGTCGTGTAACGCACGTCAACGATTGTTGAAGGCGTACCACCAACAAGAGAACCTGCGTTAACAATCAAGTCAACACCCTGCCTAATGTCTTCAGTTAAATCTTCAATTCGACTTATCGCAGCATCACCGGAACAATTAGCACTCGTTGCCGTAACCGGATGCCCTACTTGCCTCGCAACTGCCCTCGCGAAGGATTGATTGGGCACTCGAACCGCGACAGAGCCATCAGTGGCTTTACACTGATCCCCGAGAACAGCGTGCGCTTGTACAATCAGTGTCAGAGGCCCGGGCCAGAAGGTAGACGCTAAGCGCGTTCCCAGATCCGAAAGAGCACCAATCTGTTCGTTTACCTGTTCCAGGTCCGCCGCGATAAGCGGTAGCGACTGGGTAATCGACCTGCCTTTGATTACATAAATCCGGTCCATCGCAATCGAATTCTTTGCGTCAGCAACAAGGGCATACAGAGTATCTGTAGGACAAACGATGATTTTGCCATCAGACACGGCAGAAGCAACTCGGTCAACGAGGCCTGGGCCTAATTCCTCCTGACAAACGACAACCTTGGTGGACATGCGATAATTCTCCGAAGACCGTCAAATGGTACTAAAACGCATACGACGTAAACCCAGGAGGCCGAGAGTTCCGCTCCCACGTCAACGGGGTGGATCACATGAAGATCGCACTAAACGTCCACCTCGGCGACGCAAATACCGACGGCCGCCAGGTGAGGATGAATAACCATTACGACTTAACTGGCTTTAGATTCCTCATAGCGCCTATTCGGTGAAACTTGCGACTCCCGATAACACCTAGCCCGGCTAGCAGTGCTACATCAACCAGAAATACACTCCGCAGGCTGACACTCCCCAGTAAACCGCTCAGCACCGGACTAAGCGCCAGCGCCGCCATCGACGCGCTGGACAAAACACTGAAACCAACACCTTGCGCCTCAGAAGGAATAGAGTGTCCAGCTATTGTGTAGGCGGCTGTCGTACCGGTTCCAATTGCAAGACCGAATAACGGCAGCACCGCTACCAGTAACACTACTTGCGTTGCACCAGACACACTAGCAGCAACACAAGCTGCCACGAAAATGCTTGCGAGAATAACAGCGCCGGGTGAATAACGCTCCAATAATCGACTACACACATGATTGCCTACGGCGCCGGCTCCAGCAACTAGAGAAAATAGAATCCCCGACCATAGTGGAATCTGTTCAATAGACACTCCAAGCGACGCCACAAAAAGGGATAGGACTGGGCCTAGGCTACGCTCAACATATTGCATCGCAAAGATGACGCTCATCATCAATGCCACTCCTTCAAACCTGATTACTTGGCGAACGGAATGGCGTCCAACCTCGTCAGTTGATGGTGAGGAAATGCGAGATGGCTCACGATAGAGCGACAGCATTACCACCATGGCTAGTAAATATAGGAATGCCGCCACGAGAAACGCTTGCCTTAACCCGACCACGGCAGCCACTAGACCGCCTATGAGCGGACCTATAGTCGGACCGAGCCTGCGTGCCATTTGCACAAGACCGATTGCACGCGCCATTCGGTCGGGCGGTGCTGATTCCGCAGCCATAGCCAACGTCAGTGCTCCGTACCCCGCAAACACGCCGTGTAAGAAACGAAGAGCCAATACCTGCCATGGGGCTGTAACAAACGCTAGAGCGGTCATTACGACGATGAAGCTCATCAGAGCCCTAGCGACCATCGGTTTCCGTCCAATCCTGTCGCCAAGTTTGCCCCAGAGCGGAGTCATTATGGCGGCAACTGCCGGCGTGATTCCTACACTGACGCCAGTCCATACCGCGATTGCCCCGACATTGGTGACGCCAAGGACACGAAAATATAAGGGTAAAAATGGCATGACCAGAGTGAAACCAGCTGACCCGATGAAAGTGACGACTGTAAGAGCGGTTTGATTCCGCCACCAATCGTGACCCGACTGGTGATTTCTGGGAGGGAGGTCGGTCAACAATGAGCCGCAGCCTATTCGATAGGCCTGCCCTCGGTTAGAAACGGACTAATGTCTCGGTAGATTTTCCTCGCACGTGAATAGTGTCAATGAAGCGCACTTGGTGCGGTTGTGTCTGCATAATCAATGAGTGGGTCCGAATCCCATCACCAAAAAAACGAACACCTTGCATTAGCGTCCCTTCTGTTACACCCGTGGCAGCGAAGATAATCGACTCGCTTGAAGCCAGATCGCAGGCGCGATAGACACGTTTCAGATCACTGATGCCCATGGCCTCGCAACGCTCCTCATCTTCGGGTTTCCTCACCACAAGACGAGCGAGAATCTCACCATTCAGACACCTCGCGGCTGCTGCTGCCAGCACCCCTTCCGGAGCACCACCCGTGCCCATCACTGCATGGATTCCGCTCCCTGCCACTGCGGCCGAAATCCCTGCTGATAGATCACCGTCAGTTATAAGAAGAATCCTGGCTCCAACCGTTCTAATCTCATCCATGAGTTCCTTATGACGAGGCCGATCTAAAACTACAACAACCAGGTCATCGACACGTCGACCAAGACACTCAGCAATTGCACCGAGGTTGTCAGACACAGAAGCGTCAAGGCTCACCGCCTCTTTACAACTCGGCCCAACGACTAGTTTTTCCATGTAGAGGTCAGGCGCATGAAGCAAACCCCCTTTATCTGCGGCCGCCAAGACGGCGATCGCATTTGGCGAGCCCGTTGCGCACAAATTAGTCCCCTCCAGTGGATCAACAGCGATATCAATCGCCGGATAGGGTCCTGGGTCGTGCTGAGCTTTGCCAACCTTTTCGCCGATAAATAGCATCGGGGCTTCGTCCCGCTCCCCTTCTCCAATGACGATTGTTCCATCCATTGGCACGGCGTCCATCGACCGCCGCATCGCTTCAACCGCCACTAGGTCTGAGAGGTGGCGGTCACCCTGCCCCATCGTGTGTGCACAAGCAATAGCAGCCTGCTCAACCACATTAAGAAAATCGAGCGAGAGATCTGAGTGCATCATTTAATCCTGGGACGCGGTATTCATTGCTCTGACGACGCATAAGCTGGCAACTGGCATCGAGTCAATCCATCCTGTCTATAGCCAAGAACGTAATCCGCTTGCATTAGGGTGTGGATTTCGCGTGTGCCCTCGTAGATAACTGCTCCCTTACAGTTTCGAAAGAATCGGCCAACAGGATACTCATCAGAATATCCGTTCGCACCGTGAACCTGCACGGCATTGCTAGCTGCCCGCTCCGATGCAACCGTCGCAAACCATTTGGCTAGACTAGTTTCCCGAGTGTTGCGCTGCCCTTCGTTTTTCATCCAACCTGATCGCAGCCAAAGCAACCGCGCCGCCTGATAATCTGATTCCATTTGAGCAATCATCGCCTTCACGAGCTGGTGCTGGGCAATCTCAACACCAAACGCTCGTCGTTCCTTTGCGTAGGCTGCGCTCGCATCCCGGCACGCCCGGATCAATCCAGCGGCCCCAGCCGCAACTGTGTAACGACCTTGATCCAAAGCAAACATAGCAATCTTGAATCCCTCACCAGCCCTACCTAAAACATTCTCTGAGGGCACCTCCATCTCGTCCATCTTGAAGTAACCCGTATTGCCGGCCAAAATACCCCACTTTTCCTTCATCGTACCGCTTGAAAACCCTTTGAAGCCTCGCTCCACAATGAATGCCGTGAGCCCCGATGGGTCTCGCTGACGCTTCTTCTCCATATCGGTCCACGCAAAAACTAGAAAATGGTCCGCCACATCAGCTAAAGAAATCCACTGCTTTTCACCGGTCAGAAAGTAAGTGTCACCTTTTTTTACCGCAATACTTTGTAGTCCCCGCACATCACTACCAGCCGCCGGCTCTGTCAGCCCGTAGGTCGCAATCCGTTCTCCCCTTGCCTGCGGGACCAGATACTGCTGCTTTTGCGCTTCAGTACCCCAAGCCAAAAGGGAAAGGCAGTTCAGACCAACGTGCACAGAAAGAATCACCCGCAATGAAGTATCCACATACTCAAGTTCCTCGCTCGCCAATCCGAGGCAAACGTAGTCCATCCCCGCGCCACCATAGACCGCAGGTACGCAGATCCCGAGCAAACCAAGCTCGGCCATTTTCGGAAGAAGAGTCGGGTCGAACTGATGGGCTCGATCGAGATCGTGAATCTTAGGAGCCATCTCCTTGGCTCCCCACTCGCGAACAGATTGCTCTAGCAGGCGGTGTTCTTCGTTGAGATCAAAGCCAAGCATGATGCGTGATATTACGGTCCGTAAGGTAACAATCGATGTGCTATCAAAGTCCTAGATAGCAAAACAGGGAATGGTATCACGCTGACCAATAGCAGCAAAAACCCTTGGCGACTAGACTTCGACTCTAATCGTCAATCCCTGGTCACCAATACCAACGAACCGCGGCTCAACCCAAGCCTCTCAGCCGCACTGGACGAGTTCGCTGCCAACTCAAGGTGGTCAGTACTGCCAAAGAGCGCAGATACCTCGCCGCTTCCAATGTCTTCGTAAGTAGCGACCAAGCGGTCGATACGATGGTCACCAGCCTTAACCTGCACGGCACCAGTATTAGCAAACAGCTCAAAGTGATGTCGGTCAATATTAGTCACAGCATTGCCAAATCGATCGACTCTAATGACTTGTCCTTCGATAACCTCAGCCTCAATTACCGGCACAGGTATCTCGATCGTCTTATAGCCCTCGATTGGACGCCCCAGTGCCGATATCCGTGTGCCCTTTGCCAACCAAGCTGCCGCTGGCGCAAAACGATCCCGTCCTTCAAAGGTACGGCTAACTGTTGGACGCCCATAGCGCCTTTCGGTGATCTCAACAATCCTCTTGGGCGGGACCTCTGAGAACACTCCCGTCAATACCCCATTATCAGGGGCCACGAATTGGTAATCACCGGTGTCGGCTGCCAGTCCCCGACGCTTCGATCCTACCCCGGGGTCAACCACAACGAGAAAAATTGTACCGTGCGGAAAGTATCGATAAGAAGCAACCAGCTGCAGGGCGCCACCAAGGATGTCATGTGGCGCGATGTCGTGTGAAATATCGATGAGAGTAACATCAGGGCAGATACTGAGAGCCACCCCTTTCATTGTACCGGCGTAGTGATCCTGGCTCCCGAAATCGCTCAGGAGCGCGATTATTGGACGAGCCATCACTCCCCTCCTGAACCAATGCCGCTGCCTCAAGCCAGAGTCACGAACTACTGAGTCGACTCAGAACCCAGTAGCGAGCCGCGGCTTCTGAAACAACATCTCACGAATCTGAACTTTTAGTAAATAAGTCTCACCTATAGTCAGGCCATGAAATAGCTTGTACACATCGAGACTGCCCCACCACCTTGTCTTACTTCGAGTAGCAGAATACGTTCGTGACTCCAAATGATCAGTGTCGACAATCGCGTATTTCGTGTAGTACCGCTCACTGAACTTACTTTCGAAGAATAATGCAAACACGGCCCCACCAGGCTTCAAAATGCGGATAATCTGCTGCGCGAGACTCTCTGCCGCAGCCAAGTCTAGGTGATCAAACACGTCCCAGCACAGCACACCATCGATGCTACCGGCCTGATGAGCGAGGCGCCCGTTGACGAGCGATACCAAGCCGTTATTCTCTGGGTCAGTGTGTCCCGCAGCGTGCTCAAGTTCCGTGAATAGGTCCTCAACAATCAACTTGCCGCCGAGACGCTCCCCGAAAAAGGCTACACTTGACCCAATCGCCGGGCCTAAGTCAATGATTGTTGGCGACGTTACCTTATCCAGATACTGGACAAACCGTCCCAGGCCCCGCGTTGTGAACATGGTGCCTCTCGAAGTATCTTGCTCAAGACACAATACGTTGCCCGAACCGTTCAAGGCAGGGCGAATAGAAAGTGGCGATTCTTGAAGATTCGACGCAGACTCACTAGAACGTGATGGATTCAGACCCTCTAAAGCTTCCGTATCCGCATCACTCCTCACACGATCCTCATTCGGAATGGAACTACCAACGACACTCTCAACATCAGACACACGGTGTGTAAGCTCCGCATTTGAAAGGAGCTCATTCAAATTTCGACCAAGCGCCTGGCGCTTCTCAACCATTCTCACTTACCTAAGGCGTTCGATTTATTCCGAAGAGGTTTCTCGGAGATAGATATAAACTCCGACAAACGGAAGCACCATGACCGTCTCCTTGCCTCAGCCCCTTCGAAGCAAGGATAGGAGTATTTTCAGCCAGTTACCTCTGTGTAGCCCCATCTTCTTGGGACGCAAAAGCAATGACAGGTCGGGTTTGGTGCTCGACATCGGCAGTGGCCGGCTTGGTTTGTTCGCGCATGTGACAGCTGCCTTCCAGCACACCGCCGAGCTGGATCACCACGCGAGGTGCATGGACATCACCCTCAACGACCCCGCTAGGAAGAATCTCAACTCGGTCTGTGCCGTGAACGTTGCCACTGACCTTTCCTGCCACAATGACGATTTTGCCTTGGACCTCTCCCTCTATCCGTGCGCTGTTTCCCACAGTCAGCTCATTCCTGCAGCGAACTGTCCCCTTGACTTCGCTCTCAACTAGAAAGTTCCCGGCCACCTCTAGCGTCCCGTCCAGCCTGTCCTCCTTGTGCAATAAACTAATCGGTTCGTTGGTTGCTTCCGCTACTTCCGGTTCGCTGCTTCCGAATACCTTTCCCATGACTCACCTTCCCCTTTTGTTGGCCTAGGACAAACCTTTGGTAACCTCAAGATCCCGGATGACTTTCTATAAACTACCGTGCGGCAGGTGCAACCCGTACGGCCTCAAGGGAATCAGTCGCCGATTCTATCTTAACCGGCTTGCGCTTAGATTCCGACTGGCCCACAGCACCCTTCCGCATATCAACACTGCCTCGAAAATGGGCGCCTTCAGTAATCACTACCCGTGGCGAGACAAGGTCACCATCAACGGAACCGTTGTCACGAATTTCGATTAGGTCCGTGGCTGTTACATTACCAGTCACATTGCCTAGCACGACTATGGTCTTTGCATGCAAATCAGCCTCGATCTTACCGTTAGGCCCGATGGTGAGAACGTTTTGGCGAAGATCAATCTTCCCTTCAACCCGTCCATCAATCGTTAGGTCCTCGTCACTGTTAACCTGACCTTTAATGATGACGGACTTACCGATATTGACGACTTTGGTCCCTGCCCTCGTAGTCCCAGCGTTGGACTGGTAGTGGTCCCTCTCATCACCAGAATGACCAATCCCCACGTCCCGCGCATTGTCGTCGGTCTTTCGTGCTGGTTCATCCCGTTTCCACATACGGACTCTCTCCAGGTGCAGTCGCCGCCACGCTGATTCGCATAAATACTCGGCGAGCTACTCAGTATATGAGAGTAGACACTTATATGAAAGCGATTCTAAAAGTCCCTAGCTCGTTTTATTGGCTATGTTTAGGGCCAGATGCTATTATGAGATGCGTCGTGAGTTGGTTCGCGACCCGGCCCGTCTGTCTCGGTTGTGGCCTGGCCACATCGCAACCCTTAGGGCCTGTGCACAAATCTGCACCGCACAAGTTAGGTCTTCGCCGCGATCGACAGACCAACCACTACATGGTGACGACCAATGCGGATCTACCTGGACCACAACGCAACGACGCCTCTTGACCCTAGGGTTGCCGACGCTGTTTCAGCCACCCTTCGGGACGACTTCGGGAACCCATCGAGCGTCCACCACTTCGGTCAACGCGCTAAGCAGCTAGTCGATAAGGCCCGGTCGACCGTTGCATCTCTCATTGAAGCTGAGCCACTGGAGATTGTCTTTACCAGCGGCGGCACAGAGGCCGATAACCTTGCAATTCGAGGCGCAGCCGATGCGATGAAGTCAACCGGCCGAACACATTTGATTACAAGCGCAATCGAACACGAAGCAGTCTTGAACACGATTAAAGCTCTCGACCGCCAGGGTTGGCAAACAACTCTTCTTCCGGTCGATGCCAACGGCATCGTGTCGGTCGAAGACCTCACAAGAATAATCAATGACAAGACGGCACTCGTTTCGGTGATGCATGCGAACAACGAAATAGGCACGATTCAGCCAATCACCGACTTGGCCGAGGTTGCTCACAAACATGGCGCGCTATTTCATACCGATGCTATCCAATCTGTTGGCAAGGTCCCGGTTAGCGTGAAAACACTCGGAGTCGACTTACTGTCACTGTCAGCACACAAGTT
>JYMV01043277.1_pt1 | contig 26320 bp, 10 predicted proteins | sample 338911 | NCBI WGS metagenome assembly JYMV01 (sample SAMN03354496, study PRJNA234377) | hydrothermal vent metagenome | biome: Deep sea; feature: Hydrothermal plumes at the Eastern Lau Spreading Center, Western Pacific Ocean; material: Seawater | place: Tonga | collected 2009 | depth 2000 m m
TCCTGAATTGTATTTTTCTTGTATTAGTATCTATCGGTATTAGATCTGTATCTATCTTTGATAATGTAGTAGTATCTATTGGTGCAGTAGTTACATAAGACGCTACTGGATATGATTCTTCTGAGTTCCCTATTCCTATACCAAGCCTCTGCCATGGAGAGGCAAGGGAGGTAGATGCAAGCGACATATCCGAAGAAATCTCATATGAGTATCCACTATTATGTTTAAGTAGAACATCATTTCCATCATATGTTAAGAAGTCGAAGTAAAGCTTGCCTGTTTCATTTGGTGCCGCAGTATACAGTGAGAAGAAATAGTTCTGATCAGGATCGATATGATCTACTTCTTGAGCAACATAGTGGTCTAAATAGTTACCTGTTGGGACATCAAAGACCAACATATTCTCACCCATTAGAGGTCTCAACGCGCTGAACCCGCTGACTTGGACCATTGCCCTAGAGGATATTCTTCCATCTGTTTTAAGCATATAGTCGAATGGAACCTCTGCTCCAACATGCATAAAGGTAGTCGCTCCTAGAATTCTCGCAACAAACTGTTCGGTTATGTTTAAGTTAATGGGATCATTAACTGTAGTAGAGTATACCCCGCCATTAGATTGGTGTGCATAAGCTGGATTGTCTTGAACAGTAGCAAATGGGTTAGCTACATATACAAAATCTGATGTATCTATATTGTAATCGATTATAAGATCAGATACTATATTGCCATATTCAAACTGTGAGTTGAGTGCAAGATTAGAATCCTGATGGAAGTTTAGTTTTACTCCTTCAGAAGACATCGTAGTATTAAACTCATAAGGAAGTAGGCTATTAGAATCTAGCAGCCGAATAGTATCATCGGTGATAACAATAGGTGCAGCATCTTTAGGATCTTCTGGGAAAATATATCTCTTTATACCATCCCTGATCCTGAATCTATACATAACATCTCGTAGCGTGAATTTCTCATGGTCACTAGACCAGAGCCGGACCTTACCATGTATCGCTATAACATCAGCTTCCGATGTTATCTCTAAGCCTTTATGCCTGAGTACAAATTTATCTCCAAAGATCTCAAACGAGTCGTCAGTAATAACCTGCTTACCAGATACGTACAATACGGGAGAACGTATCTCTCTGGGCATAGTAAATATAGTTTCCCTGATAGCATCTAATGTGTATGATTTTTTATCAGCATAGAGATAGTATGGTTTCTCTCTTATGAAGAAAAATCCAGACTTTACTTCTGGCGTCCAACAGCTGACAGAAGACTGATACTGTTCTGAAACAGCATCGATATGTGAAAGAACACCACCAATTACGCATTCTATGTTATCTACATTTTGTAAGTCAGGGTCACTTTCCACAGTCGCACCAAAGAAATCTGTTGTAACTGGTACTTCATTAGCCCCAATGGTAGGTGCAGATCCACGAGAGTTACCTAAAATATCTGAACACAATAGAGAATCATCTATATAATCATCGAGCTCATCATTAGGATCCCCACATACCTCCGTACCCCTGGCTATACATGGTGAAGAGGCTAGCATATTCAGGTCTATAGTTGAATTACTTATATCAGTATTTTGTGCTATAAACACAGGGTCTTGCGAGATAGAGTCGTTATCGTTGCTTGTTATATTTTGCCAGTTAGTCAGCGTTTCTACTAGCGTAACTGCGACTGAACCATCTGCTAGCTCTTCTCTAATCTTAGCTACGTTACCACTAAGCGAGTATAAGTCATTAAAGTTTGACTGTAGGTTAGTCAGGTCCCGCTGATTTATCATCAGTGTATTGCCTGAGATAGTGAACAGCAAATTATTGAATAATGTAGCCTTGCCATAGTCAAGTACACCCTGGCCCTGATCTTGTTGAAGTCCGATATAGACGCAGGTGTCTGTGTCGGTAGAAGCCTGCTGGTCGTTAAACACAGTATTGTAGACGAGTGCTACGTCTTTAACTAGAGTGGTGACTATGCCATACTTCGCGTTGAATACTATATTGTTTAATATTTGTGCTTGATCAGACTGATATATCCATATGCCCACATTCTGGCTATCTAGAACTATATTCTTTTCTATAATAAGATTATGGCAATTAGGTCCAGTAGAAATACCTTTTAGAAACCCACGAAAGTACATTCTTCTAATAGTTACATAGCTTGTACCTGACCCGATAGAGCATCCATTGATGAAAGATCCAGTAAGGGCTTGAGTCTTCAGTGCATCAATAATGGGTAGTATATTAACAGCTGCACCTATCACTAGCCTATTCACCGCTGTTGGCTTAAGCGTATTTTCTGGTATAAAAAATCCAGAGTATACTCCATCTTCTTCAATAATAATATTATGTTCTTCAGTAAATTCAGTAGAGCCCTGCTCATCTGCTATCGCACTAATAGCATCCTGGACTTCAGTATATACTCGACCAGGTCCTACGAAATAATTTGCCATTAGTCTGTCACAATTCCAGCAGAATTCTGACCTGCATTAATAGGAGGTGGACCGGACACACTACCTATCGCACCTTGAGAAATAATTTGAGTAGTTTGAAGTGGATCTGTTACTAGAATAATCCGAGTAGATTTCTCTCTAATAGTCACAAATAAATCCGTGTTTGCACCAATACCACTCTTGAGCTGATCTGAATCTACTCCTATATAATTAAGAGCTGATCCATCAATAATATTAGAATAGTTATATGCGTATGCCTCATTATTACTTAGCGAAGTTACAAACCCAGAATTTTGCTGAGCCCAGTATCCATATATGAAGTCATAGTTAGTTGGAAGAGATACTTTACCTATCGCTTCGTTTTTATCTGTTTGCCATACACTTCTGTCTGCTACAGCAAGACCCCACTGTACCTTAAATTTAGCAGATAGATTATCTGCGTATATATTTATCTTAGTACCGAAATAGTTATTATGCTTATTGATATGCTGACTCTGAAAACCTTCATCCTGGAGTGATTCTATATTACAATCAGCCCACTTAAGAGATAGTCCAGTAGAAGTATCTCCACCATTGTTAACTGACAATCTGTCCAAAACGGCTGCACGACCTATTTTCTGCAGATAATCTATTGGAGATCCAGTATCAACAATAGACCCTGTTGTCACAGAGAATAGCGGCGTGTTGCTTATCTCCATATTTGTTATAAAGTCAGCGGCATCCTTAACTGTCTTTCCTGCTTTACTCAAAGATTCTGCATACGAGTAGGATATAAATATAGGGCTTCCTAACAAAGAATTGTTTCTAAAGTATATTTTGTCTTTCATAGAATACCAGTTATCTTTGTTTGGTATTTCATTACCTATAGGTGATTCTACTTTTATAGCAGCTGAAGTAGGTATCTTTTTTAATTCAACAGTCCAATTGAATGAATCTAGCTTATGTCGCTCATGCTTTACATAGAACAAATCACAAGAAACTTGTATCTTGTCAGAGACTATAGCTATATTTGCTGTGCTATTTGGATAGTCCTTGGCGAAATCTGCATGCGGCATTAGGGTTAATGCTGCATCATCGAAAGTAATATCAAGTTCTCTTATTACAGAGTTGAGTAAGGGGAGATAATTCGTACCTCCTCTATGCTTATAGACATCGAAAAGTCTGCGCCTATAGTTGATATTGTCTTCTTTTGGTATTCTTTCCAGTCCCAGCAAGTAACCAAACTTATCAAATATATTATAAAACTGATGGTATCTTTGTTCGGACGTATTTATATCTATGTTTATTATCTTATATCTGGAATAGGTTCCTTTCTTATCTATTGCCCTGACTAGTAGCTTCTCTTTTATATTATGGATTGGTACTTCCGCGGACCATGCAGTAGAGCTAAGTATAGTCGTATTCCTAGTAGATCCGTTTATCTCTATATTAGAGATATCTGGAGCTTTGCTGCCAGCGATCGTCGTTGTTATACCATTGACCTTTTGGTCATACCTATCTATGCTCCATGAATAATCGAATATAATTGTCTTTGGTTCAAAGAATTGTACCTGAGAAGGGAATCCTCTAGACCCATTTTCCGCTACAGGTATAACTCGCCATAGATATTTATGATATTCGGCATTAACTAGTTCAATCATATCTATAAGATCTATAGTGTATGAAAGCTTTTGCTTTAGTGGTGTCTCGTAATCTATGTCAGATGCAACATTAGACCCTACAACAAGATTAGTGAACTGCTTCAATAAGGGGTTAGACTTGACTTGTTGGTCTAGAATGAACGGCTCAAAGTTATCATCTAAGTTTTCTTTACCTAGATCTGGAGTCAGCTCTAGGATATAAGTGGCTGGCATCTGTGCCTCGATAGGAATACCTTCATATCCGGTAAGATCAACTAGCCCGGTATAGACAACTCCGGTAGTAGTCTCTATCATATCGGCAAATGAGCTTTGCCAATAATATGTTAAGTCGCTATAGGATCTTGTTACTGAGTTATAGTCAGCTGGAATTTCTGGCCTAGGCAAGACCTGGCTGCCGGCACCCACATTGATGGCACCAAAAGGCTGGGTGAATCCATCGAAAGGAGCGCCTGAGTGGACATGTACCATCCTAAACCTCTATTTTAATACGGACCCAGGTGTCTGTACTAGGTACTTCGATAACAGCTGTTTTCCTATCTATTTCAGAGATAGTAGAATCTGTTACTTGAGTTATAGTTCCAGGAGTAGCATCAGTACCTGCTGTATGAACAGTTACCTTGTAATCCTGAGCTCTAAAATCTCCACCTAAGTTATGGTATATAGTAGGAGTAGTTGAACCGAACTTCCTCCACGTAGAGTCATACTTACCGGCTGGTCTATAGGTAATAAGAGATGCAAGATTGCCGCCCGCATCGCTAGTAACTTCTGCTACAATAATACTTTGATCACTGGGAACCCCATAGTCTGATCCGTACCATACTCCATCGGTCTCCATAAATTTTGATGACCCAGGATTCTCATTTGCTAGAAGCAAATATTTATATCCAGCCACATCCGTAGAAATAGAGATGGCATTATCGCTAGCAATGTTAGACTTTACTATACCTCTAACATTGGCGACTATTGGATTAGTTGTGCTAGCAGTAACCTCGAAATTGGCAGTACTCGTATTAACAAAATCAGGATTACAAAAGTATGGATTATAGACTTTATATGACATACCAGCTACAGGTACGGAGCTTAGTACTCTCGACAACTTCCATCCAGTAGCAGTATAATCATAGGCAGCTACAGGGATTTTTTCTCCTACACTTGGCCCGCTTTGAACATTGAATATCCATGTGCCGTCATCAAATCTACCTGTGTAATGCAGATCTCCAGTGATTATCTCATTAGTAGAGATGCTAGTATCTATGACTAAATCACCCGTGGCAGAATCTTCAGTAGCTGTACTAGCAGCTCCGCCAGTTAGAGTTCCGTCCTCTGCCATTTGACCGATAGAACATATATTGACAGTGTCGCCGCACCAGTCAGGCCCGGCAGGGCGCATGTACTTATGCCTGCTGGCTATATATGAAGGATCTAATCCGTCTACCAGAGAAGGTTTGGTTCCATCGTGATTGTCTAAAATAATATCTCTATTAATGGTTACGTTTTTTCCAGGAGTAGTGCCAATCTGATCTATCTTACCGCTGACTATAAGATCTCCACCTATGTAAACTTTATCATCGGTTTCATTGCCAAGAGTGGTATTACCCTGTACGAGGAGATCTTCTTGGAAAGTATTTACTTGGATTGACTCATTTACACTTACAACGGTATGGTCACCTAAGGTGAATAAGTTACCTGCGATATAAGTATTGCCATAGACCCGTAAGGCATCCTCGAGTCCGTCATTCCTATGGGCGCCACTGACAAGTCCGGAAGCAACATCATCAGTTGTGAACCCTGTAGACCTTGTAGTGCCAGTAGGAGATATATTTACAAGACCTATCATATTAAGGAGATCACCAGTATGATCTGTTATAGTGCCGGTTATAGGATCGGCTGTATTTGGATCACCAAACGTGCCGCGGTATACCCGGAACTCTTTTGCATCAATATTAACTATATCTTCTGAATTTCCTAAAGTGATATGGTTCGATAAGCCAGGCAACGATTGAAAAGATATATCCTTTTCCAACCCTTGAACGTATATCCTATTAGGAAGCTTACTCTTTAGCCTAGCGTTTGTAGTTTTAACTAATATCTCTGCAGATCTTACACCCTCGTTCTTTGTAGATCCTGCGCCGGCCCATATCTCGAGCTTATGTAATACGTCCTGCATCTGACTGATATATTCACCATAATATTTATCAGGATCTGCAAGATAGGTTAAAGTAAAGTCGCTGGCAGGCAATGATCCACCAACAAAATATACTATTCCGTGGTTATAGTCAGTGAGCCCCGTATCTATCGTACCAAAAGTAGATGTTATAGTACTTCCAAGTCGAGGCTTATGGTTCATATACAGCGCGTTATTATCAGCAGTATTTATATCGCCGGTTATATGCTTCTCATCGCTAACAGATACAGAAACTTGCTGATCATCTGTCTTATTGACAAAGACATCATAGTATGTAGGCCAGAGTATATTAGAGGCAGTAGGATGATATGGGTTGTTCTGTACTAGCCTGTTCAGGCTAGTATTGATAAAAGAAGTATTCTTATCAGGCGAACTGTCTGAATGAGTTGTATATGCCATGTTTATCCTATGTCACACAAATTTGATCGTATTTCTCTCTGGTAAAGAACTGTCCGTCTCCAGCATCTATGTAGTAATCATATACGAAATCAGTCTCGTACTTGATCACCCCATCATTTGTCTCTATCACAAACTTAGATCTGCTTCCCTCGACTTTGCCTATCTGGTTGAACAAAACAGTTCCTGTTTCAACTCCGGTATCGAATAAACTAGCAGTTGCGTCTGGAACTCTAAAGTCCTGTATGCACTCTAGATAGGTCCCCTGGAATCCTTTTTTCGGGGATATAAACTTAAATGTATAGTATACTGCAGTACCTAGAGACTCTCTACAAAAAGCTACTAAATAATCATGATCAACAGTAAGGGCTCGTATCGCCAAAGTATACGTCTCTGCTCCAGAACTCATGTAATCTTTTATAACAGTATACTTATTTGTATCATCTCCAAAGTAGTCTCTCTCGGCTATTGCGAATGATCCATGATCATCATTAAGCTCAAAGGATGTTTTCTTTATCTTGCTACTATTAACTGGGTCTGGTTGCCATTTGACACTAGAGATTAAAGTGTCATAGGTATTAGTGACAACTCCTTTTATTGATACAGATGAAGATATTTCTGTTGAAACTGAGATAGACGAAAGTGCTGTAGGAATCGCATTGTCGTAGAATTGCTGTTCTGAGTTACAGTAGAACAGTTTTGTTTTTGGCTGTATATTCATATAAGAAGTTGCTGTATTCAGCACAACCGCAGATTGAGTATATGCAGAAGTATCATTAGAATAGACGCTGTATGGACTGGGGCTATACTGAAGCTCATTATATATCCAAGGTAAGTTGTCTAGGCTATTTACCTTCCAGCTACTGGGAACAGTCCCCTCCTCTAGCTGGATACAATCGATATACATTAGCATATCACTAGTATTATTTCTATAGTCTACTTCTATATAGCATTTTACATAGGCGGAAGGCTTGGTCAGGGATACTGATTTATTAATTCTTTTCCAATAACTGATCTGAGAGGTATTACCGTTGTCTAAGATACCTTCTTCTGTAGTAGATAATGGTATATCGATACTAGACTTCTCAGAAGACCCATCAACATATAATATATCTAGATGAATAGCGGCACTGCTAGATGCATTAGAATCTACCGAAGATGAATTGTTGGGGACATTAACCATGGCGGATAACACAAGATCTTGGCCTACAGGGTATCTAGCATTATACGACTGATAGATAGTAGCGTATTCTCCCGAGTTGGTCTTTATCGAGAGTGAGTTTCCCGCGCTTAGGGCAGGATCACTCTCTATGGTTACAACTGCACCGGTCGATTTATCAACAGCCCACTGACAGGGATAATCAGATAATGCTCTACCCGGGATTGAAAAATCAGAGTTATACAATATATTGTCTGAATATCTATCAGAGATATCCGTAATCTGCTTGGGGTAATTCGAGATATATCCTGAGTATGATAGATCAGATTCCACTGTATCAAGATAGCCGTTCTTACGATATGTCAAGAATTGATCGTATAAATATTCTTCGTTAATAGCCAATCCATTAATAAATTGCTGATAGCTACTAGTCTGATTATGCCTACCAGCATGCCAGTATGGTAATGCATTGCATATTAGCTGAGTATGATCCGACCAATATCCAGCCATCTTATCAGAGGAACTATGATCTAATGCATCAAAGCTATAGGTTAGACCAAGATTATTAGTATCAGTAGATACTATAGAGTAGCTATACCTCAGGGTTAGCTCGTTATATGCTATTCTGTTGTAGCCGTATGTGACTTTTAGGGTGTTATACTCTGTAGCCATTCAACTAGACTTCCCCAATAATGCCTATTGTAGTAGATGCGCCAACCTCTGAAGGAAGATTAGCAGGTATAGACTGCTTGATCCAAAGGCTGAATGAAGCATCGGTTATGAGAGGATTCGCAATACTAAGCCCTGTTGCATTGACAAGTCCTATGGGCTCAATGAAGGTAAACCCAGGAGGATCTAATGGATCATTTGTAAGGTCGGTTGCATCACCTTGGGCTATTTGTATCTGCCCGGGATGTTTAACATCGTTTAAAAATATCTTAGGATTTGTAATATCAGGACCTGCGTTCTTTACAAAGATCTTTTGATATCTTACTCGAGCATCTTGTCCTATATAGTCACTGACACCTTCCGGGAAAACATCACCAAGAGTAGCCCCTACTTCGTTGCTTTGGTTTATTGCACCACCAACATCTAGTTCATCTGGAGGACTAGATATATTCCAATTTTCAGACTGGTAAAAAGTTACGTTAAGTGCCATTATTGCCTCACCATTATCGGGTTAATCTCATCCTCATCAGGAACAAAGAGCTCGTCATCTTCTAGTCTCAGATCTCTTATAGCTTGAACTCTTTTATTGACGCACAGGAACACAACTTCTGCATTTGAAACAGAATCATCTACATTGATGACTTCGGCAATAATACGATTCATTGCTAACTTATCTCCTGGTCTTAGATTTCCAATGAGTCCTTCTACTCTAGATTCTGCACGGTTGATAATTGATTCCTTATTGGCGTCACTGGCTGCATTGGAAAATTCTATTCTGACTTCGATTTTAACAGGGATATAATCAAACTCTCTTATGTGAAAGGAAATACCAAACCCAGAAACAACAGATAGGGTATTAGTTACCGCTATAATTGTAGCTTGCGATATCCTGTTCCCCGTAGGAATCAAATAAACATCATAGCTTCCTGAGCCAGATACACCTGGCCTTATGTCGATATCTGCAATATCTCTATAGCTAAGAATATTAGATTCTATCCTGGCGGGCGTAGCTCCTTCACTAGATACCGATGCAGCAGCTATCCTACTCCTGAAAAAATCATCGCTTTCAGGAATATTAGAGAAACTTATTGGACTTGTGTTTGTAACGAATAAGCCAGATACTCCCATATCATGTACAATAATACTTCCAGGACCTATATTCACGGTAGTATTATTTGTTACTGAAGCTGAAACAAATACAAAGGTATCGGTTTCATTAAAATTAATTGTTTCAGAAACAACTAAAACCACTGATTCATCTAATGTAGCTACAGTTACTCCAGCAGAGATCGAGTTAGAGCCTACCACTTTACTTAATGTGTTTACCCCAGTTACGTAGAACTTTATATTCTTATCTCCAGCTGTAGTGATATAATCAATTGGAGTGAATCTACTTAAACCGAACAAGGAGGCTATTAAATCTAAATGGTATCCGGCTGCAGTATCTAAGAAAGCTAAAGAAGATGCGTTAGATATATGTGCAGACAGCTCTGCCATCTGAGTATTGATAATATCTGTTATGCTTCTTATCGTGCTTCCGGCAAATACATTAGTGAATTGAGTATTAGCCTCTAGGAAATTGAGGCTCTCTGTTTGAAATTCACCAAAAGTTTTTCTTTTCTTAGGCACTGTGAACTGCTTCCAGGGTCCCATTATTGAAGTCGTACTTATATGCTATTATGCTTTCCATCGTACTAACACCAGATGAAAACTCCCCTATCTCTTCTATTATCTTTATGATGATAGCTATTTCATGATCACCCACTGGAACTACATTCATTGAGTAGTTAGGGCCATCCAATATACCCTGCTTCTTGAGTGCATAATCTAGATACAGTCTTATAAAATCTCTAGTATGTGAGTTATTTGGTTTGCCAATGAAATTACTGGGAGCTCCTCCAAATTCTTTCTCTGGTTTATAGTCACCATATTCAGTTAATAAGCAAAAGCTTATAGTTCTAAGCAGCGTATCAGAGACGGTTGCTGCACTAAAATCGCCGTTAGAGACGACTAGATCTCCATCTACAGTAGAATCTACATCGGTATCAAAAAACATTACCACCTACCCATGAATTCCAATTCCCATTCCGGCTACTATGCCTGGTCCGGAGCAGCTTCAGCTACCCGAACCATAGGCTCAAAGTCATCATAATCTATTATTTGATAGATATATGTAACACTTTGGCTATATTCATCCCGGTCAATGTCATCCAAACATTCCATTATCTCAGATGCTAACGCTATTATAAACAAGTATTTAGAATTGCTGGGGTTAAATATTGCTATTGGAGTAAGCGGAGTAGAAGCGACATCTGACATATGGTTAATATCAAATTCGCCAACACTCACATCAGACATAGCTGCGTCTATAGCAACACTAGCAGTTCCTATCGTAGTTTTGTTATCATCTATATATATACCTTTCGATCCCATGTCTCTACCGGGGGTTAAGCTTAACTTACTCTCTGTCAAATTCCATGTGAGTGGCCCAACATTCTGGTACCCAGGCTTTAGCATCTTAACAGTAACCTGGATTACCGTCTTTAATCCCGACATGAAAGACATTATTTACACCTACAGTCTTCTTGTGTACTGAATTATACGATCTTCTTGAGTTAGGGCGGAAAATCCATTTTTAAAATTCTCGATAAGAGAGTTATCATTACTTACATCAGCAGACTTATGTTGTACAGATACTCCCAAGGATCCATTTATTATATCAGTGCTTTCCATAGTACTAGCCCTTGTGTGCTTATATCCTAATACTGTCACATTGTTATTGGCTCCAGGTAGGGGATCTCCCATAGGAGATACACTTATAACTGTTTCAAACCCATTAGAAACATCTAGATTAATTTCGCCAAATAGACTCCTGGGTACATATATAACATTTTTACTAGCCCATACTCCGTGAAGAATCCTGATATACTCATGTTCTTCCATCGAAGAAATCTTTATATCCGGCAGGTTTTTAATTCTATTTATCTCATCGAATCCTACTCTGTGCTCAAGATATTTTTTTAGTCTATCCATGTTCAGCTCTTCTTGAGTACTATCCTCAGTTATGCCCTGATACTTAGTAGTGAATTCATTCCAAATACTTCGTTCTATCAGTACGATATTCTCATTACTGCCATTAACCGATAGTGGAATTGTTCCTTTACACATAAAAATAGTCGAGTTTAATGAGCTTTGTGATCTTTTCAAGTATATATTTTGTAGTGGACCATGATAACAATAGCATGTCTTTATTGTATTAGGCGGTAATCCTAAAGTAGGATGGTTTTTGACACCACCTTCTCCAACTAGAAACTGATGATTGATACTACCATGCTTAGCCATTGCTATTCTCCCCCAGGTCCAACGATATCTTCAAGATCTTCTAACGTATCTCCTGATGTACGAGGTGACTTCCAGAAGTCTCTCCACGCATATCCAAATTCTTCCATTAAGGAGTCCCATGCATTATTGCCTCTGATAGAGGCATAAGCATCTTCTAGACCACCAATGAATGGTGCTCCATTATAGTTCATTAAATATATTTGAGCAGGCAGATGTACAGTCGCATTTGAGCCCGATCCATCTCTAAGGGCCATTGATTGAGATATATTCATATTCATAAATTGATGTACAATATCAGCAGTTCCCGAAGAGAATGCTTTTGCTAGCCATATTCTTCCCGAGATGATACCACCCCTCATTGCTCTGCTGCTGAAAGTACTGGTGACACCACCTAGTATGTTAGTACCTGCTGCTTTTCCTGCGCCCTGGGCAGCGACTGCCCTGAAGGTAGCTCTTGAAATGGATGCAGTTTCTTTGGCTAGAGTCCATAAAGCAGAATTCGACGATGTGGTTGCGCCAAAGATTCCTTTTGTTAAATTAAACCCGTCTTTTATCACACCTTTGAATAGCCCCCTACCAATTTGGGCTTTACCCAGAACAGCCATAGTTCCTCTAGCACCAAGACCTACAGTACCGAGACTTAGAAGTATTGAGGCGTTCATAGCATACTTAAATGTTTTTCCTTTTGAAACAGTATATAGTAGCCTATCCCAATTAGAGATTCCTAGGTTGGCCATCTTGCTATTTACTTTAGTCAGGCCAATAGGGACAATGGTAGTTGTCCACCCATTTATTGCACTAAAATTTTGTATAACACGCTCGGCCATGACTTTGCCATACATCTTATTGACATCATCTACAATTTGTACTGAGTCGTATGGCTTTATATTTCTACCCATAATGATTAAGTTGCCCCGATACATCTTAGACAGTCCTTGTGCTAGTCTAAATTTGAATACATTCTGAGCTAGATTCGGACTGGTAGCATTTATCTCAGTGAATGTTTCTAGTATATCTTTAGCGCCTGGATAGTTACCCTGGTAATTAATGCCGCCAGAATCTTTGCTTGGCCATATACCCCAGCCTTGGTCTGGATCGATTCTGTATAATCCGGCCCCTCTATCTATGCCATCTTCTTCTACACCATAGTTGAATAGTCCAAGCTCTCCGCTGCCTTGAGTGATGCTTTCGGTATCTTGCGGAACTCTTAGAGCAACAGCACTCCACATATCAGCTTCTGTAGCTATTAGATTATTAGCAATTATATCATTAGATCCGCTCACAACATGTTGATCTCTAAATATCTTATAGTTCCATGGCATAGGATTAATCACACTCTCTTTGCCAGAAATAGCATTTGATATCATATTTGATCGTTTTTCTTCTGCTAAGTGCCCATTCTTGATAACCTCTTTCGCAAGAATAAGTACTTGCCTATAGTCAAATATCATACCTTCAACTCGGTCGCTTTTGTCTGCCCAAGATCCATTGGAAATCTTAGGCCATGAGTAGCCGTGTCCAAGAATTTCGTAAAACTTTTTGAGAGCTATTCGACTTCCTGAGAAGCGGTGACCTCTAGCAAATAGCCCAGATTCTATTAGCACATCCCCTTCCTTTTTACCGAGAATATGTATCAAATTATCTATGGACCCAGACGATTCATGCATGCGTACTAATAGCTTATTAAGAGAATCGGATATACTAAAATCATAAGACTGCCTGGTCGGAGAGGGAGGGGCAGTCTTATTCCATTCTTCAGCCAACTGATCTGTGATAAGCACAGGATAGGTAACAGAAGTACTATTCTGCAAAGCGCGTTTGGTAGTTCCACCCGAAAATTTCAAAGTCCTTAGGCCATGAACAATGGGAGATGATGGAGTTCTTGAAAGGGGGTGTATGCCACGGAACACTGAGCGATAGCCTGTACTGTATAGTACATTACTATGATATGTTGCATCTATCTTGAATGCTTTCTTTGTAAATGTCATAAAAAGACTATTGGGAAGATAGTATGAAGCCATCTCCCTGGACAATTTACCAAGCTCTTCGAGTATGGCCTTTTCGTTGTCTTTAGGTATAGCTATTCTAAAGTAGTTAGCGAATAACTTCCCGTGCCAAATGTCAGATAAAGGTTCATTGTTAATCGAGATGTCTATTGGCTTGAAATAGACACCATGTAGCATCTCTTTTAGCTCTGGGTGAAAACCAGGCCTAACGGATCTTGCTCCGCTCGTGATAAATGCATCAGTGTCCGCTCCACCTGGTGTCCCATTTTTTGCATACTTATATATATTGGCATTCCTGCTTCCGTTATCTGCAGGAGCAACGGAGCGATTCCATTGATCTATCTCGTCCTTTAGTCTATAATCAAGATCGTTAATCTCCTCTACAAGTATATTGAAAGGATTATTAACGTTACTATAGGCATCTTGGTCTCTATTCGCCGTACCAAACTTTACATTATATTCAATCTCAGTTTTAGTGGCTCTTCTGTATTGGTATGGGCCGTTAGGATCTCCTACAAACAAAGTCGCATCATGCCCATAGGGAACCACTGTAGCAATAAAATTTGGCATATATCTTGTAACTTCTCTTATGCCATCTATAACTGGTCCATTCGTGACAAGCCATTCGTTCGCAACATTTACAGTAGTGTTATTAGATGTCGCGACATATACATTCCTAGTTACATTGTGCCCCCGATATCCAAAGAAGCTTTTCTCTAACCAACTATTCATCCAACTAAAGAGATCACCTCTAGCTTCTTCTCTCCCTGCTGTGATACTGTCCGTATCTTGCCCAACAATATTTTTAACGCGCATTAGCGCGCTAAGGCTACCATATGAGTATCGTTTATTTTTTTGCCAGGAAACACCTTTTCGAGATGGACTCATAACAAAAGGTTCCCCTAGATGACGCATAGTATTTTGCATTAATCTCTGAGTCTTTACATCATTTCCTGAAAGTATGAAGGCGATTATAGCGTAAAATCCAAACTTAAATTTTGGATTAATCATAGACTTATTCCCGTATCTTAGAATCTCCCCCATATTTTCTAACCAGTTCTGCTCCATAAAGCCGCCATAGTCCCCTTGGAGCTCAGACTGATATCCTTGAGCTATAATCTCGACTACGCTTCCAGGTTTGACTTCAGCAATTTCTCCAGTGAATACAGTCTTTAAATGTTTTATATTATTTCCATAGCCCATCTTCACCATTATATGAACACCCGGCCTAAGCATTATCTTTCTCATAAATTTTTCACGTTCATCATCTACTACTGATTCATATTTTATCTTACTCACACTACTCTCTGGATCTGCAGATTTATTTGTATTAGGTAGATTAGGACTTACCGAACTAGATTTGATAGCTCTTCCAACTACATAATCTGAGAATGATTCAGTTGATAATACACCACTGAGATTAGCTAACTTCATAGTACAAATATCATTATCATAGATATGGGAAGATATCGAGCATTCTATTATGTCGCTAAACCCATAAAAATCATCTTTGAAATAAGTATTTTTCCTGTCCTCTTCTATGAAGTATAGCCTTATTGTAGGAAAGCATCTGATAACAGAGTCTGCGATATCTGTCATATGTAATGTCTGTTGCTCATTAATCTTATTTACATCTTTGGACGTAGACAAATTAATTGATAAATCACCTATAGGAGAATGCATGATCGGCTTCTCACCAATACCATCTCCAATATATTGCCAAGTATAGGGATTGGCATCTGATGGCTCACTCTTTTTCCGACGAACATGTCCGAGAGATATCGGTTCATTCTCATTAGTGATTAATTCTAGTACGACACGGTTAGGTAAATCCGGATCCTCGTCTGCCCTGAGTTCTTTCAATGCATTAAGGAATTGTGCTCCTCTACCTTCCTCAAATCCAAAGCCCAACTGATCAGCCCGAATATCGTCTTGGTGCATTCCCCGAGCATCGGATATACCGTCATTTAGGACTCGTGCGATATAAGATTTTACTCTATCATCATCAAACGTTACAAACTCGCCTTCACCAATTTTCTCTGACTCTATTGTGCTTTGTTTGGCTCTAGAAATTATCTTCTTTTTATCAATTCTCATTGAAATTGTTTGACTATTCGAGCTATCCGCTTCCTCACTGAATTGTTTGGCTAGATAACACATATCTTGCTTGTCTCTATCTCTATGATAGAAAATATCTGGGTCTATATATTCATCAGGTTCAGCAGAAGTCATATCTGACAGTATACTAATATCTGATGTCAGCATCGTCTTAATATCCAAATCCGGTATTATACCTAAGTCACCATATTTGGGACCAAACTTAATTAAAAGCTCTTTCTTTTGATCAAAAGATAATCCCTCTCCTCTGAATAACTCATCATAAGTAGGTAGATATAAATCTGGATATAGATTTATGGGTACGTTATTAGACGATTCAACCCTTTCTTGAATCTGATTTATTTTTGTTATATTCAGTTCTGCCCTTATAGACTTAGATGGATTACCATGCTTCTTTTCTAATACTGATTTTAGTACAACTATAGGAATCGCTCCCGGTATAGTCGTTGCCGTCGGTTCTTTATCAAAAGTATATGCGTGTTGAAGCTGTGAGCTCAGTACATGTAGTATTGCAAATGATTCATCCATTACAGGTCGGGTTACTAATTCGTCTGTGCCCTTAGTATGATCACGTTCCATTATAGCCATTAGAGTACTATCCCATACTGGCTTAGGTATTATCAGACCATTTTTATGGAACATACTCACTAGATTTTTATGTTCTGGCGTGGGTAAAAACAAATTCCCAACCACCGACCTTTTTAAAGAGTCGGGTAAACCTAGTATGGATATCAAATTATGATCTTGCCCCTTTCCTCCTTCAATTGAATGTCCTCCACTTGGTGTTCCGACAGACACAGTATACTTGTATCCAGTAGCTAACAAGTAGACAAAGTCTGCTATGCGCTTTCTTTGAATAGTTCCTTCGAAGCTGAACCAAGTATCAAGCTTAGTGAGTAAGTCTCCAGGGCGAATTAAACTCTCAAAATCACTCTCAAGAAATCCAGTAGCACTATGACCAGTCTTTGCTTTTACATATTCCTCTATAATCCCCATTAGAAGTGGGCCAAATTCTACATCATTACCTTCACCGCTACCTGGAGGATTGAGAATGCTACCAGTTTGATCTCCACCCCGGCTGCCTCTATATGGAGCTACACCTACTGCCTGCATTAATCTATTAAGTTTCTCGCGGTGCCCCTCCTGCTTAAGATCCTTAAGAGGATCAAAATCAAGTAAAACATGTGGATAATTAACATAACTGGGGTCTAGTTTCGATTGCCCAGATAGTATACCCTCCTCATAGGCCCAGATTCTATACAGATCATATATGTAATCCCAAAACATCTGTATCGGCTGTATATTGATACCACCTTGTTCTAACTGAAGCTTCTCTCTGTTTCCTAGATCCTCATAGTTCTCTACAAAATTTATTACCAATCGATACAACTCAGGATTATCTGAGTCTGATTCTATGGTGAGTGACTGTGGGGTAACTCTACTTATTCCTAGGGAATTGATTAATGTGTTTTCTATAATTCCATAAGAACTATTTAACTCCTTAGATCTTTCAACATCTACTATCCTGGCCTTCATTGCCATGAAGTCAGAGATAACCTGCTTATCTGTTACAGCGAATATCATCTGTATAGAATTTGAGTTTAAGCCCATATACTGACAAGAAGGGAACTTAGATCCTATCAAGGGTATATCTATTGTTTTAGAATTAAATGAACCAGACACCTTCTCTAGTATCACAGAAGAATGTTCTCCGTTATTATACCTATCGCTAGTTGTATCAAATTTGAACATTCCTTCGCTGATATCAAAGTAGTATAGTCTCATATCATTTAGGGTTAGCTCTTTTTGCATATCAAATACAGCCCCACCAGGATCTCCAGCTATGATATTCCTTTTATCGATACCAACCTGTGAACGCATTTTTTCTGATGCTAACCTTACATATTTTTTACCGTAATAGCAATCACCAGGATCGAATGTTGGATTTCCATTTTTATCTCTATATGTTATACTACCGAAGGGAAATGCAGCAGAGCTTACTATGCCAAAAGCAAATCTTCCTACTATTGCTCCAGGCATATCTGCCATTGTTTGTATGCTGGCGCTTTTGAAACATACTGGGACCGGGAACTTAGCCGGTCCACCTCCTTGCCCACCAGAGACTAACTCTTTTATTCCAGATGAGTTCTTATCATCTAACTCAGGAATAGATCCATACGCATAATCTGCGGCTGCAGTCAATCCTATATCTAAGAGAGGATCATCTCTATCTAGCAGTTTTTTTATATCGGCAAAATTCTTTATACCTAATTCCTCGGCTAGGTTCTTTACTTTGAGTTGCCTCGTTTTTTCCTTTGCTCCCTGAGATAAATCTCCAAACTCCTCAGACGCATACACCTGCTTCACTAAATCAAAAAACTTAGGATAAGTATACTGAGATACAAATGCAGTACATAGGGCAGGAGAATAAATAGAATTTATTGGCATAAACTTAAACATATTAAGTAGATTTATAAAGCTGGGATATTCTGCAGCTGTAGTAGCAAATGCTTCAAAATTAGGATATACAATATCTATAGATACTATATGCTTTCCTCTGTGGTCTGGCATTACTGCAGAAGATTTTGACCTTATCGTAGGTATAGGTTGATTTAATAAATGCTCTTGTATATTTATCGAGCTGGGGATTACTACAGGAAGTCCCGACAGACTCTCAGACTCTTCAATCTTATAGAATCCTATTTGAGAGATGTCTCCTTTGACTTCATTTAGTAGATCGAAATAGCTACTAGCCTTCTCTCCTATTGTAGATAGGGACTCCTTACTGGATTTTATACTAGCAGATATGATGTTTCTAGGTCCCATAGAGGGATCATGAGTATCATCATACGATCCTATATGCACTATATATGCATAGAATAACTTATTATATATTTCCTTCTCTTCAGGAGTAAGAAGATTAACCCCATTTATTATTCTCGAGGCTTTCGCAATAATACTGTCATTAGACAGGCTACCTCTATTTCTGACAAATGCCTCGAATACTGCCGCAACATCTATGAATGGACCATCCACTAGTACAGGGTTTCTCTTATGATGATTTATATCACTAAGAAAATTGAGCACTTCGTCTATAGATATAGTAGTAACTAGTGGACTCATTAAAATGCCGAATTCAATTGACCGCCTATGTGCTGGGAAATCTCTCCACGTGACATTGTATCATTCAGCTCAGACCTGAATGAACCTTGAATGTTGGGGATATAGCCATTATTTAGGAAGTGCTGATTAGTTATTCCTCTGAAATCTACTGGATTATCCATCTTACCAGATATATTTACAGAAGTTCTCATTCCGCGAGGTTTGGAAACACGTGCTATATTTGTATTAGGCATTGCATCTGGGGCGAATGTGGGGTCTTGAGGAGATGACAGCATAGGAGGAGGAGGCATTGTATTGGCACTACTATACCCCATGGATGGAACAACACCTGGTGTAAACTTATCTATTGCAGATCGAATAGCTTCTATCCCCGCTAGCCCACCAACGATAGCTGCAGCCGGCTTGAAGTACTTAGTCTGGCTAATCTTACTTAAGAATTCTCCACTCCTTAAAGCATTAGAAGCGCTACTATCGGGTACATGGGGGACACCTCCAGAATGACTTCTTCCTGGATCAACAAGATTATCTACTGCGTCTTGCGCACCGACAACACCAAGTCTAGCATTGTCTACTCGTAGCCTGTCTATTAGATCAGAAGCATTCTGCGCGTGTATCTCACTCACTTCTGCAGGCAGACCTGCCATTGCCTGAAAATCAGTCTGCCCTACAGCAGCCGCACCATGGGCAGTGATAACCTCGTCATTTATAAACCCTCGAGCTACTTTCTTCATACCACCGAGGGTGTGACTTGCTGCACCATCTCCTGCCATTATAGTCTCAGTGTATACTCCTACGCCTAACATCCTAGAGACCATTTCATGGGCACGTGCCGTCCGCACCTCGGATTCTAAATTGCCCCACCCCTGCATCTGATGAAAAGCCTTAGGGGCCATTTTTTCGAGATCCTGGTAGGCTCCAGGAATAGCATTAGCATCAGGATCTAGAGCTCCAGATATCTGAAGAAGATCGTCTGCCATACGAGCTATGGTGTCCTGTGTCTCCTGGTGACTTGCATCACCTACGCTTGTTAGCGTACGCATCATCTGAGCTACTTGCTCATCATCAAGACTCTTAACGCGGTTTCCGTGTGATATAAGCTCATCTGCGATTTGCATTCCTGCTTCTCGGCCAGCCTGAGTTGTTCCTTCCGCTTTCTTAAGGAACATATAATGTATTAATGTTCTACTTTCGTTGTAATCAGATGTAACAAGTCTCCTTGTTCCTTCAGAACCAAATATCTTTCCTGCGAATCCTAGCAGCTCATTTAGTTTTACTCCCTGTTCTCTTCCTACTCTGGCAATAAGATTCTGTTTTAATATCTCACCGCCTTCCCGATGTGCTCCAACCTCCACTATCTGGGTCATGAGATTATCTATATATGATCTTCCCTGTGCATGCGCATCTAGGATAGGAGTAGCATGTTTTGGTTTAGCAATCTTATTTAGCGCGTCATAACTCATATCTCGCGGAGATTGACGCTCGCCTCCGCCAATCGTGCCTGACTGTAACTCTCCTATAAACGCATGCACGTCTGTAATACTATCTGATCCACCCAGGAATTCTTTGGCCAGAGAACCTTCACTCTCCTGAAGTCCCCGCAGTATACCCTGCATATGATCCATCTGGCCGCGACGTATGGCCCCCATATCCGTATCATCCATACTAGCAAGTCTGAACAGATTGATAGTATCTTTGTCAAAGTCTCCTTGGTGGGCATACTGGACTGTCGACTTATGCAAGAAAGCAGTAGCATCTATATCTATTTTTGTTCCCTGTTTTGCTACTGCGCCTGCTTGTTCGTCTGTGATAAGCTTAACTCTGCTAGATATAAGTTGTACACCACCCTGAATTGGCTCCCGATATTGGAATGTATGGAAGTTACCATCCCTAACTTGCTTTAATATATCTCCTATCTTTGATTCTGGGCCACCAAACTTACCGCTAACATGCATCTTTTCGATAGCACCTTTGGTTAAACCAACTTCAAACTCACCTACTAACGGGCTAGTATTTAGACTTAAGCTAGCTGCTGCAGCTATCTTCTTAGGAGATAGTTGTGCTTGAGCGAATAAGCCTTGCTTAGACAAAGAGTTTTGAGACATTATCTGATACAGAGCATTTGTCTTATCTGCCATAGTATTTGTGATCATCTCGGCAGAGCTAGTTCTTTGTGCGTCGTGTAGTCTTTCAACGTCTTCGAGTATGCTTAAGTATAGCGACTGAGCTTCCTTGGTCGCTACACTGCCTCCCTTAAATTCTTCTGCCGCCTTAGCGGCGATATCTTGCCAATCCCCTCCTCTACCTGGGATTCTGAAGCCTCCACTCTGCTCAATTTGGAATCCCATAGCTTTTGCAGAGGGAATAAACATTGGACCATGCGGGCCTTGAACCATAACCATTTGATCGGAAATTACAGCACCACCGCTATCGCTGACTAGACCAAGTAAACTGCCCTTTATTTGCTCCCTACTAAGCTTGCCCTGTTGCCTTCCTGCTTGCTCCCGAAGGGTGGCTATACTAGTAGAGGTATCTAGTCCATGTGCAAATCTTGCCTCTTGGGATTCTTTAGAGAGTACGGCAAGTTGACCTACCGCCTTATTCTTGAATTGTTCTCTTATGTCGGTAAGAACCTTAGATGGAGTAAGGACAGAATCGTCCATTGATTGAAGTATAAGATTGAGCTCATTATTATGTTTAAGTAGTTCAGGATTGCTGTCTATGATATCTTGAAAGACTCTACTTTGCGCAGTAAGCACCTGATCGCCTGTAAGACCATGTCCCCTGCCAAACTCGATAGCTTCTCTTATGAATGAAGCTTCTCTATGTCTAATCTTCGCAGCCTTAGCCCCAAACTTCTTCATAGGATCTTCTGCCCTATAGCCTATCTCTTGACCTTGTGATACGATCATTAGAGCTTTTTGCGCGGTGGGGGGAGCCTGCTGCTTGGCTTGGACGTCACTTAGCCCAAGGGTCTTGAGTACTACTCGTATTGATTCGGAATCTGAGCTAATTATCTCGTCAATAGCTTTTTTCTTTGCGCCGACAAGGTCCTTATAGTGAGGTAGTTGCTCTAATATCTTTTCTATATCAACTTCACGGACCGTCATTCCTACCATCTTGTCGATAAACTCTTGTGTGCTTTCAACACCTAGAGCCCCTCGTACAGCACTATCTCTTCCGAGGGCCCTAAACTGCCCAGCAAAATCATCGGCATGTCCCATTTTGCTGCCAAAACCAGCAATTTGGATTTTACTTTCAGGTGAGGCCCTGTAGGCTCCCTCAGGGATAGATATTAGGCTGGCTGTTCCTCCGGCCATTGCGGCTAGGGCTTTTGCGGCCGCCAGATCGCCCTTATCAGAAATCACTTGAGCTAAATTACCAAGAAGGGCCTCATTTAATTTGCCAGTCTTAAACAGCCCCTTGCCTGCCTCTTGGGAAAGTCCTATCTCTCCAACAAGCATGCCTACACCCCGGAGATTTTTAGCTTCCTGACCTGTGAATCCCAGCTCTTTTATTATTGCATTTACATTCTCTTCCTCGAAGAATCCTGCAGCAGCAAACCTGTGACCACCAGTGATATATCCGCCACTAGCCTTGACTACACCATGTTCGGACATTTGGAGTTCTAGTTGATTGGTTCCTGCTTTTAGTCTTGCACCAACGATACGAGTTAGCTCTGGATTTAAACCTCTTTGCTGTACAACATTGAGCATATCATTTGTATGCCGCATATCTGCTTTAGCTATCTCTGAAGGCTGCAGTATATGATCACCTACTGCGACTCCTCCACTGGGGCTAAAACTTAATGCACCTTCAGTATATTGCACAGCTTTACCCTGCATATACTCTTCATGGGCTATTAATGGTATTGCAAATGATTTGTCGAACTGAACTGAATGTCCAGCTCTTAGCTTATGTTGATGCGCTTTTAATACAGCAAATAGATCTGATCTAAGAACACCTTCGAAAGCTGCGCCAGCTTCACCTGCAGATGCTACTGCTTTTAAGTCGATATTATGAGTTACTACGTTTCTAGTTCTTCCGGTGATTGGATTTATATCTAGAGATTCAACAATATCTCTAGACATCATCGCACTAGAATCACCAAAAATAGCTGTAGTCAATCTGGCATCAGCAAAGGTCACTCCTATCGTTCTTCTACCAAGAGCGACACTTCTTTCTCGTCCACCTAGTTCATTTATATTTTTTTGCAGTGCAGGAATTACACTGGCACCCTTATTTACTTCTGGGTTTAAACCCATAATTGCAGAGACTGCTGCTGGAACTTCTCTAACGTTACTTAGAGCTATTGGTGCTCTAGATAGATGGAACTGTACTCCTTTGTCATAGAGCTGCTGGTGTGGCAGCATTGATAGATTTTTAATGTCAGAAGACATCATCTTTATCTGGATATTTTTACCGTCAGACGCTGATGAGTTCTTTAGATTTTCATATATCCATTCGGCGCTTTGAGAGGCTTGTGCAAAGTGTAATCTCTTTGCTAATTGTGCCTCTTTGCTATTAGGATCCTTAGCGGCTATTGTTTTCAGGTGGCTCATTACAGCCGAATGAGCAGTATCGAGTTCTTGTGAAAGTTTTGACAGGCTGCTACGGTGCTGCTGTTTTGCCACTCCGGAAGATGAGAATTTGCCACGAATATCTTTTGCTTCTGTTATGAGTTCATGAAGCTTTGTCCCCTGCTCAATCTCTAGAATAATCTGGTTACTGAATCCTAGATGGTGTCTTCCTAGCTTCAAGTCACCACTATAGGAGAGTGGATCAATTCTGTTTAAACCATCTTGGGCTGTTTTAGTCCACCCGCCTAGAGGATCAAAATGTGAGGTTTTAATATCAAGTATTTCATTTATACCTGATTTAAGATTCCCAAGTCCCGTGGCGTCCTCAACATGTTGTACTAGTCTTTGATATAAATTTTCTGAAAATTTCTGAGGGGCTTTTAATAGAGGAAATGCTTTTCCTCCTGCTGAAGATTCTCCTACTTGAGCTATCTCAGCTACAGTCGACCATATGGTCCCTCCCTTATACATAAACTCATGACCTGACCCAGATTTTATTCCAGCAATCTCCCCTGCCTTCAATGAGGTAGAGAATAGGGGAATTGACACTGGGTTAGCTCGGAGGCCAGAATCAAGAGGTGTTACCAGAAGCTCAGCACCGCGGATTTCTATGCTATGTTTACCAGTGCCTTCTACTTGGCTTAGAAAATTGCTTAGTCCCTTAGTTACAAATCCTCGTCGTTCCAATGCTTCCGTTGCAAGATTCGCAGATCCTACTCCCCGGTATGCTTCTCCTGCCAACTCTAGTTTTACTTTTTTATATATATCGAGATTCTCTGGGAAGGTTGACCTGATCACCTCTTCAACGGGAGTGCCCCTGGCGATTTCTCTAGCCACGTCTACTACAGGTGCAGTAGATAATCTAGCTCCTGTACGGAATGCCCTATCGAAAATTTCTGCGGGGTCAGGAGATCCCGGTGGTGTTGTATGTCCAAATTCAATACTCTGCAACGGCTCGTTAGACATGATACGTTGGCCACCAGCAAGATCGCTTATGAGTTTGCTATATCGCTCTTGTTGAGCTACCCTGAGTCGCCCAGTCTGTCTCGATGTTAGTATTTCATTTAATCTAATGCTTCTAGAATATATTGTATTCTCATACCGACTTACACTTTCTTTAGTTGTACGTGGGGCAAATGATCCTGGCCGTTTGCCGGCTTGGTTACCCGCCACATACCTTTCCTTACCTGCGTCATCGATACGTGTACCAATAACTCTTCTATGGGCTTCTAGCGCACGTAATATACGACTTCTATCATGTCGAGCTGAAGTCCTGTCATCTGGATGCCATGCCCCTTGCCTGCTTCTACTTCCTTCATATTTATATTGTTGACGATTCCGTCGCTGGGCACGTAAATCTATCTGTCTACCAAATACATCTTTAAATTCTCTATGTTTGGCCTCAAGGCGACTAATCTCCCTATCTGCCATAGAACCTAGATCCCCATATGGACGATTTAGATGCCCTAGGGCATACTGCGGGGACTTCGGGAATGAGCCTCTTATGTTAAGTGGATCACCTGGCCAAGATCTATTAAATGCCATGTTTAACTCCGTAAAATATCTGTTGCCATTTCAAAGAAGCCTTCTAGGCTTCTTCTTGAAGTCATATCGTAATTAACGACATTCTCTAATCCCGAACCTAAATTTTCGTCGATATCATAATCAGTGATACCTGCCTGCATGAGCTCTGCTTCTAGCTGTTGTCTGGCAGCAGAGTCTAGCCCTGATCTATTATAGAAGTTATACACACTCAAATCAGGGGCCGGGAACTCTGTTCTCAGCTTATTCGCAACATTCGCAAAAACACCAGATCTATGTAAATCGCTACCCACGGAGCCCCAAATAGAATCCATTGTTTTAACTCTAACAGCATCCATAGGTACGTCTGGGTGAAATCCTGCCCAAGTGGGGTCAGGCATGCTATGACCCATGAAGTACTCTGCTGCTCTGGAGTCAGGCCCCTTTCTCATATTACTATAGTCAAATGCATTATCTCCCTGTTTTGCCCAAGCAGCCTGATACACGGGCTTCAGGTATTCGGGGATATACTCTAGTATTTCCTGCTTTTTAGCTGCGGGAGCATTGAGCGTCTCAGTAAATAATTGCTTTTCTCTAGTAGGTAAAGCAATCATCGCGTCTCTAATGAATTGTTTTGCCCCCAATGAATAGTCGAGTGATGCAACAGTTCTTCCTTTTAGCTCAAGAAAACTGGCCGCAATCTTTTGTAGTCCTTGTACTCTGGCTTCTTTTTCTAATCTACGGTATTTTATATACTCTAGATTATCAAAATATTCATCAATTCTTCTGCGTTCTTGGACATAGTTTGGTATATATCCGCCGGTCATTTCTCCTGTGGTTATAGCTCTCATCGATGAAGTTGCGCCAAAGTACATAGCACCAACAGTAGACATGGCTATTTTCGCGATAGGATTAGCACCGATTAATGCACCAGTTAGAAATCCACCAGCAGAAGCAGTGAGGGGGTCAGTCGCTTTTAGCTGTTCGTGCATCGGTCTGATCATAGTAGTGTATGGCTCAGTCCAATCATATTCATCTGTGTCATATACTTCTCTTTTTATATATGCGTCTAGCTCATCTCCAATGCTATCGAACAAAATGCTTCCAATTAGAGATGAGCTAGACGCATATA
>JYMV01001429.1_pt1 | contig 26301 bp, 22 predicted proteins | sample 338911 | NCBI WGS metagenome assembly JYMV01 (sample SAMN03354496, study PRJNA234377) | hydrothermal vent metagenome | biome: Deep sea; feature: Hydrothermal plumes at the Eastern Lau Spreading Center, Western Pacific Ocean; material: Seawater | place: Tonga | collected 2009 | depth 2000 m m
AAAGGCATGTTATTTTTCCCATGGATCGCTAACTGTTTGTAAATATAGTTGAAAATTTAACCTGTTTTTTAAAAATCTGTCATACTCAAGGTAGAAACTGTCGTCAGGCCAGATAATTAAAATAGAAGATGCCTATGTATGTATTACGACTGAATCAAAGCACCATGCCGTTAGGATGGATTACGATAGAGGAAGCTTGTAAACAATATTCTTTGGGCAATGTGCTGTTTGAATTGGGATCGATGAAGCGAACTTTGTTAGGCGGGCATAATCATGCCGGTGAACAGAGCAGCATCGAAATTGCCTCAATTATTGGCTGCAAGGGTAAGGTAGTGCACCAGAGTGGCAAAATTCCCTTGTGTAACCGTTGGTTATTTGCCCGAGATAATTACACCTGTTTGTATTGTGCTAATCAATTCCGGCCCAGCCAACTGACCTTAGATCACATTATCCCTCGTTCCCGAGGGGGCAAGAAAACCTGGATGAATTCTGCGACCGCCTGCAAGCGCTGCAACGTTGTTAAAGGTGCCAGAACCCCGGAAGAAGCCGCGATGCACCTGATTGCAGTACCTTTTAAACCCAATATGTACGAGCAACTGTACTTGCGTAATAACCGCATCCTGGAGGATCAGAAGGAGTACCTGAGTAGCCAGTTTTCCAGTAAGCGGGATTGGTTAGGCGGCAAGCTGGTGGCCTGAATGCAGAATAAATTATGAACTATAATTTCTTTTGCAGCGTTTAAAAGCAAACGACAACAGGAAGTAAACTATGAACCTACATATCGAATCCTTTGAGGGTGGTTTTTATCTGGCGGCGATCGAAGACAACGACAGAACCTGGTATCTTTACGATGAGCAAAACCACCCTAAAAAGTTTAACTGCATCAATGAGATAAAGTCCTTTTTAGACAATGAAAGGTTTGAGAAAGTCTGGTTAAAGCAAAATACACCTTACGATGAAATGTGCGGCATGACTTCAACCACTGAAGGCATGAAACTGGAACTAGAGTGGCACTAGCGCCTGTTTAGTCGAGCGGTTGCACAATAAACTTCTCGCTGACAAGTCTCATGGGATCAGGTGCCGTCTGCAACAACTGATGTAGTGTATCAAGTTCCTGATAATCCATTGGCAAAGGCGCTTCTTCGGGCTGATAAGTTGAACCCATTGGATAGTCCACACCGGCAGTTTTGCTCATTTCAATGTGGGTGCCCAAAATAGCCGTCACTGGCAGTGACCGCGTTTGTTTAAGCAAGCGCGCAATACTGTGTTTGTAGGCTTGCCATTCGCGTACATACAGCCTGCCCGGATACAGACTGTCACCAGTTAGCAACCATCCAGTTCGCTCATCAAATAACGCAATGGCATCGTCACTATGCCCCGGCAAGGGGTAAAGTGTGATTGTCCTTTCCCCTAAATCCAATTGCGCGCTGTCTTCAGGCCAATGCAAACCATCAACGCCATAGCCAAAATGTTGTTGAATCGCTGTCAGATTGCCAGCCACAACTTGTGTATCGGCCTTATCCTGAAATTGTTGGTCAGCAGCAATGTGATCGCTATGACCATGAGAATGCAATACCAGCAGTGGCTTAGCAGTATTAACTGCCGAAGTTTCTTCGAGTATGCGGGTAACGGTAGCAAACAATGGAAAACGGCTGGTGCTGGCTGTTGCGCCGGTGTCTAACAATAACGCCTTTTCCGTACCCAATAACAGATAAATGAAAGGGGCTTCATAGTGCAGGCACTTGTTTTGGCGCAAAATATAGGTGTTTGCGTCGTAGCGAAAGATTTCAATAGGGTTAGCATTATCCATTTGGCAATCTGCTGCGCCATGTCGCCACTGGTATTGTTGCAATTTTTGCAGCTCTGGTGCTGGCATTGGCAACGGTTGTTGGCCGTTTGCGAAGGTCCCACAGAGTAGGGTGCCCAGGGTCAATAGTCGTATCCGGTGACAGAGGTTTTTGATTGCTTTGCTGAAAATGCTCATTGGCGCTTAACCTTTAAAATCCTGGAATTCAACATACAGCGCTTTTTGAGAATGGCACTGACCGAAGTTGGCTACTAACTCTGCCTTTTCAAATGAGTACTCGATTGAGGTTTTGGCTGATTCTTTGAGCTGACATTGCTCTGCCAGATAAATAGCATCAAAAGAAGGGGCTGGGCCAATCTGATGCACAAACAGGAGGCGCTGTTCTGACAGCAGGATGCTATGCCATTGGTTAGGTTCAGCTTTTGCTGGCACGTTGCTGGTTAATTGTCGACGATATAACGGCTTTTTAAAAAATACCTCTTGCTCGCTTAGCCAGGGCTTTCCGCCGCGTTCAAAGTGCCCTTTAAAAACAGTGGCGTTGAGTACTATGGATTCACCCTCAATGAGTTTATTGAGATCAAAGTGTTCAGGTAGCAAGGTCAGCATATGTTCCTCAGTTTGCTCACCTGATATCAGGTGAGCTACCAGTTTTTCCTGGCTTTGCAGCTCGATTTCATAAATCAACTGATAATCGTGAGGTGCCTGATACAAGGGAAGGTGGCTGGCGAAAAGGCGGTCACCATCGCTAAACAACACCATGCCATGGGAACCCATGCGTTGATGATGCTTATGTTGATCAGCTTTTAATGGAACAGCTTGCGACAAACATAAGAACAACAGTAAAACGGTTAACTTTGACATGGGGAGCAGCCTGCAAACAAATGGATTAATCCTATTCTGCTTTAATAAGAGGCGTAAAAACAGCGACTAAAAGTTTATCACTGTTTCCTTTTAGGATATGATTTTAGTTGATTTGTTTACCGGTTTTCAGGTATGGATGTTAATGATTTGCGCTATTTTCTGGTGATTGCCCGTAGCAATAATTTGCAAACGGCCGCTAAAGAATTAAACAAAACGCCTGGGGCTTTATCCAAAGCTATTCGCAGAGTGGAAGCCTTAACTCATACCCAGTTATTTGAGCGACAGGGGCGCAATATTCAGTTGAATGCTGAGGGCCGACGATTTTGCGAATATGCGCGGGTGATTGTGCATGAGTCCGAACAGGCCATTAGTGCATTTGGTCAGGGGAAGCAAAAAATCAAAGTGAACATAGCTGGCCCTCAGGTATTGCTGCAACAGGCGTTACCCAGAGTGTTAGATTGCCTGCCAGCTGCCCGTTATGACACCCACATAACCGCCGAGTGGGAAGGGGATGCGTTAAAACATTTACGGGATGGTAGCGCCCATCTGGCCATTGCCACCGCAGAGGCAGTAGAACAAAATCAAGGTGACCTGAGTATTATTGAACTTGGCGAAACCTGCTTCCAACTGGCCTGTGCCCCTGCACATCCGCTGCTGGTCGATAATCCGGCAACGACAATTAGCAATGAAAAGATTCAAAAGTATGCCTTTGCTTGCCCGGTAGTATCGCCTTTTTGCGGTATACAGAGAGGTATTGGCTCTGATGGCTGGCGAGATGATATTCTGCCGCGCAATATTGCCTACCGGTGCAGTGATTTCAGTACCTTACTGGCATTGGTGCAACAGGGTAGGGCATTGGCTTATATCCCGGATTTCTGTATCAGCCAGGCCAATCTTAGTGCCCTTAAAATTACTATTCCCTGGCAATACCGGGAAAGGCTAATTCTGGCGTACCAACCCAGTCAGGCGGCGGGTTGGTTACAGCGTTTCGCCAGTGATTTGCAGTCCAACAATTAATCCTTCCTTGGCATTCAGAAAAATTACAGTTAAACCCTTGACCCTATATCTAACTATAGGGTTTATACTTTGTTCAGTATCAGTTATTTGGGCAATGTTATGTACAAAATTGGACAACTGGCAAAACTGGAAGATATCAGCGTAGAAGCCCTGCGTTTTTATGATCAGCAGGGGGTATTATCTCCGGGGCACAGAGCAGACAATGGTTATCGTCTTTACAGCGACGATGATCGCAAAACCCTGAAGTTTATTCAGTCAGCCAAGAACTTAGGCTTTACTCTGGCCGAAATTCAGGAGTTGTTAAACATCAAGGTGGACAGTCAATCTCATACCTGTGAAGAAGTAAAAACTATCGCAGAGCACAAGTTGCAGGATATTCAGGACCGTATCCGGCAATTACAACGCTTTGAGACTACCCTAAAAAAAGTGGTAAAAACCTGTTGTGGCGGCCCGGAAAGTGCCGAACATTGCTCTATTCTGGAAGCCATTGAGGAGCGCGTGGCATGATTTTTCTGCAGAATTTTTGGGACTTACTAGTGTTATCCGCCCCCTGGCTGTTGCTGGGCTATTTGATTGCAGGCGTAATTAACGTTTATTTACCCAAACAGTGGATGCAAAGCCAGTTAGGCAAGGCCAGTTTTGCTCATTCTATTAAGGCGGCGTTTATTGGTGCACCTTTGCCGCTGTGTTCTTGCGGTGTTATTCCCACTGCCCTGGGCCTGCGTAAACGCGGCGCCTCTAAAAATGCCACGGCCTCTTTTATGGTGGCCACCCCTGAAACTGGCGTGGACTCGGTGTCGGTAACCTATGCCCTGATGGGGCCTGTTATGGCCATTGCCAGACCCATTGCTGCGATAGTTAGTGCTATTGTGGCCGGGGAGTTGGTTAGATTAACCGATAAACCGGAGGCGCCAAAGACGCAAACTCAGGTTCATTCCTGTTGTGGCAGTAAAAAGGCCGAAGAAGAGCCAGAGCAAAAGGGTGTTGTAGAGGTTCTGCAGTTTTCCTTTGGCAAATTACTGGGGGATACCGCCAGTTGGTTGTTACTCGGCTTGTTTTTTGCCGCCATAGTGCAAACCTGGGTACCAGAATCGTTTTTTGTGCAATGGGGTGACAGTATTTTAACTATGGTGGTGATGGTGCTAGTCAGTATTCCTATGTATATCTGTGCCACTGCATCAACCCCGATTGGCGCTGGTTTTATTCTGGCGGGCGTATCGCCGGGCAGTGTCCTGGTGTTTATGCTGACGGGGCCAGCAACCAATCTGGCCACCTTAGGCGTGCTAGGCAAAGAACTGGGAAAACGTGCCATTGTGGCTTATCTGGTGGCGGTTATCGGCACCGCAGTGGGCATGGGACTATTGCTCGACTGGCTGTTGCAGTACACAGGCTGGCAAATTGATGTGGCTGAGCAATTGCATCAGCATCAGGACAGTTTGTTTTACACACTATGCGGTGTGTTCCTGAGCGCGTTAATGGTGTGGTACTACAGTACTCAAATAGTAAGACGCTGGTCTCGTGAAAGTGACGGTTCAGGGGTGAGTGAGCCACACTAGCGCTGGCTAAAACTTAGGGCATGGATGCATTAAATTGCTATGGAATTCAATAAGCTAACTATTTTTGTTTAAAAAATGCTCGATCTTTTTATGAGAGGTTAATATATTTCCCGTTAACCAGTGTTGTAATTTCCGACACTGGTTCCCCTCAATTTGCCAAATCCCCTACTTGTTTAATGACGCGTCGGGGATTTCTTTTGAATAAATTGAGTGTATACAATATAAAATATGCTAAAATGGGAAATCTATTATGTTTAACTTCAAGTGTTTTAGGAACAAAACGGTCGTACTTTGCGTTACGCTGCTTGGCTGTTATGGCCCTTCGGTGGTTGCCGAAACAACGCAATCCAGTTTCAATACCGCATCTTTAAATTATTGTGCTGCTCATGGCGGAGGTAGCTATGAGTGGATCCAATCTGTCACCTTGGATGGGGACACTTATTCGTCTGGCGGAGCAGGCAATGACAATAACCTGCAGGGATATTCGGATTTTACTGCAAAAACCTTTACTGCCTCAGATGGCCAGATGCAACTAACGCCGGGATTTTCAGGTCAGGCATATTCGCAATTCTGGACTGTTTGGGTGGATCTCAACCAGGACGGCATTTTTTCAGATAGTGAAAAGTTGCTGGATGGTCTTTCTGGCAATGCCAGCACTGCCGGGGTATTAGCATTGCCTGCAGTGGCTCAAACTTTGACCACCCGAATGCGGGTGGTGATGCGCTATGGTGGAGAAGCCTCATCGGCTTGTGGTGATATCGGCAGTGGTGAAGTGGAGGATTACAGCCTGCTGATCGCCGCGGATAATGCTGGACAAGTACAACTGCAAGACACCTGCAAAACTCAGGGAGCCAGTACCAATAGCCAGTTGGCTGACGGAGAGGCCATTTGTTTGCCCGATGCCCAGGTAAACTATCTCAGCATCCCCGGAGCCAATAATTTTGACAGCATTGCTATTAGCACCGGTCACGGAAGTGGTGATCTTTCCTTGTTCGCAAAAAATGGCGGTTGGCCTGCTACCAATGGCACCGATCCAGCTTCTACCAACGTTGGAAATTCGGAATGTATTATCTTGCAGAATCCATCGCAATATTGGACCTATGTGGCTGTGACAGGAGAAAAACAAGGGGCCAGCATTGTTGCGGATTTAGGCGCCACAAGTTGTCGGTCATTGGCTGATGGGGGCGATCCTACTGATCCGGTGGATCCGCCTTCTAATGGTAACGATGGTTATCCTTATGATTCGGTCAACGTCAAAATTTTCCGTTTTCAATTTAGTGATGCACCTTTGACATGGACAGAACAACAAATCATCACCGAAATGGAGAAAGTGAAAACCTATTACACGGAACAATCCTACGGACGATTTACTGTGACTTATGATTTGTCACAACCCATTATCAATATCCCAGATTCTAAGAGCCTTTACGACAATGATTTTCAGGCCTGGTACAGCTTGTGGCGTTCAAAAGTAGCGGAACGCGGTGTCGATCCCGATGCTCCCGGTGCGGGCAACATTATTATGATGACCGCGCCTCAGGTAGGTAATTTTAACTCCAGTGCGGCGCCGCCAGAAATGTCAATTTATCACTACGGTGCGGGAACCGTGGCACATGAAATTGGTCATGCACTGGGGTTACGTCACGCTAAAGCCGTTGAAGCGGGACCGGGGAAAATCATCGGCAATGGTGATATCGCAAGCGAAAGCCTGAATTATGGCAATGTGTACAGCATGATGGGGATGGGGGCGCATTCATTGCAAGAGTACAATTTGATGTACAAAGACTATTTTGGCTGGTTGACTGCGCAGGAAGTGCCTTTGATAAACCAGTCTGGCACTTATCGTCTTTATGCGTTTGATCATGGCAGTGCTTCAGGCACTAATGCGCCTGGCAATATCGGTATCAAGTTAAAGTCGGGTAACGATAAATACACCTATTGGTTGGAATATCGCACTACTCATGACAGATATACCAACACCAAAAATGGCGTGTTGCTAAACCTGCAAGGATACCTTGAAAATGAACAGGACTCTCGTTTCTGGAAGCACACATCACATTTGCTGGATATGGCGCCGGGCTCTAAAACACCTGGCTGGTGGGGCGACGACCAAACTGACTCAGAGCTATTGATTGGTGAAAGCTATACCGACCATTGGGGCGGATTCCGTATCACTGTACTGCAAAAAGGTGGTGTAGAGGATACAGCGCAAGCCTGGATCGATGTCCAGGTGGAATTGCTGTAATTGCAATAAAAACTCCCGTGCTTCGTCCTTGAAGACACGGGAGAACGGGAACTGTTTTGGCTTTTGCGCTACCTGGTTATTCGTAGCGCAAAGCCTTGATGGGCGTGGCTCTGGCTACCTTGGTAGCTTTACCTCCGACGGTTAGCCAGGCGATGAGCAATGCCATTAAACTGGCTGTCAGACAACTGGCTAGTACCCAAAGTTCACTGATGCGGTAAGGAAATATCTGTAACCAGCTAAGCATTAACATCGCAGCGCCAGCACAACCAATCAGGCTGGCCAGTAATACCGGTTTGGAGAACTGCCAGGTGAGCAGTTTGACGATATCCAGCACACTGGCCCCCATTACTTTGCGGATGCCAATTTCTTTAAAGCGGCGTTCGGCAGTAAAGCTGGCCAAGCCAAACAAGCCCAGGCAGGAGACAATTACGGCGAGGCTGGAAGCGATCGCCAGTAACAGCGCTTGTTTTTGCTCTGACTGAAAATCTCTTTCGATCACTTCACTGACATAAGTGCGCACAAAGGGTAATTCGGGCACCTGCTCCTGCCAATAGCGCAGCAGTGTTTGCTCTGCTTTTTGTGGAGCATCTTCAAAACGCACGGCCAGGAAGCCGATACCACCGTAGTCTGTAAAAATATAAACTTCAGGGCGAATGCGCTCTCTGACGGTGCGGTAATTGATGTCGCTGATCACCCCTATAACTGTGGCAAATATGGTCATGTCGCCCCATCTATACTCCAGCACCTGACCCAGAATATCTTCGTTATTGGCGAAGCCAAAGTGGGCCACCGCCTGTTCATTCACCATGGTATTAATTTGGCGGGTTTCCGGGTTTTGTTGTAATTGTTGAAAATCCGGTCGCACATCGGAACTGATATTTAAATCGAAATAACGGCCCGTTATTACTTTGGCGTTAAAGGTGTCCAGAAAGCCCTCATCGACATTGCGAAACGAAATGGTTTCGCTAAATTGGGAGCCATCTTCCCGGTTGAATGACAACCCCAATTGCCAATTGGTGGCCATGGCCGGAAACATGTTGATGTAAGTGGCGGCTTTCATGCCGGGTAAATCCAGAATCTGTTCTCTGAGCAACTTTTGGCGAGATTGCTGGGCAACGGGTTCACGACCTACACCATGTAAAATCACAATATGGTCTTTGTCGTAGCCTACTTCCAAATTCATGGCGTGCTGCCGTTGTGCGAACATCACCATGGCACAGACGATCAGCGCGATAGAAATGGAAAATTGAGCAATAACTAGCAGGTTACGCAACATCAGACTGCCGGAGGTTTCTGCGGATTTATTGGCTTTCAGTACTCTGGCGGGGCGAAATGCGGAAAGTACCAGGGCCGGATAAATACCACCTAATACGCCTACGATCAGTACCAGACCTATCATGGCCAGGGTGTTAACACCCAGATAGTCAAAAACCAAATCTCGCTCTAAAAACTCGCTGTAAAAGGGCAGTGCCAGCTCCACTAACATTAGGGCGAGCACCAAAGCGATAGCGGTGATAAAGATTGTTTCACCCAGAAATTGCAGGATCAACTGCTGCCGCGAAGCGCCCATCACCTTACGCAATGCCACTTCTTTCGCGCGACGTGTGGAACGGGCCACAGACAGGTTGGTAAAGTTGATGCTGGCAATAAGCAGAATCACCAGCGCAATACCCGAAAATATTGCGATGTTGGTTTTACGCCCCGGTTGATTGATGTACATCTCATCCAGCGGGATTGCCTCAAACGCGATCCAGTCTTCCGGTTGGGCATAGGTTTCCTGGACAAATTCCGGAACAATTACTCTGTCTTTAACCAGCTGTTCCATGCGCTCATTAATGTCCTCAATGTTAGCGCCGGGCTTCAGTGTCATCAAAGTCATGTTGTTGCCGCCGCCCCAGTTGGTGAACAGCCAGGGTTGAGTTTCCAGGTAGTCTTCTTCAACGATTTTTATCAAGGCTGTGAGACCTTCAATATTAGTGTTGTGGGCAACGTTGGCATACACAGCGCCCACTCTGAAGTCTTTGACTACACCCCAGCTTTCAACGGTGATAATTTCGCCTATTGCGTCTGTGCTGCCAAAATATTTGATGGCCAATTGTTCTGACAAGGCTATGGCGGCATTGTCGTTAATGGTACTGTTCAAATCACCTACTAAGGTATCAAATTGCAAAATATCTATGGTGTTGGGATCAGCAAAATAGAGAGGTTCCTCGTAGATATCATTGCGGGTTTTGACTATGGGCCACTGTCGATTCATGCGGGTTGCTGATTCAATCTGGTCGGGAAAATAGTCTAACAGCACCTGCTTTAAAGGGCCGGGTGCGACATCAAAAGTTTGGGCTTCAGCACCTGTGGTGAAATAGGTGGTCTGTACCAGATAGGTGCGTTCTGCAGCGGGCCAGTGCTCGTCAAAACTGGTTTCATCCTCGATAAATATAAACAACAACAGACAGCTGGCCAGGCCCACGGCAAGGCCAAGAACGTTGATACTGCTGTAGAGCCTGTCGGCAATCAGGTTGCGCCAGGCGATTTGCAGGTAATTTTTAAACATGCTGAAGCCCTCCTAGGCGGCCTTAACGCTTTCAGTGACAATTTTGCCGTCGAATAAATTCACGGTTCGGCTGGCGTAATCTGCATGGGCAGGGCTGTGGGTAACCATGACAATGGTGGTGCCTTCCTGATTGAGTTGTTGCAGCATTTCCATCACTTCCTGACCGTGGGCGCTGTCGAGGTTGCCGGTGGGTTCGTCCGCCAGGATCATGGCCTGATCGCCCACCACGGCGCGAGCTACAGCAACCCGTTGTTGTTGACCTCCGGATAATTGGCCTGGCATGTGATTAGCCCTGTGACCAATGCCCACCTTATCCATTACCTGCAATACTCGTTGACGCCGCTCATGAGCAGGAATGTCGTGATAAAGCAGTGCCAGCTCGATATTTTCCTGAACCGAAAGTTCGTCCACCAGATTAAAACTCTGAAAGATAAAACCAATATTGTGTTTGCGGATGGCGCTCAGCTGGCTTTCGCTGAAATTGGAAATTTCCTGATCCAAAAAGTGGTATTCGCCGCTGCTGGGTGAATCCAGCATACCCAGAATATTTAACAGGGTGGATTTACCGCAGCCGGAAGGCCCCATGATGGCCACGAATTCGCCCTGATCGATGTCCAGCGAGACCTGATCAAGCGCGGTGGTTTCAATGTCGTTAGATTGATAGACACGAGAAATGTTATTTAGCCTAATCATGTGTTTTTCCTTTAGTTTTTCAGGGTTAATCGTTCAATGTTTTGGTATTCGCCATAGGACGACACTATGACGGTTTCGCCGGCTTCCAGACCGGACAGTATTTCAATGTATTGGTTGTTGCGACGACCGCTGCGAATAGCTCTTTTATTGGCTTCGCTGGCATCTGGAGACACTACATAAACCCAGTTGCCTCCGGTGTTTTGAAAAAACGCTGCATTGGGCAGCATCAGTGCTGGTTCGGCATCGCCTAACTGCAGTTTCACCTGTAGGGTCTGACCGCGCCGGATATCTTCCGGGCGGCTATCACTAAATTGTAAATCCACTTCAAATTGGCCGTTGCGCACCTGCGGATAAATTTTACTGATGGTCAGTTGGTAACTTTCATTGTTGCGTATCAAGGTGGCCGGTTGCTCCAGATCCACCCGACCCAGATAAAATTCATCGATAAAAGCGCTGAGTTTAAAATCATCCGGCGTATCTATCTGGCCCAGGCGGCCACCGCGGGTGATACTTTGGCCAATTTCTGCATCAAATCCAGAAAGTTTGCCATCCACCGGGGCTTTTACATTCATATTGTCCAGATTCTGCCGGGAGATTTGCAGGGCTCTTTCCAGCTGCTCGCCGGTGGATTTCAGGAACTGTAATTGTTGTTCCTGCATTAACTCGTCGGTGCGCTGACTTTCCAATGACACCGCCAAGGTTTGCTGATACCAGTTCAATGTATCTCGGGTGTCATCTACCTGATTTTTGGGGATCAAATTATTGGCCAACAACTCCTGTTCGTGTCGAAGCTGCCGTGACAACAACCTGATCTGATGATTAATATCCAGCAGGTTGCGCTTGTGTTGCAGACGGTTTTGCTCCAGCTGTAACTCGATAGAACGCATATTATTGAGCTGTTCCGCCACCAGGGCTTCGTTACTGGTAACGCTGAGTTGTAATGAGGTGTTGGACAGCCGGGCTATCATATCCCCGGCTTTTAACAGCGCACCGTCTTCCACATACAGAGCTTCGACACGACCACCTTCGATGGCGTCTAAAAACACTGTTTTGGCGGGGGTGACTCTGGCACGCAGTGGTAAGAAGTCTTCAAAAATACCCTGCTCAACGGTTGCTAATGTAACTCGTTGAGATTCTACGGATAGCGCGCGTTGCCCGGTTTTGGAAAACAACAACAGCCCCACGGCAAGGACGGCTGCTGCCATCAACCATGGAAGCGCTTTGCGCCAGAGTGGTTTACTGGAGACGACTTTCTTATCCATTGCTGCCCCGGATCGGCCCTCAGTAGCGCGTCCTTGAGGTGGCATTTTGATGGTCTTTTTTTGTTGCGTTGTTAATTCCACTGACATGGTTGGACTCGTTTAAATTGCTCGCTTTCGCTGTTTTTGGCTAGATGATTACAAATCCTGTGCCAACACCTAAGTGTATGAAAATTAGAAAATAAATATTTACTTGCAAATATAAACCAGCTTTAAGTGTACGAATACGAACACTTGCTGTACGGTATTGAACAGTCATAGTTCATCAAAAGTCTGCAGAAGATGTCAGTGGAAAGTCGCATATTAATCGTCGATGACGATGAGGATATTCTGGTCGCCAGTAAGCTGTTGCTCAAACGTCACTTTACTGAAGTAGTTATTTGCAATCGTCCGGAGCAAATACCAGAGCTAATGGATAAGCAGCATTTTGATGCAATTCTGCTGGATATGAATTTTGGACCGGGAGAGAGTAGTTGTCAGCAAGGATTTAGCTGGCTGAAACAAATTTTAGAAATAGACCCTCAGGCCGTGGTGATCCTGATCACCGCCCACGGTGCCATTAACCTGGCTGTGGATGCCATGCGCCTCGGCGCCACTGATTTCGTCGCTAAACCCTGGCAAAACGAAAAACTGGTCGCTACGGTTTCTTCTGCCTGTCAGCTGCGCCATTCACGCAATGAGGCCAGTCGATTACAAAAAACCAATAAGGTGCTATCGGATGCAATAATTAAATCCGATGCCCAGCCGATGATCGGAAGTTCTGCTGGGTTGTCGAAGGTAAAACAAATCATCAAAAAAGCTGCAGCTACCGAGGCCAATATGCTGTTGTTGGGAGAAAACGGCACCGGCAAAGAAATGTTGGCTCGCACCATCCACGCCAATAGTCTTAGAGCGGATAAGGTGTTTATGAGCATTGATCTGGGAGCTGTGCCGGAGTCGCTATTTGAGAGTGAGTTGTTTGGTCATAAAAAAGGTGCTTTTACCGGCGCTAAAGAAGACCGCATTGGAAAGCTGGAAGCCGCTCATGGCGGAACCCTGTTTTTAGATGAAGTGGGTAATTTGCCATTGCATTTGCAAACCCGATTGTTAACCGTACTGGAGCAACGTCAGGTGGTGCCGCTGGGCAGCAATCAGGCACAGGACATTGATATTCGCTTGTTGTCCGCTACTAATCTTTCCCCCGAAAAACTGCACGATGAAAATCACTTTCGACAAGACTTACTGTTTCGATTAAATACGGTGGAAGTGGTGTTACCGCCATTGCGTGAACGCAAAGAAGATATTCAGGCAATTGCTCATCACTACCTTGAGGTGTTTGCCCGTAAATACCACAAGACAGCGCTGCAATTGCAGGCGGATACGCTACAAGCCTTGATGGAGTATCACTGGCCTGGCAATATTCGCGAATTAAAACATGCACTGGAACGGGCGGTGATATTGGCTGAAGGCAACGAAATTGGGCCGGATGATTTGCAACTGCAGAAAACGATTCCCGGCAATCAGGTGGTAGATATTCAGCAGCAAGATCTCAATCTGGACAGAATCGAAAAACAAACCATTCAACAGGCTCTCAGAAAACACAAATATAATATTTCCCATACTGCTAAAACGTTGGGGTTAACCCGTGCGGCTTTATACAGAAGGATGGAAAAGCATGATCTTTAAACGATATTCCAGCCAGTTATTTTTACGGGTACTGCTGCTGGCGGTGAGCTTATTTGTGTTTGCTAACCTTTTTCCCCGGGACGGCTTTATCGTCACTCAATGCATTTTAGGGCTGTTTATTCTGTATCAGTTTTGGGGGATTCAGCAGCAGGTACAGAAGACTAACCAGCAAATCGCCCGATTTTTACAGGCGCTGCGTTATCGGGATTATTCAGCCCGGTTTGATTTTAGTGGTTACGGTGATGGCTTTGACGAGCTGGGTCGCGAAATTTCACAAATTGTGCAACAAGAACAGAGCCGCAGAGAAGCACAGGAGGGTACCAGGCAATGGTTAAAATCTGTGATAGAGCATGTACCTGTACCGCTGTTGAGCATACACGCGGATGGCCGCATAACGCTGTGGAATAATGCGGTGCGACGTCTGTTTAACAGCAGTACTATCACTCGCGTAGATGAACTCAAAATCTTTGGTGAGGAGTTCTACCGCACCATGGCGACTGCGGAAGGACCCGAGCGGCGCTTGGTGCGCTTCGTGGCCGATGGCATGGAGCATCAACTCAGTATTGCCGTGCGCCATGTTGTGCATAACGGGCAAAAAGATCGAGTGGTTTCATTACAAGATATCGCCTCTGAGCTGGATAAGGCACAGTTGGATGCCTGGCAGGACTTGGTGAAAGTGCTGACCCATGAAATCATCAATAGTATTACCCCAATCACCAGTCTCGCCAGCACTGCGGATGCCATTCTGGCCACACCGCTGAACAGCTTGTCAGACGAAGATCTGGGAGATGCCAAAGAAGCCGTCAGCACAGTTGCGAAGCGATGTGAAAACCTGTTGGGTTTTGTGAACAGTTATCGCAGTATCACTCATTTGCCGGTACCGGATAAAAAGCCAGTGAAAATCGTGCCATTGCTGAATCGCATACACAGCCTGTTTCAACAACAGTGGCGCAATGCCGGTATTGCTTTTCAGCTCAATTCAGAACACGACGCTCTGGAAGTGCGCGCTGATCCACAAATGCTTGAGCAGTTGTTTATTAACCTGTTTCGCAACGCTGAGCAGGCCAAATCGCCGCAACAGGAAGAACTTAATTTAGAGGTAACGGTTTCTCTCAATAAACGCAACAAGCTGGTGGCCGTTATTAAGGATAATGGCGTCGGCATCGCCCCGGATATTCGGGAAAAGATCTTTGTGCCCTTTTTCACCACCAAAAAAGAGGGAACCGGCGTCGGCCTGGCGCTGGCTAGACAGATAATGCTGGTGCACGGCGGCAGCATACGTCTTGACGATATCCAAACTGAAGGCACTCAATTTACCCTGGTTTTTCCCTGAGTATTGGCATTATTCCGCTAAGTGCATTGAGTACTTCATTTTCTGGTGAAGTATTCTGACTATAAAAATTTCGTCTTCTTTATTGGAGAGATTGTAATGCTTCATTGTCACTTTTCTGTTTTTCTGTCGTGCAGAATGTCTAAAACATTTTTGCGACTTTTACCGCTTAATTCACCCTCGATTAACGCCAGCCTGATTGCTTCTCTCTCCCCGTGATTTCGACGCACTAAGTCTCGGATATAATCACTGGCGTTGGCGAATCTGCCAGACTTAACCTGTTCATCTATCCACTTTCGCATTTCGTCGGGAAGGGATACGTTGAGTGTTGCCATCTCTTACCTTGTAAGTAACTAACCACTCAATAATGGCGGATATTGTCAAAGATTGCCAATAAGGGGCTTGGCTATCTATCGTGGACACCCATCATACGAAGATCGGCAACTCCTGGAAAAAAGGGATATTTGCTGTCGGGTTGCTACCTGGGTATTTAACTGACTCCAGTTTCTGTGCTGGAGGCATGGGCTTTCTACAACGAAAAGGCAAAGAGGATGCGGGGGGCTTGTGTTCTGACAAACCGATAATGCTTCCTCTTTGATGGTCAGTAAAGGCCTTAGCGCAGCGTTTTAATCATAAGCTGATGGCATAAACCCGGCCGTCAGCACTGCCAAGATATAATGTGTCGCTGTCTAAGGTCATACTTAAAACAGAACCCAAATTTTTGTGCATAAGCTGGATGTCTTTGATCATGTTTTCATTGGTATAGGCTCCCTCTACGCTGTAAGTTACCTTAAGACCACCTTTTTCCTGAATCATCTTATGCAGATTTCTTTGACTCGATTGAGTTGAAAATATCAGTTCACCTTTCCCTGATTTTTCATCGACTTCAAACAACCTGCCAGCTAAATCCCCGACGTAAATCTTATTTCCTCGAATCTCGGGTTGGGCAAAATTGTAAAACTGGTTTTGAAACAGAAAATTGATAATGCCCGAATTGGCATTTCGTCCGATAACGGAATAGCCATCTGACAAACCATAGTAAATTGAGCCGTTGTTAACCCTGACTGGCGAGCCAATCCAGGTAGTGGGATGTTTGGCACTCCAGCGCTCCAAACCGGTTTCAGCCTCTATGGCATAAACATAACCTCCGCGTGTTCCCACATAGACAATGCCGTTATCAATCGTCGGGGATAAGTTAAATCCATTCCAACCTTGCCAGTTGCCCATTGCCCCGGCTGGCAGCTCACCTTCTACCCGCCATTTAATGTCGCCGCTTTCCAGCTCTAAACCATATAAATGGTTGTCCCAACTGCCTACAACGATGGTGTTATTATGATGAGCAGGTGTTGTGTGAGTTATGCCTGTTTGTATGTGCCACAGTTGTTGACCATTGGTTGAGTCAACAGCATAAGTGCCTTGTGCGTTAGAGAATATAACCTTGTCCTGAATAACAACGGGTGATGAGCGATACCAGGCCCAGGGTTCAATAAATTTTCCTTTTCCCCAGCCCCAGGTTTCACCTTCTACTTTTAGTGGTTTGTCTTGAGTTTGGAACTGCCAAATCGCTTCACCTTTTGTGTTCAGCGCGTGTAAACCATTGTCGGCTAATAAATAGATAATATGCTTGTCTATTGCTACCTGGCTATAGGAATTGGCACCAATATGATGTCGCCAGACCATATTTCCTTTTTTATTGAGAGCGTAAAGATACTCTCCACCGGTCACATAAATCTTTTCTTGATGCAACACAGGTTTGCCAGTCACCATGCCGTCGGTTTGAAATTGCCAGTTGAGTTTTGCTGATACCACAAATGGTGTTAGCAGAAAAAGAAACACTAGTTTAATCCACATAAAAATGACCTCATTGTTATATTCTGCCAACAGCTTATTGCTTGCCTTATCAGCCGTCCTGAGGCGAAGCTAAAGAAACCTAAGGGATTCTAAGGAATGGTTGTGTTTATCGATTTTGGAAGCAAAAAAACATGCCTTTGTTATAGTAACCGCAGGTTAAATCTGGTTAGTTTTTAGAATTTCGTTATGCAAGATAACCTTATTTGGCTGGGGGAGTGGCAGGTCAATTCAGCTCAAAATACCCTTAGCTCTTGTGGTGACATAAAAAAGTTGGAACACAAACCCATGCAGGTGCTGCTGCAGTTGATTGCTGATGCTGGCAACCTGGTAACCAAAGAGCAACTGGTTGAGCAAGTCTGGCATGGGCGTGTGGTGAGTGATGATGCGATTGCGGTCGCGGTAAGCCAAATCAGAAAAGCCTTGTCTGATAATGCTCGCTCACCGAGGTTTATAAAAACCATTCCGGGCCGGGGTTATTGTCTTATTGCGGAGGTTCGTCAGGAAAAAATTAGCGAACAAAAGCTTGAGCCAGCTTTAAGTTCAGTTGGCGAGCAACAACTACGGACCGAGAAGAAAAAGCTCATTCGAGAACAGGGTAACAACAAAAGAAGCTCGGGGCTTTTGCTGTTATTGACTCTGGTTGTTGTTGCTTTTTTTGTTTATTTATACAGCCCTGACGATAAAAACGCAGAGCAAGTCAATCAAGCTCAAAACCTGCAAGCTAATGACCCCTATGAAGCTACCGGAGAGGCCCGCCAGCTGTTAAATAGTAGCGAGCTGAAGAATTGGCAGAAAGCGCTGGCAATGCTTGAAAGTGCAATGCCTGAAGGGGAAAAAAGAGCTGAGTTTTACTTACTGATCGCAAGGGCAAAATTTAAGATTTTAAATATTCAATATAATGAGGTGGATGAACGGTTACCCGAATATCGTCAGTTGTTATTGCGCGCATTAGCGTTAAATGACAATGATGCCGAAGTTCACCTGGCATTGGCCAACCTCTATTTTTTAGCCGATTGGCAGTTTCAAAAAGCGAATTCCCACTTTCTACAGGCTCTTGAGCTTGCGCCTGAAAAGATTGAAAATCACTTTAATTATTTGAATTTCTTACTGGCGCTTAACCGTTTAGAGGACGCAAAAAAGCACACCCAAATTATTCGAAAAATAGATCCCTACACTTACTCTTTGCCCATGATGGCATGGGTAAACAATATGCAAAGGCAATATGAGCTGGCGACTCAGGAAACCGAAAAGTTGCTGAGCTTAAACCCAAATAGTTTTGACTATCATTGGTCTGCGCAAAGCATTGCTGAAAATCGCGGACACCATGAGGGCGCGCTAAAACACATGCTTAAATTGCTGGATACCTTCGACTACAGCGCCGAAGAACGAGAGCAATTGGCACTGATAGCTGAGCACAGTGGGCTGCCTGGAATATATCATTGGTTGCTGCACACCAAGCGGGAAACTCGCAATATTGGGCAATATATTCCGCCCTTATCTTTTGCCCGGTATGCCCTGGCAAGCGGCGACAAAGCATTGGCTTTGGATTATTTAGAGCAGGCGCTGGCAATCAGGCAAACCGAGATCTTGTGGTTAAAGGTTGATCCCAAATACGATGAATTAAGGGAGGAGCCAAGATTTCAGGCGATAATTGCGCAAATTGGCATAGATGTTATTTAGTGCTCTGGATTGATATGAATATTCACTTCAATTCTTCACTATTTCGCTTTAAAAAAATGCTCAGGTAGGTGTGCTGACGGAAGAAACAGATAATGGTATTTCAACACGAACCGCTACTTATCAAAGTGTTTGTCTAGCTTATCTAGTAATTCCAGACCTTTTGCTGTGTTTCCGGTAGCCGCTATGGCCTTAAATCTGACCTCGGTATCAAACTCTGCAATAGCTTGGGTGGTTAACTCTTCAATGAGTTTATTCACACTAATCTTTCTGTGAGCTGCGAGAGCTTTCAGTCTGTTGTGTTTATCATCCGGAAGTCTTACAGTCATTGTAGACATATTATTTACCTCTCAACATTTGCTCGGGTTTTAATACCCTTAAACCGTTAAATTTAAGTTCAGCATTTTTAAGGTCTCGCACATTGTTTGTTACAATGACGTCAGCATTGCCTGCAACACCTAATTCAACCAGGAAGTTATCTCCCTCATCCTTCAAGTTAGGGCGCCACAGGAAGTGAATTTGTACCCATTCACATACACTAAAAAATGCGGCAAGTAGCTGATTAATTTCATTATTGCTAAGTGGGCACAGCTTTTTAATTTCAGAGCGCTCACTCACTGCTTCATACTCTAAAAAAAGCGTTGTACTAATAAGAGGTATAAATTCACCGATTAAGCAACGCCTAATAACTTCACGTGCAGGCCCCTTTTTTCCGATTAATGCGCTTATGAGCACACTGGTGTCAATCACAACTCTGTTCATCTGTTAATGCTAGCGTATATGCTATCATTCTTCAATTGCGCATAAAAACAGGAGTTTGGAGCGAACTTTTCACTTCTCCATCTACCGTACATCTTTCGTGGACACCTACATCTTTCGTGGACACCCATCGCAAAAACCTCGACTTTTTCAGCGTCAAGTCTTACGGCACTCAGTTGCTTTAATAAAAAAATTACCTAGTATGGGAGTCTGAAGGAAAATCAGGCTTAAAACATGTCTACGCCAACGGTGCACCTTAATGCCAGAGAACACATTTTTCGTGTGCTGGGTGCGTTATCAATACAAATCTTTTTATCGATCGCCATGGGCATTGCCCTGTTTAAAGTGCCTCAGTTGCAGGACATGATCAATCAGACCGATCAGGAGCCAGGAGCGCTGGTCAGTTTTGCCTTGGCTATTGCCTACTTTTCGTTTGTGATGTGGTGGAGTAGTCGCTGGATATTGCGATGGGTTGATTCACCTTTTCATGAGCCGAATGAGCGGGGCACCTTAGGGACAAGGGCTGGAGAGTGGATCCCGAGATTAATTCCACTGCTATTTTTATTCCTGTTGGCATCGTTGGCGATGCAGCACAGAGCCTGGGGAGTGGCATTGCTGTCAATCCTGCAGGGGATATTCTTTATCTTATTTGTGAGTTTGCGGATTCCCTGGGTCAGACGCTATCAAAAGCATCCTTTATTGAAATTACTTTGCCGTACTTATTTTTGGCATCTGGTTATCGCCCTTTGTTTTTTTGTTCCCTCAGCTTTGGCGGTATTCGCTACAGATATTTTTGTGCAGTACTTTGAAGGTTTAGCCATCATTTTCTGGGGCTTGAGTAACATGTTATTGGGCTGTGTTCTGGTAACTTATTATTTATTGGCGCCGCTATTGAACCGGCTTTTAAAAGGACTCTCCTACGGCATTTATTGGACTTTTAAATCCACTTCACTGGCTTCGCCTGAACACAAATATTTTTTGGTGATGAAGCCGCCTTATCCGGTGGTGACCATTATCATCACCACAGCATTGTTGGTGTCAATGCTGATAGAAACGGATAATCACGCATTTCGCACCATCGACAGTGGGTGTAGTTATTCGGCGAGTCAGAATAAAAGCCAGTGTAAAGATGAAAGAGCCTTTAAGCCTTACGTCTCATTTGAGCAGGCATTTCGCGATTTTAAGACCAAAGAACCGCAAATACGTAAAACCGTAAACGGGAAGACCTATGTGCCTGTTTATATTGTGGTTAATCAGGGCGGGGGATTGCGAGCCGCTTATTGGTCTGCGGTAACCTTAAGTTTAATTGAGCAACGTTATCCTGGATTCCATTCCAATGTCTTTGCCATGACCGGAGCTTCTGGTGGTACGGTTGGCAATACCTCTTTTGTGTCAGCGCTGGATTATCATGCTGAGTATGGCCCGCAGTTTGAAAATCTCAAGCATTGCCAACAGCGTCCGGAATTACCCGCATGCAGGCAGAAAGCCTTTTTATCGCATGACTTTTTATCGCCAGTGGTAACTTCCTTCCTGCACAATGACTTTTTGTATCGTTTTATGCCAATCCCATGGTTTCAGGATGACAGAGCGCTACATCTGGAGCGCAGTTTTGAGCAAGCCCATGTGAGCAGCTTTGGCAACGCATCTTCCCACTGTTTACCTCAGGAATATTCCGTTTCCGGGGATAACACCAGTAGGACATCCATGCTATCGCAGGGTTATTTTGAATATTACCAGTGTATCCGAAGCCAGCCTTCTGTCTGGCGACCTTTGGTGGTGGCATCCAGTTATTTGCAGGAGTTAGGGGCTATGTCGCTAACTGCGCCCTTTAATTTTGATGATTTGGCCTTTCCTGGTGCCTTGGATTTGCAAAAGCTGCAATCGCAATTGCATAGCGAAAAGCATTCTAACCCGGAGCAGATAGCTCCAATTAGTGATTTACCGCTGATCACCGCTGCCGTGAATTCTGCGCGATTCCCCTATATCACGCCGGTAGGTAGCCTTAGGGCTGATATGAACTGGAAAGATAAAATTCATACCGCAGATGCCGGTTACTTCGATAATTTTGGCGCTAAAACCGCACGTCAAATATTAACTTTGATGGGCAAACAGCTGCGCACTGAAAACAGCAATACAATTTATGTTCCGCAGCTATTGGTATTTAAAAACGAGCCGTTTTACAGCAATGCTTTGGGACTGGTTAATCCGCAAAGTGCCTATGACGAAATCGGTAACGAAGGGCTCAGAGCACCACTGAAAATTGCCCGTTACCAAAGTGCCGCTATGAATGAAATTAGTGCGCCATTGCAAAGTTTACTGCAGGCCAGAAGTGGTCACGCTTATGTGGCATTGGCAGAGCTGGATACAGCCTACAGAAACCTGTTTGAACAACTGCCCGGCCTGGACAGTTACAAAAAGGTATCTCAAACTTCCGCTGGTAAGCTGAACCTGTTTGAATTTAACAAAGCGCCGACTCAATGCTCCAGTAATGAAGACCCTCCGGTGGGGTGGTGGCTGTCAGCGGGTTCGCGATGTTTGTTAGACGAACAAATCAATGATTATGTTGAGGCGCTTTCCAATGACTATTTTTTTAAATCCAGGTAGGAAGCATAACTGAGATGAAAAGTGTAAGTGCTAGCAGATTAATCGAAATTCTGAGTTCCCTGGTGTTGGCCTTAGCGGTGATTTACCTGCTTTTGGCTCGTCCTGTTTGGTATTCGACATCACTTGTAGCAGATCAGCAAAAATTGTTATCGAGTTTTGCTCAGGGAGAGGTGCATGGCATAGATGTGTCTCATGATCAGGGTAAGGTAGACTGGCAGCAAGTTGCAGGCAGTCAGGTGGCGTTTGTTTATCACAAAGTCTCTGATGGTATCACCTGGCAAGATCCTATATTCGCCAGCAATATTGTTGAGATCAACAAGGTTAAATTACCCGTTGGTCCGTACCATTTTTTTGAGGCCGAAGACGATGCGATTAAACAAGCTGAGAACTTTATAAGCAGTATTCAGGGTAAGTCTTTAACATTGCGCCCTATGGTGGATGTGGAAATCACCCGCAATCAAAGCAGTACGCAAATTCAGAGCCGACTCCGACAGTTTTTAGTAAAGATAAAGCAGGCCACAGGCTGTGACGCCATTATTTATTCTTACAAGGACTTTTGGCAGGCCAATATAGGTCCTGATTTTAATGATTATGATTTTTGGCTGGCGGACTACAGCAGCACCATGACTGCCCCGGCAGAGGTGCGCAATCTGATAATCTGGCAGTACAGTGACAAAGGTAAAATTCCCGGCATAAAGGGTGATGTGGATCTGGACAAATTGCTCGATGATGCAGGTCTGGCGACATTAGCTTGTGATTATAAGGCAGAACAATAATGAGTGAGATAGCAACAAATATTATCGGGACAGCCATCACAAAAACTCGTCAGTGGTTGATGCTACAGCGGCTGATTTTGCTGGCAGTATCTTTGCTGTTGGTGACTTTGTACGGTATACACCAAGGCTGGTTTTCGGGACTGGCACAGAACTTTAATCAGCATGCACTGGTAGATGCCAATTCTGCTTATCTGGCCTCACTGGAAGCTCGATTACTGGCAGACTATAGTGCTTTATTGGGATTGAGTGCGTTAGTGGATGTGGCTGCCAGCAGCCAGTTTGGTATTGATTTTATTGTGGATGTGAATGTTCAGGTGGGACAACTGCTGAACAATCTTTCGCAAGTCTTGGAGCAGGGAAAATCCTATCTATTGTGGGCTATGGCAGCCATTGGAGCGCTGGAAATCATCGCCATGTTATCGGAGTACATCGCTCCTGTGCTGTTTCAGGGATTGTTGTGGGTGGTCCTCGTCTGGTTTGGCGTGGCATTATTCCGCCGTACGGTACTGCACTCGCTGTTGGTCAGGCAGTTTGTCAGAACCTTGCTAATGTTGTTCCTTTTTGCCCACATTGCACTGCCCTATAGTATCCATCTGAGTGCATCAGCTACAGGCGTTATGGACAAGATGCTTGGCTTTCAGTCGAATCATCAATACTTCAATCAGTTTGCTGCCGAGCTGTCTGGTTTTCAGCAGCAAAGTGCCCAAAGCGACTTAAAACAGCAGGGCAAATCTGGCGTACATTTTCTGCATAAAGCGATGGCCAATAAGTTACCTCATAAAGTACAAACCAGTTCTCACACTATTATGAAATCCGCCGCCCACTTGCTGTTGTCTCTGATAGTGATTCCGGGGTTATTGCTGGCACTGAATCTGTTTCTGATAAGCAGATTACTGGACAGTCTGGAGAGACAATACCACCAGGTCAGCGGCGCTTTAAAGGAGGCGACTTCTGAGTTTAAAGCCCATGCGTGAATTGTGATAACCATCAACACTCTTTAGTAAAATCATAGGTATTTGACCCTTTTGTTTAAAACCAGGGGGAAACCCCTATTTTGTTTCTTGTTAATCATTGTCACTCTGGAAGGGTAAAGCAACTTCCCTACCGGAGAATAATAATGAAACGCACTTTACTGTCACTGGCCATTCTGGCTACGGGTCTGACCGGCACGATGAACGCCCAGGCTGATGCCCTGTTAGGGCCAAAACTGACGCAGGATCTACAAAACCTGGCCGGTCCTTTTGATGTTATTGTTTCTTTTGAACAACAAGCTGATATCGACAACACCCTACAAAGCCTTGGCGTGCCTTATCTGGCATTGCAAACCATGCCAATGGCCAATGCCAAAGTGAGTAAGCTACAGCTACAAGATCTGCTCAATAACCCTCTTGTCAGTAGTGTTTATAGCAATGCACAGTTGCAGTACAGCAACTATACCTCTGGCGAAATTACCGGCGGTCATTATGTACAGGACTTTTATGGTGTTGATGGCAGCGGTATAACCATTGCGGTATTAGACTCCGGTGTGGATGCCACTCATCCTGACCTGGAGTTTCAGACTAAAACCGTTGAAAACGTTAAAATCGTTGGCGATCTGGATTTATTAGGAGGGCGCAATGCCTTTTTAGAAGGCATGCCAAACAGTGATACAACATCAGGCCATGGTACTCATGTTGCCGGCACAGTGGCTGGTTCTGGCATGGCATCGGTTAATGATGAACGCCGTGCTTATTACCACGACGGTATAGCGCCAGGGGCTAGCATAGTCGGGTTAGGCGCGGGTGAAGGCATCTCAGTATTGTATGCCTTGTTGGGATTTGATTATGCGATTGCTAATCAGGAACGTCTCGATATCGACATTATCACCAATAGTTGGGGTGGTGGCGATGGGGCGGAATTTGATCCCAATAACCCGATCAATAAAGCATCGTTTGAAGCCTATAAAAATGGCATGGTAGTGAGTTTTGCTGCTTCAAACTCTGGCCCTGCTGAAGACACGCTTAATCAGTATGCGCTGGCTCCCTGGGTTATCAATGTGGCTGCGGGTACCAGTGAAAAGCAACTGGCTGATTTCTCCAGCCGCGGTGTTGCCGGGCATGAGTACAAACTACCTGATATTACTGCACCGGGGCAGGGCATTACATCAACCCGAGCGCCGAATACTGTGATTGGTGCTCAGGGGCCGGTTATCGATTTACAGCATCCCGAGTATCTGGCGTATTACCACACCATTAGCGGGACATCCATGGCGACACCTTTTATCGCGGGTGTCGCGGCTTTGATGTTGGAAGTTAATCCGGACCTTTCTCCAGACCAAATTGAGCTGATTATTAAAGCCACCGCTGAGCCAATGAACTACGCACCTCATGAAGTTGGAGCGGGTTATATTGATGTTAAAGCTGCCATTGATATGGCCAAAGTGACCGCCGGTGAACGACTGGCGTTTTTGCAAGGAGACACAGACTGGTCAAGTCAGGGGAGCTGGACTCAGGTGGATAACGCCAATGAAAATTTCGCTTACGTAGGTAAGTGGCGTGAAAAACAGCACAGCTCTGCCTTCCAGGACACAGTAAACTTTGCGCGTAACTCGCACTCTTCAATTTATGCCAAAGTTCGCGGTGACAGAGTGCGTTTACATTTTTTAGCGACATCAAATAAACCGGCTTCGATAGAGTTATTATCGGACGGGCGCTCTGTGGGCACTGCAACTTTATATCATCCCGATGCTTCTTCAGAATCGCCACAGGATTTAGCCGTGGCTTTTGATAACCTGGGCGAGGGCGTTCACGATCTACAGGTGCGTATTCTGAATAAACGGGTGATGTTTGACCGAATGGATGTCGACGGAGCGGTGCTTGCGCCAGACGTAACCTTTGCCGAAAGGCAGCAAAACGATGCTGGCACTATGGGCGTGTCGGTGGAAAACTTGCAGGTGCAAGAATTCCCGTTGGAGATTGCTGACAATGACGTGAGCGTGACATCAACACTGAACTGGACCGGAGTGGCCGATTTGGACTTCTTCCTGGTCAATCCTGAAGGCGTTGAAGTTGCCTCCAGTGCTTCTCTGGATAATCCGGAATCCTTGCAGTTCTGGACCGATGCGGCTGGCACTTACACCTTACGTGTCACAGGGTATATTAGTGTGGCGACGCCATTTACTATTACCACTGATGTCACTTCAGAGTTGTGATTTAGACCTACTAATTTCTCTTCAAACCAGAGAATAACCTACAACCAAAGGCGCCATATCATAAGGCGCCTTTTTTCTTTCAAAACTGCTAATTCAACCAGGTAAATAATCCTCCATTCTTACTAACGGATAAGATGCCACTGGGTTTGTCTGCCGGCCAAATACCAGACGGCTTGGCCGTCAAATAAATTTAATCATGACACCCATTAATACTTTGTTGAATAACCAGTCATTGTAGTGTTCGAAGTCCGGTCAATTCAGGCCCATTCGCGAGATAAGCCGAAAGAGCAGGTAAACCTGAAGATTGGCAACAAGGATGTTGCCCAAGTCGATGCAAGTACACGGATGTACTTTCATTGACGGTCTTCTGGTTCTGCACTTGAGGCTTATGTTTTCTCGCGCCATGGGCAAACGGGGGTTTTAGGGGAGCGCCCCTAAGAAAAACCTTTATCAGAGCACC
>JYMV01043773.1_pt1 | contig 26264 bp, 27 predicted proteins | sample 338911 | NCBI WGS metagenome assembly JYMV01 (sample SAMN03354496, study PRJNA234377) | hydrothermal vent metagenome | biome: Deep sea; feature: Hydrothermal plumes at the Eastern Lau Spreading Center, Western Pacific Ocean; material: Seawater | place: Tonga | collected 2009 | depth 2000 m m
TCGGTACTTCGGTCGACATAGGTAGCTGACGGTTTAATTTTATGAAAAAAAGGATTAACGAATGGCCGGACCTCTAACCGGCTTCCGAGTGATCGATTTGACCACAATGGTCTCGGGTCCTGTAGCCACTATGATGTTGGCCGACCAGGGTGCCGATGTAATCAAGATCGAGCCGCCAGGTGGTGAGTACATGCGCAAGTCCGGTCAGCAGTACCGTGGCATGCCGTCATCTTTTCTATCTTGTAACCGCAACAAACGTTCTCTTTCGATTGACCTTAAACAACCCGAGGGGCTTCAAGCCGTCAAAAAACTTGCGGCCACTGCGGATGTGCTAGTTCAAAATTTTCGGCCGGGCGCGATCGAACGTATGGGCTTGGGAGAGGATGTGGTGAGATCGATCCAACCTAAAATTATCTTTGTATCGATCAGTGGTTTTGGGGAAAGGGGCCCTTATTCTGGTCAGCGCGTCTATGATCCTATTATTCAGGCAATTTCCGGTCTTGCCGACATTCAACGTGACCGTGAAAGCGGAGAGCCGCGAATGGTGAGGACCATTATTCCGGATAAGACCACATCAGTCACTGCGGCTCAGGCAATTACTGCCGCGCTGTTACACCGTGAACGTACCGGGGAAGGTCAGCATGTGCGTTTATCGATGCTCGACACAATGATCGCTTATCTTTGGCCCGAAGGGATGTCCGGTTTAAATTTTGTTGGCAATGAGGTAGATCCAGCGAAGGCGCAAATGGGCCTGGATTTGGTATTCAAAACGGTTGATGGGTACATCACGGCGGCAGCTGTCACCGATTCAGAATGGGCTGGACTTTGTCGCGCACTTCGGCGCGAAGAATTGATCGCGGATCCAGTGTTTAAGACTCCGGCAGATCGCTCTACGAACCAAACCGAGCGTCGACAGATGATTACCGATGAACTGGCTAAGTGGAAAAGTGACGAAATCCTCGAACGGTTCAAGGCTGAGGATGTGCCGTGTGCTCCCATCTTAGATCGCTGGGAAATCCTTGAGGATGAGCAAATTCGGGAAAACCGGGTCGTTGAGGTTCATGATCACCCGATCCTGGGACTTGTGCGGCAGCCTAGACCTGCCGCACGTTTTGACCGGACTCCTGCGAAGGGGTCGGCATTGGCGCCATTTCTCGGTGCTGACAATTCAGCAATCCTCACCGAAGCTGGGTATTCAGCTGACGATATAGCGCGTCTTGAACGCGATGGTGTGCTTCATAGTCAAGCAAACTGAGATCGTTATGCCTGCGATTGATTTAACTGAATATACGCTCATCGCATACAACACTGGGCATGGCTCGGATAACAAAATTCACGATGACGGGATTGCACAGAAGTTCGGTTTTTCCGGGGGCTTTGGTCCCTGGAGTTGATGTCTACGCGTATATGACCCATGCGCCGGTTTTGCATTGGGGTCGAGACTGGCTTGAGCATGGATATATGCATGTACACTTGGCTAAACCGGTCTATGACGGCGACAAAACCGTAGTTGCTGCAGTGTTGGAAGAGAACGGGAAGATGCTCGTGACGGCATCTACCGGTAGAGGATCATGTGGTGAGGGCGAGGCCATGCCGGATGCACCAAGAATGCCGTCGCATACGAAAATTAAAGAGACGAGGATGCCGGATGCCGAGCGCCGACCGCAGGCTGGCGAAGCCACACTTGCCGTTAACACGGTACTAGGTGGTCGTGAGGATGGACCGGCCATTGCAGAACATGCTGAATATCTCGTGTCGGTTCGTGAGAGCTTGACCATTTATGATGATGAAAGGTTGGTGCATCCGGGATATATCCTCCGCAGAGCCAATATGGTTTTGCGTGAAAATGTTCTGCTCGGTCCCTGGATTCATGTAGAGAGCTGGATTTGGAATCTGCGGGTATTAGGCGTCGAGGAACCTTTCACTACACGTGCAGTGGTCACGGATAATTTCGAACGCAAGGGCCATTTATTTGTAGATCTAGATGTGTTGATTGCTGCGCGAGACCAAGAGCCGGTGACAAGAATTACCCATCGTTCGATCTATTTGCCGCGCCAGATTCGCGAAAACATCCTTTGACGTTAACTTATTGTCTTAGGGGTGAGGGCCCCAAGGAGCCGCTAGCAGCAACTTGTTTTCTTGAGTCTGTAATAGCGGGCGAAATTTGGCAGCAAAGGCCATAAAATTATCGTCGGCATAGATCTTGGCCCAAAACTGGCGTCGGTCGGCATCGTCGTCAAATTTCCATAGATGAACAATTTGGTTGAGGGCGCCGACATCGCCAGTGAAATAACCAATAAGGTGGTCTTGATATGGCTTGAGAGCCGGCCAGCCTATTTCTGTGTACAGCTTGACTGCGTCGGCAATCTTTCCGACATTTAGTGTGTACGTACGTAGTTCGTAAATTGCCAATGTAACCCCCTTGTTATATATCCCCTGTTAAAATTGCCCTGCTCACCAAGACGAGATAGCCGATGATGATGGATGATTTAACTGAATATTCCTCGGTTGTCGCCGGATTATTGAAATCCCGTAAGGAAACTGTCGCTGTCGCTGAATCATCGGCAGCAGGCTTGATATCGGCATCGTTGCTTGCGGTCGCCGGAGCATCTGCTTACTTCATGGGCGGCGGTGTGATTTACACTTTGGCCGCGCGGAGCGCACTTTTGCCGGATGGGGGGGAGGCGCTACAAGGTGTTCGCTCAGCGTCGGAGCCCTATGCGCTATGGCTCTCTCGAACCATACGGGATCACGTTGGTGCTACTTGGGGATTGGCGGAAACCGGTGCGTCCGGTCCTGCGGGAAACCGTTATGGAGACGATCCTGGTCATACATGCCTCGCAGTTTCTGGACCGGGAGAACAAGTGCGCACTTTCGAGACGAAGAGAGCGGACCGGCAAGCCAACATGTGGGAGTTTACCCGGGGTGCATTGTCTCTCCTGGAAGAGACAATTCGCGGGCAATGTTAGCGGAATGTCGAAATTCAAGATGTTTGCGCTCTCGTGAGATGCTCGCGTAGTATCTAGTTTGAACACAGGGTCGCGACCGGGAGGGCGCATGGCGGAATTAGAGAGCACGACAAGTGGACTCGGTGGCCGGCGGGTCGCGCTCCTGCGTTCGTTTGTCTCGTTATCGCCATCGCTCCGGTGATGATTTTTCCAATAGCAATATAAGACTGAGACCGCATTTGTTAATTTTGATAATTTTCTTTTCTTGTTTATTTGTCGCAACTTTATCGAAGATGGCGCATTCCGGTCGTCTGACCGGTGCGTTCGTTTGTTTCATGGTAGCCATCACCCTGGTGATGATTTTTCCGATCTACGGGTTTGGGAATAAGGTTGAGCCGTACGTGCTTGGGATGCCCTTTTCGATGTTCTGGGTGGTATTTTGGATTGCCGTGGAATTTTTTGCGGTCATTGCGTTCTTCCTCCACGAGCATGGAGGGGAAACGAGTGCAAATGACGAACTGGGGTCACATCCACAAGCACCAAAGCACCACCAACTGCCAACAGAAGTGCGCGATCCGGTAGCCTAGCTGGGGAGTAATAGATGGACGCGTGGGTTATAGCAATTATAGCCATGACGGTTTATTTGGTTTTTGCGTTTGCACTTGGCTTGCTGGCGGGCCGCGGCCGTTCCTTTTTCTCGGTCTCCGAGTATGCCGTTGCGGATCGTGGACTGGGCTTGTTCGTTATGTGGTTCCTTATGGGTGGAACCATATTCTCCGCTTTCGCTTTTCTTGGAGGACCAGGCTGGGCTTATTCGAAGGGAGCCGCGGCGTTTTACATTTTAGCGTATGCCGCACTGGGCTTGTTGCCCTGGTACGTAATTGGTCCAAAGGTGGCTCGTCTTGGTGCACAGCACAATTATTTTACAATGGGTGACTTACTCGCGGACCGTTATCGGTCACGTGCGTTAGTAGTCATAGTTGGTATCGTTTCGGTACTGGCATTTATCCAGTATTTAACACTTCAAATTAAAGGCATGGCATATGTTTTTAATGTCCTAACTGAAGGACATATACCAATTTGGCTGGGTGCACTTTTAGCGTACGGAATCGTTGTTGTGTACGTAATCACAAGCGGTGTTCGGGGTGCGGCCTGGAGTGATGTTTTGCAGGCGATTTTGATGTTGGTTGTGGCCTGGGTTTTGTCTGTCTATCTGGTAAGCCACCTGCACGGTGGTATCGGCGCAATGTTTGAATCTGTAGCCCGCGAGCGACCGCAGGACTTCTTAGTGATAGGGCACCCGGGTTCGGCGATGTCGGCTGCAGCGTATTCTAGCGCGATCTTGGTGTCGATGGTTGGCTTCATGATGTGGCCACACTTGTTTACGAAATCCTACACTACGAGTGAGCGACGCATAAAACTTACTGTGGTGGCATATCCTTTGTTTGCGCTTTTTCTAGTGCCAGTTCTTTTCATTGGGTTTGCTGCGATTGGGGTGGTGCCCCCGGATGCACTGGATAGTTCTGACCAGGTGCTGCCTTATCTCATTACTCACGAACTCGGCGGGTCAGGTCTTATTTACGGTCTTATTGGTGCTGGTGCTTTGGCTGCGGCAATGTCATCGGCAGACGCGATTACGCACGGTGCCTCGGTATCCGCCGGCCGTGATGTTGTGGCTCCGCTGAAACCAAACTTGACTGATCGTACGCAGCTTTTGATCATGCGAGTGGCAGTGGTGCTGGTGGGCGCCGCAGCATACTACCTTGCCATTTTTGGAGCCCAAGGGTTGATCCAGCTACTGCTTGGCGCTTATGGGGCGATAGTCCAGTTTGCACCGTCGGTTTATGGTGCCTTGTTCTGGCGGCGCGGGACGCGAGCCGGCGCAATTTGCGGCTTATTGGTTGGTGTAGGGGTAAATTTCTATTTTCAGCTTATTGCTGACGGAAAACCGTTTGACCTTCACGCAGGCTTGTTGGGTCTGGTCGCAAATATAGTTGTGTTCGTCGCCTTGAGCTTGTTGGTTCCTCCAAGCGACGAGGATGCGGCGCACGGTGACCGCTTCGTGAAGTCATAAGGAAGACTGGGCTGGTTATAGTGCGGCATTAGAAATGTTTTCGGCCATAAAGGCCAACCCAATGCCTAGAACCACCCCTCCCATGATGCGGACCGGAATAACCGAATTGTTGGCTTTAGCTATCAGACCCATAAAAGTAATGACTAAGACGGCAATGGCGTACTGAATCGTCAAAAGCCCCATAAGGTATGCAGTGAGTGGGGTCAACTCGGCTCCGACAATGTTTTCTCCGTACGCATATCCGTGCAAAATCCCGGCGACCACAAAAATACTGATGGTGATGAACACTCGCAGATGTTTTGCACGTATCACTAAGGCACCCAATAGAACTACCGAGCCAGCGATTGCAAACTCGACGAAGTGTATTTCCACGAACTTTAATTGAAGGGCAATGCCGCCGAGAGTACCGGCAAGAAATGCAAAAGGTGAAAAATATGCGTTCTGATGTAGAGAAGCAATTAAGCCCACGGCAACGATAAACGCCAAATGGTCAAGTCCAATGATCGGATGTCCAAGGCCTGAGAGGAAGCCGTGTAAAAACGTGACAGGAATATCTCCACCCATTACGTGATGCGCAAGTGACGGATTTGCCCAGAGCAACGTGACCACTAAAGTGCTCAGACCTAAGGTGTTTATTTTCATCAGGCTCTTTTTTCCAAACCAAAGCTGGTTCTAAACCACCCAGTTTGATTATGCCAAATAGATAAAGTTTAGTGTGAAATCACCATACTGCATGTCAGTCAAGTATAGCTTTGTTTGTTCAATAGACTGGGAGCGAGGCTTCGAAGTCTTCAGCTTCAAGTTTTCGAAATAACGACGTAATTGAACGTTGAAATTCAGCTTTCACCGTTGCAAGTTGGTTGAATGGTGCCGGGATTTCGGTTTGTAAAGTCTCACCCAGTGTATCGCCGCGCGCCACAGATTCCGTTGCGGTTTGTTCCAAAAAATATAGGTAGGATCTGAGCTCCTCAAACGGGATTTGGTCCGTAACGATCGGACCGTGACCGGGCACGAGTGTATCCCAGCCGAGTTCGATCAGCACATCAAGATGGTCGAGCCAGATTGAAATATTTGCGTGTGGAACAGTTGCCGCACGGCCGTGAAAAACTAAATCACCCGCAAATAGGGTCCGGGTTTCTTGATCATAAACCACGAGATCCCCTGGGGTATGGCCGTTGGCAAAAGGCAGTATTTTGATGATTCGGCCGCCAACGTCGATACTCCGTTCCGTTCGGATTAGCTGTGTGGGCCTATCAATTTTCGTTCCAGTTATCCAGTTGGTGCCAATTAAAGTCTCCAAAAAGCCAAGCAATATGGGTCCCTCTTTGGCTAAGAGCGATCTTGAATCAGGGTGCATGTATACGTTCGTGTTATTTTTCTTAAAACTCTGGATTCCAAAGGCATGATCGGGGTGGTGGTGCGTCACGATGGCGTGACGGATCGGAAGATTTGTGACAGTGCGGATGGCTGCGATCATCTCCTCCGCATAGAGTTGCGTTGGTCCTGTGTCCAATACCAATACCGAGTTGTTTCCTACGATAAATCCAGTATTTGCGATATTGCCACCGTTCTCCCAAGTAAGCGGCTCTTGCTGGCCCCAAAAAACGTAGACGCCATCAGCGATTTGCTCGGGTTTTAAGGAATAGCGCACGTGGTCGGAGTAAGCCCCGGCAATTGCGAGTATCGTAAAAACCAGAGTTAAAACCGAAACCAGCGCGCCTCTGATCATTGAGCTATTGTGGGTTCTTCTGCCTCAAATTTTGAGACATTGTTAATTCTCGACAATTACAAAGAATAAAGCGACACCGCCTCCGACGGTCGCATGATCGGTTGAGACGTCGTACTCGGGTAACATTTCAAGTTTAGCTCGTCCTGTGATTTCGTAGATCGTGGTCTCATCAAACATCAAAGACATGGGTGTTGGCATAGCTAAGGTTACGTTGATGCGCGACGGATTATCATTGGATTTATCGAATTCCGGCACCACGTAAAGAAAAGCACCAGTGCTGTATTCTAGTTCCATCCGCGCGACACCCTGAGCGTTCAAATTCGCCTTTACATCTTCAGTGGTTCCAGCCTTACGAAGGCTAGCGTTCCACTGTCCCTTGTCCATAGCGAAGATGGCTGCAGCATGATCCTTACTCAAAATTGTGTCAGCAGCACCGCCTGGGTTACTGAGAAGCGACAATCCCAACATTGAGAATATTATCAGCCTCCATGGTTGCGTTTCGGAACAGAGGCATGAATGTTTATTCATTGGAATTGGGCCCTATCAAATTCATTATTTGTTGTCGGCATGTGAAATTTCTGGAAAGGAGAAGGCATTGGGAATGGGAAATACACTATTGTACTCCAGCGACCCTAACGACCGCCAGATCCAAGCAAGAAATACGTCAAGATTGTGCCAGGCAATTTTCCGATCTTTTTGAGAAAATAGTACGATATCTGTGGTCAACTCAGCTGAGGATAAGCCTGACAAAAGCACCCATGGACAGTGGCGAATCTCGATGGTATCTCGTTTTATGCTTACTTTGCTACATTACGCTCAATTTTAATCCATCCGGGGGGCAAAAATGCCGATCAGAGAAGACTGGTTGAGTCAGGTAGAGGAGGAGATATTAGAACCCGATATACCGATCATTGATCCACACCATCATTTATGGGATCGCTCCGACGGTCGTTACATGGCGGATGATTTGCAGGCTGATATAGAGAGTGGGCATAACATTGTCTCTACTGTCTTTGTCGAGTGCAGCTCAATGTATCGTGAGGATGGTCCCGAACAATTCCGGCCGGTAGGAGAGACGGAATTCGTGAACGCCGTTGCTAAGGAATACGGCAAACAGAATTCGGGTGTGGTTCCTCGTCGGGTATGTGAGGGGATTGTAGGTCACGCAGATCTCACGTTGGGTGGGAAGGTTGATGAAGTCCTCGAAGCGCACATTGATGCAGCTCCGGAGAGATTTCGGGGTATTCGCCACTCTGTCAGTTGGGACGCGAGCGAAGAGGTTCGAAACGCTAATATCAATCCACCCCGTGGTTTATTAGGTGATAAACAATTTCGAGACGGTGTAAGGCGCCTCTCGGCTCACAACTTGTCGTTCGAAGCTTGGTTATACCATCCCCAGATACCGGAACTGACCGAGTTGGCAAGGGCCTGTCCCGAAGTAACGATAGTGTGTGACCATTTTGGTGGTCCCCTCGGAATCGGTCCGTATGTTGAGATGCGGTCGGAGATCTATCGAAAGTGGCAAGGGGACATCTCTGCGCTGTCGGAATGTCCCAACGTGTTTGCGAAACTCGGAGGCCTCAATATGGCGATTAATGGATTTAGGTGGCACAAGCGTCTCACTCCACCAACTTCTGAGGAGTTAGCAGCAAACAAACATTATTACCTTCATACTATTGATTGTTTTGGACCTGAACGTTGTATGTTTGAGAGTAATTTCCCAGTTGATAAAATATCTTGCTCCTATGGTGTTTTATGGAATTCTTTTAAGCGTATGGTGGGCCATTTAACACGCAAGCAAAAGGCTGAACTTTTCCACGGCACCGCGGCTCGTGTTTATAGATTGACGCCGGCCGTCCCTTAAAAACATCGGGCCCGTTTCGTTCTCGGGAATGCTGTTCACGGTCGAATGGGGAATGATTTTGGGCCTAGGAGCCCTGGCAGAATTGGCTGAATCCAATCGATCCAATCGCATAGTCTGCTTCTGGTCTCCGCAGGATCAATAATATCATGCAAGGAGAAGGACTCGCTTCGCGGCATTGGTGACTGCCCGGCCGATAGTTGCTTTTCCAGTTCGGCGCGTCTGGCCTCAGGGTCGGGGGCAGCGGCAATTTCCCGGTGATAAGCCACGGCGACCCCTCCTTCGACAGGCAATGGGCCCATTTCTGCAGATGGCCAAGCCAGTACATATGCATCTTGGCCGTAATGCGCGGCCTGAGCCACCCCAAATGAGCGCCTTACCACCACAGATGCCCAGGGCACGGTCGATAAGGATGCGGTAAGCACCGTGGCAGTACCATCGCGAATGGTTCCCTCGTGTTCCGCTACGGAACCAATCATGAAACCCGGTTCATCGACGAAGCAAACGATCGGAAGATGAAATGTTTCGCAAAACTCTATGAAACGACGTGCCTTGCGGGCACCGAGAGCGGTCATTGCCCCAGCTAGATAGCGGCAGTTATTGGCCCATATGCCAACTGGCTGCCCATTGAGACGGGCAAGGGCGGTTATCTGGCTGCGGCCATAGTCTGCACCGATTTCAAAAAACGATTCATGATCCAAGATGTGAGAAAGCAATGTGCGTACGTTGTAAAGTTTGCGTCGGTCGCGGGGGATAATATCGCGAAGTCCGGGTTCTTCCCGACCCGGCGTATCGTTGCTTACAGCCACTGGGGGTAACTCCCATACGTTAGCTGGGAGATAGCCGAGGAAAGCTCTAATCTGGGCGAAAGCATGGGTTTCGTCGTCTGCGACGTTATCGATTACACCGTTTGTGGTATGCACTTTCGCACCACCCAGTTCTTCCTTTGTTATCTGTTCTCCGAGTGCTCTTTCAACTACCGCTGGGCCAGCAATTAGAACCTGAGCGATTCCACGGGCCATCACCGACAAATGTGCTGCCACCAACCGAGCCGCTGGTAGTCCGGCCACCGGACCCAAGGCGGCAGTTGCGACTGGTACGGTGGCCATTGCCTCGGCAACAGAGCGAAATCTGTGGGGCTCATAAACCGGCGTTCCCACAGTTGAATTGTCGCTACCAGTGCCACCAACACTGCCACCACCCCCTTCGTGCAAGCGAATCAGTGGTACGCGATGGCGACAAGCCAAATGCTCAGCATAGATGCTCTTACGTAACCCAGCCGCATTTGGGGAGCCGCCTTTAACGGTGAAGTCTTCGCCGCTTACGACGCATGTGCGTCCATCTATTTTCCCAAAACCTAAAATAAAGTTCGCTGGGGTGAATGAGATGAGTTGGCCGTTTTTATCTCGTTCGCTTGCGCCAGCTGCTGGTCCTACCTCCTGAAACGTGTCAGGGTCCAGTAAAAATTGAATGCGCTCACGAACGGTAAGCCGTCCTTTAGCGTGCTGGCGATCAACGTTCTTCGTTCCGCCTTGTTCGAGTGCAAGTGTGCGTACGTTCTTAATATCTTCAATTTCCGGTCGCCAATTCATTTCCGTCTCCTCTCAGGCAACCTATCTGTAACGTTATCGTTCAGGAACGCCAACCACTAGGAGGGCTGAAAAATCTCACCCCCCAGAGCCTGCTACAACTATTTCATGGTCCGACTTGTCTCTAGTACATGGCAACAAGATTTTGGGTGAGCCGATTCCAATTCAGGGAAAGAGGCTATAAGTTGGCGATATCACAGCTCTTGGCGGGAGAGATCATGGCTGGTCCACTCGACGGATACCGAATTGTTGACCTAACGAGCAACGTTACTGGGCCACTGGCGACTATGATTTTAGCCGATCAAGGAGCAGACGTGATTAAAGTGGAGATGCCAGGGCGTGGAGACTATGTGCGTTCTGCCGGGAATAGTGTGCAAGGTCTTTCGGCGGCGTTTCTCAACAATAATCGTAACAAGCGGTCTATTACAATTGATCTAAAAACAGAACGCGGGAAGGAGATAGTATTTAAACTTGCGCAGGATGCCGATGTTTTTGTGCAAAATTTTCGCCCTGGTGTAGCAGAGCGAATCGGTATTGGAGAAAGCGAATTACGCGCATCAGCGCCCGACATCATTTACGTGTCGATTAGTGGTTTCGGGGGAAAAGGTCCTTATGCTGAAAAACCTGCGTACGATCCTATAATTCAGGCTTTGTCTGGCCTTACCTCAGTGCAAGGGGGTGGTGACGGTGAACGCCCTCGTCTCGTTCGTACAATTCTCCCCGATAAGCTGACGGCGTTTACAGCGGCTCAAGCTATAACAGCTGCGTTACTTGCCAGGGCGAATACAGGGCAGGGGCAGCATGTCCGACTTTCGATGCTGGATGCTTTGGTATCATTCATGTGGGCCTCAGATATGGGTGCGCATACTTTTGTTGAGCAATCGGAGAGAGAGCAACGGCCAGCGAGTAAGATTGATCTTATTTACGACACGGCGGATGGATACATCAGTGTTGCGGTAAATACTGATCGGGAATGGGAAGCTCTAACCCGGGCTTTGCATCATCCCGAGTGGCTCGATGATCCGCGATTTAGGAACCCAGCTCTGCGAACATTAAATATCGACGCTCGTTTGGAACTTCTTCAGGAGGTGTTAGTGAAACATTCGACTGAGGAATGGATGTCTCGGTTCGAACTAGAAAGAGTGCCGTGCGCCCCTGTTTTGACACGGACGGAGATGCTTAATCATTCTCAGGTGAAGGCCAACGAGGTGGTCATTGAATACGACCATTCCCGTGTTGGAAGAATTCGCCAAGCACGTTCTCCCGCGCATTTTTCGGAAACACCAACCGAGATTCGTTGTGGTGCACCGTCTCTTGGTGAGCATACTAATGAGATTCTAATGGAAATTGGTTTTGACGAGGACAGCATCGCCGAGCTTCGCGCTGATAGCGTAATAGCGGTTTGAGTTGCTAGTTTTAGCTGCGAGTTAAGTTGGTTGTATGTCGCTTTCACCGTTTCAATAAAATAGACAGGAACTCTAAGGTAGTGATGAGTGCTTTACTTCTGGTCTACCCGTTCAAAGCGCGCCTGAAAATTGCGTCATCGACGTTCCCTCCGGACAAAATTACTAGCACTGTCTTATTCCGGTACGATGATTTATCCGCTAGCAGAGCAGCGAGTGCGATGGCACCCCCAGGTTCGACGACAAGTTTTAAGTTTTGAAAGGCGAAACGCATCGCAGATAATACTTGCTCATCCGTCACTACGATCCCTTGAGCAAGGTGTTCTAAATTAATTTTAAAGGTAAGTTCACCAGGCGTTGATATCAAAAGAGAGTCACAGATTGACCGCGGTTCTGTTGAGTTCTTAACCCGTTTTCCGGACGCTAATGAGCGCGTAGTGTCGTCAAAACCCTGAGGTTCCACTGGATGGACCCTAATAGAGGGGAATTGTGTTTTCAGGGCGATAGCGCATCCGGCCACTAACCCTCCGCCCCCGCAAGGTATTAGCGCGGTATCAGGTATCATGTCCTCCGCTAATGCTTGTGATGCCGCCTCTAAACCTACGGTACCCTGTCCGGCTATCACAGCCGGATCGTCATAAGGGGGAACGATAGTAGCGTTCCGCTCGTTAGCTACGCGTGTTCCAATCTTTTCACGGCTCTCTTTATCGCGATTGTAAAAAATAACTTCCCCGCCCTGCGCCAGGGTCCCGTCGACTTTCGCTTTAGGTGCATCCTGTGGCATTACAATCGCCGCAGAAAGACCGACCACACGCGCCGCTGCTGCGACGGCTTGTGCATGATTACCAGAGGACCAAGCTACTATATTAGTGTTGCCGGTTTTTGTTGCTAAACGGCTTATTTTGTTAAAGGCGCCGCGAAATTTAAAAGATCCGGTCCGCTGTAAGGTTTCTGTTTTGATCAAAACGCGACCTCCCACGACCTCATCTAGGATTGGTGACTTCAACAATGGCGTTGGATGAATATGTTGGCGTATGTTGCAGGCTGCCGAAATAACGTCTGCGTAGTTAGGTGCCGTGCCTTTGGTCATGTTTTAGGACGATGATTTGTTTAAATGCTGTTCTTTAATTGGAGCCAGACCGCGACTAGTGTTTTGTTGTCTCAAATGGGATATCGACCATCACTTGCCATGTTCCCATGGTTGGTGTCGTACCGTCTCTCCCCAGTCGATCTCTATAAACCTCGGTAGTTTCCAAAACCCGTTGGATGTAATTCCGGGTCTCATGATACGGAAGCAGCTCTATCCAATCCACTAGGCTCACATCTTCTGTGCGCGGATCACCATAGCGCCAGAGCCATTTTTTAACGCGTGCTGGACCAGCGTTGTAAGCCGCTAGTGCGAGCACGTAACAGCCCTCATATTTATCGAGCAGCTCGGCCAAGTAAGCAGTTCCCAAACGAAGATTGTATTGTGGGTCCTCCAACAAGAGAGCTCTATCGTAGCGTAATTTTAATTTTCGAGCCATGTGTTTGGCGGTTTGAGGCATGAGTTGAAGCAAGCCGCGAGCGCCGGCGCTCGATATTGCATGCGGGTCCATTTCACTTTCTTGGCGGGATACCGCCATAACCAAGGCTGGCTCAGGTGCATAGTATTCATTGCTCCACACGACACTGGCGAATGGCATTGGATAACCGGAATCGATAAGTATGACGCCTGATCTCACGGAGCGTTTGGCGGCAGCAATTCTGACTTGAGGGAAACTATAATCTGCGGTCAAGCGAGCAACAAGTGCATGCTCTGCTGGCGTTGATGAAGTTTCAGCAAGATGAACAGCAAACCGGCGCATTAATTTGGATTCACCTATTTCTCCTAACATGCGTGTGATTTGCACAATGTCTCGTTCCTCGAACGCTTTAATATTTTCCATATCGTATTGAGGTTCTGTGGGAAAATTCAGATGATCGTAGCCCAGAGCTACGCTTGATAATTGACCATAAAAAGTTGTTGGTCTGGAAACACCACGTTGCAACCATTGGTGTGCTAATTGTTTATCTCCTGTGGCAGTAGAAGCTTGAGCGGCCCAATAGGCTGCGCGTGCCTGGCTAATCGGCATAGACACGATATCGTGCATTGTCTTGAAATGGCGATAAGCGATATCCGGTTCATTGAGAAATCGCAAAGCGATCCAACCAGCAAGCCAGTTCGCTTCGGCACGTGCAACGTTTCCGAAAAGTGAGTTATTGGCGGCCAGTTGATAAGCATCCGTAACAGATCCTTCCTTTAGGGTTACACGAATCTGGTACTTGATCTCATCCCACCATTTTTCAGGGCGCACCAAATTATCAGGGAGTGAAAATAAGAGTTGCCGCGCACGTTTATCTTTGCCAGCACGACGCCTCCAACGGGCGCGTTCATAGACTAGGCCTGGGTCATTCAAAAGTTCCTTTGGGAGGCTGGCGATCGCTTTGTCCACGTCCGGGTGTCTTTCCATCAAATAAATTCGAGCTATGCCCAGCTGTTTTGTAGTTGGAGAAACTCGGAAAAGCATGCGACGTGCAGCTTGAGTCTTGCCATTCCAAAGCAGTTGTTGGAGTCGTGATGCATGATCCTCTTCGACAAAAATTCCCCTGTGCTTAAAATAAAATTCTCTGTCCTCTCGTTTTGTAAAATCTCCACTTACCCACGTCTCTTTCAGGATCTCCTGTCCACGTTCTATTTCTCCCAACGAAACTAGTGCCGCTCCAAGGCGCATAGCTCCTGTCGCGCTTCTCGGAGGATGCTCTTCAAACCAGGTTGCTACCGCCGCTGGTGTTAGATTTATAGGAATTGTTTTTTCCAAATTTGTCTCGAGAACGCTGCGGGCCGGCCAGTCCGGGTGCGCTCGGATAAACCTGGCTAATCGGCGAAACTCCGCGACACCATGTGCGTCCGTTAGAAAAAGCCACTCAATTACTTGCCGGGGCAATGGGTTGCTGGCTGCGCCAGAAATGGTGTGTGCCATCTCCCATTGAGAGGCTGATACGGCCTTGAATGCGTCTTTTGCAAGTTGCGCGTCTGAGGCTGTAAGAATTGGTGTTATAGTTCGTGTCTCAGATGAAACGGGTGTAGCCAAAGCGATTGCTAGTGCAATTAGTCCGCCCCTAATAGACAATCGGCAAATATCCCGTTCCATATCATCCCGTTCTGTAAACTACTAAAATACTAAGAGTAAAGAGACAGTCTCGGCAAATCCTGACCTGAGGATATTTACTAGGCTTAAGTATGGATTTCGATTTTCTAGCATGCCACCCTCTTGCTGCTGCATTTACGTGGGTCTATCTTTCTATCTTCCTGGCGTATTGGCAAAACGGGGGGGACTTATGTTCAGGGGCTCAATTACGGCGTTGATTACGCCTTTTCGGGAAGGCCAAGTTGATGAAAAGGCGTTCCAAGACCTAGTGGAATGGCAAATTCAGCAAGGTGTGCATGGCTTGGTACCCTGTGGTACGACTGGAGAGTCCCCCAGTCTGACCCATGAGGAGCATGAACGAATAGTGGATCTCTGCGTTGAGGTGGCTGCTAAGCGTGTGCCAGTAATCGCTGGAACCGGGTCCAACTCTACCTCTGAGGCTGTGAGTTTAACGCGGCACGCCGCGGCTGCTGGTGCGGCGGCAGCGTTAGTTGTGATGCCGTACTACAACAAACCGACTCCAGAAGGCCAGTATCAACATTTTAAGGCGATAGCGGAAAATGCCGAAATACCCATTATTATTTACAATATTCCGGGTCGCTGCGTGGTTGATATGACGGTGGATACAATGGGCCGGCTCGCTAAAATCCCTAATATTATCGGTGTGAAAGATGCAACTGGTGATGCCACGAGACCAAGTAGGGTTCGCCAGTTGATTGGTAAGGATTTTTGTCAACTGAGCGGTGAGGATGGCTGCGTACCAGCAATGCTGGCACATGGCGGGCACGGCTGTATTTCAGTGACAGCGAATGTTGCGCCTGCTCTATGTGTAGCGATGCATGAAGCCTGGCAAACGGGTGATACGAATCTTGCCCTTGAGATCCATGATCAATTGACGCCGCTTAATGATGCTCTTTTTGTAGAGACCAGCCCTGGGCCAGTGAAATACGCTTTGAGTCTTCTTGGCCACTGCTTGCCAGAGTTGCGGCTCCCAATGACGGATATCAAGGGTAGTACGAAGGAGTTGGTCCACGCTGCACTGGAGTCGGTTGGCTTGTTAGATGTGGGTGAGAGGCAGTGGCAGGCGGCAACCTAAGTCGCAAGATCGTCGCCCAAAATCGAAAAGCTCGGCATGATTATTTTATCGAGGATACGCTCGAGGCCGGCTTGGTGCTTTTGGGGACCGAGGTGAGCGCGATGCGGGCTGGGCAAGCGAGTTTAGGTGATTCGTATGCGGATTTTAGGGGTAAAGAGATATTTCTGATCAACTCACATATTGCAACTTATCAATCAGCGAGCCGTTTTAATCACGAACCGCTACGATTACGTAAGCTTCTTCTACATCGGCGAGAGATGGAGAAATTGCGAGGTAAGTTGCAGCGGGATGGTTATACTTTGGTCCCGTTATCTCTTTATTTTAATGAGCGTGGGCGCGCCAAAATTGAACTTGGCTTGGCTCGTGGTCGTCGCCAGCGTGATAAGCGTGAACGGGAAAAGACTCGCGACTGGGAACGCCAGCGGGCGCGTCTTTTACGCAACCGCAACTGATTTGGCGTATATGTGAGTGTTAAATACGCTAATCAGATACTTATATGATCTTAGAGGAGCGTGATCGAAGCGATGGGAAACCAATGAAGCATATATTTGCGGTAACAGTATTAAGCTTGGTTGTTTTTTTTATACAAACCAATAAAGGGGAAACCATGGATGCGCACGATTTTGATTTTGAGTCGATCGATGGTGCGCCAATGGCCATGGAGAATTATACAGGGAAGGTAGTATTGTTGGTTAATACCGCGTCTTTTTGCGGTTTTACGCCGCAATATACGGCTTTACAGTCACTCTGGCAGAATTATCGTGATCGAGGTCTGGTTGTGCTTGGCGTTCCATCGAACGACTTTGGGGGTCAGGAGCCGCATGCAGAAAGTGACATCAAAGATTTCTGCGTTACTAATTTTGGTGTTGATTTCCCGATGACGACCAAACAACATGTGATTGGCCCCAATGCGCACCCGCTTTATAAGTGGATTGTTAATGAAGCGGGTGAGGATTCGGCACCGCGCTGGAACTTTCATAAATATCTGATCGGGCCGGATGGGGAACTGGCGGGCTTGTGGCCGAGTCGGGTTAACCCCACCGATGCAGAAATTGTAGGTGCAATAGAACCGCTGTTGCCGGAATAGGTGGAATACGAAACGTTAAACGCTAGATGTTCCTGTCTTATGCTGGTGGTGTTTTTAGAAACGTACGCACATCCTGGACTACGCTATTGAACATGTCGGTCGTTAAGCGGCCAGTGTTGGTGTTGTAGCGTGAGCAATGATAGCTGTCGAACAACACTGGTGCTGATAATAGACAGTGCCTCTGGCCGTGGGTGAATTTATGTTGCGCTCGACGTAAGTCATAAACGGCAAGCACTGCGTCGTGAGCTACCCGGCCCAAAGCGATAAATGCTCGCAAATGCGGCATAGCCTCGATTTCGGCGCGCAAAAATATTTGGCATTTTTTTATTTCATCACTTGTCGGTCGATTTTTTGGGGGCACACAGCGCACCGCATTGCTAATTCGGCAGTTGATCAACGATAGGCCATCGTTGATGGCAGCTCCGTAGTAACCACGAGAGAAATCAAACGTACCTAAAGTCTCGTACAGTAAGTCTCCAGCAAAATCACCGGTAAATGGGCGGCCAGTCCGATTGGCCCCACGTAATCCCGGTGCGAGTCCTACGATGAGGAGTTGCGCGTCTAATGGCCCGAAGGAAGACACGGGAGCATTATACCAATCGCTGTGGTCGCGACGATTTTTGGACCGATAGCTAACTAGTCGCGGGCAACGGCTACAGTTCGTTGGAGGGACGTCTATGCTTGACCACCATTCGATGCCCTGGCAGGTTCGTCGATCTCGTCGAATTCACCTTCATCATCGTCATCGAAATAATCATAATCTCCAACGTAATCTTCTTCCGGTGGTTCTTCGTATCCAGAGGCCTTGGGATTTTCATTGGTGATTTTGTTTCGGGCTTGGCCGGCGGCTTTTTGCGGATGGTCGCGTGTTATATGTTCAGCTAGGTCCTGTAATTCGATAAAGTTATCCGCTTGCCGGCGCAAGTCATCGGAAATCATAGGCGGCTTGGAACGTACGGTTGATACTACTGAGACCCGCACACCTTTACGTTGTACCGCATCAACCAAACTGAGAAAGTCACCGTCTCCTGAGAAGAGGACTATATGGTCGAAACGTTCCGACATTTCCATCACGTCGACCGCTAACTCAATATCCATGTTGCCTTTGATCTTACGCCTCCCAGCAGAATCGGTATATTCTTTGGCTGGTTTTGTAACCATTGTGTAACCGTTGTAATCGAGCCAATCGACTAATGGGCGAATTGGGGAGTATTCCTGATCTTCAATCAGAGCCGTATAGTAAAACGCTCGGACTAGATGGCCATTTTTGGCAAAGTATTGGAGTAGTTTTTTGTAGTCGATGTCGAAATTTAGAGCCCGTGCGGCATTGTAAAGGTTGGAGCCATCTATAAATAATCCTAGTTTTTCTGTTGGATATAAAATCATGGAGAATTTCCTCAGTTGGTAATTACTTCTATTTATAAAATTAGAGTCAAGCGATGTGTTTTTAGCTGTTTTGGAGAATGCTAAAGGGCATAACTGATCTTTATTTGGTGTTTAACGCGTGATTGACAAGGAGAAAAGGGGTTGTCATCGACGACGAACTGATCCTAGTTGGTCTTGGGGCTAACCTGCGGGCCGGAGGACAATCAATTAGCTCACTTGCAACGTGTCAAGTGGCGCTCCTGCGACTTGCACAGCGCGCGGTCACGTTGAGAAGACGGTCTGGTTGGTATGTCAGTGCACCTGTTCCCAGTTCCAGTCAGGACTGGTATATTAATGCGGTCGTTGCTCTTGATACTAGACTGACGCCCGCCCTCCTGCTTAAAGAACTTTTAAGCGTTGAGAGTTGTTTTGGCCGCGTGCGTTCCGGCAGATGGGGGGCCAGAACTCTAGATCTAGACCTATTGGCTTACGGCCAAGTGGTCTGCGATGGTAATAGCCCGGATGAGCTAATATTACCGCATCCGCGTATTTTGGAACGGGCGTTTGTCGTACAGCCTATGGCAGAAATTGCGCCGGCTTGGTCGCATCCTGTCAATGGTCGGTCGATCAAGGGACAAGTGGCGGTATTGAGGAGGCAGCAACGCTTATTGGCTTTGTCTCCAGGGACACTGGAAATTGCTGGCAAAATCTGCAACAACACTTGAAATTATATGTGTTTCTCCGTTTATATAGATATAGGGTAGTTCGGCCTAGCCAGCGGCCCTGAACTAAGGCTTTTACGCTATTTGGCTCTCTGCGGGCATATTTGCATCCGGCATGGAAAGGACCGCTCATGGCACGCGTTACAGTTGAAGATTGTGTGACTAAGATTCCTAATCGTTTTAAGTTAGTTATGTTAGCAGGGAAGAGGGCTAGAGATATCGCGGCTGGGGCTGAGTTGCTTGTCGATCGTGATAACGACAAAAATCCAGTAGTAGCGCTGCGAGAAATCGCGGAAGACAAGGTGGCGCCTGAAGATCTAATGGAAGCAGTTGTGGTTGGTCTGCAACGCCACGCTGATACTGATGAGCTCGAAGAAGAGATCGATCAAGATTTATCGGTTGCTATAAGTGCGGAAGAAGCGATTGCGCACCTCTCTGCGGCTCGGCCCGTATCACGAAAAGACGTTATAGATTACGACAAAGCGGTTGATTATGAATCTGTTTTCCAAAACAAAAGTTCTGACTCCAAGAAGTATGGAATAACTGATTGAGTGTGCCGCGCTTTAGGCTAAAGCGTGCCGTTAAGGCGTTTAAATGGTGACCAACAGGTGACCGTGCAGCTGAGCCCGGCGAAAATAATCTGCCAACAGGAATTGGTGGATAGGGTCAAGGCTTACGACTCCAACGCGGATGAAACAGCTTTGAATGAGGCGTATGTTTTTTCTATGTCTAGGCATAGAACTCAGAAACGTGCCTCAGGTGATCCGTATTTTTCCCACCCCCTTGAGGTTGCGGGAATTCTGGCAAGTCTAAAGCTTGATCCGGCAACCATTATCACAGCTTTGCTACATGACACTGTCGAGGACGGTGTTGCTAACATGGCCGAAATCGAAGGCTTGTTTGGTCCCGTGATAGGACGACTAGTCGAAGGTGTCACCAAGATTGGCAAGCTAGAACTAACTACCGATTCTACCACCCTACAGGCTCAAAATTTTCGCAAACTGCTGCTTGCGATGTCGGAAGATATCCGTGTCCTCTTGGTAAAGTTAGCGGATCGCTTACATAATATGCGGACGCTCGTGCATATCAAAGACGGCAATAAACGTCGGCGCATCGCCCGGGAAACACTTGATATTTATGCACCATTAGCCGAACGCATCGGCATGCAAGCAATGAAGGATGAGCTTGAGGATTTAACTTTTTCAGAACTTCAACCAGAGGCTCGAAACTCAATTGTGCGACGTTTGGACGCATTGCGTGAAACCGACCGAGAAGTCACGCCGACCATCGTAGATGAGTTGTGTGGTACTTTACGAGAGTCAGGAATAAATGCAGAGGTAAGTGGACGAGAGAAGCGTCCTTATTCGATTTGGCGAAAGATGGAACGTCGGGACACGCCATTTGAGCAAATAGCTGACGTAATGGCATTTCGTGTTTTGGTAGATTCGGTGGAGGAATGCTATCGCGCGCTCGGAGTGGTTCATCGTGCTTATCCAACTGTACCAGGACGTTTTAAGGACTACATATCCACGCCTAAGCCCAACGGATATTGTTCACTGCATACAGCCGTAATCGGACCAGGAAAGCGTCGGGTAGAGGTCCAAATCCGGACGACTGAAATGCATGACCTAGCTGAATATGGTGTTGCAGCTCACTGGACGTACAAGCAGGCTGGTAGTCCTGCCGCAGGACACGAGGGGCGCAGGTTCAGGTGGCTACGAGGGCTTTTGGAAATACTAGAACATGCGGCTGGACCAGAAGAATTCCTGGAACAAACTAAACTGGAAATGTATCGCGACCAGGTATTTTGTTTCACTCCTAAGGGTGATCTAATTGCCCTACCTCATCGAGCGACACCAGTAGATTTTGCCTACTCGGTTCATTCGGAGGTTGGCGACCATTGTGTCGGTGCAAAAATCAATGGCCGCCTTGCGCCGCTGCGTACTGCGCTTCGTAATGGGGATCAGGTCGAAATTTTGCGTTCCAGCGGGCAGACTCCCGATCCAAATTGGGAACACTTTGTAGTGACGGGCAAGGCTCGGACGAGGGTACGACGATTTATCCGTCAGCAGGAGGTTAGCGAGTATGCTAGCCTTGGTGAGGCGATCCTTACTAAGACTTTCCAAAATCATAATGAGAACTTTAGTGTCAATGCCTTGACGCCGGCGACTACCAAGTATCAGCTGCGAAATTCTGAAGAGCTTTACAGCTGGATTGGTCGCGGTAAAATTGATCCGGTCGAGGTGTTGGAGATTGTCGCTCCTGGGGCAGCTCGTCGCCGCAAGGGAAGGCGTGGAAAGTTTGTACCTTTTAGGCGAAATCGCAATCGGGCGCAAAATCATGAAGGTGCGGTGGCAATTAAGGGCCTGATTCCGGGAATGGCTGTTCATCTCGCGGGTTGTTGTAATCCGCTACCAGGAGACAGAATTGTGGGTTTGATTACAGAGGGTAAGGGCGTCACAATTCATACTATCGATTGTGAGGTATTAGTGAGCTTTGGCGGTACTCCGGAACGTTGGTTGGATGTTGCCTGGGACTCTAACGTTGATGAGGGTGGGATGCATGTGGGACGTATATCGACTGTATTAAACAATGCACCGGGCAGTTTGAATGCTTTGACCGAAGTAGTGGCCCACGCTGAGGGGAATATTTCGAATCTCAAGATCACTCACCGCTCTCTGGATTTTTTTGAAATAGTTGTTGATGTTGAAGTTCAAGACGTACAACACTTGACGCACATAATTGCAGCTTTACGTGCTGATCCCGCTATTTATAAAGTTGAGCGTTCGGGTGCTTGAAAGTTTAAGCAGGGATTACATTTTGTGTACTAACAAATCTGGAAAACGTATGTGCCAATACATGCTGGTTGGGGAACCGGTATGAGTATATTTCGCCGACGTCGAAAGCGTCCAATCTTACAGAGTTTGCGAGGCTTTTTTTGGCCAAAAACGGGTTGGGGCAGAGCCGTAAGATATGTTGGTTATCGACTGCGTCGTCTAAAGGGATCTCCTAATAGCATAGCTATAGGATTTGCTTGGGGCGTTGCGGTGTCTTTTACCCCGTTTATTGGCGCTCATTTTGTATTGGCTGCACTAGCGACTTGGGTAATGGGAGGAAACTTGCTTGCTTCAGCGGTAGGTACAGTAGTTGGAAATCCGTGGACATTCCCTGTAATCTGGTTGCTAAGTTTTAAACTTGGTAGTTATTTGTTTGGGTTGAACCCTCTCGTTGAAATTCCCGAAGATCTGACGATGGTCTATATATTTGATAGCCCGAGCATGGTGCTACTGCCCATGGCTGTTGGTGGTGTACTCCTGGGTGCGGTGGCGTGGGTTGGAACATTTTGGACAGTACGTCGAATGGTCGATCGATATCGGCGGATGCGCCAAGCTCGAATTGAGCGGCGTTCCGCTATGCGCTTAAAAGTACCCAGCTAACAATAAAAACGGCGGATGTTATTAATTTGCGCCTCGGAGTAAACATTGATCACGTTGCTACAATCCGCAACGCGCGGGGAGGTAAGCATCCCGACCCGGTCAGGGCGGCCAGACTTGCAGGAAAAGCGGGTGCCGACGGAATAACTGTCCACTTAAGGGAGGATCGGCGTCATATCTCTGATAACGATATTTGTCGTTTGATGAATGAGGTAGATTTACCAATAAATTTAGAAATGGCTGCTACTGACGAGATGCTAGGGATAGCGCTTGCAACCCGACCCAACGCGATTTGTCTGGTGCCAGAAAAACGCGCGGAATTAACTACAGAGGGTGGGCTCAACCTGCTAATACAAGGCCATCATCATCTGCAGAAATTCATCGAGGAGCCGAAGGCTGTTGGTATTCATGTTGCTGTCTTCATCGACGCAGATTCAGGTCAGATTGATGCAGCCAGAGCTCTTGGGGTCGATGTTGTGGAGTTGCATACTGGAGCCTTTTGTGATTCCGATGGTGAGGCGTGCAAAACGGAGTTAGCGCGTTTAGGTGACGCTGCTCGGGCCGCAGTCCATTGTGATCTTTCTTGTCATGCCGGTCATGGACTAACCTTTGAAACAGTTACTCCCGTGGCTGCGATCCCAGAAATAAGTGAACTTAACATAGGTCACTTTTTGATCGGGGAGGCCATCTTCAGTGGGCTCGAAAGGAGTGTAGCCCGTATGCGGGTGCTGATTGATCAGGCGGCGGAATAGTGCGATTACTGACTTTGTATTCGGGTGACGATATTCTAACTCTAGGTATGTAGAAAATGATTGTTGGTTTGGGCCATGACGTTTGTGATGCGCGTCGCATTGAGGGTGCGCTTGAGCATTTTGGCGAGCGTTTTACGAAACGTGTTTTCACCAAGATAGAATGGGAGAGATGTAAGAACCGGATAAGATGTGCCGATTGCTATGCGCGCCGTTTTTCCGCTAAAGAAGCATTGGCAAAGGCCTTAGGAACGGGGTTCAGGCGTGGTGTCTATTGGCGTGATATCGGTGTAATCAATTTACCAGGCGGGAAACCGGCTTTGCAACTTTCGGGCGGTTCCTTGGCGCGTCTAGAGGAGCTCGTCCCGCCAGGAATGGAGGCACGGCTTGAACTGAGCTTGACTGATGACCGCAATTTAGCTCACGCAATTGTACTGATTTCAGCGGTTCCAAAGAGTTGTACGGAGATGGCGCCATCAGGATGATATGTTCGTGCGATCGTTACAGGTCATCGGTATTCATATTGAATTCTTAGAGCGTGTGGTTACAGGGGCGATTTAATTGGCTTTGTAACAAATTACATATTTTCTCTAACCCAAATTAGTTGAAAGCAATTGACTCGATTTAAGCAAATCTTCTCGAAGAAACGTGAGAGCAGTAACGCCTTTTGGGAAACTTTTCGCACCGTGCTTTATGCGATGATTATTGCGGTGCTGGTTCGTACCTTTGCGTACGAGCCGTTTAATATTCCTTCTGGATCCATGATACCAAACTTGTTGGTGGGTGATTATCTATTCGTGTCGAAATTTTCATATGGTTATAGCCGTTATTCGTTCCCGTATGGATTCGGTGTCTTTGATGGTCGAATATGGGGCACACCACCAGAAAGAGGTGATGTCGCTGTTTTTAAGCTGCCTCGTGATAATGAGACCGATTATATAAAGCGCATTGTCGGCCTTCCAGGAGATGAAATTCAGGTCCTGGGTGGTGTGCTATATATAAACGGTCAGATCGTCGAGCGCTTTCGCCTTGATGACTACGTTTATAGGGATCGATTTGGGAATCATAATAAGGTTAAGCAATATCTTGAAAACATGCCGAACGGCAAAAGTTACCGGGTACTGGACTCAAATCCACTCGGAAGCCTTGACAACACACCCATTTATGTTGTGCCTCAAGGTCATTATTTTGCGATGGGTGATAACAGAGATAATTCATCGGATAGCCGGGTTTTGCAGCAAGTGGGATATATACCTGAAGAAAATCTAGTTGGACGTGCCGAAATCCTTTTCTTCTCTACTAATGGGAGTGCTCGGCTTTGGCAGGTGTGGCGGTGGCCATTTTCCATTCGGTTTTTACGTTTTGGAAACCTCCTATGAGCCATATTGACTTCGATACGCAGGCACTGATTAGCGCAAGTGAGTGTCTTGGGGTAAAATTCAAACGGTTCGACATGTTGGCATGCGCTTTAACACACCCAAGTATTATGCCAAACCGAGCGGCTGGTATGGATTCTCATCCCTCGATTTATCAACGTCTGGAATTTCTTGGTGACAGAGTTCTTGGACTGGTGATAGCGGAACGTCTTTTGGGTGCATTTCCTAATGAGTCCGAGGGCGAGTTGGCTAGGCGTTATGCTGCGTTAGTAAGTACAGCTACATTGGCAGATGTTGCCCGTCGTATGCGACTGGCTTCCCATGTTAAGTTTAGTCGTGGTGAGGAAGCTCAGAATGGTGCTGACAATTCTGCTAACTTGGCGGATACCTGTGAAGCTGTCATTGGAGCTGTGTATCTTGATAGTGGCTTGGAAGAAGCACGTACTTTTATAGAACGTGAGTGGGCTGAGTTGATTCTAGGTCAGGAGGAACCACCAAGAGATCCTAAAACTGAGCTTCAGGAATGGACGCAAGCACGTAGTTTAGGGTTACCGCAATACAAAGTTATCTCCCAAGGCGGTCCAGCGCACTCTCCGACTTTCATTATTGAAGTTCATGTGCCGGGATTTTCATCAACAATGGGGAAGGGAAAATCGAAACGTCATGCTGAGCGTGTCGCGGCTGAACGAATGTTAACTCGCCTATATGTAGAGGGCGAAGGCTTACTTAGCAAAAGTGATTGAAGATGGTTCTGGGTAATAGCCGCTGCATGTTTGTTGCTTTGCTTGGCGCGCCCAACGTCGGGAAATCAACCTTACTTAATCGGGTTGTCGGAGCAAAAATTTCCATCGTTACGCCAAAAGTTCAGACTACGCGAACTCGCATTGTTGGTATCGCGATGCGAGGTAAGGTGCAAATCATATTTCTAGATACACCTGGGATATTTAAACCAAGACAGCGCTTGCAACGTGCAATGGTAGAGGCTGCATGGTCAAGTGCCCGGCAAGCCGATAGCATCGTTCTGCTCATTGATGCTAATGCTGGACTAACAGAAGATAGCTGTCGTCTCATCACTAAATTAAAGGACCAAAACCGCCCGACGATTGTGGCACTAAATAAAATTGACTTGATCAAGCCGCCGCGTCTTCTCAAGTTGACATCTAGTCTAAATACGGAGGGGTTTTTTACGGATACCTTCATGATCTCGGCTTTGACGGGTGATGGGGTAGAAGATTTGGTTGCAAAATTGGCAGAAAGTGCTCCAACTGGGCCTTGGCTCTATCCGAAGGACCAACTATCCGATGTTCCCCTTCGCATGCTTGCGGCAGAGATAACTCGCGAAAAGCTATTTCTTCAGCTCCAAAATGAGCTTCCCTATTCGACGGCAATAGAGACAGAGGAATGGAACGAGCGCAAAGATGGCGGCGTGCGGATAGACCAAACCATCTATGTACAGCGTAATAGCCAAAAGATGATCGTTGTTGGCAAGAATGGTACACGTATCAAATCGATAGGAAGTGTTGCGCGATGCGAACTGGAAAAACTACTAGAGCGGCGCGTACACCTTTTTCTCCATGTCAAAGTTCGTCGGGACTGGTCTGAGCGGCCCGACCATTACCGGACAATAGGACTAAATTTTAACGCCTAACTATAACTTCCGA
>JYMV01046348.1_pt1 | contig 26262 bp, 22 predicted proteins | sample 338911 | NCBI WGS metagenome assembly JYMV01 (sample SAMN03354496, study PRJNA234377) | hydrothermal vent metagenome | biome: Deep sea; feature: Hydrothermal plumes at the Eastern Lau Spreading Center, Western Pacific Ocean; material: Seawater | place: Tonga | collected 2009 | depth 2000 m m
TGCGCACCGACGACCTCGCTGCACATGTGATAAAAGGATTGATGGAGAAATATCCCAATATTGATCCAGCTCAAATTGACGATGTAATCCTGGGATGTGCCAACCAGGCCGGTGAGGACAACCGAAATATAGCGCGCATGGCACTGCTGCTGGCAGGACTTCCATCTACCGTGCCTGGAGAAACGGTAAATCGCTTGTGTGCCTCCGGGATGTCCGCCGTTATTCATGCGGCGAGAGCCATTAAGGCAGGTGAGGGCGCCTTGTTCATTGCCGGTGGGGTGGAAAATATGACGCGAGGCCCCTGGGTCATTTCAAAAACCTCATCCGCGTACGGGCGGGATGCAAAGATGTACGACTCCAGCTTCGGATGGAGGTTCATCAACCCAAAAATGGAAGAGCTCTACGGTACCGATGGCATGGGCCAAACGGCAGAGAACCTGGCAGAAAATTTTGACATTAGCAGGGAAGACCAGGATGCATTTGCCTGTCGCTCGCATATGAAAGCTGCAGAGGCACAGGCCAGGGGCAGATTTGAAAAGGAAATTCTCCCGGTTGAAATTCCACAAAGGAAAAAGGACCCGGTAATATTTGACTCAGACGAATTCATCAAGCCCAACTCTACCGAAGAGATACTTGCTAAACTTAAACCAGCTTTTAAAAAAGACGGAACCGTAACAGCGGGCAATTCATCCGGACTCAATGATGGCGCAGCAGCATTGCTTATCGCATCTAACAAGAGCGTGAGCGCCAACAGCCTGACTCCTTTGGCGCGCATAGTATCGTCCGGTGTTGTTGGTGTTGAGCCAAGGATCATGGGAATTGGGCCCGTAAAAGCGAGTCAATTGGCCCTGGATAGAGCAGGGATCTCTCTGGATGACATAGATATAATTGAACTTAACGAGGCATTTGCCGCTCAGACCCTGGCCTGCACGCGTGAGCTGGGGCTGGCGGATGATGACGAAAGGATCAATCCAAATGGCGGTGCCATAGCACTCGGGCATCCCCTGGGCATGTCCGGCGCAAGGCTCCTTCAAACAGCAGCTTTGGAATTGCATGTTCAGGATAAGAAGTACGCTTTAGCCACCATGTGTATTGGCGTGGGGCAAGGGTATGCTGCTGTACTCGAAAAAGCTTAATACGCGCTTCACCCGTTGCGTCCGAAACATTAACGCTTAGCATTGATAATCTCCCCAACTGGTGTATCCGGGCCATTGCTCAGCAGATGAATGTATCTGTTCTTATCAACGGAGCGGTGATAACTGCCGCCCCTGCCTTGCGGAATCCGGGGACAATTACCGCTCCGGATTGAAGGCCAGTTTTCCCTGAACAGGCCAATGATAGATGAATGGAGTTTCTCATGGTACGTCGCCAGAGTATCTTCCGTATCTGGCATCACCTCCAACTGTACAATCACATCACCTGTGTCCAGGGCATCATCCATGTAATGGATCGTAACTCCTTTAGGGGTGTCGTCAACCAGGCTCCAAAAATCGGGGTCCGCCCCCCTGTTCCATGGCAAATACGAAATGTGGAGATTGATGATATTGCCCCTGACATGGTCTATTACCTCTGGCGCGACAATATGCGGAAACCCATAGCTGACAACAAATTCAGGTTCATGTTCGTTCATGAATTTTAAATCCAGATCCTGGGAAGTAACAATAACATCACTCCCATCAGACTCAATGATCTCAATGATTGGAGAACCAATATTGCCAAGAAAAAGAACGGCCATCTGTCAGAAATTATTTCTAAATTTAGGACATGAAGTATAAAAGTATCACATTAACGCTCATTCTATTTATTGGGTTCATGATTGCAGAGGAAAACACAATGGGAAAAGAAATGGATGATAATAGCAGTGCATCCGGTGCATTGGATACGGCTACGTTTGGTGCGGGATGTTTTTGGTGTGTCGAAGCCATATTTCAGGAATTGGAGGGAGTAGAATCCGTGGTTTCAGGGTATTCGGGAGGGACCCTGGACAATCCAACATATGATGACATCACCACCGGCACCAGTGGACATGCGGAGGTTGCGCAACTTACATTTGACCCCGACAAAATAGGCTATCTGGATCTATTGATGGTGTTTTTTCAAACACATGACCCAACTTCCCTCAACAAGCAGGGCAATGATTTCGGTCCTCAGTACAGGTCAGCCATTTTTTACCACAATGATGAACAGAAGATGATGGCGGAGATGACCAGGAACCAGCTTGATGCCACAGATACCTGGGAAAAGCCTATCGTGACAGAAATATCAGCCTTCAAGAAGTTCTATAAAGCTGAAAAATACCACCAGGACTATTTCACAAAGAACGCAAACATCCCTTATTGCCAACTCATAATCCAGCCGAAGGTGGATTCATTCAGAGAAGTATTCAAAGGCAAGCTGAAAAAATAACAATCAGGTTGATCCTAAAGAACGGATCGCATTACACCTGGGTTGGCACAGATGATCGAACCACTTTAATCGCAGCCATAGAGTTTCATGGTTCAGAATTCCATTGACAACGCTATCTTCGTGGTATGGCCAATATTTTTGAATTCAACGGTTACAAACCGGTTGTTCACGAATCTGCATTTATACATCCCAACGCCACAGTGACGGGCAACGTGATCATCGGCAAGGATGTATACATTGGCCCCTCCGCCGCAATTAGGGGAGATTGGGGTGAAATCGTGTTGGAGGACGGCTGCAATGTGCAGGAGAATTGTACCCTCCACATGTTTCCAGGTGTGTCGATCACCTTACACAAAGGTGCGCATGTTGGTCATGGTGCCATTGTACATGGGGCCAATGTTGGGCCAAATTCTTTGATTGGAATGAATGCGGTATTGATGGACAATGTGGAAATTGGTGCAGATTGTATTATCGGGGCACTGGCTTTTGTCGCGGATGGGATGATAGTACCGGACAGAAAAATTGTGATCGGCAACCCCGCAAAAATTGTGAAGGATGTCACCGATGAAATGATCGCCTGGAAATCAGAGGGCACAGCACTGTATCAGACCCTGCCGAAAGAGCTCTATGAAACCCTCAAACCTTGCGAACCGCTCAGAGAAGTACCCGAGGATAGAAAACCCCAACCTGGCGATTATAAACCCTGGAACGAAACCAAAAAGTGATGATGGCCTTAATGGAGACTCAGAATTGTTGCTTTGGGGGTTCAACCTTCTCTTAATTTCAATTATCGAAACTTTAAAGTAAATCTTAATTTAGTGGCTATGAAAGCGAAAATCCTATCTGCATCGTTGATTGCTCTTTGTCTCCTTGGCTGGATCAATTCAACTTTTTCTCAAACTGACTCAATAATGCACAATTCGGTATATCGAAATTATATCGTTCACCTCCCGCCGTCTTACACGCCTACTGGTTCCTATCCACTGGTGGTCAATATGCATGGATACGGTTCCAATGCAACAGGAGAACAATTTTATGCTGAGATGGACCCAGTGGCGGATACAGCTAATTTCATAGTGGTCTATCCCAATGGCGTTGCTAACTCATGGAATTCCGGGCAACTCTGGTCTTATGTGCCGGGGATAGACGATGTGACCTTCATTTCAGCATTGATAGACACCATGGTCGCCGACTATAGCATTAATTCCTCCATGGTATATGCTTGCGGCATGTCCAACGGCGGCTATATGAGCTACCGGCTTGCCTGTGAACTGGAGGACAAGATCGCCGCTATTGCCTCAGTAACGGGGGTGATGTCAGACAGTGTATATAACTCCTGCCAAACTGATCGGCCTGTTCCAATATTGCACATGCATGGCACCGCCGATCCTACCGTTGCTTATAACGGCACTACTGGCAATACAGCTGTAGAAACAGGAATTGACTGGTGGGTTCAAAACAACAATTGCCCTACTCCTGGAGACACTACTGCAATTCCAGACATCAGCACGACAGATGGCTCTACCGTTGAGAAGATTTATTACGGGCCATGTGATGATGATACAGAGGTAGTATTATTCAAGATTACTGGAGGTGAGCATACCTGGCCTGGTGTTTCTTTCCTCATTGGTGTCACCAACCAGGACATTGAAGGCAGTGGTGAAATATGGCTGTTTTTCAGAAAGCACACATTGCCAACACCTACTACAGTGCCTCAGTACGAAAAGACAAGAAAACCTACCTTAAGTATTTGGCCTAACCCTTCTTCGGATATGGTAGTGCTCTGGGGTGTTGACTTGAAGAAATCCGTAGTCACCATTATCAACCTGCTCGGCCAGGTCGTTATTGAGAGGCAACTTCCAAATACTTCAGGATCAGTCTCACTTGATATATCGAACCTGGAAAAGGGGGTCTATGTTGTCAAAGTTGCCAGCTCTCAACAGACACTTACCGAAATATTGGTCAAGCAGTAAAGACCTTTAGTTGCCCTGAGGGTCCTGGGTAATGAAGAACCCTTCATCACCCTGCTTTTGATAGAGCGGCATCATGATATATCCGGCATGTGGAGCTTTGACATCACCATTCACATCTTGTCCTAAGACCTCTCCTTTCTCGATCCGCTGAAAGTTCCTGTATCCCGGATTCATTTTGAAGTTGTCCTCCTCCTTGATATTGTGTACGTAGATAAGGTCCACAACATCAGGACTGTCTTCAGTGTTTGACTGCATAAGTTCTTTATGGCTTTCGTAGTTAGGAATGTTATCCTTGGCCATACATCCACTCGCTTCCAACAGCATCCATATTCCTGCCTCGTGTATATCTATACTCTTTGGATCCCCCAACGGCCCTCCTTCAAATGCCAATGAACAATATCCTCTTTTGGCGAAGAACTCTACGGCAGTGCCCTGGAGAGACTTATCAAGACCGGTGATAACTGGGATATGGAGCGCTGAAGCTACCTCGTAATTGGTTTCACCTTCAAAGGTAAATGTGAACATCCCCTCTGCTGCAGAAGTATTGTGAAGGTCAACAAAAACAATATTGCGCGGCGTATCAACAAAAGTAAAAGTATCCAACTGCTTCATGAGCGCTTTCATCTCACGATGTTCATTACAATCTAAATCCTCAAGCTCAGTCTTATTGATTTCATCAATCTGTTCCTTATTCCAAATCCTGTTAAGGTCAATATCAATATACCTTGTGTTTTCTTCAATCGCTGTGAGATTGCCTGCTACAGCTATCATTCTTCCTGCAAAGCTTGGCTTGTGCTCTTCCAAAGACGCAAAGACGCGTTGTAGCGCAATAATTCCAGTTCTTTCATTGCCGTGGATACCTGCTACACATAAAAACAGCTTTCCAGGCTGATCACCTCTATATTTTCCAATTACCCTGTCTTCAATTACAAACTCTTCTTCCATCTTATTTGCTTTTTTTAGCCCCTAATAGAAGGCGCTTTGTGATATATAAAAAACTATTAGCGGTTATTATTCCAATCAGGCGCTTGCCCTTTACCACGGGCAAACACCCAATATTGTGTTTTTGCAGCTTATCCATAGCCTCCTTAATCGTGGCATCTGGTGCTATGGTAATAGGCTTCCTGGTCATTATAGTTTTAACGGGCACAGGCTCCTGGTCAAATCTATGAACTCCGTTGAAGTGCCTGAGCAACATTCTCGAGGTTGTCAAACCCACCAGATCACCCTTATCATTCTCCACCGCTACATAACGTACTTCCTGCCAATCCATTATCTCCGCGACGAGTGAAACTATATCATCAGGCTGCACCGTGAATAAATCCCTATCCATAAACTCTTCAACCAGCAATGTATGATGATCCACTTTCAACCCGTCATCCAGCTTAGGTGGTTTCCATTTATGAACCGGGGTATTCTTCTTTTGATTTTTTAATGTGCTCGCTGTCAGGATTGTCAGGACGTCTTCATTGGTTGTCTCCTTTCTCAATTTGGAATAAGAGTTCAACATCCACTGTGAGCCCGTCATTCCCGACTCAACTCGTTCTCGTATTACGCCCAGGTATTTGTCTATATCCCTGGAATCAATATTGGCGTACTTCAACCCCTTTTCAGCAATAGGCACTAGCTCTTTTAAAATGAGTTTGGGAGCAGAAACCTTTTTCCCATTAAACCAGGTGAACTTGGTATCTAATCCATGCTGCGCGGCGTTGGCAAAGTTTGTCCTGGCTGTATCAAATTCCATGAGCTTGGTCACATCCTTGATTTCATGTCGGAAACCATTCATTAATCCCAGCCAAAACGCTGCGTTAGCCATTTCGTCTATAACAGAAGGCCCGGAAGGCAATATTCTGTTCTCAATTCTCAAATGCGCTTTCCCCTCCGTAATTCCATAGCAGGGACGATTCCATCGGTATATTGTGGAATTATGAACACTCAAAGCCTTGAGCTCTGGCACCTCGCCCGAATCAATCTTTTCCATTACGTCCTCTGTAACCTCCGTGCTAAGCAAAATCCTATAGCGAACAATATCCTCCTTGTAAATCTCCAATATGGATTTATCCAGCCACTTGTTCCCAAAGGTTACCCTTGGACTGAATTCCCGGAGATGGTCACTGGTTGTCCTTGTATCCACAGACTGCTGGAAAAGGGCAATACGGGTTTCTTTCCATAGGCGTTTGCCAAACAGGATAGGTGCTGAAACCGCAGCTGCCATGACAGGAGCTGTTATTGCCTGAGCTATATTGTACATATGGGCAAAATCCCTGGAATTCACCTGTAGGTGGACCTGGAATCCGGTATTACACGCTTCCAGAAGCGGTGAGTCATGCTTCATAATGAGCTCATCAATTCCCCGGATCCTCAATTCATACACGTCACCACGGAGCTTGTTGATAGCCTTGCATAAGGCAAAATATCGATCAACAGGCGTTAGATTATCCATGGTAATATCGAACTTCCTCATTGTTGGCAGTATCCCAATCAGAAGTGGTTCTACATCAAACTTCCTGGCCACTTTTGCGAATTCAAGCAGGAGAGCAGATATCTCTTCTTCCATGTCCCTCAAGCATGATTTTCTAAAAGGCCTGGGAGTCAGGTTGATCTCAGCATTGAACTTTGCGAACTCCGTTGTGAAATTGGGATTATTTGCTTTTTTGAGTATTTCCATACTCAGGGGCGCCGGCCTGTAATTCTTATCTATGATACACAGCTCCTGTTCTGCGCCTATCCTCGTCTCCTTATCATCAAACCAACCTTCATTGAGCATGCGTTCCATTGCCCGAACATCCTGCAAAAGGTGCTGCTCGAACAACTGAATTTGCCGCTGGTTCTTGGCTGTTTTGACACTTTGGATTCCCATTTTACCTGATCATTACCTCTTTTGGGTTTGGACAATTAATGTCTACCTTTGATCTCCTTACAAACGCGCAAAAATAAGAATTCATGGGTAAACTGAAGAACTACGCTCAAGGTAAATGGGTTGAAGGTGAAGGAGATGGAACTCCTCTTTTTCATGCGGTGAGCGGTGATCAAATTGCCACAGCAACCTCAAAGGGCCTTGATTTCAAAGGAATGCTCAATTACGCCCGAACAGTTGGCGGTCCTGTTCTTCGGAAAATGACCTTTCATGAGAGGGGAAGAATGCTAAAAGCACTGGCTCTTCACCTCACCGAAAAGAAAAAGCAATTCTATACCCTAAGTGCGGCAACAGGAGCTACCAAGGTAGATAGTTGGATAGATATAGAAGGAGGTATTGGCAATTTGTTCGTCTACGCGAGTAAGGGAAGACGGGAAATGCCTGATGAGACGTTTTACGTTGATGGCAATCCAGAACCACTTTCGAAGGAGGGGACCTTCATCGGCCATCATATCTGTGTTCCGATGGAAGGCTGCGCAGTGCATATCAATGCTTTTAACTTTCCCTGCTGGGGCATGCTGGAAAAAATTGCGGTCAACCTCCTGGCGGGTCTCCCGGCCATCGTTAAGCCGGCAACGGTCACTTCCTTTTTGACGGAGCTGATGGTTCAGGAAATCATCAAGTCGAAGATCTTGCCCGACGGGGCTTTGCAATTGATCTGCGGAAGTGCAGGAGATTTACTGGACCACGTAACACTCAATGATGTGGTGACCTTCACAGGATCGGCATCTACAGGCAGAATGCTAAAGTCACAGTCCAATATAATCGATAATTCGATTCGATTCAATATGGAGGCAGATTCTCTGAACTGCTCAATTCTGGGATTGGATGCAGCACCTGGAACCGAAGAGTTTGATCTCTTTATTAAAGAAGTTGCAAGGGAAATGACCGTAAAGGCGGGCCAAAAGTGTACTGCCATCAGGAGAACGCTGGTACCGGATCTTTATGTGGAGGACGCTATTAAAGCGTTGAAAACAAGGTTGGACAAGGTATTGCTTGGCGATCCGGCCGTAGAAGGTGTGAAGATGGGACCCCTGGTTGGCCAGGCGCAGGTTACAGAAGTGAATGAGCGTGTAGGGGAGTTATTGGAGGTATGCGAACTGGCATACGGGGGCTATGACAGTATGGAAGTAAAAGGTGCGGACAAGGACAAGGGAGCGTTCATGCCCACTACCCTACTCTATTGTGACGAGCCTTTCAAAAAGGAACAACCACACAGTATCGAAGCATTTGGCCCCGTAAGTACGGTCATGCCGTATAAAGACGCCGACGCGGCGGCGGAACTATCCAAGATGGGTAAAGGAAGTTTGGTGAGTTCGGTGTTCACCGCCGACAATGACTTCGCGAAGGATATTGTGCTTAACACGGCAGCTATGCACGGTCGCATTATGGTTATCAACAAGGACAGCGCCGGAGAATCAACAGGCCACGGTTCACCTATGCCTCACCTGGTACACGGCGGACCGGGAAGAGCTGGAGGCGGAGAAGAAATGGGAGGCATGAGAGGTGTCTTCCATTACATGCAGCGCACAGCAATTCAAGGATCACCAACAACATTGACCAAGATCACCAACGTATATCAGCCGGGCTCTGAACAGTTCGAAGATGTGGTGCATCCGTTCAGGAAGATGTGGGATGAACTGAAAATTGGGGAGACCTACGTGACGCACAAGAGAACTGTTACCGAAACAGACATTGTGAATTTTGCCAATATCAGTGGGGATAACTTTTATGCCCATATGGATGAAACTTCTCTGGAGGGGACCATCTTCGAGAGCAGGGTTGCCCATGGCTACTTTGTCCTGTCCGCAGCAGCAGGCCTGTTTGTAGATCCGCGCAAGGGGCCTGTTTTAGCCAATTACGGGTTGGATGAATGCAGATTCACAAAACCGGTGTATGTCGGCGCAACCATCGGTGTGCGCTTAACAGTAAAAGAGAAAACGAAACAAGAGAGAAGAGAAGATGACGAAGTCTCCAAGGGCATTGTGAAATGGCAGGTTGAAGTATACGATGAGACAGACGAGACAGTAGCTCTTGCCACCGTACTTACCCTGGTGCAGAGGGAAGACGATTAATGGTACGATCATGACAGAGCAAGGCAGCATTGACATATCCTCACAAAATGGTATAGCTACCATTACTTTTTCTCACCCGAAGAGCAACGCGCTTCCCGGTGATCTGCTGACCAAACTGGCGGAAGCCATCACCTCAGCCGGGAATGACACAAGTACCAAGGTGATAGTATTGAAGAGTGCCGGAGAAAAGGCATTTTGTGCCGGTGCTTCATTCGACGAATTACTGGCAATAGACGACCGGGAAAAAGGGCGGTTATTCTTCAGCGGCTTCGCCCAGGTGATCAACGCGGCCAGGAAATGTCCGAAGTTCATCATCGGAAGAGTTCAGGGCAAAGCTGTAGGCGGAGGTGTTGGAATGGCATCGGCTGTAGATTATTGCCTGGCTACTGAAGCAGCATCTGTCAAATTAAGTGAGCTGGCAATCGGCATAGGCCCCTTCGTGGTTGGCCCTGCTGTGGAGCGAAAAGTTGGCAATTCAGCTTTCGCACAGCTGGCAATTAACGCAACAGAGTGGCAAAGTGCTGAATGGGCAAAAGGAAAAGGGTTGTACATGGAGACATACGCAAGTATAAGCGAGCTGGACTCGGCCGTGGCATCACTGGCTGCCCAGCTTGCTGCAAGCAGCCCGGATGCGATGAAAGAACTAAAACGTGCCCTATGGGAAGGTACCGAGCACTGGGATGATCTGCTGGCAAAACGAGCGGCAACCTCAGGGGAGTTGGTATTATCTGACTTCACCGCCCAGGCAATTGCTAAATTCAAAGCTCAGTAATTGAGACAAAGCAACATTGTTTATGATCAACTCTGTTTTTAAGGAAGGACTCTTTGAAGGTAAGGTCGCCTTGGTGACAGGAGGGGGAACCGGTATTGGTTTGCGTACAGCGAAAGAGTTATCCTATCTGGGGGCTCATGTGGTACTTGCCAGTCGCACGAAGGAAAAACTTGACGCAGCGGTACAATCCATTGAAGACGCAGGAGGCAAAGCCATGGCGGTGGAATGCAACATCCGGGAAGAGGAGAGCATTGCAGATTGTGTAGCAGCAATACTTAAGGAGGTCAAAACGATCGATCTACTTGTAAACAATGCTGGTGGCCAGTTTCCCTCACCGGCTGAAGCAATAAAGGCCAAGGGGTGGAACGCAGTAATTGAAACCAACCTTTCAGGTACCTTCTTTATGACCCAGGAGGTTTTCAACCAAAGCATGCGGGATAACAGCGGTGCGGTGGTAAACGTGATAGCCAATATGTGGAATGGCTTCCCTATGTTATCCCACACAGGAGCAGCAAGAGCAGGGGTTGACAATTTGACAAAGTCCCTGGCTGTGGAATGGGGAAAGTACGGGGTGCGCATCAATTCAGTTGCACCTGGTTTGATACATTCCAGTGGACTGGATACCTACGCCCCCGAATTTCAGGAATTCATCTTCAAAGCCGCGAAGAACAACCAAACCTACCGATTGGGAACTGAGGAAGAGGTGGCCAGTGCCATCATATATCTTCTGTCACCGGCCGCTGCATACATAACAGGAGAGACACTTAAGGTAGATGCCGGAGAATCTCTCTATGCTCCTCTCTATCCCCCGATGGAGAATGATAAGAATCCACCGTTTCAAGACGAGTAATTGTATGCTTGCATACTGGATTCGCTAAGCGGCATTTTTTTCTTTACTTTGCCAAACGCAGTCTAAACGGCATAATTGAACCATTTTGATCAGGTATTTTATTTCATTCACCATATTCTTCTTTTTGATGACAGCGAATGCTACAGTTGACCAACGCGGATACCTTGTAAAAGTCGGGGACAAGGCACCGGACTTTGAAATGGAAATGACAGATGGCAGCAAAGCCAAACTTTCAGATTATTCCGGAAAAGTAGTCATGCTCCAGTTCACGGCCAGCTGGTGCTCCGTATGCAGGAGGGAGATGCCTGTAATTGAAGAAGAGATTTGGAAAGTCAATCAGGATAAGGACTTTGTCCTAATAGGTATAGATCGGGATGAGCCAATTGACGTGGTTATAGAGTTCGGAAAAAAGATGGGGGTCACCTACCCACTTGGCCTGGATCCGGGGGCGAATATTTTTGGACTGTTTGCAAATAAGAATGCTGGTGTGACCCGAAATGTTATTATTGATAAGGAAGGCAATATCGCATTCCTAACAAGACTGTTTCATAGAGCGGAGTTTGACAAAATGAAGGAAGCGATAACAAACCTATTGGAGGAATAACCCTCAATTTGATGCTGAAATGCCCGTACTCAATAGCAAGATAGACCCTAAGTCAGACAAATTCAAAGCCAATAAGGCATGGATGGATAGCAAGCTCACAGAGCTTGTGAAATTGGAAAAAGAGAGCAAGTGGCAGGGCGAAGACAAGCACATAGATAAGGCCAAATCCGAGGGCAAGATGCTCGCGCGTGAACGTATTGACGCCCTGCTGGATAAAGATTCACCCTATCTGGACCTCCTGCCCTTTGCCGGCTTTGGAAGGGAGTCCTTTGCTATCGGTGGTACTATGAGTGCAGGGATTGGCCTGGTGAGTGGAAACCTATGTATGGTCATAGCCAACATCGCTACAATAAAAGGCGGTGCGATTGACAAGGTCACATTGGAAAAGGCCGTGCGGCTTAATGAAATCTCCCTTGAGAACCGGCTGCCTGCCATCTACCTGGTTGAATCTGCCGGTGCCAACCTGGAAGAACAACAGAACATATTCAATCTGGGCGGTACCAACTTCCGGGAAATCACCAGGCGGTCTAAAAAGGGTATTCCAACAATATCGGTAGTGTTTGGCAACAGCACTGCAGGTGGCGCATACATCCCGGCAATGAGTGATTATGTGGTTATGATCAAGAACAAATCAAAAGTTTTTTTGGCCGGCCCTCCTCTGGTGAAGATGGCCACTGGTGAAGATTCCACTGACGAGGAGCTGGGAGGCGCAGAAATGCACAGCAGAATATCAGGGGTATCCGACTTCCTTGCAAAAGATGAAACGGAAGCCATAGGGATAGCGAGGGACTTGATATCCATGGTGAACAAAGACAAGACGGTGGCCGAATTCCCTCCTAAAGGGAAAGCACCTAAGTATGATTCTTCAGAAAATATGGGAATCGTTACAGTGGACCACAAGCGTCCGTTTGACATGAGGGATATCATAGCACGAACAGTTGACGGCTCAGATTTCCTGGAGTTTAAGCCAGAATATGGCCCTACCCTTGTCACCGGCTATGCACATATCCACGGATACCGGGTGGGGATACTCGCCAATAACGGGGTGCTTGTATCAGAGGCTGCAAATAAGGGTACACACTTTATCCAGCTGTGTAACAGAAGCGACACACCGCTTATATTCTTCCAAAACATCTCTGGATTCATGGTTGGAAAAAAATATGAGCAGGGAGGAATAATCAAGGATGGCGCAAAGATGGTCAATGCTGTGTCCAACAGCACTGTTCCGGCATTGACCGTTATGATAGGAAACTCCTATGGTGCTGGTAATTATGCCATGTGCGGAAGGGCTTTTCAACCGAGATTTCTTTTCTCCTGGCCCAATTCCAAGATCGCGGTAATGGGGGCTGAGGCTTTGGCAGGTGTAATGCAAATGATCCAGGTGAAATCGGGGAAACTCACTATTGAAGAGGCGCAGGCTGGCGCTGAACAACTCGCCAAGCAGGTTGATGATCAGTCAGGTGCATTCTATGCATCCGGGCAATTGTGGGATGATGGAGTAATAGATCCGGCAAAAACAAGAGAGTATCTCGGAATGGGACTTACGGTAATCCACAACACCAAGGTGAAAGGCACTCGCAACTTCGGCGTATTTAGAATGTAAGATGTTATACTCAGCAGCTGCTTTCCAAACCTGGGATGACCAGGTATTCGCTCATTTGATCATAGATGTGTCAGATCATATTCTGACCGTGACACTCAATCGGCCGGATAAGAAAAATGCCATGACACCGTTGATGGTGAAGGAAATAGCTTACGCGTTAGCCTATGCTCACCACACCACTGATATTTGGGCAGTGGTACTTCAGGCCAATGGCGATACGTTCTGCGCAGGAGCGGATTTGAAGGCATTCATGGGTAACGAGCCTGAAGTCACTGATTCAACAATTCCCAATCCGGAAGAAGAGATTCTTATTGGAGAATTGTTTATTGGCCTGCACAAACCGTGCATCGCGAAAGTAGCAGGGCCGGTGTACGCAGGTGGATTTTTGCTGATTTGTGGATGTACCCATGTGGTAGCGTCGGAAGCAGCTAATTTTAGTCTTCCGGAGGTCAAAAGAGGTATCTGGCCTATGCAGGTTATGGAAAGCCTGCTTCAAATTATCCCCCCTAGAAAGGTATTGGATCTTTGTATGAGGGCCAATGTGTTAACAGGAGCAGAAGCAAAAGAGCTGGGATTGGTTACCCATAGCACTACTGCGGACCAGCTCGATGGGGTTGTCGAGGAACTGCTGGCGGGTATTATCAAGAACTCTCCCAACGCTATCCGCGAGGGGTTGAAGGCTTATGATGAGCTGAGAAAAATCGATGATAGTAAAAAGCATCAATATCTACAGGAATTACTTATAGACCTTCTAAAGTCCGAGGATGCCAGGGAAGGTATTAAAGCCTTCAAGGAAAAGAGGCCTCCAAATTGGACAGGCAACTAAAAACTATGGGAAAAGACTCCATTCGCATAGCCGGGGGCCAGGGTTTTTATGGCGATAGCCCCATGGCAGCCATAGCAATAGCCAGGGAGGAAGCAGCTGATTACATCGTGCATGATGCCCTTGCCGAGCTAACCTTGTCTATTTTGCAAAAGGATAAAATGCGGGATCCAAATCTTGGGTATGCGCGGGACATTGAATTTGCAGCAAAGAGCCTCTACCCTATTGCCTTAAAAAACGGAATCAAAATAGTCACCAATTCAGGCGGCTTAAATCCGGAAAAAGCGGCTCAAAAAGTAGCAGAAATTCTTGGTGCTCAAGGAGTAACAGGGGTGAAGATAGCTGCTATCACAGGTGACAACTTTATCGATAGACTGGATGAAGTGCAGCAACAGGGTAATAACCTTGCGCACCTGGACAGTGGTGAGCCCTTTTCTTCTGTAGAATACCAACCTACTCACGCCAATGTTTATACCGGTGCCCGTTCAGTCGTTGAGGCGCTGAGCCAGGGAGCAGACATTATTCTTGCGGGGCGGGTTGCCGATCCCTGTCTGACATTGGGTATTCTTGCCCATCACTTTGGCTGGGACCTCGACGGAGATTTGGACAAGCTGGCTTCCGGGATCGCCGTCGGACACTTATTGGAATGCGGCGGACAGGCATCAGGCGGTAACGCCTATTCTGAATGGCCGATGGACTATAAGCTGAGCAATTTAGGATATCCTATTGCCGAGGTATCGGAAGACGGATCAGCTGTATTTACCAAGCTCAAGAGCCAGGGAGGTAAGATGAGTCGAAACACTTTAAGGGAGCAGTTGGTATATGAAATTCATGATCCTGCCAATTACCTCACACCAGACGTAACTGTGGACCTCACCGCAGTCAGCATTGAAGATGTTGGAGATAACCAGGTCAGTTTTTCCGGGGTAAAAGGAAAGCCAAAACCAGAGAAGCTCAAGTTGACAATTGGGCTAATGGAGGGATATTTAAGTGAGCAGTTCTTTTTTATGTCATGGCCATATGCATATAAAAAAGCCCTTAAAATGGTTGAAGCCGTTAAAGAGATTTGGAAGGGCCTTGGGATTCCGATCGACAGAATGGAGCACCAGTTCATCGGGTTGAACGGCATACACGGTGCCGCTATTGATATCGATGAAAGCCAGGTGGAGGATATGAACGAAGTGGGCGTGAGATTGTGTATTAAACACAAAGATGCCAAGACGGGCAAACTAGCAATGCAGTCCATCGTATGTCTCGGCCTCAACGGGCCTCCGGGTATTATCAGCAAGCCAGGATGGGGAAAGCCATCTACCGCAATGTTGAGTCTGTGGCCTACATTGGTTGAACGGGATTTGATTGAAGAAAAAGTCGAAATAATTAAGTCATAGATATGAGTAATATTAAGCTTCTGGATATTGCTTCTGCCCGGTCAGGTGACAAGAATGACATCTGCAATATTGGCGTCATGGCCAATAGTCCTGAAGATTATACAACTTTAGTGGAGCACCTGACTGCAGATAAGGTAAAAGCTCACTTTGGCGACTTAATACTAGGTGAGGTCATTAGATATGAGTGGGCCTCAATTGAGGCATTGAACTTCGTTTGCCATCAAGCGCTCGATGGTGGTGGCTCTCGCTCCATGCGCATGGATACGCTGGGCAAGAACTTCTCAAGCCATCTTTTGCGGCTGGAATTGGAAGTGTAAATAGACGTTTAATCAGATTTTCTTTGTAATTTTACTCTGCATGCAGAGCATTTTCAATACTTAATCTACACCACATGTCGACCAATCCATTCACTGAAGAGCACGAATTGCTCAGGGACTCAGTCCAGAAATTTGTTGCTAAAGAGATCATCCCCAACGTTGAGGAATGGGAAAAGAACGAACATTGCGAAAAGGAGGTCTTCAAGAAAATGGGAGAAAAGGGCTTCTTTGGCGTAAGTTTTCCTGAAAAATACGGAGGAGGCGGAATGGACTTTTGGGCTGCGGTAGTAGTCATAAGAGAACTGGCCTACGCCAATATAGGTGGACTTTCCATGTCACTCTATGCACATACGTATCTACCCCTCCCCCTACTGGTTGCGCTTGGTACGGATGACCAAAAGCGAGATTACCTCGTGCCTGCACTTGCCGGTGAGAAGATCGCTGCGCTCGCCATTACAGAACCTGGTGCGGGATCAGATGTAGCTGGAATCACCACCACCGCTAAAGATATGGGAGATCATTACTTGCTCAACGGCTCTAAAATGTTTACCACCAACGGAAACATTGCTGATTTTGTAGTTGTAGTTGCGAAAACAGGAGAAGGTATGAATATAACATTGTTAGTGGTCGATACCAATACCGAGGGGTTTTCGTCCATCGCAGTAAAAAACAAATTGGGCATGCACTCTTCAGACACAGCACAGCTCTTCTTTGAAGATTGCAAAGTTCCTAAAACGGCAGTTATAGGGCAGGAAGGACATGGCTTCTACTATATCATGAACAACTTCCAGGAAGAGCGGCTGCTGGCTGGCGTTACGGGTATGTTTGTCGCTGAGTGGGCGCTGGAAAAGGCAAAAGTTTATGCTTTGGAAAGAAAAGCGTTCGGGAGGGAGATCGGCAAGTTCCAGGTTATCAGGCACAAGATCGCTCAAATGGCCGTTAAGGTTGAAGCATGTAGATCTATCGCCTACAGGGCAGTTGCTGAGTTTATTGAGCAGGGAAATAAAGCAGAGATCATCATTACGATGGCTAAAGCATTTATCTCTGAAGAATCAATGATAGTGATCAATGATTCACTGCAGATTCACGGAGGCGTGGGATACACTGAAGACTATGGAATTGCGAGAGCATGGAGAGATGCAAGATTGCTTACCATCGGCGCAGGAACAACCGAAATCATGCATGAAATATTAGGCAAAGTGGTACTCGATGAAGTTCAACATACGGACAAACTCGGTAAGTCAGCCGTACAAGTGTAAATGACGGTGTCCCTTTATTGAAGTGCTATCTTCATTACCGTTCTCTTTCCACCGATGGTAATCTCTATCACAGAGCTTTGCCTGTATAATGTTGACGTTGGTTTTTAGTACTTTACCATCTAAAGAAACGGAATAAAAAAGCCCCGCAGTGTACCTAACATCACCACGGGGCTAAAACCAATATACCTATCCTGTACAGGGAGAGGCACACAAACAACCTATCTGCCCGTAAATTGGTCTTTTTCCGTTGATCCAGACAATGCGGCAGTAGACAATTCACCTTGGGTAATTACACTCTGCACTTCATCAAAATATCCGGTACCTACAAAACTCTGGTGTTTTACGGCTCTGTAGCCGCTTTTGGCATTTTCAAACTCTCTCTCTTGCAGCTGAGAATAAGCGAACATTCCATCTTCCCTATAGGACTTCGCCAACTCGAACATGCCATTGTTCATGGAGTGCCAGCCCGCCAGAGTGATGAACTGGTACTTATAGCCCATCTCTGCAAGCTCCTCCCTGAAGTTCTTCATGGTCGTCTCATCCAAATTGGATTTCCAGTTAAACGACGGGGAGCAATTGTAAGCCAACAACTTTCCGGGAAACTTAGAGCGAATTGCGTTCGCAAACTTTCTGGCTTCCACCAGATCCGGTTTGGAAGTCTCGCACCAGAGTAAATCAGCGAATGGTGCGTATGCCAATCCTCTGCTAATTGCCTGATCAATACCTGCTTTCACATGATAAAAGCCCTCATGAGATCGCTCACCTGTCAAGAACAGGTGGTCACGTGCATCAATATCCGAGGTAAGCAGACTTGCTGCGTTGGCGTCCGTACGTGCGATCACAAATGTATCTACTCCTTCAACATCTGCCGCCAATCTTGCCGCTTTGAGTTTGTCGACGGCTTCTGAAGTTGGAACGAGCACCTTGCCTCCCAGGTGGCCGCACTTCTTGGCAGAGCTTAATTGGTCCTCGAAGTGTACCGCCGCTGCTCCCGACTTGATCATATTCTTCATCAATTCGAAAGCATTCAGATTACCTCCAAAGCCAGCCTCTGCATCGGCAATAATGGGTACCACCCAATCTTTATCGGTATCGCCTTCCATCCAATGGATCTGATCTGTACGTAGCAGGGCATTATTGATCCGCCTGATCAAAGCGGGCACTGAATCCACAGGATATAATGACTGGTCAGGATACATGGTCTCCGCCGTATTGGCATCTCCAGCCACCTGCCACCCTGAACAATAGATGGCCTTCAGGCCTGCCTCTACTTCTTGTATCGCCTGATTACCTGTTACTGCCCCCAGGGCGCAAACGGTCTCACCGTTCTTCAACATGTTCCAAAATTTCTCTGCCCCAAGCTTGGCCAGCGTATGTTCAATACGCACCGTCCCCCGAAGTTTAACTACATCTTCAGCTGTATAGGTCCGTTCTATCCCTTCCCATCTTTCGTCAGAAGACCATTTTGCTATCAGTTCGCTTATTTGCTCTTGCCTTGTCATTGTTCGTGATTTCAATATTGATGATTTAATTGATTGCTATTTGTACCCATACGGGGAAGCCGTTACTATAGGATATCCCAGATCTATGTGCACTTGTCCTTTAATTTCGTTTGAAGTTGGAGCAAGTCCATCATATGCCTCTGAGGCCCACTCTCTTTCTGATATTTGTTCTTGATTGTCCATTTAGGTGTGTTTTGGATGTTAATATTTCTAGTTCAAGTGTTCGTAAGCTGGAAGCGTCAGAAACTCGGTAAAGGATTCGCTTGTCACCAGCTCATCAAATATCTTCGCCGCAAGCTCGTACTTGCCTGAGTTGTACTTTTCTTCTCCAACTAATTCTTTAATCTTGGCCAGCTGCTCTGGTACAAATGACTTATATAGCTCCATAGTGATCGGCCGGCCATCGCTAAGTACAGCATCCGGGTTATTCAGCCATTGCCATATTTGCGATCTCGATATTTCCGCTGTGGCGGCATCCTCCATAAGGTTATAGATTGGAACGCAGCCATATCCTCTCAACCATGATTCCAGATATTGTATCGCTACATCGATGTTTAATTTTAATCCTTCCTCCGTAATTGCTCCTTCAGGCATCTTGATCAATTCCTCAGCACTCACCTGCACGTCATCCCGTTTCTCGTGAATTTGATTAGCCATCGGCATGTGTTCATCAAATATGTCCATTGCTATTTGAACCAGCCCCGGATGTGCCACCCAGGTTCCATCGTGGCCGTCTTTTGCTTCCCGGGTTTTATCCGCTCGTACCTTTTCCAAAGCTGCTTCATTGGCTTCAGGATCATTTTTTATTGGAATTTGAGCCGCCATTCCTCCTATCGCATGTGCACCATGAGCATGACAGGTCTTTATGACCAAAAGTGAGTAGGCCCTCATGAAATCTGTGGTCATTGTCACTTTTACCCGATCTGGTAAAATAAATCCCGGCCTGTTCTTGAACCGCTTAATGAAGGAGAAGATGTAATCCCATCTCCCGCAATTAAGTCCTGCTGAATGCTCTTTTAATTCCCATAGAATTTCATGGATCTCGAAACTTGCAAGAATGGTCTCAACAAGCACTGTTGCCTTAATAGTGCCTTGAGGAATCCCCAGCTCGTCCTGGGCAAATACAAATACGTCATTCCACAATCGCGCTTCAAGATGATTCTCAAGTTTAGGAAGGTAGAAGTAAGGCCCCGTTCCGTTCTTTACCAGGTTGTGAGCGTTGTGGAAGAAGTACAGTCCGAAATCGAAAAGCGATCCGCTCATTCCCTCCCCATCTACCAACACATATTTTTCTTCAAGGTGCCAGCCTCTTGGACGAACCATCATTGTAGCAACCTCCTCATTTAACTCATAGAACTTTCCATTAGACTCATTGGTAAACGTGATTGTCCGGTTGACAGCATCACGTAGGTTTATTTGTCCATCGACGGCGTTTGCCCAGGTAGGAGCGCTGGAATCTTCAAAATCAGCCATGAAAACTTTTGCTCCCGAGTTCAAAGCGTTAATGATCATCTTTCTCTCCACCGGGCCGGTTATCTCCACGCGCCGGTCTGTCAAATCATCCAAAACAGGATTGACTGTCCAATCACTCTCACGTATTTCCTTTGTCTCTTGCAGAAAATCCGGTAACTCGCCCGCGTCCAACACGGACTGTCTTACCTGTCGAGCACTTAACAACTCCTTTCTCCTCCCATTAAACAACCTATGAAGCATGCCTACAAATTGTAATGCTTCAGGAGTCAGAATTTGATCAAACTGCTCAGTCCTCTCACCAAGAACCTCCACTTCTAATTGCTCTGTACTCATATTAAATGCGTAATTGAATGTTCATGCTGGACAAATATATGTATAGCGAATTACATAACCTAGAGAATTTTCGCTTATTTTGTATTTTTCTCAAATTTCATATATTTGCCAGATAATATGGTCTCCCAAAATCAAATAGTTCGCCTCATTTTTGGCCTTAAAATCAAGCGGCTTCGACAAAAGAAGAAGCTATCTCCACAAGAATTATCAGCCGCATGCGGACTGTCAAACTCATACCTGAACGAAATTGAGAAAGGCAAGAAGTATCCCAAGGCAGATAAGATAATGTCGCTGGCAGAGGCCCTCAGCGTTCCCTACGATGAGCTGGTCTCACTAAAACTTTCTAAAAAGCTGGAACCGATATCAGAGCTTCTGAACTCGCATATCATGAAGGAATTTCCGCTGGAAATGTTTGGTATTGAACCGGGAAAACTAGTAGAAATGATCGCCAATGCTCCTGTGAAGATGAGTGCTTTTATCAGCACTATCATGGAGATTGCGCGCAACTATGAGATGCGTCAGGAGCATTTCTATTTAGCATCCCTGCGATCGTACCAGGAAATGCACGAAAATTATTTCGAGGAATTGGAAGAGGCGGCGAGTGCATTTCTTAAGGAACACAAGATAAAGTGGTCCGCCCCATTTGACAGGAAACATCTTTACGATATACTCGAACAGAAATACAACTACACCATCGATAAAACGCAGCTCAAAGAAAACAGCAACCTGCAATTGCTCCGTTCAGTGTACCTAAAGGATAAACACAAACTGTTGATCAATGACGACCTGGCAGAATTTCAAAAAGGATTTCTCCTGGGGCGGGAGTTAGCGTATAATTACCTCGATCTTGAGGAACGTCCCCTAACCACTCCACCCTATAAAGCCAATTCATTCGAAGAGGTGCTCAACAACTTTAAAGCCTCCTATTTTGGAGGAGCACTCCTCTTAAATAAGGATGAGTTGATTGGTGACATTCACGCGCTCTTCGATGCGGAAAGATGGAGCGAAAAGAAATTGCTGCAACTGCTCAATAAATATGAAGCGTCACCAGAGATGTTTTTACATCGGTTTACCAACCTATTGGCCAAATTTTTCGGAATCAAGAACCTGTTCTTTCTTAGGTTTTCACATTCTGAAAAAAGCAAGAAGTTCACCCTGACCAAAGAATTGCACCTGTCTCGTCAGCACAATCCCCACGGAAATGAGTTGAACGAACACTATTGCCGACGGTGGCTTTCACTGGATATAATTTACCAGCTTAAGGCCAGAATGCAGCAAAAAGATATGCAATCAATTGCAGGGGTGCAGATATCCAAATACTGGGGGACAAACAACGAGTATCTCTGCATTTCATTCGCACGCCCCAATCATCGCACATCAGATGAGCAGGTCAGCGTGACCATAGGATTCCAGATCAATGAGAATCTCAGAAAGAAGATTAAGTTTTTGGCCGATCCGCAGATTGCCACGAAATGGGTGAATGAAACCTGCGAGCGCTGTCCTATAAAAGACTGCGAAGAAAGAGCAGCTAAACCTCATATAGTTCGAGATGAAAAACAAGTCGAGACTATTGAGGAGGCTCTGAAATTACTAAACTAGCGACGGGACAAGCTCAATACCGCGGCTGCTAAACACAACACCTGCGACAAGTACGAAACGACAGGAATGCTATTAGAAATAACCCACAGACACATAAGGCCTAACTCAGGCCAAGGAGTTTGAATCCCCTACCGTGAACATTCACGATTTCCACAGAAGCGTCTTCCCTGAGATGTTTTCTCAATTTGGTGATATACACATCCATGCTGCGAGCGTTGAAATAACTGTCGTCACCCCAGATTAACTTGAGGGCATGCTGCCGCTCGGTAACTTCATGCCCACCCACACAAAGCAGTGCCAGGAGATCTGACTCTTTAGAAGTCAGTTTTACGGCAGATTTTCCATGCTTGAGCACCTGCCGATCATGATCAAACTCAAACTTTCCAATATTGAACTTTGTTTTCCTGGGGACGCTCTTAATGTTGGTACTCCTCCGAAGAATAGCATTCATCCTCAGCAATAGCTCTTCCATACTGAAAGGCTTTGTGACGTAGTCGTCAGCACCGATCTTGAAACCTTCCAGTGTATCAGCCTTCATAGATTTCGCAGTGAGAAATAAGATTGGAATCTTCTTGTTGATCTTCCTGATCTCCTTTGCCAGGGTGAAACCATCCTTCACCGGCATCATAACATCAAGAATGCAAAACTGGAATTCCCCTTTTACAAACATGTCCAGGCCCTCCGCTCCATTTTTTGCCAGTTCAGCCTTGTAACCTTTCAGCTCCAGGTACTCAGTTAAGATCGTACCTAGATTCGGGTCATCTTCTGCTACCAGCACCTTAGTCTTTTCCATGATCGTAAGGTATGAATATTTCAAATCTTGAACCCTTACCAGGCTCACTGATGACCTGGATGTTGCCATTGTGCTTGCCAACAATGGCCTGCACATAATTCAGTCCGAGCCCGAATCCCTTTACATTGTGTATATTACCCATAGGTACCCGATACAATTTGTCAAATATTTTTTTCTGGTCTCCCTTGCTTATTCCTATGCCATTATCTTCGCAGATCACCGCTACACCCTCCGATCTGTGCACAGACCTAACCGTAATCTCAGGTGATTTATCGCAGTATTTATTGGCGTTATCAATCAGATTCGAGATTGCATTGGCCAGGTGAAATCCATCACCGTGTAATATCCCTACCTCGTCCGAAAGGTCTGTACTGATCTTTCCTCCATTCTTCTCCACCAAAAGTTTCATTTTCTCAACTGCCGCACCGATAATATCATTCACATTGATTTCCTCTATCTTAATCTCAAATGTCTCCTTATCCAAAGCCGCAGATTGCAGCACGTCTTCAACGAGGTTGCCCAGTCTTTTGTTTTCAAAATCGATCATGGACATATATTTATTCATCTGGTCATCAGATTTTCTAAGATCTTCATCAGAAATTGCCTCGCAAGCCAGGGCTATGGTTGATATTGGGGTCTTCAGCTCATGAGTCATATTGTTGATGAAATCACTTTTGATATCGGAATCTTGCTTTTGCTTCTTGATCGTCCTTACGGTGTAATAGAAACTCAGAATGATCACCATCGTCAAAAGCCCGGAAAGTGATAGAATGCCCCACATAGTCTTCAGTAAGTACTTGTGTTTGGCAGGAAAGCGAATTTTCAAAAATGCAGGATCAGAGACTAAACTCCCCGGAAAGAGATTTACTTTATATCTCGAGTGACTCACTTTTTTCTCATTCTTAGATAGCTCCTCCTCAAAAATGGGCATGTTGGCCCCGTCAAACACACCAAATTCGTAGGGTTGGTTGATTCCGTTGTCCACTAACTCCACCAGCAAGAATGAATCAATCAACTGCGGGTCAAGCCTATTGTGTGCTCCTCCCTGGATATCTACCAGCACCAGCTCCTTCATGACTTCTTTCACTACATCAAGCTTGTGCATAATTGTCGCGGTATCTACGGTTCCCAAGGCCTCTTCCAATCCCAATTGCCCGGAATCCATCTCCGTAATGCGATCATTGATATTGATTTTGAAATTGAAAAAGTCATTTATGTCATCTGAAAAAAGCGCTTCAGCCATCGACCGCAAACCCTTCCGCATACTGTCGGGATTAAACTCCTGATGAAACTCAAAACTGATGTGCTCGCCAAACGCTTTCGGTCGTTTGGTCTCCAGAATAACAACACGGTTAGATATTGAATCAGCCATGGCTTTAGTCGATTGCTCAATACTATCTATCCGCTCGTCAAGCCTATTGAGTTTATTGAACAGCTTCGTTTCAAATCCAAAGCCTTTGACCATATTTAACGCTTCCTGCTTCTCAAGGTCGACCACCACATTACCCAGGGCGTCGTTGACAGCCATGTCAAATTGCTGCTCCTTCAAAGTAATGGCATTGTGAATCCAATACAATTGTACCGCGATTAAGCCAACCATGGCCAGCGTCACCAGGACTATTACAGATGTCAGCTTTGCCTTCTTCATACAACAAACTTAGACCAGAATGACAGAAAAATACGGGGCTTTAACATTTTTTAACACTTGTTAACTAAGCATTAACACTACCGGACCGTTCATAGCACTAGGTTTGTAGTAACAGTATTGTCAAAACAGACCTGTCCAATTGTTGGCCGTAAAATAGTTAAACATGAAAATCTTCAAACACATCAATCCTAACGTAAAATGGATCGCAGGAGTATTTACTATTCTCGGCCTGCTCGTATTTTCAGCTGGATATACCATTAGCAATGCATTCCCTGACGACGACAAAATCATTGTCAAGATCATGAAGATCAATAATGGTGATACCACTATTATAGAACGAGAATTCACCGATTTGGAGGAATTGGAAGCGTTGCGTCATGAGTTGAATGGAGAAGATATTGACAAACTGGGAATGAAAATGTGGTTTTACCGTGCTGAGCACGACGAATCTGATGCTGGCAGGGAAGATCAAGACTTCAAATTGATCATCAAACACGGCGTTCCATCAAAAGATCACAAGATTCACAAGAAAATCATCATTTGCAGCCAAGGCGACACCCTTGAGACTGCTGAATTCAACTTTGATATGCGGAAGATGCACCGTGCCATGGCAAAAGCCTTCCATCACATTGATAAGATGGATTTGAACTTTGATTTTGCTATCAACGATAGCATGCATTTCAAATATCACGATTTCGATGATGAAGAGTTTCAAGAGAAGCTGGAAAAGATCGAGAAACACATTGAAAGGGCAATAGGTAACTTCCAACTTAACTTAGAAGTGGATGACAACAGTACGGGAAAAGACTGTAGGGTGATTATCAAATCATTCCCTGACGATATGGAACATATTGAAAGAATGATGGAAGACATTATTGTGGAGATTGAAGTTGATGAGGAAAATAATGAGCATAAAGTGCTAAAGCACATTGTAAAAGTGTACACAAATCAAAAGGATGGAACAGAGACGGAAGAATTTAAAGTTGCACGCATAGATCAGCTTGACATCTCCGAATTTACTGTATCTCCAAATCCGGGGAGTGGCCAATTCAAGATAGAATTTAAACTCGAGTCTAAAGGTCAAACAGAAGTTGAGATCAGGGACATGAAAGGTGCGGTAGTATTTCACGACAAATTTAAAAATCGAAAAGAAGGCTCCTATTTGAAGGAAGTTAATTTGGAAGGGGCTGCCAAAGGAGTATACATCCTGACTGTGAAACAGGGCAAAAAGCTAGCTGATAAAAAGCTAATAATTAGGTGATTGGGAGTGGTTTCTCAGATGCCCTCATTGCGCGTGCTCACGCGCAGGGGGGCATCATCTTTATGCTTGAAAGATGTGCAAGCTATATATCTTTCAATAAGAGATGGGCCTGAGAAGCTTCAAACTCTCCCCGGTAATACTTCATTACCTCCTTAATGGCTTTAAGATCTTTTGAGCTGGCTGCAGGCAGTTCATCAAGCCCCTTTTCTTCCATTGCGTCAACAACGCGTTTTACTGATATGAGATTCACACTTACAGCAGGCTGATACTGCACGGTCTTCTCCTCCTCCGTTCTTATCTCTGAGATGATATGGGTCTCCTGCAGTCCAAATAAAATTTGACGCACAACTCGTATGGGAATTTCCAGTTTGTCCGATATTTCGTTGGCCGTGAAGGCCTGCTCTCCTTTAATAAACTTCTTGATAATCGCGTGGGCTACACTCAACGTCAACAGCCGTCTATGTGCATAACTCAGGTCTGAAGCGTCGATCTCCAACTCGTACCTGTCCACATTTTGCTTGGCAAATGAGAGCTCAGCCCCGAACAACACAATGATCCAACTGACCTGCAACCAGGTGAGGAAAAGTGGTAAAGCTGCGAAACTGCCATAAATAGCACTGGCATTGGCTGCGCCTACTTGAAGGTTAATGTATAGATACTCCCAAC
>JYMV01049178.1_pt1 | contig 26260 bp, 21 predicted proteins | sample 338911 | NCBI WGS metagenome assembly JYMV01 (sample SAMN03354496, study PRJNA234377) | hydrothermal vent metagenome | biome: Deep sea; feature: Hydrothermal plumes at the Eastern Lau Spreading Center, Western Pacific Ocean; material: Seawater | place: Tonga | collected 2009 | depth 2000 m m
TTAGGTCAATAAATGGTGGACTGTGTGGGGATCGAACCCACGACCTAATGATTAAGAGTCATCCGCTCTACCAACTGAGCTAACAGTCCATCAATTTTTTAAAGCCGGAAACACTGGACTAACCTTTAAAAATAATCGCTGATATTCTTGTTTAATACATTTATTCGAAACATAAAAAATATTTTTTGATTCCACAATTTGTTTTGCTTCATCATTTTCAATACCATATTGGAGCCAAAAAACTTTTGCTCCAATTTTTACAGCATCTTCAGCTATCATTGGAGCTTCTTTTGAAGGTCGGAATACATCAATTATATCTACGGGTATTTTAATATCGTTTAATTTAGCAACTATAATTTCTCCATGTATCTTTTCTCCAGCAGAAAATGGATTGACCGGTATGACTCTATAGCCAAATTCTTGCATATACTTCATTACAATAGTTGAAGGCCTTCTTCTAATATTTGTAGATATTTCTTTTTTAATTGAACTTACTCCAACCATAGCAATCGTTTTTGATGTCCCGAGAGTTTTTTTTACTAATTCATCTTCAGCCATTTATTTATTTTTCCAATTTGGTTTTCTCTTTTCCAGAAATGCTGAAATTCCTTCTTCTGCATCGGGTTCCATGGCATTTTTAGTCATAACTTCACTCGTGTATTGATAGGCTTTACGCAAAGGTATTTCTAATTGTTTATAAAAAGCTTTTTTACCAATTTTAATTGTAAGACTAGATTTAGATGCAATTTTTTTTGCGAGTTTTAAAACTTCATCTTCTAGTTCTGAAATAGGATAATGATCATTAATTAATCCAATCTCTTTTTCTTTCTGCTTACTTTTCTACTAACTGCTACCATAGGGGTACTACAAAATAATCCTATATTTACTCCTGGTGTCGCAAATATTGCATCATCTGAACTAATTGCTAAATCACAACTTGCAACCAATTGACAACCTGCTGCAAAAGCTGCTCCATGAACTTTTGCTATAACCGGTTTTCTTCCCTCTACAATTTCTAACATTAATTTTGAACATAAATTAAACAATTTTTTATATTTTGATTTCTTTTTTAATGAACGAATTTCTTTTAAATCGTGACCACCACTAAATCCTTTTCCAGACCCTTCAATAATAATTACTTTGGTTTCATTTTTATTATTTAAACTTTTGAAAATATTAATTAATGATTCAAGCGTTTTTGAAGACAAAGCATTGTAAGTACTAAGTTCATTTAGCCTGATTCGAGAAATGCCATCAATTGGCGATTCAACAACAATGTTTGAAGCATTTTTCATAAAGTAAATTTATGCATTTTTTTTAGAATAAGTCATCCATTTGATTATAGATAAATTATTCATAAACACGTATAAAGAATTATATTAATGTTAGGAAAAGTTGAAATTCTTATAGTTATAATTGCTCTTTTACTTGCATTTTATTTTGTAATTTCATGGGGGGCTGGAAAAAGAAAAAAATCTCCAGCTTCCGCGGAGATTAAAAAATATTTATTTGGAGTTCGTATTTTAATAACCATTATTGCCATAGTTTCGCTAATTTTGTGGCTACTATTATAAAATATGAAATATAGATACGAATTTGATAGTTTAGGAAGAATAAAAGTTCCAAGTGATAAATACTGGGGTGCGTCAACCCAGAGATCTAACAAACATTTTGACATAGGCGACTTCTTGGTGAGACCAATTGTTATTAAGTCTATCGCTATGATTAAGAAAGCTGCGGCAATAGTAAACGCAAAAGATGGAAGTATTGATAAAAAATTAAGTAAAGTAATTATTAAAGCCTCAAATGAAGTAATTTCTGGAAAACTTAAAGATCATTTTCCTCTTAAAGTTTGGCAAACGGGCTCTGGTACTCAAACTAATATGAATGTCAACGAAGTTATAGCTAATAGAGCTAATGAGATCCTTGGAGCTAGACTAGGAAGCAAAAAGCCTGTGCACCCTAATGATCATGTTAATAAATCTCAGTCAACTAACGATGTCTTTCCAACTGCAATGCATATGGCTATAGCAATCAGAGCAAAAAGTAAACTGTTACCTTTTCTTAAATTACTCAATAAAGAATTAGAAAAAAAATCTAAACAGTTTAAAAAAATTATAAAAGTTGGAAGAACTCATCTTCAAGATGCTACACCCATTACTTTAGGACAAGAATTTTCTGGATACAGCTCACAATTAAGTAGATGTATTATAAGAATAGAAGTAGCTCTTGAAGAAATATATTTTTTGGCTCAAGGTGGTACGGCAGTGGGTACAGGATTAAATACCAAAAAAGGCTTCGATAAAAAAATAATATCTGAATTAAGAAAAATTACTAAACTTCCCTTTAAACCTGCACCAAATAAATTTGCTGCATTAGCGGCACACGATGCTATTGTAAATTTTTCCGGAACAATGAATACAACTGCTGTTTGTTTAATGAAAGTTGCAAATGATATTAGATTTTTAGGATCTGGCCCCAGAGCTGGATATGGAGAACTAATTTTACCAGCAAACGAACCAGGTTCTTCTATTATGCCTGGAAAAATAAATCCAACACAATGTGAAGCTGTTACCATGGTTTGTGTGAAAGTAATTGGAAATCATAATGGTATTACAATGGCCGGTTCTCATGGTCACTTTGAACTAAATGTGTTTAAGCCCTTAATTATCCATAATATTTTGCAATCTATTCATATAATGGCGGACTCTTCAAAAAGTTTTGCAAATTATTGTATTAAAGGTTTAAAAGCGGACAAAAAAAGAATTAAAAATCTTTTAGATAACTCGTTAATGCTTGTAACCGCACTGTCCCCAAAAGTTGGTTATGATAATGCTGCAAAAATTGCTAAAAAAGCACACAAGAACGGAACAACTTTGAAAGAGGAATCTATAAAATCTGGATTAATTACTGAGAAAGAATACGATAGTATTGTAGATCCTAAAAAAATGATTAAACCACAGTAAATTAATTTATTTCACTCGTTATCGATTTTACAAACTCTACAAATTTTGGAAAACGAAATAGATTTTCGTATCCATCAGTTAACATAAAATCATTAAATTCTTCTTCTATAAAATTAACATCTTCGTTACCCAATTTTTCATTATCCGATATTTCATAAAAACTACTTCTTATATTTTGTAAATCAAAATTGCCTGAAACAAACAAACTAGAAGCGATACTTTTTTTGTTATAAATGCCAAATTTGCTAAAAAAGAATTTTTGATTATCTATAAATAAATTGCTTTCATACTTAAAATTAGTAAATTTTTTATCGTTATTAATTGTACCCGATATATCAGCTGCACCTAATTTTCCTAGATTAAGCAAGAATTGCTCTACTAGAATATTTCCATTATGAAATTTTATACGCGATTCGAAAGATTTTACTAAATTATATTTGGAATATATTTTGTCTGAAGACAAACCTAATTTTCCATTGATTTTTCTATTAATTCTAAATAAATTTTTTTGATTCTTGTCATCCAAATTTAAAAAGTGGTTGTATAATTTTGTAAAATTTATGCTGTTTAAGCTTAAATCTAAATCAAAATTAAAATAAGGTAAAATTTTAATCTTACCTTCTAATTTACCATTCAAAAAAATATTTTTTAAATTTGACTTATTAATTGTTATTTCATTATTTTTATAATCAAAAAAACCTACAAATCTGTGATTGCCTTTTTTTATTAAAATATTACCATTTAATATATTTTTATCATTTTTAGAGTTAATATAGTTGGCTTTCGTAAGTAAATTTAAATTTGATATTTTTAATATAATATCCGTAGATGGTTTATTATTAATTTTTTTTCTACTGAAATTAATGTAAATATTATCATTCAAAAATTTTCCTCTCAATTTTGCTTCTTTAGAATCTTCTTGAATTATTAGATCTAAATCTGTGTCATTAATGGTTGCTACATAATTTTTCTCATCAAAAAATATAATTTTTCCTCTTGTAAAAGTTACTGGAATAAAATTAATTTTTTTTGTAAAAATATTTATATATTTTTTTAAATTTTTTAAATCAATATTAGTATTAAAATTATTTAATTCTATTTCTTTAAAATTTTGTTTTTTTTTCATTAATAAATTTTTAGTAGAAAGCTTAATTGCCACACTCTTAGCTATTAACAACGTGTTTTTTTTTTCTAAAAGATCATTTATTACTAAATCTTTAATTTTTATTCTTGGAGTTGGATAAAAACTATAATTAACTTCTCCTCTTATTAAACATTCAATATTTTTATTTTTACATATTGCTTTTTCTATTTTTGATTTATCATAACTATAAAATGTAGGTATAATCAAATAAACAAGCCCTATAAAAATTACAAAAGCAACAAAGTATATTGATAAATATTTATAATTAATAAGGATAATTTTTTTACTTTTTTTGTAAAAATCCAATCTTCTAATATCGAGATACTTATAAGCTTTATTAAAATTCAATCTTTTAAGATCTACAAATTTAAAAATTTTGGAAAAATTATATCTTCTAATTTCGATGTATCTATAAATTCTGGAAAAATTATATTTTTTAAAATCAATTTTATTATAAGTTTTTAAAAAATGATGTCTTATATAATTGAAGTTTCTATAAATTCTAGAGAAAACATATTCTATAATAAAAATAACAAATTCGGCAACATTCGCTAGAATACGCTCATACCTTTTAAAATTGATATTTTTAAAAATTGTGGAAAACTTATTTCTTTTAATATTGAAGTATTTCATTTATTTTAATTTAAGTTGTTAAAATATAAATTTAATGGAAATTATCAAACAAAATTATTTAAACAAGCTAAACAATAATCAAAGAGAAGCAGTAATAAATCCTGATGGGCCTTGCTTAATTGTCGCTGGTGCTGGGTCAGGAAAAACAAAAGTTTTAACCACTAGAGTAGTACATATCATTAAAGAAAAAAAAGCTTGGCCAAATCAAATTCTCTGCGTTACGTTCACCAACAAGGCAGCTAGAGAAATGCAAAACAGAATAGCTGGTTTTTTAAATGAAAAAATATCATCTTTACCATGGCTTGGTACTTTTCATTCTGTCAGTGCTAAAATTTTAAGAAGACATGCTGAATCGGTTGGACTAAATTCACGTTTTACAATTATTGATCAAGATGATCAGTTAAGATTAATAAAAAATATATGTAAAGCTGAAAAAATAGACGTAAAAAAAATAGCACCACAATTTATTTTATCTTTCATCAACCAGTGGAAAAATAAAGGTTTACTACCTAAAGACGTAGTTACAAAAAAAAGAATACCTTTAGAAATAGCTATATTAAATGTTTATAAATTTTATCAAGAAAGACTCAAAATTTTAAATTCGTGTGATTTTGGTGATTTAATTTTACTTTGCGTAACTATGTTTGAAAATAATCCAGACATTCTTGAACTATATCTAAATAACTTCAAATATATACTTGTCGATGAATATCAAGACTCAAATTATATTCAAAGTAAATGGCTTAAGTTGCTGGCTCAAAAAAGAAATAACATTTGTTGCGTAGGTGATGATGATCAATCAATTTATAGCTGGAGAGGAGCCGAGATAAGAAATTTTTTAGATTTTAATAAAACTTATAAAAATACAAGAATCATCAAACTTGAACAAAATTATAGATCAACCCAAAATATACTTAGTGCTGCTTCAGGATTAATCGCAAAAAATGCCGATAGGCTAGGAAAAAAACTGTGGACAGATAGCAAAGATGGAGATCCGGTTAAACTAATCTGTTACAAAAATGGAAGAGAAGAGGCTACAGGTGTCAGTGATATTATTGAAAAAAAACTGAAAAAAAAATATTCACTAAACAACATATCTATTTTAGTTAGGGCAATTTTTCAGACCCGTGAATTTGAAGAAAGATTTTTAAAAATAGGAATGGGTTATCGTGTAATTGGGGGTACAAAATTTTATCAAAGAGCTGAAATTAAAGACGGCGTTGCCTTTTTAAGAATCATAAATCAAAAAAATGATGATTTGGCCTTCGAAAGGATAATTAATGTACCTAAACGATCTATAGGAGATAGTACACTAAAACAATTACATGTTTGGAGTAGAAAAAATAAAAAATCATTAGAAGATTCTGCGATTGAACTTATACAATTAAATAAGATTAAACCAAAAGCAAAATTAGGTTTGGTGAAAATTTTAAACATGTTTAATAAATGGAGATCTGACTTAAAGAAAAAAAAACATTATGAGTTAATGGAGATTATTTTAGATGAATCAGGATATTCTAAAATGCTAAAAGATAAAAAAGATTTAGAAAGCGAAGGAAGGTTAGAAAATCTCAAAGAATTAATTAGAGGTATGCATGACTTTGATAATCTACAAGGTTTTTTAGAACATGTTGCTTTAGCTACTTCAATAGATCAAGATTGGGACGGTCAAAAAGTTAACTTAATGACCATGCATGCTGCAAAAGGATTAGAATTCGACGCTGTTTTTTTACCAGGATGGGAAGAAGGTCTATTTCCACATCAAAAATCATTGGAAGAAAAAGGAGATTTAGCATTAGAAGAAGAAAGACGTCTTGCTTATGTAGGACTTACAAGAGCAAAAAAAGAATCTTTTATATCTTTCGTAATGTCTAGAATCTATAGAGGAGATTGGGTTGATTCCTTGGCTTCAAGATTTATTGACGAGCTTCCCGAAGAAAATATCAAAAAAGAGGAAGTAAAAGAACAGAATACTGAAGATTTCTTTTTTAATCAAGATATTGATTATGATGAAAAAATAAGAAGTCCAGGCTGGGCAAGATTGCAAAGAAAAAAATTAAAAAGAATTAAATGATTACTAAAAGAATTAAGCAATTAAGAAATAAATTTAATCAATTTGATATTGATGGATATATTATTCCAAAAAATGACGAATTTTTTTCTGAATATGCTGCTATAAATCGTTTAAAAATTATCTCAAATTTTAGTGGATCAGCTGGATTAGCAATTGTTTTAAGAAAAAATAATTATTTGTTTGTTGATGGAAGATATACAATTCAAGCACAACAACAATCTGGTAAACAATTTAAAATAATCGAGATTCATAAATTTCTACCTCATAAAATCATTAAAAATCTAACACTTGGATTTGATCCAAGCTTACTTACAAGAAAACAATTAAATGCCTATTGTGGTAACTCATTAACGTTAAAACAAATAGATAAAAACTTAATTGATGAAATTTACAAAGAAAAAATTTCTAAAACAAAAACTTTTTATTCTTTGAATAATAAAGTTGCTGGCGAAACTTTTAAATCAAAAATAAATAGGATCAGAAATATATTAAAGTCAAATAAAGCCGATTATTTGTTTATTAGTGCTCCTGAAAATGTGGCTTGGGTGTTAAATATTAGAGGATCAGATAATCCGAATAGTCCTATACCTAATTGTCGTTTAATAATTGGAAAAGACAAAGGACTATTTTTAATTACACAAAAAGAAAAAGCTTCAAAAATAATTAAAAATAAAAAATTATCTAAAAAACAAATAATAAGCCCTGAAAAATTTGAAGATTTAATTAAAAAATTAAAAGGCAATAGATTTATCATAGATTCTTTATCTTGTTCAATTATTAATGAAAATATAATTAAATCAAAATTTCAGATTACTAATATAGATGACCCTTGTTATAAATTAAAATCAATCAAAAACTCATCTGAAATTAAACACATGATTAATGCTCATATTGAAGATGGTGTTGCATTAACTAAATTTATTTATTGGATAAAAAATATTAATAAAAAAAAAATAACTGAAATTGATTCACAAAATAAATTAGAAAAATTTAGAAAACTTAATAAAAACTACTTATTTTCCAGTTTTAATACAATAGCTGGAACAGGACCTAATGCTGCTCTTCCACATTATATCGCATCAAAAAAGTCTAATAAAACCATTAAAAAAAGTGATATCTTTTTATGTGACTCAGGTGGGCAATACAAATTCGGAACAACAGATGTAACAAGGACTATTTGTTTTTCTAAACAAAAAAATTCTACTAAAGATATATTTACAAAAGTATTAAAAGGCCACATTGCTGTTGCCACAACTAACCTAAAAAAAATTAATACTGGCAAAAAAGTAGATGCTAGAGCTAGACAATTTTTGAAAAAAGATGGACTTGACTATGCACACGGCACAGGACATGGAGTAGGTTTTTTTTCTAACGTACATGAAGGTCCTCAATCTATAACTAAAATTAATACTGTTAAGCTTAAAAAGGGGATGATTGTTAGTAATGAGCCTGGATATTATAAAAAAGGGCATTTTGGAATTAGAATAGAAAACTTGGTTTACATAAAAAAAATTAATAAAAAATTACTTTTCGAAAATTTAACACTTGCTCCAATTGAAAAGGACTTAATAAATTTTAAAATTCTAAATAATAAGGAAAAAAAATACCTAAATAAATATCACAAGAAAGTTTATATGACTTTAAACCCTTATTTAAATAAAGCTGAAAAAACTTGGCTTAAATCATTTACAAATTAATAATTTTGTTCCAATCGTCTTCTGTCAAAACTTTTATGTTAAGATGTTTTGCTTCGTTAATTTTTCTAACAGTTGGTCTTTGAGATCCTGCTACAAGATAATCTGTTTTTTTGCTTATAGTACTTACGATCTTAGCTCCCATGCTTTCGGCCAAAGATTTTAATTCAGATCGACTATTATTAACAAACGTGCCTGTAAATATAATTAATTTCCCGCTTATAGGAGTTTTCTTTTTTAGATACTTGTAATCTTCAATTCTAAGAATACTAACTAACTCTGATACAATTTTTAAATTTTGACTATTAAAAAAAAATTTCTTTAGAGATTCTATCTGCGAATTTCCAATTCCATCTATTGATTGAAGCTCATCACGATATTTTGATTTACTGTCATTTAGCTTTTTTGACAAATCAAAAAAACTTTTTTCATTTAAAAAATATTTTGCTAAGACTTTTGCATTTTCTTCACCTATATGACGAATACCAAGTGAAAATATAAAACGATCTAATGAAATTTCTTTGCTTTTGTTGATTGAATTTTTTAAATTATTAATAGATTTTTCACCCCATCCTTCTATTTTTTTTAAAATATTTAAATCTAAATTAAAAATGTCATATGGATATTTAATTAATTTTCTATTCCAAAAATTCTCTACAACTTTTTTTCCCAAACCCTCAATATTTAAAACGTCTTTTGATACAAAATGTTTTAATTTTTCTTTTAAAATTTCATTACAATTAAATTTCGGATCGGGACATCTTGTTACCGCATCTCTTTTTTTTTTACTAATATTAAATTCCTTAACCGTTTTAGTTCCGCAAGATGGACATCTTGTTGGAAAATTAAATTTTCCACTACTCTTATTTCTTTTTGATAAATCTACATATAAAACTTGAGGAATTACATCTCCAGCTCTTTGAATATAAACCGTATCACCGATTCTTATATCTTTTCGGTTAATCTCGTCCTCATTATGAAGTGTAGCATTTGAAACCACAACTCCTCCAATAGTAATTGGATCGATTTTTGCTACTGGAGTTAAGGCACCTGTTCTTCCAACTTGGATTTCAATATTTTTTATTCTTGAAAATCCTTTTTCTGAAGAAAATTTGTGTGCTATCGCTCCTCTGGGAGAGTTTGATACAAACCCAAGTCTTTTTTGCAACTTTAAGTCATCCACTTTGTAAACAAGTCCGTCCAAATCAAAATCGATATCAGACCTCATTTTTTCAATTGTTTTGTGATTTTCTTCGATCTCTTCAATGCTACTTAATAATTTAGCTAGATAACTTGTCTTAAAACCCCAATTTTTCAAGAGTTTTAAATATTCAGATTGTTTTTCAAAATTCATGGGGTTAACAATGCCAAAACCATAAGCGATAAATTTTAAAGGTATTTTTTTGGTCTCTTTATAGTCTTTTTGTCGTAATGATCCTCCTGCAGCATTTCTTGGATTCGCAAAATTTTTACTTATTTTTTTAAAATCAAATTTTGAAATGTAAACTTCTCCTCTCACTTCCAAGATCTTAGGAAAATTTGGTTTACTAATTTTTTTTGGAATATCGCTAATTGTTTTAAGATTATTTGTTATATCTTCTCCAGTTTTGCCATCACCACGAGATAAACCCAAAATAAAAACTCCGTCTATGTATTTTAGTGAGGCAGATATACCATCAATTTTTGGTTCAGCAGAAAAAAATATTTTCTCAGTATTTTTTAAATTTAAAAATTTTCTAATTTTTTTAATAAAGACTTCTATGTTTTCCTTAGAAAAAGCATTAGATAAAGATAACATTGGAACATTGTGAGCAATTTTTCGAAATTTATCTGAAGGCTGATATCCAATTTTGTTACTAGGCGAATTTTTACTTTTTAAATATTTATACTTTTTCTCAAGATTTAATATTTCTTTTTTTACAACATCATAATCCTTATCAGAAATAAGTGGATTATCGTACTTAAAGTACGCTTTGTCATGTTTTTTTAATTCATTGATTTTTTTTATATAAGTTTTTTCAATTTCTTTTTTTTGCATGGAATTTTATTCAAACAGACCTTTTATCTTTTTTCTAATTAATCCCATTTTTTTTTTCTCATTAATTTTTTTGGACTTATATTTCTTGTTAAAAACTTGGTAGCTTCTTTTATACCAATCTCCAGATTGATAGTTATATCCAAGTATTGTTGCTGCTTTTTTTGCTTCATCTATCAATCCAAGCCTATAATACACCTCAACAAGCCGATGCAGGGCTTCTTCAATAAAAACTGTTTTTTCGTACTTTTCTACAACTGTTTTGAGCCTATTGAGAGCTGGTATCCATTTTTTTGTTTTCATGTAAAATCGCGCTATTGACATTTCTTTAGCTGCCAGCTGATCGGTGATTAAATCTATTTTAAATCTACCATCGATCGCATAATCAGTGTTTGGATAAGTTTGTATTATAAATTCAAATTTTTTTTTTGCTTTCAATAGCGGTTGTAAATCTTTTTTTTCATCTAATATTTGCTCATAATAACATATCGCAATTAAGTAGTGGACATAGGGTAAATTTTTATCCGCAGGGTAATTAATAATATGTCTCTCTAAAGAAAAAATTGCACTCAAATAGGCGCTTCTTGAATAATCTGCATAACCTACCATAAGACTTGCTTGTGCTGCCCATTTGCTTTGGGGTACCAAATTTTCAACGTCTTTAAATTTTTGTTTAGCATAATATGCTTCACCTTCATCTAGAGCTTTAACAGCATCAGCATAAATACTTACTGCTTTTTCTTCATCCGTAGGTCCTGAGACAATAGTTTCACTTTTGTTTTTGTCTTTCTGACCTGGGTCAGGAATAACATTCCAAGCGCAAGAAAATAAAAAAACTGACAATAATAAAACTAAAAAACCTTTATACATTTTGAATAAAAAGGCATTTTAACAAAAAATTTGATTATTACAATTTTCTTAGTTGATATTTGTTTTATGCATTAACAGCAATGGGCCCTAAGTATTTGCCATCTTTATGATTATTTTCTTTTTTTCCTAAACCTTCAAATTCCCAATTTGTTTTATTCGAAAAAAATTCTCTCAATAAAGCATGCGTAAGTTGGTGCCCACCTTGTGAAGTTTTAATATGACCAAACACTCTATGACCTAAAAGCATAAGATCTCCCAGACAATCTAATATTTTGTGGTCCACAAATTCATGTCTATTTCTAAGTCCACCTTCATTTAATATTTTATTTTCCATAACCACAATTGCGTTTTCCAAAGAACCTCCTTTAGCTAATCCTTGGCTTTTTATCTGATCAATATCTTCGTACAAACAAAATGTTCTTGAATTGTATATTGAATTTAAATTTCCATTACTTAATTTAAATTCTTTCCTTCGAGTTCTAATTAACGGATTTTTATATACTATTTCAAAATCAATTATTAAATCTTTCATAAGTGGTTCAATGGAGATATGCTTCCCTGCATCCTTTACTTCAACTTTTTTGAGAACTTTAATAAATTTTTTCGAATAATTTTGTTCTTGAGTGCCAACTGATCTTATAGCCTCTACAAAATCAAAAGCAGAGCCATCCATTATTGGAATTTCTGGAGCATCAACTTCAACCAGAACATTATCTATTCCTTCTCCGTAAAAAGCTGCCATTAAGTGCTCTATAGTAGAAACTGACACACCATATGAATTTTTTATTTTTGTACAAAGCGCCGATGAACTTACATTTTTATAACTTGCCTCAATTATATTTTTAGGATTATCAACATCCATTCTTTTAAATAAAATACCTGAGTTCGCTTCAGCTGAGTGTAAAGAAAGATTTACCTTTATGCCGTTATGTAAACCTACGCCTTCAAGTTGTATGGATTCTTTAATTGTTTTCTGAAAATTTTGAAACATTCTTAAGGATATACAAAAAACATAAAATGCTTAAAAGACAAATTATGTTACTAAAGACTACAGCTCAATTTTATTTGTTAATTTTAAAAATTTTAGCAAAAAAACTTGTTTTTTCAATATTTGTACCAACCGTTTCTGGTATTGCTTCTGTCTCCCATCCATCTTTGATTATTTCAAGAGCTCCTAAGCATGAGGCAAGATTTGTTTCTAAATCCTTATCTTTCTCTACGTTATTTTTATCTACTCTTTTGACATTTGGCCCAAAAAAATTAATAAAACATTTTTCTATATTAAAAAGATTTGAACCGCCCCCCGCGAGCAAAAGGTTTATTTTTGAAGTTAAATTGAACCCTGGTACAATCAGTTGTTTTTTTAATGTATCAAAAATTTCATCTAATCTTGCTTTTACAACACTCAAAATCAAATTTTTACTTATTTTTCTAAAACTTGAATTAATAAAATAAATACTTTTTAAATAATTATTTTCATCAAAAAGTTTTTGACTATTTTGATATGAAAAATCAATATTGTTTCTTATATTCTCCGACTCATCCAGATTTAATGAACAAACTTTAGAAATATCCTTTGTAATGTGATTAATGCCAATGGGAAAGGTTATAGAATGCACAAGTGCTAAACTTTTAAATAATCCAAAGCTAATTTTTTCAAAACCCAAATCTAATATAGCAGAACCAAATTCGAGCTCTTTATGGCTTAGCAGTTTTACTCCCAAAGCAAAAGTTCGTGAAATTAATCTTGCAATTTCAATATCACAGTCAATGAATACTTGATTAATATTTTTTAAATTATTTTTTGGAGTACTAATAAAAGTTATTTCATGAGTTAATGAATCTGCGTAAACACCTATTGGCTCTTCAACAAATGTTTTACCATCAACAATATAATTGTAATTAAAAATATGAATTATAGATTGTTTATTATCATTGAGAACTAATTGCTTTTTTGCCTCTTTTAGTAAAAATTCAATATCTCCTTTATGAATTATTGATCCATTAATTTTTTTATTTTTTGAAAATTTAGTACATAAAAAATCTGGTTGCTCAAAAACTACATTAATTTTCTTTAATAAAATTTTTGCTTTTTCTTCAGCTTTACTTATACAAGATCTTATTGCTTTAGAAGCTTTTGTTAAATTCACCACAACATCATTATGAATACCTTCTGATGGGGTTATCGAAGTAGATAATATTTCCACGTTGTTATTATTAATACCAAAAATGACACACCTTATATTGAGATTTCCTAGTTCAATTATTCCTATCGGATCCTTAGAATTCATTACTTTACTATTATCTTACCATCTATTCTTAAATCAATGATATTATAATTTTTAAAATTTTTATGATTTAATAATTCAATAGATTTAATAATTGCACCATCAGTATTATTGTGTGGAAATTTTATTATTTTATTATTTAAAAGTTGTAAATCCCACCGTCCTATTTGAAAATAGTAAAAGTTTTTAATTTTCTTATTTGGAAAATTATTTTTTTTCAACTGATTAAGAAAATGAATAAAATTATTTTCGCCTTCTTCACCAAAAATTCTTGGTAATCTATTAAAGTTAATATCATTCTTAAAGGAAATTAAATTAGAAGAACTATCTATTATATATTTAACTTTATTTTTAAATAAAATTGCAACTGGTTTTGTTTCAAAAATTTTTATTATTATCGTATTTGGATACTTTTTTTTTACTTCAATTTTTTTTAAAAAGTCAATTTCTTTTAAAGGTTCTTCTATATCCTTCCTTTTAATAAAAAAAATATTTTCTTTACGTATATTGCTTAACTTTTCTTTTATTTCACTTTTATTGATTAAAAAATTATTTTTTATTTCTATATTTTCTATTTTAAATAACACATCGCTTTTTTTCGAAATCAAATTAAATTCTTTAGGATTAAATGTTGATAAAAAAATAAGTACTATTAGTAATAAAATAATTCTATAAAATTTTTTCATCTATTATTGCTAGCATCCTTGGCCATCCAAACAACCAAATCATCAAACTTGATTCCACAATAATGTGCTATTTCTGGAACAAGAGATAATTTAGTCATTCCTGGCTGCGTGTTAGTTTCTAGCAAATAAAATTTATTTTTAAAAAATCTAAAATCTGATCTAGTAACGCCCCTACATCCTAATATTTTGTGGGCTTTTTTTGCTATAAAAAGTACCTCATTATATTTTTTTTGTAGGAGTGGAGCTGGCATAATATGTTTTGTTTTAGCCTTAGTCGAATATTTAGCTTTATAATCATAAAATTCTCTTGTAGGTACAAGTTCTATTGCCCCCAAGGCTTTATGGCCCATAACCGCCACTTGGATTTCTTTTCCGGGAATATATTCTTCAACAAGAATTCGATTATATTCGTTTTTTAGTTTTTTGTAATTTCTATTAAATTGTATTTTATTTTTACAAATATAAACCCCTAAGCTTGACCCTTCGTTAACTGGTTTGATCACTATGGGAAATTTAATTTTTTTGTCTTTTATTTTTCTTTTCAAATTTTCTTCATGGTCTTTTTGTAGCAAAAAATACTTAGGTGTTTTTATGTTGTTTTTTTTAAATAAAATTCTAGATAAATCTTTATCCATGGCTAAACTAGAAGATAAAACTCCGGAGTGCGTGTATGGAATTTTTAGCGATTCTAATATGCTTTGAACAAATCCATCTTCTCCATATTTTCCATGAAGTGCATTAAATACTAACTTTGGTCTCAATTTTTTTAATTTGTCAACAAAGCATCCCTTGGCATCTAATTCTCTAACTTTATAACCTCTTTTTTTTAATGCCTTAGAACAAGCTTTTCCTGTTAAAAAACTTATTTTTCTTTCACCTGATTCTCCTCCCATAAGTACAACTATTAAATTTTTCATAATTTTTCTCCGATAATCTCAAGTTCTAATTCAAGTTTAATTCCAGTTTTATTTAAAACTTTATTTTTAACTTGATAAATTAAATTTTCTAGATCCTGAGATTTAGCATTTCCTTTGTTTACAAAAAAATTACAATGTTTTTCAGAAATATGTGCATCTCCCATCTTCATGCCAGCACATCCAGAATCTTTTATAAGTGACCATGCTTTATTATTTTCAGGGTTTTTAAAAGTGCTGCCACATGTTTTTATTTTTGATGGTTGGTCTTTTTTTTTTCGTTCAACTAAATTAATAATTTTTTTTTGAATATTAGGATTGCTGTCATTTTTCCCTTTAAAAGTAGCACTTATAAAAATTAAACTATTATCTAAGTTACATCCTCTATAAGAAAATTTTATATCAGAAGAATGCACCACTTTTAATTTTCCGCTTAAGTCCATAACTTGAACAGAAATTAAGATTTTAGAAATGTCTTCTCCGTAACAACCTGAATTCATTCTAATTCCGCCTCCAATTGTGCCCGGTATACAAGATAAAAATTCAAATCCTGATAATGAATTTTCAAGTGCGAAATTTGATACATTTTTATCCAAAGCTGAAGCGCCTGCTATTAGCATATTCTGACCTAACAAAGATAGATGTGAAAAAGATTTTCCTAACTTTATTATAACCCCATCAAAGCCTCCGTCTCTAATTAAAGTGTTTGAGCCTGCGCCCAAAACTTTAATTTTATTAAATTCCTTACAATTTTTTAAAAAGATAGATAATTCGTTTAAGTTTTTTGGTTTAAATATAACTTTTGCAGGCCCTCCTAAATTAAACCAAGAATGTTTTGAAAGACTTTCATCAAATAAAATTTGGCCTGAAATTTTTTTTTTAATTTCTTTTATTTGTGAAATTAAATTCATTTTAACTCATCGCCAATTTCTCTTATCCAATTTGAAATACTTCCCGCACCCATACAAATAATCATTTCATCCTCAAATAGATTTTTTTTAAAATAATTTTTTAATTCTTTTTGATTTTTTATATTTATTACTTGAATTTTTGATTTTCTTGAGATTAGTTTAGAAAAATTATCTTGATTAAAATTATACGTTTCTTTTTCTCCTGCAGAATAAACTGGGCAAAGTACAACAGCATCGCTAGATTTAAATGATGAAGCAAATTCATTCTTAAGAGATTTTACTCTTGAATATCTGTGTGGTTGAAAAACACAAATTATTTTTCTATCTTCATAAACTTGTCTAGCACTATTTATAACTGCTTTAATTTCAGTTGGATGATGAGCATAATCATCATAAAATTCTCTCTTCCCAACTGAAAACACTTTTGTAAATCTTCTTTGAATTCCTAAAAACTTTTTAAGTGCTTTTTTTATTTTGCTTGTTTTAATTCCAAGATTTAAAGCAATAGCTATTGATGCTGTTGCATTAGTAATATTATGATCTCCAATTAAATTCACTACTATATTTTTTATATTAGCAGTTTTTTTCGAAGGAAACTTTAGTTTTAAATCAAAAATTGAATAATTTTTATTTTTTCTCACATTCGTAATTTGATAGTTTGAACGCTTGTCAAATCCATATGTTAGGAAATTAAGAGTTTTACATTTAGGTAACAAAGATTTTAAATTATCATTATCAATACAAATAAGTGATTTTCCAAAGGATGGTGTTTTCTCAATAAAAGTGCAAAAACTTTTTTTTAATTTTTCAAAACTTCCGTAAAAATCTAGATGCTCTTTATCCACATTAGTTACAATAGAATATGTGATTGGAAGTTTTAAAAAACTTCCGTCTGACTCGTCAGATTCAATAACGGCCCATTCACTTTTTCCTAATTGTGCATTATTTTTAAGTGAATTTATTACGCCTCCATTAATTATTGTGGGATCTAATCTGGCCTCTTCCAAAATATTTGCAACTAAAGAAGTTGTTGTTGTTTTTCCGTGCGAACCTGCAATTACAATATTTTTTTTTAACGCTACAATATTAGCTAGCATTTCACCTCTTTTAAAAACAGGTAATTTTTTATGTCTTGCTGCTATTAATTCGCCATTATCCTTTTTAATCGCCGATGAAATAACAATCATAGTGGCTTTATTTAAATTTTTTTGATGATGACCAAAATAAACTTTCATTCCTGATTTAATTAATCTATCGGTGTTTTTATTTCTATTTAAATCACTACCCTGGATATTGAATCCCATATTATTCATAATCTGAGCTAACCCGCTCATTCCAATTCCACCAATACCAATAAAATGAACCACTTCATTACTAGCAATATTAATTTTCATCTTTAAATAAATTCCTTAATTTCATTTTCTATATTGCTGTAAACATTTTTGTTATAATTTTTTTTCATATTTTTGCGAATATTTTCTAACTTATTTTTATTTTTTATTGTTTCCATAATTAAATTAAACAGATTCTCAGTACTAAAATTGTCCTGTTCTAAAAGCCAGCAACAACCTTCGTTTTCATAATATTTTGCATTTAAATATTGATGATTATCTATCGAATTTGGAAGCGGTACAGCTATAAATGGTGTAAGAGTATGGGCTAGCTCAGCTGTGGTTGAAGCACCACATCTTGTTATCGCCAGACTTGAAGATGAAATTAATTTTAAAATATTTTTATCAAATTCAAAAACGTAATTTTTAATATTATTTTTTTCATAAAAATCAATTATGGAATTTTTTTGCTCTATAATACATTGTTGATTGATTTTGATTTCATATCCTGCATCTTTTATCATTTTAATAACTGTAGGAATAATTGTTCCAAATATCTCTGCTCCTTGACTTCCTCCCAAAACTAAAATAGAAAATTTTCCTTCATTCTCGTTTTCTTTAAAAGGTGAGTAATTAATTATATTTTTATTCAAAATTGAACCTACTTCATAAGTTTTGTTTTTATATTTTTCTGAAAAATTTTTTGTTACTCTTTTTGCTAAAAGAATTTTTTTTGAAAAGGAAGATAAATATTTATTAGCCCGTCCCAATACCATATTATTTTCATATATAATTAAAGGCAAATTAAAAAATCTAGATACAAAAGAAATGGGAAAAGATACATAACCTCCAAATCCGAAGATTAAATCTGGCTTTTCATTTTTTAAAATAATAATAGATCTTATCATTGAATAAAAAATTAAAAAGTAAGAAAAAAATTTTTGGAATAAATTTTTATTTGTAGGCGTACCTGCTCTCAATATGTATGACTTAAATTCTGAGTAATTTTTAACAAGATTATTCCCTCTATTATCTGTTACTAACAAAACTTTGTATTCTTTATCAAAAAAGTGTTTCATTAAATTAATTGCAGGAAATATATGGCCACCTGTACCGCCGCCCGAAAAAATTATTTTTTTACTCATTTTTAAAATACCTCGTTGAATCTTTTCTGGTAAAATTTAAAATTACTCCTGCTATTATCGAACTTCCAATCAAAGAAGAACCCCCGTAACTTAAAAAAGGAAGTGTCATGCCGGTTGTTGGAAGCAGTCTACTATTAACGCCGATATGAATAAAAGTTTGAATTATTAAAAGAGAAACCAGTCCTACTAATGCCAATTTAATAAATTCGTCATTTCCTGCTAAAACTTTATTTAATACTTTATAACCAACAAATAAAAATATAATCACAATAAACAAAACAAATATTGCTCCAAACTCTTCTGAAATCACAGCAATTATGTAGTCCGTATGTGCTTCTGGCACCTTGTCTTTTAAAATACCTTCTCCCATTCCTTGGCCGGTTAAGCCTCCTTGTTTAATAGCTTCTAATGCTTTTTGTGATTGAAAATTATCCCCTGTTTTTGGATCTAAAAATGTTTTAATTCTTAGAAACACATAACCAAATTTTTCTGGTAAAAAAAATATTAGAAGCGCGATAGTAATTGCAAATACCAAACCTAATATCGACAATATAAGCATATTAAATCCCGATACAAATATCATTGTGATCCAAGTTAATGTTAACAAGAAAGTTTGTCCAAGGTCCGGCTGATTAATTAAAATTATTATAATTATCAGTAAAATTACAAAGGAATAGAAATATCTTTTATGAATATCTGTTTTTTCATTTAAGACAATAATTTTTGCAACAAAAATTATGAATAATGGTTTAAGCAATTCAACTGGCTGAAATCTTAGGAAAGAATCAAAACCCACCCACCTCCTTGATCCTTTAATTTCAACTCCAACAATAAGAGTTAAAAAAAGAAGCACAATTGAAACAATAAATAAATAAGTTAAAACTTTAATTAATTTGTCTTTTTCCTGTATCGAAATTGTAAAAATCAATAATAGCGAAACAGAAACAAAAATTAGATGTTTAATGAAAAAGAAATATGTTTGTTTATTCATCTTTTCTGATATTGCTGAAGTGGTTGAGGAAAAAGAAAAAAACAACCCCAGTAATAAAAGAAATGCAAACAAAAATAAAATTTGTTTATCTACATTTCTCCACCATTTGGCAACTAAACCAGTATTTTCTCTACCAAAACTAAACATTTAACCCTTGTTTAAATTTTTTTATTATTAAATTTTTAAAATAGTTACCTCTATTTTCAAAGTTACTAAATTGATCAAAAGATGCGGCTGCTGGACTGAGTAAAATGGTTTTCTTTAAATTTTTTTTGGGTTTTAAATCTTTGTAAATATTATTTACTGCGTTTCGCATATTTTTTGAAACTGTAAATGGAATTTTTTTTCCAATTTGTTTTCTAAAAAATGAAATATTTTTTCCAATAATGTATGCTTTAACAATTTTTTTTCTAACATTTTTTAAATAAAAATAATCTTGATGTTTTGGAAGACCTCCAACTATCCAATAAATTTGGTTATAATTTGATAAAGATTGTAAACAAGCATCAAAACTTGTTGCTTTGGAATCGTTGATACATAATAACTTCCTATCTGAAAATACAATTTCTTGACGATGCGGGAGTCCTTTAAATTTTTTAAGTCCTTTAATTATAACCTTATCATTTATTTTTAAATTTTTAGCTATTCTATAAGCAAAAGCCATATTTTCAATATTACCTTTGCTTTTAAAATATTTATTATTAATTTTTTTAATTAATAAATCATAACCTAATTTGTTAATTGGAATTAACTTTGATTTTAATTTTTTAGTTTTAAATATATTTATTATCGATTTTGAATATTTATTTGTTAGGTTTATATATGAATAATCTGAACTTTTTTGTGCAAAAAATATTCTTGATTTAATCTTTATATAATTTTTTATATTTCTATGTCTTTCTAAATGATCAGGAGAAATATTTAATATAGCCGCATGTTTAGAGCGAAATAATTTAGAATATTGAAGTTGATAAGATGAGACTTCCAGTATAAAAACATATTTTTTTTTCGCTTTGGTTAAAGATAAAATAGGATTTCCAATATTTCCTACAGTTTTTACGTTGTATTTTGCAATTTTTAAAATTTTTTCAATTATTTTGCAAGTTGTAGACTTTCCGTTTGTTCCTGTAATTGAAACAATCAATGCATCTTTGTTAAGATCAAAAAATAAATCTAGATCTGTAATTATTTTATTTAAATTTTTTCTTAAATAGTTTTTTATTTTGCATTTGCTGATATCTATTCCTGGACTTATAATTATATTATCGACTAATTTTTTGTCTAACCAAAATTTATTAAGTGGAAAATTAAAGCTTTTTATTTTTTTTCTTACTTTTATATTGTCGTCCCAACATAATACTTGCGCTCCTAGTTTCTTAAGCGCCCTTACTGCAGAACAACCTGTAAGGCCCATACCATAGATCGCAATTCTCTTATTTTTATATTTTCGCAAGGTAACCATTGATTATCTTAATTTTAGCGTAGCTAAACCTATTAATGCTAAAATTATAGATATAATCCAAAATCTAATAACAACAGTGGATTCTGCCCATCCCTTTTTTTCAAAATGATGATGAAGAGGCGCCATCATAAAAACTCTTTTTCCAGTAAGTTTAAATGAAATTACTTGAATAATAACTGAGACTGTTTCAAGTACAAATAAACCTCCAATAATTCCTAGAACAATTTCATGTTTTGAAATTATGCTTACGGCACCTAAAGAGCCACCTAATGATAGAGAGCCAGTGTCCCCCATAAAAATTTTTGCAGGAGGTGCGTTGTACCATAAAAATCCTAAACATGATCCAACTATAGAACCACAAAAAATAGAAGCTTCACCAACATCAGCAATGTACGGTATTTGTAGATATTCTGAAAAAACAGTATTACCAACAACGTAGCAAATTAAAGTAAATGATAATGCCACCAACATTACTGGTACAGTAGCCAAACCGTCTAAACCATCGGTCAAATTCACTGCATTTGAGGAACCAACAATTATAAAAATAGCAAATGGAATAAAAAATAAACCCAAGTGGAGTACTAAATTTTTAAAAAAAGGAAAGTAAAGGTTTTTAAGATGTCCGCTATCTCCAAATTTCATTAATAACAACACAGCAATTATTGAAAGTATAATTTGAAAAATAATTTTCATTCCTGAAGATATGCCTCTTGAATTATTACGTTTTATTTTTAAATAATCATCGATAGCTCCAAGCAAACCAAAACTAGTTGCCACCATTAACAAAACCCAAATGTAAGAATTATTTAAATCGGACCACAACAAGGTACCAAAAAGGATTCCTATTAAAATAAGAAGACCTCCCATGGTAGGTGTTCCTTCTTTTTTAATTATATGACCTATGGGACCATCATCTCTTATGGGCCCTGTAATTTTGTGAGATTCAATAAACCTAATAAACGGTCCTCCAATTACAAATACTATTATCATTGAAGATATTACCGAAAGTCCTGTTCTAAAAGTTAAATAACGGAAAACATTAAGTGCAGAAAATTGATCTATTAAAGAAATTAAAAAATTATATAGCACTGATTTGTCCTCTTTTAATATTTTTTGAAAATTGATTCAAACCCGTAGCATTTGATCCTTTTACCATAAGTAAATCATTATTGTTTAAAATTTTGCCAAAATGACCATAGGCTTCCTTAAGGTTTTTGAATACTTTTCCTTTTTTATTTGTAGATAAATAATTAAAAGTTTCTTCTATGCGCTTTCCATAAACAAAAACTTTATCAATATCACTTTTATTAATTATAATTGATAATTCTCTATGGAGTTTTTTTGATTTTTTTCCAAGTTCTAGCATATCACCTAAAAAAACTAATTTTCTATGATTTTTGTTCCCGTTGTAATAATTCATATTTTTAATGGCAGACATCATAGATAATGGATTAGCATTATAGCTCTCATCAATAAATTTGAATCTTTTATTGTATTTTTTAATTATCTTAATATCACCTCTTCCTTCAGGAATTTTAAAACTAGTAAAATTTTTTTTCATTTTATTTAAGTTCAAATTTAAAATAAACATTACGGAAATACAGGCTAAAATATTATTTATAAAATTATCAGTTGAATATTTTGTATCAAAAAAGAAAATTTTATTTCTTACATTTATCTTCAATCTAAAGTAATTTTTAACTTTTTTAATACCTAATAAAAAAATATCCGATCTTTTTTTAAGACTAAAGGAAGTTATATTAATTCTATTTTTTTTTGCCTTATTCGATAGAAAACTAAAAAATTTACTATCTTTATTCAAAACTATACTTCCATCTTTTGATATATTGTTAATTATCTCTGCTTTGGCTTTAGCTATATCTTTTAAAGTATTAAAATTTTTAAAATGTGCTCCAGAAATATTAGTAATAATAGCTATTTCTGGTTTAACTATTTTTGATAAATTATCTATTTCCCCTTTTTTATCCATGCCTATTTCAAATACTCCATAATCAATATTACTTTTTAAATTAGAAAGACTAAGAGGTACCCCAAATTTATTATTATAAGAATGCGGAGAGCTATAAACTTTCCCATAATTTTTAAGTGAAAAACTTAGCAGATTTTTTAAAGTAGTTTTACCAACACTCCCGGTTATTCCAACAATTTGTGCGGATGAGTTATCTCTAGTAACTTTAGCCAAATTATTCAAAGAAGAAAAAGTATTTTTTACTTTAATAATTTTATTGCTAGAAAGTTTTTTTATTTTTTTACTTACTATGGATTTTATAGCTCCTTTCCTGACGGCTTCTTTTACAAACTTATGTCCATCAGTTTTTTTTCCGCAAATAGCAAAAAATAGATTATTTTTTTTTATAGTTTTTGTATTAATAGACACTCCATTATAATTTATATTTTTAAGTTTATCCTTATTAAATACTTTGTTTAACAAAAAATTGTGATAATGAGTTTTTTTAAAAGAAAATTTTCTTTTTTGAATTATTTCTTTTATTAATTTTTTATCTGAAAAATTTATAATTTTATTACCATAATTTTGAGTTTCTTCATGACCCTTTCCTGCAACTAAGAGTATTTCGTTTGATTTTAGTTCTTTAATTGCAGCTTTTATTGCTTTCTTTCTGCTTCCGATATCAATAGCTAATTTTTTACATCCTTTTATAATTGAATTTCTTATTTTTTTGGGATTTTCATTTCTTGGATTATCATCTGTAACATAAATTTTTCGACAATACTTGGCAGCAATTTTGCCCATAGCATATCTTTTTTTTTTATCTCTTTCCCCTCCGCAACCAAAAACTATTACGATTTTTTTTTTAAACTGTTTTTCCAATGCAACTAAGCTTTGTTCCAATGCATCAGGAGTATGAGCAAAATCTACAATAATATTAGAATTATTATTTAAGTTTGCTACACATTCAAGTCTTCCAGGCACTGCTTTAATTTTATGTATTTGAGTAAAAATTCTATTTTGATTCAATCCACAAGTTAATGCCGCCAAAACTGCCATGAACAAATTTTTTATCTGAAAATATCCTATAAGTGGAACTTCCAACTTAAAAATTTTTGAATTTATAGAAATTTTTATATGTTGTTTGTTTTGTTTATAGTTGTTGTTTAAAATTTTTATATTTCCTGAGTTTGAACCAATTGTAATTTTTTTTATTTTTCTTTTGTTTGCAATTTTTTTTATAATCTTGAATTCTTGATTGTCCTCATCAGTAATAATTTTAGAATTCTTTTTGAGTAAACGCCTAAATAGGTACAATTTTGAATTAAAATAGGATTGCATGTTTTTGTGATAATCAAGATGGTCGTGACTTAGGTTTGTAAATATTCCAGTATTTATATTGAGATTATCTAATCTTTTTTGTTCCAGACCATGACTTGAGGCTTCCAAAATCACATTATTGGTTTTATTTTTTGCTAAAATTTGCAAATTTTTATGTAAAGATAAAGGATCCATTGAAGTTAAATTTGTTTTTTTTTTATAATTTTTAGAAAATATACCTAGAGTTCCTATTGAAGCTACGGAGACCATATTAAGTTTTAATATTTGGTAAAAAAAATCAGCTACCGAAGACTTTCCATTTGTTCCTGTTACAGCAATTATATTGGCAGGTTTTTTTTTGTAATAATTAGAACAGGCTTCAGATAGACTTATTCTAACGTCATTAACTACAATCAAGGGTATTTGATAATTTTTATGTTTTGCTTTTTTGTCACTTATAATTGCAGATGCTCCCTTTGAAATTGCTTCATTAATAAAATTGATTCCTGATGTTTGTTGTCCTCTAATTGCAAAAAAAATATAATCTTTTTTAACTTTTCTACTATCAAAACAAATTCCGTGAACACGTATTTTTTGATAGTTTTTACTTACAGATTTCAGTAACTGACCTAAGAGCATTTAAAATTTGGTGGAAGCTTCTAGGTTATTTATGGCTAAAATTGGACCAATTTTTTCTATAATTTTGCCCGCAACAACAACTGCGTTCCAGCCTGAAGTATTTCGCATTTCTCCTTTGTGTTTGTAGCCATTTGGAAATTTTTTGGAAGGTGGAAATTCATATAAGAAATTTGGGGCAGGTTTTGGTTCATCTAACATTACTAGCAATACGTACTTTGGTCTACTTGCAGGAAAAAGTGAGACAAATGTATTTAGTTTTTCCTTCGAGTTATACTTTAGTGATGTTCCTGTTTTACCACCAACATCGTAACCCTCAATGTTAGCAAAATTTGCAGTACCCTCATCGAGACTAACAACTTTTCTCAACATCAAATTTATTGCATCACTTGTTTTGTGAGAAATAATTTGTTCTTTTTTTTCTAAAGGTTTTATTTTTGTTTCCAAAATAGATGGTTTAATTTTATATCCTCCATTTCCTAAAATAGCATAGGCTCTAGCCAGCTGAAGAGGGGTAGTTGTAATACCACGTCCATACGATGAGGTAGCAAGCTTACATTTTCCCCATACAAATGGAAGTGGAGTTCCAATTTCTTCCAAATCAAAATTAATTCTTTTCAACGCCAACCCTTTGAGCTACACGAACGGCTCCAATATTGGACGATCGAATTAAAATTTGCTCAGCACTCAAATTTTTTGGCAACTTATCATGTTCAGTTATTGTGTATTTATCGCAAGTTAAACTATTTTCTAAATTTTTAAATATTGTACTTGAATTTATTACTTTATTTTCTAAACCCGCAGCTATAGTAAAAGTTTTATATACAGATCCAAATTCATACACCCCAAGAGTAATTTTATTTATATAAATATTATCACTAATCGAAACTCGTTGATTCAAATCATAGTCAGGCAAAGATACTAAAGATAATATTTTACCATTTTCAACATCCATCAAAATTGCACCACTGCCGATATTATGAAAATCCGTTTCAGCATTGATCAATTCTTTTCTAATTAAATGTTGTAAATTTGAATCTAAAGTTAAACTTAATGGGAGGTTAATTCTTTCTTTATTATTTAAATCTTCATCAAAAAATTTTTCTACACCCGAAATCCCTTTATTAACATCGTCGGTTTGACCCAAAATATGACTGAAAAGACTTTGCTGTGGATAAATTCTAGATGGTT